>Ga0075124_10000867_pt1 | contig 14065 bp, 26 predicted proteins | sample AntAceMetag02UKS_FD_69809 | JGI IMG/M metagenome (GOLD analysis project Ga0075124, IMG submission 69809) | Saline lake microbial communities from Ace Lake, Antarctica - Antarctic Ace Lake Metagenome 02UKS | ecosystem: Environmental > Aquatic > Non-marine Saline and Alkaline > Saline | place... | reverse complement strand
TTTCTCCACCTATATTATATACTTCTCCTGGAGTACAGTTATGTAGTAATAAGTAATAAGCCTTAACTGCATCTCTTACATCTGCGAATGTTCTAACACTATCTAAGTTACCATGTTTAAGAATAAATTCTTTTCTAAGTTCTTTGGAATCATCTTTTACAAATTCATGTAATTCTTTTTCAAATTCTGCTATCTGTTTAGCGAATGCACATTCAGCTGACATCATAGTACGTCTAGGTCCTGTGTGAGTAAACATACGAGTTCGTATAATCTTTAATCCGTAATACTTGAAGTAAACATAAGCAATCATGTCTGCTGCAACTTTACTTGCTGCATAAGGGTTAGCTGGTCTTGGTTGACACAATTCATTAATAGGAATATCTTCTTCGGTTACTTGTCCGTAATATTCTGAGGACGAACATACATGAATCTTTGGATCCCAAGACCCATATCCTTCACATGCTTGACATGTTTTTGATTGATCTATAGTTAATCTAATCGCTTCTAGTAAGTTAGTTGTACCTACTGCATTAGTTCTCATTGTTTCAATTGGTCTATCAAAGGAATCATTTACATAAGACTCTGCTGCCAAATGATAAATATAATCTGGTTTAGTTTCTAATGCTTTAAGTAGACTAGACATATCGTTTAAATCTGCTGGTATCATAGTGATCTTATCTTTAATGTGTTTGATACGTGAGAGATCTTCATTCCATCGATATGTACCTACTACTTGTTCTCCTTTCTCTAGTAAGTAATCTGCTAAGTGACTTGCTACAAATCCACCTACTCCCGTAATTAAATTAACAGTCATTTGGTTTCCTCTCTTGGTGTATCGTTGTAATCTCCACTGATATATGTACCTTCTGCTATATCAATAACAATACTATCTTTAGCAAATATACCACCGTGAATAATTCTTGGTCCTCTGAATACAACATCTCCTTCACTTAGTTCATATGTTTCTTTTTCACCTGTGTCTACATTCTCCATTACATAATCCCAACACTTACCTTTCATCATATACATGCACTCAGCATAGTTATGCCAATGTCCAGATGTTCCACCTAAATATGATTCTTCCTTTACTTCTAGTATCTTAATATTTCTTCCAGAGAATTGTCCATTCATTAATTCAACTAATTTTCTTCTATCATCTTCATTTACTACAAATGCTTTTTTAACTTCTACTCCTCTCATTTTGTTATTAACCATGTTACTAATTTATATATTGCCCAAATTGAAATAACAGTTGATACTACTGCTAATGCTATAAACATTTCTATTATTGTTCTTTCTCTCATTTTCTATATGCGTTTGGATTAACGCCTCCTAATGGTAGTTCAATTAAGATTGTTGTTATTCCTTCTTTGGCTCTTCTGTATGCAGCTTGATATTCTTTAACAACATCCTTTGATGTTTCTAGTTTTACTATTTTAATATTAGGACACATTAATTTAAGTGCTTCTGTATAATCACTACAATGTTGTACACCTGGATAGAGTGGATAAGTATTTCCTATACCTGTTCTTATTATTATTCCTGGTTTGAATATACCATTAGACATTTCTTCACAATGATTAATATGATTAACTAATTGATCTGTTCCACATATTAAAAAATCCATTCTAGGAAATACACTCACAGGCATTAGTCCTTCAATAGCCATACCTAAACTTATACCCATCTGCATGTTCTCTGCTACTGGCATTTCTATTTTCTTTTTAGGAGGTACATCTCTTAAACTTTTGAATGTTGGACTTCCTTCGTATTCTACTGTTTGACCAATGAAGTATACCTTCTTCTTATTACCTAACCAATCCATAGCTAACTTCATTTCATTTAAGTATAGTGTTGCTTCATCTAATATCATTCTGTTCTCCTTAATGTTATTTGTTTAATGTCTTTTAGATTTAAACCAATTTCATCTCCTAAGTCCATTGAAAGTAATTGCTCTATAAATTCATTATCCATTTTGACCATTAGAATACTACTCCGTTATGTTTAGTTTCATTGAACTCTATCCATTTGCCTATTCCATGGTGTGGATATTTTCTTACATAATTATAGATCATTACATTTTTTTTAAGATCATTATCTTTACCCCATACTTTTTTGGTAGGTGAATAACATCCCATCTTATTATCTTCTACAACAAACATCACTGGTAGATCATGGTAAGATGCATACTTAGCTGACTCAATTGTTATTCCCATCTCGAAAGTCATGTCACCTATGAAACACCAAGTCTTTCCTTTCTTCTTTTTAAGTTTCTGTGCCAATGCCATACCTACAGCAATAGGAGGAATTCCACCTACGATAGCACTGGTGAAAATCTTGTGCTTTTTAGAATTGATGTGGATGGATCTTCCTGCCAATATCTCTGACTTAAGCCATTTAGGATCCTTACTTTTAAGTAGAGCATGATAGTGACTTCTCCATGTAGATAATACCCAGTCTTCTTTCTTTACATTTTTAAATATCTTTAGTAACGCTTCTTCATTACCACCAGACATATGTACTGGTGCTTTAATCTTTCCTTCTTCATATGCTTTAACTATTGAATCTTCAAATTTAATCATGTCTTGTTCATTCATATTTTGTACCTCTCTAATACTTTTTCTTTTCTTTCTTGATGATTTGGATCATTCTTTTGCATATACTCTCCAGCTGAACAATAACAATCCCATCCATTTTTCAAAGCTGTTTTTCCATAACCATCACAGTTTATACAATCTGGTTTATTTTTACCTTTCCATTTAACATGTTCAATATCATGTTTATGATGTATGCATCTTTCTAAATCACTCATCAAATAATCCTCCGAAATTATATCCTTGTGTCTTGCATATCTCTGCTGCTAAACAATCTAATTTTAAATCTACTCGTTCACCTATCTCATTACTAATTACATTCTTTGCAGCGTTTCTTACACCATTAACTGAGTGAGTGAATTTAAGCAAATGATCTTGATCTGCTCCACCGCTTCTAGCTTTAGATTCATTTGCCCAAATCACTTCATTACTAATTGCGTTAACGATAATTGCCCTAATCATTTGTCCTGTTAGATTGATCTTTTTTTCTTGGATAACTTCATCAATATCATGCATTATATCGTTAGCCTCCTGTTCGTATTCTTCTTTGTTCTCAGAAATCTTAATTGACTTTAGAGTTACTATACCTAGTCTGTCTATTAGCTCTGCGAAAGTTGGCATGTATCTCCTCATTTTATATTAGGTATATACTTATATTTATAAATGTTTCTATTTTTCAAAGATAAGTATTTGTTCTTTGAATAAGAAATGTTCTGGTGTAATTACTTGTTTAAGTCCTTTATCTGTGAATTGTTTTATCCACCAGCCTCGGTCTTCCTTAATAATATGTGTTGGATCATTTTCACAATTGGGTGTTCCTTTGAATGGTACCGATATTAGAATATTTTTTTTACTATAATCTATTATTTTATTTATTGCATTATCTATTTTTTCATAAGGAATATGTTCTAATACATCATATGCTATACATAATTCTCTACTGTTAGTAATACAATCTTGTTTATGATATTCCATTAAATCTCCTTGTAAAATTGCAGGGTGTAAAGCATTTAAGACAGCAAACTTAGAATACTCCCATCCATCTGTTTCAACTCCAATTGAATTAAGTGAGAATACTCTTGGTCCTCTTCCACATCCCCATTCAACAGCATTCTTACACTTAAAATAATCTCTCCAATGTATTGCATCGATAAAGTGTTTAGTTTCTAGTCCTCTACCTGCAAAGTATAGTTCGTCTTTGTCTACTCCAAATTCATCTAGTATTACTTTAGGTAACTCGACAGGATTAAATGGTTTCTTAGGATAGCCTCCAAAGAGATGAGAGTAATACCATTGTTTCAAATATTCAGGTGAATGCATATTAGATTTAGCTAAGTGATTTTCATATCTTTTTTTAAGACTCCACATGTTAGGACAATAAGCCAGATGCCATATAGTAGTGCATAATGTATTACCAATAGTATTTCCTTGTAGTACTGGATGTTCTACTTCTGGATAACCTACAGCTTCACTTATTTTGAATAGTCTATTTAGTACAAAGTGTACTGGTTGTATTGAATCTTCATGTGCTAAGTCACCGATTAGATGTCTCATCTTAACAGAGTATATTCCTTTGTTAGCTATTTGAATAAACTCTTTAATCTTTGTTAAGTCTTCCACTACTTCGTCTGCATCTAAACATAGACACCAATCCTTTGGATAGTTCTTCTTTAAGTATTTAAGATAAAAGTTTCTTTGTTTACCATTCATTGTAGGATCTTCTTGATCATATTTGTTTTCTATTATATCTGTTGCCTTTCCTATACAACAACCCATTGTTCCATCTGTACTACCACCATCACAATAAATTATATCATCAGCTTCTTTAACAGACTCTAGACACATAGGTAGAAACTTCTCACAATCTTGCCCCATTATACATATAACTATTTTTTCCATGTTTGTTTTGCCTCAAGAACTAGCTCTTCTATCTCCTCCGCTTTTAAGTATTCTGTATTTATAACACATTTTGATTTTTTTCCTACCTGGGAATATTTAGTATAGTCCTTATCTACAATCTCTATACCAAACTTCTCAGGATTTCTCCAGATGGGTGTTCCAGGGAATGGAGTTAAATAATAAAAGTCGGCTTCACTTAAACCAACCTGTGATAACTTTCTTGCAAAAGATATTGTCTGCTTAGCTGTTTGCTTTGTTTCTCCTGGCAGACCTAGTATAAAGAACCCTTTAGTTTTTATACCTTTCTGTCCTGCTGTCTTAACTGCATTGTAGTTATCTTTTGTTGTCATTCCTTTGTTAGACAGATTTAATATCCTATCATTACCAGATTCTATTCCTAGACTTAACCACTCACATCCATTCTTTGCTAAGGTTTCTAATTTGCTTTCGTTTACTAAGTTAGCTCTTGTTGTCACTCTAAAGGGTAGGTCTAACATCTTACAATACTCAACTATCTCTGTCATACGATCTTCCTTTAAAGTAAATACATCGTCTAAGAAATATATAGATTCGAACCCTTCTTTCTTTACTTGACTTATCTGAGTTATTACTTTATCTATTGGTTCAAATCTTGTCTTGTGTGTATAGTTAAAACAAAATGCACAATTATATGGACATCCTCTACTGGTTATTAATGTTGTTGCTCTTTTACCTGATTGGTTCATTCCATACTTTGACATGTCTAATGCTTTTCTATCTGGATTTTGTAAGTCATCTAAATTTGGGATGTCTTGTTGATAGATTCCTCCTTTGTTCATTGCTTGTTCGAAAGTATTTTCTGCTTCACCTAATATTACTGCATCAAAATAACCCCTTAAACTCTCTGGCATTGCTGTTGCATGGTATCCTCCTGCTATCATATTTGTTCTTGGTAATTCACTAAGTATATCCTGTGCTAAATTAACTGAATACTTATAGGTTGGACTTGTATAAACAGAAATACCTACATGCTTTGGTTTATCTTTTTTAAGATCATTAAATAGATCACTAACAGGAGTATGGTTTAAATCAAATACTTTAACATGATGTCCTTTCTTTTTAAGATTTGCACTTATACTTAGTAAACCAATAGGCACTCTATCCCCTGCATTTTCTAAGAAGTCTTCCTTTGGATTAATAAGATATATCAATTTTATCTCCTATAGCTTTAGTTACATTAACTGTTACTGCGTTTCCCATCATTTTATATCTTTGAGTGTCACTATTTAATAAAGTATTTTCCATTCTCAAATTTAATGATTCCTCTTCCAAGGAGTTCTGCTCCAATCTTTTCCAAACTATAATGGCATTTGTTATGGGTTTTCCTGTCTTTACACAAGTAAAGGTTTTTGATAGAATTGTCTTTTTTATTAAGGTTAATATGGTGGATAATTTCTCCTTTTTTAATTTTTCTTCCAATGTTATTTTCCATAATGGAAATATGGATTGCTCTTCCATTTTTTCTTTTATAAGGTTCTGATTTGTTATTTCCTCGTAATTGGGCGTTCCTTTCGCTTTGTAAAGCATCACCATGTCTTTTCCAAGATTGGTAATGTCGCATACACCATCCTCTACAGTATGAATTTCTATGACACCCCTTAACACTACATTCTCCTCCATTTCTTCTTTGGCTTGTATAGATAATGTTGGGGTCTCCCCATCTTTTCCACCTTTTGTAATGTTTAAGACATAGTTTTGGTCTCTTATTACAAATTGATCTTCCACATCCTTTAACTGAACATCTTTCCATATATTACCATAAAGTTTTACAAGTTTATATACTTTTCTATATAAAGTCCATCCTTCTGGGAATCCTTGTAATCTTTCACATTCAGTTGGAGTCAGCCTTCTTATTTTCATGGTATTAATTAAATGGGGTTGAGTTGCATTTAAAGTTGGAGAACATGTTGTGTCCCAAACCCTTCTTGTCTGCTCAAATTCAATTTCCTTTTCATAAACTTCCGTAACTTGTTTATCATAATCATCCTCAAAGAAAAGTAATTCTTTTAATTCCATCCAAATTTTAGGAGAAGGTACTGCTCTACTTTTATCAGTTCTAAAATAATGTTCTACTTGGGTTTTTGGAAGTTCTAAATTAAAAGCAATCTCTTTTATTTTCCACAATCCTTTGTTAGCCCTAAGAAATTCATTTATTTCTTTAGGAGTTTCAAATGTTCTTTTTTTACATGTTTGTTCTATCATCTTCACTACTTTTGGTTTGACTATTGCAACCATATTCTTTTGATCTCCACTTGCACAATTTTGAGATAATGTTGGACAAGTGTCTTCATATCTAGTATATTTTAATTCTCTTTTACCCTTTTCGTAGGGCATTATTGGTCTTCCCCTAATTATTGCAACTCCATGAATATCTTGTTTTGTTAAAGTGAAACTTGGTTCTCCTTGTTCTTTGAATCTTCTTCCGTTTTTTCTTTTTTCTGCTCTATCTGGGGTAAGGACTGCTCTAATTTTTGGTTGTCTATTTCCTCCTTGGGCTGTATTGAGGCTTGGACTGATTCCTTCTTCTGAATAGATTCTGTTATTTGAATGGGTTGGGTTGTTGAGTTGTTTAATATGTGTTCCGTTTGCACCTTTGTAATATCTTGCTGAATGACATTGGTATATTTCGGAACTTTCTTCATTAATGTTTTGGTCGCTTTCTCTGAAAGGTAATATTTCGGATCTACGTTCTCCTCTAATATTTCCGATAATGAACACACGTTCTCTGTTCTGGGGTACTCCGAAAAATTTGCTGTTAAGTACCATCCATTGAGTTTCATACCCCAATTCATCCAACGTTTGAAGGATGACTCTAAAAGTTTCCCCTTTGTTGTGATTGAGTAAGCCTTTGACGTTTTCAAGGAGTACAGTTTTAGGTCTTTTAACTTCAAGTATTCTCGCAATCTCAAAAAACATTGTACCTCTAGTGTCTTCAAAGCCTCTCCGTTTTCCAGCGATTGAGAATGATTGGCAAGGAAATCCTCCACACAAGAGATCAAAGTCTGGTAATTCTCTTGGATTGATTTTGGTGCAGTCTCCGTAGTTCTTGACTCCTGGGAATCTTTTGGACAAGAGTTCACTTGCGTACTTGTCGATTTCTGACATTCCAACGCAACTAAAGGAGATTGTTTCATCACTGGACTCACTCCTGTTGTCTTGTAAATCCTGTGTGCTTCTGGAGTTCTCGTTCCATCTTCCTTGTAAATTGGACTTACTTCCTGCGTTTTCAAATCCAAGTTCAAATCCTCCGACTCCCGTGAACATTGAGAAGTATCTAATTTCTTTTCCATCTTTCATTTTAATGATTCTAACATTAATTTTTCCCAAGCTGGTCCAACTACTGTTTCGAAATCATATTTCTCTTCAACTGCTTTACGTCCATTTAATCCCATTGTATTTCTCACTTCTGGGTTATCATGTAAGTAAATTAGTTTCTCTACTGCATCATGTATATCACATATACCTCTTTCTACTTCCCAAGATCCAGTCATTGTACCTGTTACCACTTGGTCATCATATTCTTTTGAACTCATATGTAATAAGTTTTGATCGTTTGTTCCTACCAATTTGATACCTAGTCCTGCTTTGTTTTCTAATACTAGTTCAGGTGTAGTTGTATAGTTAGTTGCAAGTACTGGTATCTCACAACTCATTGCTTCAATGATAGGTATACCGAATCCTTCTCCACTTGTAGTTAATAAGAAAGTATCCATTACATTATATACATCATTCATTTCATCCCATCCAAATCCTTTCAAACAATCTTGTCCACTGAATACTACTTTGTTTTCTAAGTTATATCTGGTAATCAAACTCCTCATACTAAAGTGTGCTGCAGGATCATCTGGATCCATATGTAAGAACAATACTGCATTAGGTAATCTATCTTTTAATTGTGAAAATGTTTTAAGTGTTCTATCTAGATTCTTTCTTGGTTGATTACGTGCCACAGTTCCAACAACAAACTTACCTTGCAGTCCATACTTAGCTTTTAGTTTATCTCTTTCCACATTACTTAATTTAAAGAATTTGTTTTTCTCTGTACCATGTGGTATGTGGTTTGCTTTAATACCATAATAATCTTTAACTTGCTTCTGTCCAAACTGAGCCATAGATACTGGGTACTCTACTTTGTTTAATATGTTGTGACATCCAACAGGCATACCTGCTCCTCCATCTGATGGATACCAAAAGAAAGTTTGAGCTGGTGAGGTATCAATATTTAAGAACCATCCATTGTTTCCCCATAACATAAAGGTATCTAATAGGATCATAAATATATCTGAGTTAGTTTTCTTTAAGTGTTTAGACATTGTGTCTTGAAAGTAAGGTGCTCTTCCTGCACCATAAATATTATAATTAAATACTGTGCCATCATTTAGTTCTGCTTTTTTAATAGTTGCACCTTGATATGCATTAGCTAAGAAATGAATAGTGTGCCCTTTCCTTACCAAGTAATCTGCCAATAACTTTGACTGGTTACTATACCCTGTTGGTATGAAAGGACTATCGCTTAGTATTGTTATTTCCATTTTCAAATTTGTAATTTTGTATTTGTTCTTGAGTATATTCAATCCTACATCCTGACTCGAATATAATAGAGGATCCAGTTCTTCTTGCACTAAAATATGTTCCTGCAGATAATACGGCTATGTCTTTTGGTACAGATATTCCATTCACCTCATTTTTTCCAGGACGTATCACACGCACCTGTCTTTGTCGCCCCATTAATAAACTAAGTATATACTTACTTTTAAATGTTTCTATCGCTCATGTCGGACTTGAACCGAACTAGCAGAGCATGAATCTACCGTGCTACATTACACTACAGAGCGTTACTTGTAAAACTTTCTAATTATATTAACTGACTTAGTTATATCTCTTTTGGCGATTATTAATTCATTTAAGTGATCTTGCATCCTTTTATTCTTAGGTCTTTTAATAGAATTGATTAGTCCTGCTTTGTGATAGTCTTTAAGTTTGTTTATTATTTGTTCTTTTATAAACTCCTGATTCTTTCTAACTATAACATAGTTTCTTTCATTAATGGATACTCCTCTTATAGTATTTACTTTTATTCCGTTGAATTCAATTGCATTTATTATTATCATTTTTCTTGTTCCTATTATTTTTATATTGAAGATTACACTCTTGACATATTTTTCCAGTCCTTGCTGTTGTATTATAAAATTTCCTACATCTTCTGCATTCTTTCCAATATACTTTTAACCTCTTTAATGTCATTATAATCCTATTATTGAGAATCCTATACTTATAAAATATAGGTTGAAGACTAAAGATAAACAAGCCATATGATTATCTGATTCTTTATGACTCTTCATTAACCTATCTACTATTTTAAAGTTTCTCATCATTTAAATTCCTTGTAGTTAATTACAATCCTACCATTCTCCATAGTCTTGTAAGCGATTAGAAACTTAGAGCAGTAATTGTTATCAAGATACCATCTAGCCTTCTCTTTCTCTATCTTATTCAATGTACCATTAGTCTTACATTCAATGAATATCCAACATCTTACACCAGATAAGGCTTTATTTACTGGATAAGTAGCATTAGAATCAACTCTTGTTAAAGCAATGAAATCTGGAAAGCCTGTTGTTCTCATGTTAAATCTATTAGTCTTAGCAAAGCTACATTTACCTTCCATTCTTTCATATTCTGTCATTGATACTTTAACGCCTTCTTTATCTTTCTCGAAAGCAAAAGTTGGACTCTTAGTGTTTATTGTAAGCTCAATATTGTTAGTCCATCGATCAACTATCCAACCTTTAGCTTCTAAATCCTTTCTTACCTTTCTTTCAAATATTGCTCCGTTTATTTTATTACGTTTTCCAATCTTTCTTCTTTCTTCAGTTGTTATCATTATCATATCTCCTATGGCAAGAACGACAAATACATTGCCAATCTTCTTTATTTCTTAAATATTTATGATTTTTATTAGACCATTCTAATTTTCTTTTCTTATTACATGATTCACAATTCTCTGGTTTATTAAAATTATTATTTATCCATCCATGAATTGAATTGTATAATGCATTATCTCCTTTCCAATTACCATTATTCTTTCCTTTTAATCCTATTTGTCCTTTACTAGATTTTCTCATTTTTTCTTTAGATTCTTCAGTATGTGTTTTGCCTTTAAATGATCCTATTCTTCCTTTCATAGGATTAGGTACTTTATCCCATAAGCGATATTTTCCTTTCATTCCCTTATTCCAAGGAGTTCCACCTTTTGGTCTACCCATACGTTTATTCTTCTTCCCTTGTTCTGATTTAGTTAATTCCATGATTATAAACGACTTTCTACCTTATATTTACAATTCTTCACAATTCTTTCAAATTCTTGTTCTTCATAAGTTTCAATTAAATCCATTGCTTCTTTAATATCTTTCATTGTTAATTCCATGACTATGATTCCCACGATAGCCATTACTAGTTAACTTAGCTTTGTGCTCGTATCGTGAGTATGAGCCCTAGGACTAGACAACCTAACTAAGAAAGGTTATCCTAGGGTGATTATGAAGGGAGAGCCAAAAGGTTACCTTCTGTTCTTCGTTATCTTGAACTCTCCCAATCCCAGTCTATTCCTAGGAGTCATTGGGTTAAGCTGTGCTTGTTTTTAATGAATATTCCACAACTGATTTAACCAATACAGACGGAAGGATTCGAACCTCCAATAAGCCATAATGCATCTTTGCTTACGTCTGCAACCCATACTCAACGCATGGATGACTATGATCTATTAAAATTCGTTGTAGTGATACAACTGGTGACATTTTTTACATACTATCTTTACGTTCCTAAGTATGTATTTGCCTCCCTGACATCCTCTCTGTATACGATGGACTTCAAGAGTTTCACTTTTAGCTCCACACTCTTCGCATCTATTTCCAACAAACTCTTTAAGTAATCCTTTTTGTTTTTCAGTAATTTTACTACTGTTATTATGTGTTTGCATATTTTTTCTCCTTCTTTATAATTGAATGGATACAGACTGCCCCAGTGACAAGAACAAGTTATGTTGTCCTTCTTGACAGCCTGTGTGTATCCACCTACTTGGTAAAACTTCATCTACAAAAGACACAAGCAAACCACTTCCCATTCACTAAATGTGTTTGTGTTGCGAATACCTCTTTCTCTGTTGATAGTAAATCCAAGGTTGTTTTTAATGTTGCTGCATCTAAGTCTTCTAAGATAACATGTGTTGTTTGCTTATGTTCAGACTTTCCTGGTTGAGATTGCCCTACTACACTTAAACTTGATATGTTTTTCCATGTACCATTTTCAGTATATTCTATTTCTACTGAATCTCCTTTGTTACAATTTGGTATTCCTTCTCCGTTATACCATACATTATCTTTAGAGCATACTCCAAACTTTCCTCCTTCCTTAATGCTTATTGATTTTACTGTTATTTTTATTTTTTCCATTTTCACCTCCTTTCAATTAGCCCTTCCATAAAGGCTTGTTCGAATAGTACTCTAGCGTTATCCCATTCATTGTCTGCTAAAGCTTCGTCTAACATTTTACTTTGTGTTTTAGTTAACCATACTGTGTATAATTCTTTTCCTTGTTTTTGATTCATTTTTCAGCCTCATCTAATTTAGCTTCATCCCTTAGTCTATCTGTTTCCATATCATCTTTAGTTGATTGATAATCTACCCATCTCATCCAACAGAACTTATCAAACATATTGTCATGTCTATCTGCAAAGTCACTAGCCAATTCATCCCAGTTCTCTTCACACCAATCTTTATATTCTTCCATTATAAAAACTCTATGAACATTCTATACTCTTCATTATTTAATTCTGATATTTCACCATTATGTAAATTCTCTACTCTAAATTTATAGTTAGCTTCATCATTTGTTAAATCTACATTATGGAATACGCAGTAAGCTGGTACTCCTAAAGCATCTGCTATTTGTAAATACATTCGTTTAGCCCAGTCAGACATTGGAGGAGATATTAATCCTTTCAATTCTACTATAGCCACTATTTGATTACCTCTTACCTCTACACAATCTAAATCAAAAGCATAACATTGATCTGGGAATGTTCTATGCCAGTTCATATATTGTCTATCTGCTTCTCTGTTGTTTGTAAATTCTTTTTTAACCATATACTATTATTCCTTTTCTTTTAAATTCTTTAATCACATCTTTATTTAGTACTCCAAAATATTTGAAATACATTCTAACAAATCTTACTCTTATACAATGTCTTATGTATTTAAAAATTGATGATGGTTTCATTTTAATTCTTCCTTCAATTTCTTAATTAATAATTTAATTACTTCGTTTACATTCTTTGCATTTGTTTGTATCTTAAACATCATTAACTCTTTATGATTATCCCTATCAATAACAATCATTGTCTTGTCTTTCATTTGTTTTTTTATTGTTTTCATTTTCCTTAATATCTTTAATATATTAAACTATTTAAACCTTTCGTTTATTCTTTAAATTGTTTTGAGCATCAGCAAATTCATTGTTGATCTTATTCATATGATTGATATCTAATTGACTTGGTTCAACTTCCTTAGAATTATTTAGCTTCTTTGGATACGTACAAAAGATACACATGTTATTTCGATCTAACCACTTCCTAGGTAACTTGCAACACTCACAAAGTTCTTTGTCCTGTTTCATGAAATACCTCCTTTATTATTTTAGAATTCTGAGGACTTCTATGTATACAAAATCTTCTCTCACAAAATACGCACTTCTTCATTACACCTAGCGGTGATTGTTTGTATGATATTACCTTTTGGTTATTACCACAAAACTTACACCTTACTATAAAGGTTCTTGAATACACAGTTTTATTTTTTATCATCTTTTATTTTATTAGTAATGTTAGCTATATAACTATTAGCTAACACATTTGTTACTGAACGTAGTTCACTAGGTTAGCGTCTTTTCAATAAAAAAAGTTTATTCTTATATCCTTAATTATCTTAAAGTGTGTATTAAGTTTTTAGGTAACGCTCCTTAACCTACGTCGTTTTACTAACGATAATCCTGCACCATAACGATTTGTATACTTTATGACTCACAGTTAATCACCGAAGGTTGCTCAAGTCTTATATTGAACATGAAGGGTAAGTTACTACCTAACCATCAGAGGTAAGCAAATAGATTATAATTATTTTATATTTAAAGAATCGTTGTAACTAGAAAATTAGAACATGGTAACTGGGAGGTGCTTACCTCAAGAATGAGTCCTCCCAATTACTATGAATATGTTAAGAGTATTACCATATCTAAGATGGATTTTAACCCTGAAACACCCAATATACATAACCTATTAAACTATTTAAATGTATCGGATTATACGAACTTTATTGTTTCAGAGCTTGTTTAGTGATTAATCTTAGTACAAGATTCAAAACACCTATTGTAGATATTGTTAATCCGGCCTGTACATCTGCCTCAAGTGCAGCTAATATACCACCTGCTATTACCAATACATTAATCCAAAGTGTCTTAGATTTATACCAAGTTTTTTT
>Ga0075124_10000862_pt1 | contig 14100 bp, 11 predicted proteins | sample AntAceMetag02UKS_FD_69809 | JGI IMG/M metagenome (GOLD analysis project Ga0075124, IMG submission 69809) | Saline lake microbial communities from Ace Lake, Antarctica - Antarctic Ace Lake Metagenome 02UKS | ecosystem: Environmental > Aquatic > Non-marine Saline and Alkaline > Saline | place... | reverse complement strand
GACGATCAACTGGCGATTCACGACCAAGGATGCACGGATAAAGCTGAGAAGACTTTATCCAACATTACATGTGTGACATGACACTAGTGAACACCGACTAAGGGACTAAGCATCTTTCTGATAACCGCATGTTTATAATATGGCCGAGAGCTGATTATTATGCCTTTCTATGAATTTGAAGGAAGAAGTCCTTATGCGGATACTGAAGCCTTTGTGCACCCCCAGGCCGTACTGATCGGGGACGTGATTGTCCATGCAGGGTGTTAAATTGGAGCGGACGCTGGCCTTAGAGGGGATATCGGTTAAATCAAGGTAGGGCATGGCTCCAATGTTCAGAAAAACTGCGTGATTCATACCTTCCCGGGTAAACCAGCCATAATTCATCCCGATGTACATGTGGGGCACGGCTGTATTCTGCACGGATGTGAGATCTGTTCAAGTGTTCTTGTGGGAATGGGTTCTATCATTTCAGACGATGTCAAAGTCAACTCCAGATCTCTTATCGGGGCGGCAAGCTTTATCCCCTTTGGCAAGGAAATCCCGGAAAACAACCTGTTCATGGGGTTACCCGCAAAGGTGGTCCAAGAGATCAGCCAGGAGCAATTGGAGCAGATTTCAAGCGGACTGTCCATTTACCAGGACCTTGCAAGGAGGCATTTGAAGCCACTAAAACGCTTGCCGGACCAAGGGTAGTCTCCCTGGGTATTCCTTCTGAAGAAGACGTTATTCGCGATAATATATTTCTATGTCTAAGATTGAGTACCCCACGGGCGGAAAATTTAACACATGCATCTTGAGAGATTAAAATGCCGCAGCCTAAGGTTGAAAGTTATAATAGATCATTAGAAAGAGCGTTACGTATTTTGTGTGCTTTTTCATTCGAAAAAAGGGAACTATCCCTTTTAGAATTATCAAGAGCATTGGACATTCCTAAATCTACCATACACAGACTCGCTAAGACACTCGTCGGACACGGTTTCCTCCAACATAACGAAAAAACAAAAGAGTACTTCCTGGGTATGAAACTATTCGACTTGGGGTCTATCGTTTTTTCTTCGTTTTCTCTTAAGAAAGTAGCATCGCCTCTCCTGCATGAGCTGTATTCAAAGCTGGGAAGGACCATCTTTCTGGGAGTTTTCCAGGGAGATCAAGTGGTTTACATTGATAAAAAAGAAGATCGTACAAACCCCATAAAGTTTTCGTCTGATATAGGTAACTATCGCGCACCTTATTATGGAATGTTTGGACATTTATTTCTGTCTTTTTTGCCGGATAAGGAAGTTGATAGAATATTGAAAAAGAATCCGTTAAAGGCCATTACGAAGTACTCAGTTACCTCACTGGAAAAACTCAAGGAAAGGTTTCCCAAAATTCGCGAGCAAGGGTTTTTTATTGATAGAGAAGAAGCCGTAGAAAGTGTCACAGGGGTATCCGCGCCCGTATATGATTATGATGGCAAAGTTGTCGCCGCAGTTGGATCTGCTTTTATTTCTTCAGCTGTTGATTCAGCAGAGGAGATCAAGATAGTCAATGGTGTATGTGAAACAGCAAAGAATATTTCCTATCACCTAGGCAGTCCTTCTATATAACTCAGGATTAATGGCATTATTTTTCCATAGTCCTGACACTTTATCAGGATAGGTGTATATCCGGCAAGATAACGTATTGATTTAATATTTTGGAGGGGAGAACAAGTGAACCAGGAAGATATCGTCTTTGAAAAAAAGGGTGCAGTTGCATATATGACAATCAATAGAGAAACACTGCACAATGCCCTCAATATGAGGATTCTCGAGAAAATGGAGAAGATATTCCTGAACTTGGAGGAAGACCCTGAAGTTGTTGTGGTCATCATTACCGGAGCAGGGGGAAAGGCCTTTGTTGCCGGGGCTGATGTGAAAGAGATCAAAGAGGCAGGCGATAAAAGAACAGCTTTGATCAACAGAGGTCAAGAAATTCTCAGCAAAATCAGGAACTCGAGCAAAGTTGTAATTGCCGCTGTTAACGGGTACGCACTCGGTGGCGGGTGCGAACTGGCCATGAGCTGCGATATTAGGATTGCTTCCGAGAATGCAAAGTTTGGCCTTCCCGAGGCAAAGCTTGGCCTTATGCCCGGCTATGGCGGCACCCAAAATCTCCCGAGACTGGTCGGAATTGGAATGGCGAAATACATACTCTTTGCAAGTCAGATGCTCACGTCGGACGAGGCCCTCCAATGTGGACTGGTGCAAAAGATCTGTAAAAGCGAGAATCTTATGGATGAAGCCGACAGTCTGGCTAAACAGATATGTTTGAATGGCCCTTTTGCCGTCAGGGCTTGTAAGCGAGCTATAAACAATGGCATTGGGCTGTCAATTGAAGATGCCTTGAAACTTGAGATCGAGATTTACGACAAAGTAGGCGGTTCGATGGATGCTGAAGAAGGTATGTCATCCTTTCTGGAAAAAAGGACTCCAATCTTTAAAGGGAGATAATAGGGGTTAGTATATGACGGGTATTCTTTTAAGAATACCAAGTGATGTAATGGGTGATTTGTTAAATTAACCAACAAAATGGAGGTTAGCTATGGAAGGAAGAGTAACATTTTCTCAAGCATTGTTGCGTTTTTTGGCATGTATGGTTGTGGCATGGCTGTTTATGTACTTAGTTCCTATAAAGTGGTTTCTCACCTATTTTCTTCCCATGTCGTTTTTTCTCTTAATGGGAACCGTGACGTTTGGCGTTTGTGGTCTGGGATGGCCCCTCGCAGCGCCTATGGGCAAATTCTGGAAACCGGACAACAGGCTATTACCGGGAATACTTATGACGGTAATTTGGATTGTCCTGGCGGTTATTTTGGCTTGGATTGAGGCAAATGTATGGCCAAAAATACCTTTATTCCCAGCTGGTCTTTGGTTTGGCATCGGCGTCTTTGGGATAACTCTTTGGTATACCTTTGATGGCGCAGGACCGCATCCTTTTAAGCAGGCATGGGCAAACTGGTTGTTTGCAAGTGTCCTTATCCTGGTCCTGGCAGGGATTATCTTTTCGGTTTTTGTAAACTTCAACGGAACTCCACTTGAAAGTCATCCTTCTAATCCGAACGGATTTTTCCCAGGCCCGTGGTGGTTTGGCTTTGGCGTATGGGTCATCGTGTGGATTCAGGTGTTCGGTTCACCAATGTGTCTGCAAGGTTGGCCTTTTTACAAACTGGGTACCCCATTCTACCAAATTACGCTGGCCATAGCATGTGTAGTCTTAGGATACATATGCTGGGCAGGAAGCCTGGCATTGGGTATGAGTCCTACCTTTTCTTTTGGAGCAATAGGTGCAAGTGCAATTGGATGGTCTCTCATGCACTCAATCGCATTTGAGCTGGCCCCTTTTGCAAAGTACGCTCAGCCAAAACGTGGGGTCTTTAATTTTATCCTTGAAGAAGTTGTTTTGGTTGCGGTGTGGATCCTGGTCTTGAGAGTAATTCTTGCTCCAATTTATGCAAAAATAGTGGCAGCAGGTTTTGGTCCTGTTCCCTTTGATATCAATGCCGCTTCAGCCTTCTTCACGCTTCATGTAACGGCTGTTGTGCTATTGGTACACCACTTCTTTTTTATGAGGGCACCATTATCAATCCCTGGTCCACCGCTTGGACCTGAGGAAATTCCCCCGGAGTAGTGGGGAATTCGGAAATATCAATGTTGGAAGAGAAATTTGGAGGCTATGATGTTTGTTAAGAAATTTAGCGAAATTAATAAAACAATGTCTCAGGAATGTGGCGGTAAGGCCGCACACTTGGGAGAGCTGACTGCCTTAGGGGTTAATGTTCCGAACGGCTTTTGTGTTGTAGGAGAAAGCTATTATCATCACATGGAAACCAATAACCTTAGGGAAAAGATAGCCGCTTTAGCGGATAATATTGACTTTGATGATTTTGAAGATATTGAGGTCAAAACGAGCCAGATTCGAGCAATGATTCATGAGGCCCCAATAGACAAAGAGGTCGAGAAAGAGATCATTGATAATTATGAAAATCTTAGCCAGGATACCCCGACTCCTTTTGTGGCTATTCGATCATCGGTGGCCGTGATTGATTCAGATGTATCCTCCTTCCCCGGTATGATGGACACCTATCACTACATTAAGGGTGGTAATAATGTTGTTGAGAACGTGAAGAATTGCTGGGCTTCGGTTTGGACAAGGCGAGCTACTTTCGCTCGTTTCAATAAAAAGATAGATAACTTTAAGGCGATAATTGCCCCTATCATCCAGTTAATGGTTAACTCTGAATGCGCCGGAGTCGCATTTACACGGAACCCTGTGAACGGACAGAATGAGGTGGTTATCGAGTCAAACTGGGGACTGGGTGAAGCCGTTGTGAGTGGCAGGTGCTTATGTGATTTTTGCGTAACAGATAAAGTAAATTATGACATTAAACAAAAAAGAATTGCCCCTAAAGAGGAGACGTTTATTCAGCTGGAGGGAGGGGGTTCCCAATGGGTTAAATCAGATCCTGAAATGGTCAATAAGCCCAGTATTACCGATACACAAATAAAAGAGATAGGTAAGACTGCTTGTATGATTGAGGATCATTATGGACTTCCTCAAGATATTGAGTGGGCATATGAAAAAGGTCGTATGTTTATTCTTCAGACTCGAACAGCTCGTGTTGCCGGCGAATAAATAGTGTTACCGAGCTATCACGAAAAAGGACAAAACTGTCTTTATGACTGATGGCCAATTTTAAGAAGTCCCTTAATTCATTTAAATTAAAGGAGGTTTATAAAATGGCGCAAAGAACAGTAGATGTGCACAACCATTGGTACCCGAAAGAGTACCTTGAGTACTTGTTAAGTCGGAGTGACACCCCGACTTGTACCCATGATGGAGGCCCGCACTATAGGCTATGGTACAAGGACGTGTGTATAGCTCACGTTGATCGTCCCGGACACTTTGACCTTGACGCAAGAATTGAGGATTTAGACAAAGGCGGATTAGACACTCAGTTGCTCAGTGTGACTATTCCCGGACCGGAAACGCTTGAGAGAGATGCAGGCATATTTTGGGCGAAAAAGTGTAATGACGCTCTCAGTAAGGCGACTCAAGATTATCCTGGGAGGTTCTACTTTTTAGCATGCCTACCCTATCAAGATCCTGATGAAGCCTGCAAGGAACTTGAAAGAGCTCACGATATGGGGTGTGTTGGGATACAGATGTTTTCCAATATCAACGGGGATCCCCTGTTTCTGGAAAAATACCATGGCATTTATGAGCTTGCCAACAAGTGGGAGCTTCCAATGCTTATGCATCCCGCGATTCCACTCACTCGTGAGGTCATGGACAAAGTGAAGATCCCTTACCAGCTCTGGGGCTATACGCTGGACACCAGCCTTGCCATCGTAAGTCTTATCTTTCAGGGCGTTATGGCGAAGTTCCCCAAATTGACTATTGTCCATGGCCACTTGGGGGGGATGGTCCCTTACTTTGTTCGCAGATTGCAGGATTCGTATAAGGGCTACGGTAAGGAGTGGGGCATTGAACTGGATGAGTCTCCGGAAATTACTTACAAAAACAGGGTTTATCCGGATACAACTTCTTTTTATCTTCCTGCCATGAAGTGCTGCCTGGAATGGGTCGGTCCGGATCATATGGTCATTGGAACGGATTATGCCCACCGTGTTGGAGATCCGGAAGGCGCTATTAAGGCGGTGAAAGATTTAGGAGATCAAGCGGGACTGAACCAGGATGAGATTGATATGATTCTCGGGAAGAATATGGAGAAACTTTTCAAGCTCCCGCCTGTAAAATAGCGATAGCCGAATAACTGGCTTTCAGTTGGAAAAGCAACCTATCTGCTTTTGTAGAATGGAGTTTAATTCAACCTTAAAAGTCAGGCCCTTTGGGCCTGACAAGATCTTGTGGCTCTGTCTGAATAAATGTTTTTGAAATCGATGTAGCGAAGCCATGAATCTGATAACTATCCACGGCCTCCGGCCGTGGATAGGCAGATTCAAACGATTCCTTTCCGGTCAGGGTAAACAGGAGGTCATAGGAGATAAACGATGGCCATTGAAGTAAAGTGGTGCGGGTTTGATTTTGGGCAATGCCTTATGGAGCCCACGGGGCTGCGAAATCACCTCGTCATTGGAGATGTGTGTAAGGAACTTGGACAGCCTGAGTTGATTGAAGAAAGGATTCATAAGTATCGTATTCTCAAGGAAAAATACAAGACTTACAGTGCTGTTAAAGAAGGGCACAGAGACGAAATAATAACCTATGTATTTGATGGCATTGAGGAGGCCACGGATATCTTTTCCGTTAAGGAACAAGAGCACTTGAAGATGGGCGATGGTATAGAAGAGGTGCTGCAGTACATGAAGGACGAGGGAATACATCTGGCCGTAGTAGCTGAACTTAAAAAGACTTTGGGGAGTATGGGATCGGACATAGTGACACGATTCTTGATGAAAAAGGGGTTGACAAAATATTTTGAAGAAGTGGTCACCCCCCAGGGTAAGGTGGACTTGAGTGATGATACTGTGGATATGAAGTATAAGGGCAAGACCAAGCAAGAGGGCACTTTGTATGATGTACTCTCGAAGGAATTGATGGCGCGAGGGATCAATACTTCTGAGGCGGTGATGGTGGGCGATAAGCCGGCGACTGATATTAATCCGGCTAAGAAAAGGGGATTTAATGCGATTCAGTATACTGCTTATATAGACCTGGGGCCATCTGATGCTGATTTCAGGATATCTAGTTTTTACGAATTGAAAAATATTGTTAGAGGGTGTCGATGATGGGCGAGCCAAAGAGTATAGTCATTGAATATGCGGATGGTACTACAAAGAGGGCTGACTTTTCTAGATTAAGCAGACAGGGACGTCTCGATCTTTCGGGATTAGGGCTCTGCGCTCCTCCATCTGTCATCCGGGAACCGGCAAAGCATTATGTCGTATTTTTATGGAAAGATGGATGGAAAGAAGTGGTCGGCATAGAGAAAAACGTTGTTGATTTGTTGCGATATTATACGATCGAAAGGACTGAAAAAATAGGGCGGATGGCTCTCGATGTTGCAGAGGATAACCCTGAGCTCATCGTTATAAAGCGACTTCCCGATCAAATTGGAAATGTCCTGATAATTGGGACAGGCGATAAGCAGTCGTTTGTTCTCGAGGAAAACATCAGCAAAAGAGAAGGTGGAAAGACGGAACAATTTTTCTACGACAGCAAGGAACTTGGTTCCGAGTGTGAGAAGACGGGCGATACAGATGGACTGATTGCCGAAATGATGAAAACTTTGCAAAGTGAACTAACCGACAGACAGTTGACAAGCGAAAAACTCCTCTCTGACGATGAATCCGAAAAAGCGGTTATATATAAGGAGATTGCAAAGGCATTAGGTATCAGGGGCATGAAAGAAATGGAAGACGTGTATGGATTTATCGAGATGATGCTTGTCAGTATTTGAGACTGAAATTTTATAGGCAGGCGAAAATTGGCGAACTTAACAGAGTTAATCTTTTTGTGAGAAGAGAAAGGAGCTATCAAAATGGTAGATGAGACATTTCAGCTTTCATTAGATGCAATTGATAGGGACATATCAAGCCTAAGAACACTGAAGAAAACACTGGATGAAGATATCTTCTGGTTCCGAGATGATTTACACCAACCATTTCCCATCTCTCCTATGGGAATGACAACCATACAAAAACATCATGCTTGGGGTTATCATGTTGCTGCTGAAGAAACCAAGCTACCGCCTTCCAAGGGGGGCCATGTAAAAATTTACAAAGGAAGAGTCTATCTGGGATTCCAGGGTATTACGGATCCTGCGGAAATTGAAGAAAGGGCCGCCCAGCATGGACAGCTCATCGATTATCTCATGACAAACTGGGATGAGTATTATAATCGCCTAATCGATGAAGTTAAGGAAGGTTTAAGCTTCATGCGGAACATGAATGACGGCCTATCAGATAAGGATTTGTATGACGGGCTGATTAGGAGTGAACAGATAAACAGGAGAAACTGGGAGATCCATTTTGCTCTTATGTATCCTGCTGACGGGCTCTATTTTGGATTTGAAGCCTTTTGCATGGAACATGGCCTGGAAGAGAAGGATATGGTGGTGATGCTTCTGGGCAAAGATACTATGGCTGTACGGACGGACCGGGGGCTGTGGGAGCTCAGTAAGCAAGTTGAGGAATCAGGACTCAGTCATGTTTTTCTTGACAATGAAGATAAAGATATCTTGAAGGCGCTTAAAAATGATGTAAGAGCCGAAAAATGGCTTCAGTTTTTTAATGAGTTCCTGGATGTTTACGGTCATCGGATTTCGGCTGCCCATTTGGACGTTATCTTTTCCACGTGGTTAGAAGATCCCACTCCGGTCTTAGGGACCATCAAGACTTTTATCCCGAAAATACGTGATGGGTGGGACATAAATGCCGAAAGGCAGGAAATGTTGAAAGAATCCGTTGCAGCTGCAGAGGAGTTTGAGGCAACACTTCCGGATGAAGCGAAAGAGACATTCAAAAACCTCCTTGATGTTGGAAAGAAGGTTTACCATTTCCAGGAGGACCACGGCTTTTATATAGACGGTTCTTCAACCGCCGACCTCCACCATGTATTAATGATCTGCGGGAGAAGACTCAATAAATACGGCCTTTTGAAAAATCCTGAGGATGTATTTTTCTTGAACTTCGCTGAGCTTTCGGAAACTATGGAATCCATCGTTCGGAATAAGGTCGCCGCCGTATACCATTATGACAGACTGTTTAACGGCTTGATTGAAGAAAGAAAATGGGGCCGGGAACAAGTCGCTGAGCTGGAAGAGGCACCGTTGACCTTTGGTACTGCTCCTGAGAAGGTGGAAGACCCCATTATGATTAAAGTATTTGGGATGATCGATGAAGTCATCAAAGCGGGTAAGGTTGAAGAGCTTGAGGTGATGGACCGTTTTGAGGGCTATTCAGGGGCACCTGGTGTGGTAGAGGGAGTGGCGAGAGTTATTGTTAACTTCGAGGATTTCCCCACATTGCAGGAAGGCGATATCCTCATATGTCCTTACACTGCTACTGCATGGACACCGCTCTTTGCCAAAATCAAGGCGATTGTCACAGATACGGGTGGAATGTTGACCCATGCTGCTATTTCAGCGAGAGAATATAAAATCCCTGCTGTTGTAGGTACATGGCGGGCGACAAGGGCAATTAAAAGTGGTGATACAGTCATGGTTGACGGTGATAATGGTATAGTGGAAGTGATTAAAAGAGCATGATAACAAGGCGAGCTCATCTCATAATGTTTCGGTTTTGTCAACGCTTTATAGCGTTCGATGTGTGGTGAGTTCTGGTAAAAATATTATCCCTCAATGGCTCAGTTGAGTCATTGGAGGGGTAAACAATGATTTTAGGGAGTTATTATTATGGGATACGAAAAGCTATTTAAACCAATCGAAATGAGGGGTGTATCATTCCCGAACAGGATAATGAGAACATCCATGGTGTCCGGATTAGCAACTGAAGATGGATCCGTCACCAGTGATTTGATAAAAAGATACGAAAGAGAAGCCGCAGGTGGCGTTGGGTCCATCGTGGTTGAAGCATGTGTGATTATTTCTTCAAGAAGCTCCTATAACCTGAGAATTAGTGATGACAGTTATGTGCAGGGACTAACGGATGTAGTAAATGCCATTCGGAAGGTGAATCCGGACACAAAGATTGGAATTCAGATCATGCAGTTCTTGAAGCTTTCCAAAAGTGGCTGGAGGCAGACTGTCGAGGATTTTAAGCTGGAAAATTTGCCCCAGATCGTTCAGGATCATAAGGATGCAGCCACGCGTGTTATGGCTGCCGGTTTCGATTTTATTGAAATTCACATGGCGCATGCTTACGTCCTTGCATCATTTTTGTCTCGGTCGAACAAACGCGATGATGAATATGGTGGCAACTTAAAAAAGAGGATGAAACTACCTATAGAAGTGTTTCAGGGAGTGCGTGAAACCGTAGGTGAAAACTATCCTCTCGGTATAAGGATCAATGGTGAAGATTTTGTTGTTAAAGGCAATACCGTGGAACAGAGTTCTCGAATTGCCACCACGTTTGCCGAGCTTGGGGCTGATTTCATTAGTGTGAGCGCTGGTAGTCGTTTTGAGGATTGCCTTACGCCTGAAGAAGGAACGCCTCCCGACCCCATGTCAGGTTACAGTGGACACCGCATGAGTCCCATGTGGTGGTTCCCTGATGGAACACATGTCCACCTGTCGGAAGCAATCAGGAAAGCCGTCAGAAAGGCTGGATTTGAAACCCCTGTTGTCATAGCCGGTAAGATTCGTGACCCCAAACATGCCGAGAATATCTTACAGGATGAAAAAGCCGATATGATAGGTCTATGTCGTGCACTTCTGTGTGATCCTGACTGGCCGATCAAGGCGAAGGAAGGCAGAGAAAAAGACATCGTTAAGTGTGTGGCATGTAACTGGTGTCTTGAAGCTGACTCGAGGTATGAGAAGGTGAATTGTACCCGGTGGCCTGAAGGCAATTTGTTCGCACCTGAATCCTTTACGACAAAACTAGCACGACCGGGTCAAATTAAGAAGGAAGACCGATAGTCGTCTTGCAGATAAGATGAAGTGAAACCAATCCGGTATGGTCGTATGATATGGCAATATCTTTATCAGTCATACCGGATTTTTTATTAGATAGTGTCCAGGAATTTATAATTGTAAAAATTGATGACAAAAGAGGGAATGTCATGTCCATGATCGGTTGTCCAGAACACAGAAAAGAAGATGTCGAGAAATACACCTCCCAGGGATGGTGGCCAGGGATAACACTTGGCGCCATGCTTGACAAAACAGCTGACAAATATCCAACAAAGGAAGCCATAGTTGATGACAGGGTCAGGTTATCCTACGCCGAGTTGAGAGATAAAGTTGACAGACTTGCAGCAGGGTTTATGAAATTGGGGATTACGAGGGGTGATGCCGTTTTACTTCAGCTTCCCAATTGGGCTGAATTCCTTTATTCATATTTTGCTTTGCAAAAAGTTGGGGGGGTTCCCGTCTTATTGATTTCAGGGTACAGGCAGAGAGAGGTGAGCCATCTCTGCAAATTGACCAATGCAAAGGCGTGGATAGTGCCCGATAAATATCGCAAGATTGACTATACCTCATTCGTTGAAGAGGTAAGGCAGAACAACCCGCAGCTGGCCCATATCATCTCGGTGAGGGCAGAGGCTGAAAATTCGTGCTTTTCCAGTAGCATGGAAGGGTTAATGGAGAAAGAATTAACTGAAGATGATAAACAGAAATTAATAGCCGGAAGCCCAGAGGCGACTGATGTTTCCCATATCGTCCCTTCAGGTGGCACCACCGGATTGCCAAAGGGGATTCCACGGACACATAATGATTACATTTGCAATATTGATTACCTCCATAAAGTGGGGGAGATGGTCCCTGAGGATGTTTGTCTGCTCGTTGTTCCTGTAGGACATAATCTTGCCTTACTGAATGTCGTTGGGGCCGTATATGTGGGTTTTAAATTGATATTGTTGGATTCCACAAGGCCGGTTGATATCTGCAAGGCCGTAAGTTCGGAAAAAGTGACCTATATGCCAATGGTACCCAGCCTGGTAAGGAGGGTGCTCGGGTCTGAAGATATCAAGGAGCATGACTTGACTTCCCTCAAACGGATAAGTGCAGGTGGAGAGCCGAGTCCTCCGGAGTTGGTGAAGGAGTTGTATGATCGCCTGGGGTGTAAATATATTAATGAGTTTGGTATGACCGAAGGCCTGCTTCTCCGTACAAGACTGGATGATGACATTAAAGTCATATGTGAGACGGTTGGCAAAATATGTTGCCCATATGAACAAGTCAAGATTCTTGGCGATCAAGGTGCTGAGCTCCCCGCTAACACAGACGGCGAACTGGTAACAACAGGACCGGGAATATTCGCCGGTTATATGAGTAATCCAGAGGAAAATAAAAAATCATTTACAGCTGACGGTTTTTTTAGAACAGGTGATTTGGCTCGCATAGAGGATTCGGGTAACATCAAAATAACCGGGCGGATCAAAGATATTATCATCAGAGGGGGTGAAAACATCGGCCCTGCTCAGGTAGAGGATTTGATACGTCTGTACCCCGGCATTTCTGATGTTGTGGTTATTGGTATCCCGGACAAAGACCTCGGTGAGGTGGCATGCGCATATATTCGGCCTGCTTCGGATGCGAAACCTGACCTGGAAGAGCTTGTAAAATTTATGGAGGAGGAGGGTGCCTCGAAACTCATGATCCCTGAACGGTTCGAGTTTATTGATGTGATTCCTTTGACCAAGGCAGGCAAGAATGACAAGAATGCCCTTCGCGAGGACATTATAAAGCGTGATGAACAATCTAAAGGATAAACAACAGATCGGAAGCCAAGAACTGATCTCGGGTCAAAAACCGCTGATAGATTTTACGTAAAATAAGGCGATAGCGCCATTATCGAGACAGATTTTGGACCGTTAAAGATGACGGCAAATGTAAGTTAACGCGTTTCTGAAGGAGAGGTCCTTGTCCCTCATGGGTGTTCGGGAAATGTCAATGCGAATCTCTAGGGTGGGTACCAAGTGCCTTGAGGAAGTTTTGGATTCCCTTCACTTGTAATCGCTCATGTGTTCCATTAGGAACGTGGACAAAACAATTTTCATAGGTAGGTGCATAGATTTGGGTCAAATTTGCTCGATCTCAAATTACAAAAGTTGATGGAATAGTGAACTATTTTGATATTTTTGGGGTTTGATATCGTGCAAAGGTGGCCTGAAGCTGTGATGCATAGTTGGGGAAGTTATTTTGGCCACGTTCCTTAGGAAAGCATCGAGGATTAAAAGGAGAATAATGATGGAGATCAAAAAAATTGGAGTTGTGGGATGTGGCCAGATGGGGTCCGGTATAGTACAGGTTTTTGCTCAGTCCGGCTACAGTGTTATCGTGGTTGATACCGATGAGAAGATGTTGGAGAAGACGCTGCAAACAATTGATAAGCGCTTAGCCAGTCGTGTAAAAAAAGGTAAGATGGAAGAGACCCAGAAAGCTCAGATAATGGGGCAAATTATCACCAGTACAAAAATGGAAGACCTGAGCCAGTGCGACCTCATTGAGGAAGCTGTTCCGGAAATCATGGAAGTGAAGAAAAAAATATTTGCAGAATTAGATCAGATTTGCCCGGAACATACCATCTTTGGTACCAATACCTCCTGCTTATCGGTAACGGATATGGCTGCTGCTACAAAGAGAGGTGATAAATTACTGGGAATGCACTTTCATAACCCTGCGCCAGTCATGCGTTTGTTAGAATTGGTGCAGACTATTATGACAAGCGAAGAGACCATCCAGACTGTGACAAAATTTGGAGAGACTCTGGGGAAAACAGTTGCCGTGGCGCCTGATGTGGGAGGCTTCATTGTCACCAGGCTTTTCACCCCATTTCTGCTTGGGGCCGTTCATATGCTGGAAGAGAAGATCGCCACAAGAGAGGAAATTGACATTTCCATGAAGTTTGCGGTTAATCATCCCATGGGACCCCTCGAGGTAATCGATTTTATTGGGCTGGATACAGAGCTTTCAATTGATGAAGCCCTTTATGAAGAAACCAAGGACCCCAAGTATGCACCGCCACTGCTTCTGAAAAAGATGGTCGCAGCTGGCTGGCTGGGTAGGAAAACCGGCAAGGGTTTTTATGATTATGATTAAATCAGGGGATTAAGTGGCCTCTGTGCGGCCATTCCCTTCTGTCAGAACGACTCGTCCCGGCGCAGGCAAGCCGCGCCTTAATTAACGACTGAACACGAGTAGCGAGTAGCGGGACGATTATGAAATTCTAAGAAATTCATGAGACATAATGATCGGGATGTACGGATAGAAAATTCTGAAATAAGCAGGAGGGGCTAAAATTTTACTTTGAGAAGAGGTTTCCTTTCTTTATGGTAAAATCAACATTAAGTTTTTGAAAAGCTGAGAAATCAAATAATATTACATTGTTAACATTATTTCTCTGTAAATACAAATGAGGAAAATTATCTTTATCAAAAGGAGGAGACGAAATGGCACAACAAGTAATAAAGACCGATTGCATCCTGTGT
>Ga0075124_10000857_pt1 | contig 14124 bp, 12 predicted proteins | sample AntAceMetag02UKS_FD_69809 | JGI IMG/M metagenome (GOLD analysis project Ga0075124, IMG submission 69809) | Saline lake microbial communities from Ace Lake, Antarctica - Antarctic Ace Lake Metagenome 02UKS | ecosystem: Environmental > Aquatic > Non-marine Saline and Alkaline > Saline | place... | reverse complement strand
AGAATAACGCAGAAGAAAAATAGGTCATTCTGGCTCTTGCAGAACCTGAGGTTCTTGCTGACCATGGTTGCCCTTTCAACACTGATCAATGCGCTGTTCACTCACACTGGCGATTCCATTCTATTCACACTCCCAGAAAGCTGGCTGCTTATCGGCGGAGTCATCACGCTTGAGAGTTCGGTGTACGGTGCAATCAACGGTCTGGTCATCGGCGCCCTTTATCTCCTGTTCAATGTGCTCAACCAGGCATTGACCATCAAGCAGACCATCCATCTGATCCCTCGGGCATTTTATCCGCTGGCAATGACTATCACAGTAGCTCTGACTTTCTTTCCCTCCATCCAGCAAAGGACAAGGGAGATCAAGGAAGCACAGATGATCCGCGGCAACAGAATGAAAAAGATCAAAGATTGGCTTCCACTCCTGATCCCACTTCTGGTCACCAGCCTTGAATCCGCAATCCTCTTATCTGAATCAATGACAGCCCGCGGCTTTCATGTCAGGCAAGGATCAAAAACCGCCAACATCATGGTCATCGGATTGGTTCTGGCAGCATTTGCTGTGTTCTCAGGCTGGATTTTGAAACTATACGGTTATCCTGATTGGTTGAGCCTGTTACTGTATATCCTGGGTGGTCTGCTCCTCATCACCATCCTCACCTACGCAGGGCGCCAAACCAAGATCACTCGCTTCCATCAAGAGGTCTGGCATCTCAAAGACGTTCTCGCAAGCATATTCTTCACACTGCTGATCTCCGGGTTTGTTATCCTGAGAATGAAGAATACCCTGCCGTCACTGTCCTATTCCCCATACCCGATCCTTTCCGCCCCAACCGTTCAATGGGTCGGAGTCATATTCTGCTTCAGCGCTATGCTGCCTGCATTGCTAAAAACCAATGATTAAGATACACGCACTTTCCTTCCAATACCCGCAATCCTTAGAGCCGGTTTTAAATGACATTGACTTTGAAATCGAGCCGGGTACGCTGACACTTGTGACCGGACCCACTGGAAGCGGCAAGTCAACGCTCCTGCGCTGCTTCAATGGGCTCGTACCGCATTTCTCAGGGGGAACCATCACCGGTCAAGTCATCGTATTTGGCAGCAATCCAATCGTGGATGGTCCTGAGGTCATGGCCTCAAAAGTCGGTTTCGTTTTTCAGGAGCCTGAAGCACAGTTTGTGTTTGATGTTGTGGAAGATGAACTCGCGTTTACTCTGGAAAACGCCGGAGTCCCCCGGGGAGAGATCCGAAGCAGAGTGGATCAGGTCATCCACCAGATGGATCTGGAAAACATCCGGCACAGATTCATCCGTGACATCTCTGGAGGTGAGAAACAAAAAGTCGCCATAGCTGGTGCATTGGTCAACTTGCCGGATGTTTTGGTCCTAGATGAACCCACCTCCCAGCTTGATCCCCAATCAGCAAACAATCTCTTTACCTTGCTCACAGAGTTAAAAGATAAACATAATCTGACCATCATTGTCTCAGAGCATCGACTTGAGCGTTTACTGCCATTTGCAGACATGATTGCATACATCAAACCTGACCACTCCCTTCTATTTGGCACACCGCAAGAGGTCTTGTTGAAAATGAAACAGGTTCCCCCAATCATCAAGATTGCCAAACATATGGAATTGAGTCCTCTTCCCCTTCAAGTGCAAGATTTCCCGCCATCAGGACTTCATTCGTTAAACCATGCAGAAAATCATAAAAAAGATGATCTGCCCATCAATCAAAACATGCTAATTGATATTAAAGACCTCTCTGTAAATCTTGGACGACAACAAATTCTCAGCAATGTGGATTTGCAGCTCTTCAGCAGTGAGGTCCTGGCATTAATTGGCCCAAACAGCGCAGGTAAAACCACACTCTTGCGGTCAATTCTTGGCTTGATTCCATCGAAAGGCACAAAATCCCTTTTAGGAAACGACCTGAGCAATATGTCGCTGAATGAGATCATCCAATACATTGGTTACCTTCCACAGAATCCAAACGACCTTCTCTTTGCTGAAACGGTCATCGACGAGTTGAAGATCACATTAAAGAATCACAATCTTCCGGTGAACGATCCGGACATTGTGGCGTTTCTTTCAAAATTTGGATTGGCAGAACTGCAGCACAGCTACCCCCGTGACCTGTCCGTTGGAGAACGCCAGCGAACCGCCCTTGCTGCCATTACGGTCCACCAGCCTCAAATTATTTTCCTGGATGAGCCCACCCGTGGGATGGATTATGAAGCCAAACAAGCGTTATCCGAGGTCCTTCAGCAATGGCGCACTGAAGGTAAAGCCATATTGCTGGTCACCCATGATATCGAGTTCGCAGCCAGCCTCGCGGACCGGGTGACCATCCTGGAGGACGGCAGGAATCGCTACACTGGTTCGCCGCAGGTTGCATTCTCAGAATTTTTAGAATATCAAACCCAGGTTGCCCGATTGTTTCCTCATTCAGGTTGGATTACGCCAGAGGACTGTCTATCGCATCTGTCAATATAAATCAATATATTGTGTAGATTTAACGATATCCCCCACCCGATTCCTGCGAATATAAAGAACAAGAATATATAAACGAAATTCCTGTTTTAGTAAATGATTATTTATGTCACCCTGCATTTGAATTAGTGCCCAACTAATGCAAAAGCAGCAACTGTTGTTGCGAATATATCATCCTTAATGATGATTCTCTAATAATTCTAATATACTTGTTGATTATAATTATAGTATTATTATCTAAATAGTATAGTTTAGAATGAACATAATGGTACTGGTCTCTCAATCACAAGAAATCGCTATCGCCAAACCATTTAATCACATCATGAGATATAAAATCCACTACTTTTTTATATGAGATGTTTTTAATGATATTAACAAGCAAATGGAAGGATTAGAAAGAAAATGAGAAAAATAAAGTATATTTTATTCTTGATTTTAACCATCTCTTTGATCAGCGCTTGCAGTGCACCAGGTGCGGTGTCGGTCACCAACTCAACCAAATCAGAACAGGAGGAAGTGAGTGATATGACACAAGAAACATTCGATCAGACCTATGTGAAGAACGAGGGAATTGAGGTCATCTACCTGGCTGGCGGTTGCTTTTGGGGAATTGAAAAGCTGATGCAATCCATCCCCGGCGTGGTAAATGCTGTGAGTGGTTATGCCAACGGCGATGCAGATCTGGAGCCGACCTATACATCTGTCACAACGGGTGATACCGGGTATCGTGAAACGGTAAGAGTCGAATACGATCCAACTGAAATCAGCCTGGATGCACTTCTCTTCGCCTATTTCATGGTCATTGATCCCACCATTGAGAACGCTCAAGGACCCGATATCGGGACACAATATCAGACTGGCGTTTATTATGTGAATGACGCCAGCAAGGCGACCGTGGCGCGTATTGCTGCTATTGAAAGGGCACGTCATGAGGACTTTATAGTAGAAATCGAGGTTCTCGAACGTTTCTATGATGCTGAAGAATACCATCAGGATTACCTGGATAAGAATCCCAACGGATACTGCCACATTTCACAGGACGAGATGCATGTGATTAGTGAATTGATTATTGACCCCATAGATTACCAGCGCCCCTCGGAAGCAGAGATAAATGCGAAGCTCACTGACCTTCAATATTCCGTAACCCAAGAAAGCGGTACCGAGCCAGCATTTAATAATGAATACTGGGACAACCATGCAAAAGGCATCTATGTCGATGTGGTCACCGGTGAGCCCTTGTTCTCATCGAGTGATAAATTTGATAGCGGCACTGGATGGCCAAGTTTTACCAGGCCCATTGACGAAAATACCCTCAGATATTTTAAGGATGGTTCCTCATGCATGCAGCGTATTGAAGTACGCAGCCGAGCAGGCAACTCGCATTTAGGCCATGTTTTTTATGATGATCCCATATCACCCGATGGCACACGCTATTGCATCAACAGCGCTGCTTTGCGCTTCATTCCTTACGAGGAAATGACAGCCGAAGGTTATGCCTTCTTGTTGGGAAATGTGGAGTAAATCATAATAATATTCAGGGGCTTTCCAAACATCATTGGAAAGCCCCTTTTCCATTCTCCGATTAAAAATCTTCGAGATCGCTGCGCTAAATAACTCCTCAATTATTCCTTGCCACAGTAAAATTGACAAATATACTGAAATATGGAAGTATTGATATTACTCACGGTGAAAAGTTACATCCCTCACTGTTGAGAAGTAACAAGCATTAGTATAAATAAGGAGAATTATTGGCATTCCTGTCAATAATTTATTTTGTCAATTAACATTCATAAATCAGCACTTTCTTTATCTATCAATCGGTTTGGATTATAATCAGAACGTTTGATTACATAACAGGAGAGTTATTATATGTATGGATACAGCGGTAGGATTCTGCACATTGACTTAGGGGAGAAGACTCATTGGGTCGAAGAGAAACCAGAAGAATGGTATAAGGTTTATATTGGCGGCGTAGGGATGGCAACACGCCTCTGTTGGGAGAACATCGAAGTAGGGTGTGACCCCTATGCCCCCGGAAATCCGGTTTGCTTTGCAAATGGGATATTCGCCGGCACACCAGTCCCCGTTGGCGGGAAATATGGGCTTGCTTCCAAATCGCCATTAACCGGGTTCATCGGCGACAGCCTTTCCGGAAGTTGGCTCTGCACTGCCATGAAACGTGCTCAATGGGATGGTATTGTCATCCACAATGCCAGTGAAAACTGGGTACACATCTTCATTAATGATGACCGGGTAGAGTTCCTCCCCGCAAAAGATCTTCTGGGATTGGGTACCTATGAGACAGAAGAGAAGATCCGGGATATGTTCGGAGATGACCAGGTTCGCTCAGCCACAATCGGCCCTTCTGGGGAGAATATTGTCCGATTCGGCAATGTAACCAATGATGGACGTCAGGCTGGTCGTACCGGACATGGCGCCGTCTGGGGAAGCAAGAAATTAAAAGCTGTGTCCATCCGTGGCACAAATGGCGTGACGGTTGCTGATCCAGAGACCTTACTTAAGATGGCCTTCGATATTACCGAAGCCGCGCAGGGTCCGCACACTCAGAAATACCGTGTATACGGCACCTCGACCAATATGCTCAACATGAACAAACTTGGATTACTCCCTACACGCAACTATCAGGAAGGCGTGTTCGAGTTTGCTGACCAGGTCAGCGGTGAGTATCTGGATGAACACCATAAAGTAAAGGTGATCGCCTGCACACAGTGCCCCATCGCCTGCGAGCAGATGTCCCTCGTCAAGACTGGCCCTTTCGCGGGCGCGATGACGGGGATTGAGTATGAATGTCTCCAGGCTGTCAGTTCAAACTGTGGTATTGGCGATATGAGAGCCGCGATCCGTTTGATTGATGTTGCTGACAAAAGCGGTATGGATGCGATGTCCATGGGTGTCACGATTTCATATAGTATGGAATGTTACGAACGGGGTGTGCTGAAGAAAGAAGACTTCAAATGTAAAGCATCCCCTGATGGGATTGAATTGAACTTCGGTAATGGCGAAGGCGCTGTAATCCTTGCCCAAATGATCCGCGACCGTGAAGGGATTGGGGACCTTCTTGCAGAAGGCACTCGCAGAGCAGCTAAAGCCATTGATGAAGAACGCGGGACGGAGTCTTATAAATGGGCAATGAATATCAAAGGGCTTGAAACCCCCGGATATGATGCCCGTGCGCTGAAGACCTTTGCTCTCGGTCTGGCAGTTGGTACCCGCGGCGGCTGTCATAACCGGTCCGCTGCTTACGACCCGGATATTAAAGGTGTAACAAACCGCTTCACGGTTGATGGAACTCGCGGCTTGGTTGCCTCCCGCTCTGAAGAATATGCAGCGGTTTATGACACGCTCCCAATGTGCAAATTCATCCGCCGATGCTTTACCGGCAAGGCAGACCGGGCAGGTGCCTGGCCAGCGATCGCGAAATTGATCAATGCGACAACGGGATGGAATTTCGATTACGATGATGTGGATCGCATCGGTGTACGGTCACATACGCTCAAGAAAGCATTCAACATTCGTGAAGGTTGGACTGAGAAAGATGATGACCTGCCCTACCGCTGGAAACATGAGCCAATGACCAAGGGCCCTTCTGCAGGGCATATTGTCACTGAAGAAGAGCTGAAATACCTTAAAAAGATTTATTATGAAGCCAAGGGGTGGACCGAAGAAGGTCTAATCCCCAAGAAACTGCTTGTCGAACTTGGCATGGATGACATCGCCGAAGAAATTGGCGTATAAGGAGAAAATAATGGTTGCTTCTACCTCAAAATTTAAATATATTGTTTGTGACCCAGAACTTTGTATTGGATGTCAACTATGCGAATACATTTGTTCATATACAAAGACAGGTGAATTCAACTCTTACCGCAGCCGCATCCGCACAGTCCGTGTGGATGAGGTGTTAATCACTGCGGTTGCCTGCCAGACCTGTGAAAATGCCCCGTGTGTTGCTGCCTGTACGCGAGATGCCCTGACTCAGGATCCCGAAACCGGCATCATCCGCATCGATCCCAAGAAATGTGACGGCTGCGCCTGGTGCATTGAAGCCTGCGACTTTGGTGCGATCTCAATCAATCACGAGACCAAACTCGCGGAATTTTGCAACCAGTGTGAGGATATTGAAGGTGGTCCGCAGTGTGTCAAATGGTGTCCAAAGGATGCATTGGAATACACCACACCTGACCAACGAGCGCAGCGCACCCGGCATAAACTCGTAGAATCAAGTCTGGAATTCCCAACCAAAGCGAAGGATCCTAGATGAGTAAAGAACCCAACGAAATTAATAATGAAGAATGCCGTATTGGCGTTTATGTCTGTCATTGTGGGAGCAACATTGGTGGTGTCATTGATCCCAAGAAAGTCGTTGAATTTGCGGAAGGACTGCCCAATGTCGTCCGGGCAACAGATACGCTTTACGCCTGTGCGGACTCTGGACAGCGCTTGATCAAAGAAGATATTAAAAAATACAACCTGAACCGGGTGGTCGTTGCTGCCTGTTCTGTGCGGATGCACGAACCCACCTTCCGTGCTGCCGTTTCAGAGGCAGGATTGAACCCCTTCCTCATGGAAATGGCAAACATCCGTGAGCAGTGCACCTGGGCGCATGGGCACGATCCTGAAGGTGCGCTTGAAAAAGCGAAGGACCTGACAGCCTCAGCAATTGCCAAAGCCCGTTTCCTGACCCCCCTGGATATGATCCATGTTCCGGTCACTCAAAAGGCGATGGTCATCGGCGCAGGCGTAGCAGGGCTCAGCGCTTCCCTTGACCTTGCGGAACAGGGAATTGACACAATCTTAGTGGAGAAACAGCCAACCATTGGCGGGGTCATGGCACAGCTCAACAAGACCTTCCCCACCATGGACTGTAGTATATGAATACTCGCACCTAAAATGGTTGACGCGGCGCGTCAGCCCCGGATTGATGTAAAAGCTTTTACAGAAGTAGAAAAAGTTGAAGGTTTTGTAGGTAACTTCAAAGTCACCCTGCGTGAGAAGGCAAAATATGTGTTAGCAGACCGCTGCAATGGCTGCGGCGATTGCGCAAAAGCCTGTCCCATTGAAGTACCAAATTACTTCGAAATGAACCTGGCACCACGCAAGGCTATTTATATTCCCATGAACCAGTCTGTACCATTGATCTATTCCATTGACATGGATGCTTGCATCCACTGTTATAAATGTGTGGAAGCATGCGGCCAGCTTGAAGCGATTGACTTCAGCCAGAAAGATAAACTGGTCGAAGAAGACATCGGTGCAATCGTGGTTGCCACGGGGTTCAGCCATTTCGACCCCAGCGTGATGGCGGAATATGGTTACGGGCGCTTTCCCAACGTGATTACTTCCATGGAAATGGAGCGGTTGAGTAACTCCGCTGGCCCTACATCCGGCAACCTCATCCGCCCAAGCGACCACGAGAATCCTCAAAAGCTGGCATTTATCAATTGTGTTGGCTCCCGTGATAAACGCTATGTCCCATCTTGCTCGAATGTCTGCTGTATGTATTCGATCAAGGATGCTATCCTTCTCAAGCAGATGAACCCGGATGTGGATATCACCATCTACTACATTGATATCCGCACGCCATCCAAAGGGTATGAAGAGTTCTATGACCGGGCGAGAGAAATGGGGATTCACTTCCAGCAGGGTCGTCCAAGCCTGATCACAGAAGACCCGGATACACATAATCTCTTCGTCCATGCTGAAGATATTGCCCTTGGTGAAGTGACAGAAAAAGAATACGATATGGTCATGTTGAACCAGGCGGTAATCCCACAGCCTGACCAGAATCACATGAGTTCAGTCCTGAACGTAGCGCAAAGCCCAGGTGGATGGTTCATGGAATATCACCCCAAACTGCGCCCAATGGATAGCCCGACGGATGGTATTTTCTTTGCCGGTGCATGCCAGGGACCGAAAGATATCCCCAGCAGTGTTGCCCAGGGCTCAGCGGCTGCTTCACGTGCCGGCCGGATCCTCCATTCCGAGGAATGGGAAATTGAACCCACCGTTGCCGTCGTCTGGCCGGATCGCTGTTCTGCCACGACAAAGGGCAAAGCCTGCGGTCTGTGCGTCAAAGCCTGCCCTTATGGCGCTGTCAAGATCGTAGGCGATAAAGCCGCCGAGATCATCACAGCCAAGTGCCATGGTTGCGGTGGCTGTGTGGCTGAATGCCCAGAAAATGCGATCACCCAATTACATTTCACCGACGCGCAGCTTCTATCACAAATCCGCGCTGTCCTGGCAGATAAACCGGAAGAAAAGATCGTGGCATTCCGATGTCACTGGTGCTCCTACGGCGGCGCAGACCTAGCTGGAACCAGTCACTTTGAATACACCTCAAATGAGCGAGGGTTAAGAGTGATGTGCTCTGCCCGGATGGATACTGATTTCATCTATGAAGCTTATCGCCTGGGTGCCGGCGCTGTTCTCTATTCAGGATGTCACCCCCAGGACTGCCACTATATCACCGGTCAGGTCATCGGTGCGAAGCGCGCTGCCCGGCTGACAAAGTTGTTCAATCGGATGGGTATGACAAAAGGCCGCTTCCGTGTGGCGTGGATTAGCGCAGCCGAAGGCGACAAATATGCCCGTGTTTTGAATGAAATGCAGGCTGTCCTCGATGACATGCCTCTTGAAAAGCTCAAAGCTGAGATAGAGGAATTAAAACCGCAGATGGAAAAACGGCTGAAGAAATTCCCCAATGTACCCGGCGTGTCGGAAGCAATGGATTTTTCAGACACACTCACGAAGGCAATCAATGAACAAAAGGAGATCGGATGAGTCACGCATCAACGGTTACATCCTTCGCTGATGAGGTGAAAGCCATCCCTGGCGGAGAACATTTAGAATTATGCTACTCATGCGGCACATGTGTCAGTAAATGCATGATCCAGCAGAAGATTGAACCGGAATTCAACCCTAGGAGGCTTCTGCGCATGGTCATGGAAGACATGAAAGAGGAAGCCTTCAACAGCCCAACAACATGGCTGTGCTCTGAATGTGACCTCTGCTACCAGGCTTGCCCGCAGCAAATCCATATTTCAGGTGTGATCAATGCCGTAAAAGCAATCGCTGTTGATGACGGCAAGGCAACTATTCTTCATACAGCCAAAGTCAACCAACAAACATGCGTTGCTTGTGGACTGTGCGCGGAAGCATGTCCTTATGAAGCAATTTCGATTGTCCAAGCCAAAGTTCCGTTTAGAGGAATGATTCAGGTCGCCAAGGTTGACCCTGGACGCTGCATGGCATGCGGTTTATGTTCCGCAGTCTGCCGGTCGACATCAATAAGCATCCCAGACGAGAATACAGATGATGCAATCATTGGCAATCTATGGGATTGGATGCTACTGCAGGAAGTTGAGGACTAATGGAAACCAAACTTAAAATCGTTTTGTTCCAATGCCAATGGTGCTTATATTCAGAACCTGATCAGCAATGGGTAGATCATGATCTCCCCCCTTCAATTCACCTGGTAAAACTTCCCTGCACGGGTCGCATCAACCCATTATTCATTTTAAACGCCATCCAGGGAGGTGCTGATGGGATCATGATTAGCGGCTGTCTTCCTGAAAAATGTCATTATAAAGAAGGAAATCTGAGTGCTTTACGACAACATGAAGAATTCATAAATCTTCTCGATTACATTGGTTATGAAAGGGACAGAATCCGCTTCGTGTGGTTAGACCTGCAAGATCGAGGTCGAATTCAACGAGAATTAGCCAACTTCGAAACTTCAATAACCGAACTCGGAAAAGCAAATAATTTGGCTACCAGAGTCAACGCTCCTTCCGGAGGGCAATATGTCTGAAACCATAGTCAAATTAAAAACGGAGATCGAACGGCTTTTGAATGAAGATGTTATAGATGTGGTTATCGCATTTAAGCAAGAGGATTCTCCACTTCGTCCACAGCCGGCATTCTTTAGAAACGTCGCTGAACTTGAGGTATTGGAGTACAACAGCCTTTGCCAGAACAACCTGGCGAATTATCTAACGAGATTTCCACAGGACACAAGGATCGGCATCGTTGTCCGGGGATGTGAAAGCCGCTCAGTCAATGCACTGATCGTTGAAAAGCAGCATCAACGGGAAAACTTGTATTTGATCGGGATTCCCTGCCATGGGATTGTTGATATTAAAAAGATCTTCAAGAAAACAGGTGAAGAAGTCACGGATTATTCAGAAAATCAGGATGAGGTTACGGTTATTGTCAATGGAAAGGAAATTACCTTTTCACGAAAAGAACTCCTCCATGACTCATGTTTACGCTGCATCCATCCCAATCCGGTAGACGCTGATATCCTTTTAGGTGATCCACTCCCTGAGGGTGATCCAAATATTGCCCGCCAGGAAGTTGAATCAATCGAAGCGATGAGCAGAGATGAGCGTTATGCTTGGTTCCGTCATGAAGCAGAACGCTGCATCAGATGTTATGCCTGCCGGGAAGCCTGCCCCATGTGCTACTGTACAGAATGCTTTGTAGATCATACCGCTCCCCGATGGACCGAAAGTGACGTCTCACAAGCAGGCATGCAAGCATGGCATATTATCCGTGCCTTTCATCAAACTGGCCGCTGTACAAGCTGTGGCGCTTGCGAACGTGCCTGCCCTATGGATATTAAGTTGACCTACTTGACTGAAAAATTAAATAAAGATATGCGTGAGCTTTATGAATTTGAAGCCGGTCTGGATAGCGAAACTCAGCCACCATTTGCTTCATTTAATCTGGATGACAAAAAGCGGTTTATAGTTTGAGGAATGAACATATGATGCACATTCTTAACAAGAAGAAACTTAACCAAATCCTGACAGGTTGGTCTACAAAATATGATATATACGCCCCTCAAAAGGTTGAGGATTATTCACAATTCCTTCCTCTAGGAACTGCCGATGAGTTGGCATTGAACGAGCCGCACAACACGCGTTTTCCCCCTAAATCCTTCTTTCTACCACAGTCGGAAACACTCCTCAAATATGACCACCGGCTCAAGCAATTGAAAGAGGTCGTAATAACGCCAAAACCTCGTATCATCTTTGGTATTCGTCCATGTGATGCTTATGCAGTTAAACTGCTGGATACAGTTTTTGATACGGCTGAATATACTGATCCATATTGGAAAGCCAAACGGAACGCTACCCTGTTGATTGGAATGGGCTGCAATGACCCGTGCCAAACCTGCTTCTGCACAACAGTCGGTCATGGTCCATTTAACCATGATGGATTGGATGCCCTACTGACTGAATGTCAGGACAACTATTTTATTGAGACCTTTACGGAAAAAGGTAATAAGCTATTTTCCGATCTACCGGCAGCAACAAAAGATCAACAACGCCAAGTTCAGGAGATGCAGAAAAAAGCTGCTAAAAGTATGCAGCCAGCATTCGACACGACAAATCTCAAGCAGAATCTGAACCAATCTTTTGATAGTAAATACTGGGCAGCAATATCTGAGTCCTGCCTGGGCTGCGGTATTTGTACATTCCTTTGCCCGACATGTTTTTGTTTTGATATCGTAGATGAAGTGCAAAGGAACGAACGAATCCGGAATTGGGACACCTGTATGTTTAGAATATATTCCCTTGAAGCTTCCGGTCATAATCCTCGTCCCACTCGCAAGGAAAGAACTCGTCAGCGTATCATGCATAAGTACAGCTACTGGATAGATCATGCTGGGGAAATAGGCTGCACAGGTTGTGGACGCTGTATCCGTAACTGCCCGGTCGGATTAGATATCCGAGCTATGCTGAGAGCAGTCAACACCTTTGAAAGTGAGACAGTCAATGCCTGATCTCGAACACAATCCTTATAACCCCATACCAATGCACATTATGCAGGCTTATTATGAATCCAATGACTATTCCTTGAAGTCTTTTGAGTTGTCATTCGACAACCGTGAAGATTGTGATGAATTCTTCAAGAAATTCAATCCCGGTCAATTCTGCCAATTATCCATCTTTGGCAAAGGTGAAGCTCCATTTGGGATCGCTTCGGCTGCATGGGAAGGCGAATTTATACGTTTCACCGTGCAGAAACTAGGCACGTTCACCCAACAGATCCATCAACTTAAAGCTGGTGATCCGATTGGCATGCGTGGACCTTTGGGAAATGGTTTCCCGATTGGAAACTGGAAAGGAAAGAATCTGGTCATTATTGGTGGTGGGTGCGCTTTTTCCACCCTTTATGCACTAACAAAGCATATTCAGCACCCTCAAAACCGTTCTGATTTTGCTGAGATGATCGTGGTTTATGGTACCCGCACTTCTGGTTTATGCATGTACAAGAATGATATTCAAAGTTGGTGTCAAAGAGAGGATATGCAAATTCACCAGGCAATTGATATCCCAGAAGAAGGCTGGTCGCATCACGTTGGTTATGTACCAGATGTTGTGAAAGAAGTTGCACCTTCTCCCAAGAATGCAGTTGCCGTTGTTTGCGGCCCTCCAATAATGACAAAGTTCACACTGCCAATCCTAGTTGAATTGGGGTTCAAACCTGAAACCATCTTCACTTCACTGGAGAAACGAATGAAATGCGGCATCGGGAAATGTGGGCGCTGCAACATTGGCTCGAAATACATCTGCAAAGATGGCCCTGTATTCAGTCTTGCTGAATTGCAGGCGCTACCTGATGATATTTGATTGGAGCGATACATGAGCAATCGTGGAAAGACACTAAATACACGTACAGACCATACAATGGTACTAGAACGTCCTATGGTCACACGACATTATTTAATGACCTGGGACCTGGATAAATGCGTTGGCTGCCAGATGGGGCCAACAGCATGCCCTAAAGAAGCCCTTACACATGTTGATGGCGAGATCATCAATGGGCACATGGTTTCCCCTCCTTCGGTTGATGTAGACCCAGATGCCTGTGTGATGTGCGGTATTTGCGCTGAAATTTGCCCTGTGCATGCCATTGACATGCGAATCAATGACAAGGTTGAAAATCCTGTTCTGCAATTTGGCGCATTCCCTGAAGTCCGGGGAAACATCAGCTTTGATAAGTCAAAATTCGATTTCTCCCTCAAAGATTTTGTGATCGACAACTGCCCGACCAATGCGATCAGCTATGATGAAGCGAACGACACCATGGTAATCAATTACGAAGACTGCATTCGCTGCAGGCAGTGCGAGGTTGCCAGTAATGGCGCTTTCAAAGTCATCCAGCCCTGGCAGGGCAGCGTTGAACTTAACAGGGACAAATGCGTGGAAGGCTGTCTTGCCTGTGCAGATGTTTGCCCTACCCGCGCCCTCCACATCAACGATGACGGTGAATTGGTTCTGGCGGATTATTACTGCATCAAATGCGGTGCCTGTATGCATTCCTGCCCCATTCAACCTGAATTTGAAGAGGAAGAATTCACCTTTGAGTCACAGGGACTCACCTTGACCCGCACCTATCAGAAGCTGGTCAACGCTGATGACCTGGCGATCAATGTGGAACGCTGGCGGGTTGTGCATGAGCCCGTGAAAAGCGCAGCATGGATTGAAGCCCTGCGAAAGCTGGCAGATGATAAAGCCAGCGCAGTTGAGATTGACCGGAAACGCGCCCTCAAACGCCGCGACCTCATCCTGGCACTTCGTGGACATATCCTCCCAGACTTA
>Ga0075124_10000856_pt1 | contig 14126 bp, 12 predicted proteins | sample AntAceMetag02UKS_FD_69809 | JGI IMG/M metagenome (GOLD analysis project Ga0075124, IMG submission 69809) | Saline lake microbial communities from Ace Lake, Antarctica - Antarctic Ace Lake Metagenome 02UKS | ecosystem: Environmental > Aquatic > Non-marine Saline and Alkaline > Saline | place... | reverse complement strand
TCCGCAATCAGGTTTTCGGCATGGGAAAAAACGGACCAGTGAAGATTGCCGACCCGGGGGCGGATCACGACGTCCGCCCCTGTCAGTTCGCGCCTTGTCAAGTGATGTGCCGCTATATCGGCCGCCCTGTCGCTTATCTCCGGGGCGGTTTCGAGCTTTTCATCCGAGAAGAGGCCCCGTGTTATATCGACGGCTATCACGATATCCGCTCCTTCCCTCCTGGCGGCGTTGACCGGAACCAGGGAGATAATCCCTCCGTCGGACAGTAGCATTTTGCCTGATTGTCTGGGCTCTATCGCCCCCGGAACCGCGCTGCTCGTCATGACGGCCTCGCGCAGGGGACCTTCGGAAAAGACGATCTGTTCCCCGCTTATCAGATCGGTGGAGACGGTCCGGAAGGGGATGGTTGTGTCCTGGATCAGTATGTCCGGTATAAAAAAATCGATCATGGACTGAAACTCTTCCGACGAGAGTATCCCCGGCTTGAACATGGCCTGCAGGAGCAGAAACTTGTTTTGAAAGAACCCCTGTATCTTCTGGGTGAGGGAGGAATGTTCCCCGTCATGTGCCTTTTCTATGGTCCTGACCGCGGAAGACTGATATTCTTTACTGTTCAGATATTCGCCTATCTTCCGCTCCATCTCTTCAGGGGTTGTCCCGCCGGCATATGCCCCCCCGATCAGGGCGCCGCTGCTGGTGCCCACGATGATATCCAGGGGGATCTTCGCCCGTACGAGCGCCTTGAGCACTCCTATGTGAGCGAAACCCCTGGCGCCCCCTCCGCCGAGGGCAAGACCGATACGTTTTTGCCTCCATCTCATAGGATCCGTCTCTTCTTTCCGGTTTTCCCCGCTGTTTTAATGTATTACGTGTGTCACTGCGGGGTACGCATTCAACCAATGTGTACTCTAATTATAGGGTGTTGTGTAAAAAATGTCAAACAATCGATAATCGTTTCACAAAAGGTCGGATCCTCACTGCATACATGGGTTCTGCTGTATCCTCAACCCTCCGCCCAGTAGGCGCCGGGGTCTGGAAAAGTTTTGACATTTGGATGGGTATAAAATATAGACTGGTGGAAAGAGTCTACTGTCGTGTTATTACTCCGGCAACAATATATGTCAAAGCCGTCATTCCGGCGAAAGCCGGAATCCAGAATTGGCCTGGATGCCCCCGTATCAAGTACGGGGCAGGCTTATCAAGTCCGGTATGACATTTGACGGCTTCGTAAAAAGTCGGCTTTCCCCTCCCCTAGCGGGAGGGGATTAAGGGGAGGGGGCATAAGTGATTAAAATGACGTTGCATTCACCCTCACCCCAACCCTCTCCCATCGAGGGAGAGGGAGCATTTTTGACTTTCTACGAGTTCATCACATTTGATATGTTTAATTGCCGTAGTAATAACTAAGAAATGTTATTCCCCGCAGGGAGGAATCTAAGATTTCTCAGTCGTGGAAACTCCTTCGAAATGACAGATTATCGTTGATATGACACTGCGACGGGAACGAATTATGGAAATACAGGATGTTTTTCAGCAGTACATGGAGGAGATGGAAGGGATTGAAACCCTCATTGGGGACCGCATGCGTTCCTATGTGCAGCTTATCCCCGAGATCTCGGATCATATCATCAAGGGCGGCGGAAAGAGGCTCAGGCCCCTTCTGCTGGTGATATCGTCAGATCTGTGCGGTTATGATGGGGACAGGCGATTTCCCCTGGCCTCGGTCATGGAATTTATCCATACGGCGTCTCTCCTCCACGATGATGTGATCGATCATGCCGTTATCAGGAGGGGGAAGCCCTCCGCGAACAGTATCTGGGGAAATTCCGCGAGTGTCCTTGTGGGAGACTATCTGTACGCGAGTGCTTTCAATGTTCTTGCCGAAGACGGGGATCAATCGATCCAGAAGCTTCTCTCGATTACCACCTCGGCCATGGCCGAGGGAGAGATCATCCAACTGGCACGGTGCGGTGATATCAACACCAGCGAACGGGAATATTTCTCCGTTATTGAAAAAAAGACGGCTATTCTGATCTCCGCGGCATGCGCCATAGGCGCGATCCTGGCAAAGGCGCCGGAGGTGGAGGTCGAGGCGCTGACCAAGTTCGGCATGAGATTGGGGACGGCCTTTCAGCTGACCGACGATACCCTCGATTACGTTGCCAGGGAGGATGACTTCGGCAAAACCATCGGGATGGATCTCAAGGAGGGAAAGATAACCCTCCCCCTTATCAGGACCTTTAAGAAGTGTACGCCGGACGAGAGGACCCGTATTGAAAAAGCCGTGCAGGACGGCGGAGAGGATTCCGTTCAGGAAATCACCTCCCTCATCAATGCGTACGGAGGCATAGAATATTCCCTTGAAAAGGCCGGCAGGCTTATCGAAGAGGGAAAGACATTCCTTGATATCTTTGAGGATTCGACACCCAGGAAGGCCCTTCTCACCATCGCGGATTATGTTATCCAGAGAAAATTGTGATCAGAACAGGGGACAGGTTCGTCGCGGAGTAACCCCCGGAGGAGGTCAGGCTTTGCCAGACACAGAGACTTTTTGGTATCATCTGGTGGCATCGTTCCTGGGTGATGTCGGTGTCGTGTGGCAGGGAGAGGGGGACAACCCTTCGATTGTTCGCGTGGTGTTGCCGCGCGCGGACATTCCCACAGCCGAAAGGATCAGGGCACAGTACCCCGCCGCTGCCCCGCAATTACATGCAAACCTGAAGAAAACCTGCGAATCTATAACAGCCTTTCTCGATGGAGCTCGGGTCGAGTTTTCCCTGAGATGTGTGGAGATGGAGCAGTGCCGAGGGTTTCAGGGAAGGGTGCTTTATGAAAGCATGCGCATACCCCGTGGCAGGGTAACCTCGTATGGGGCCCTGGCGGAGGCGATTCACGCGCCGGGCGCCGCGCGGGCGGTCGGTTCGGCGCTTGCCACCAACCCCTTCCCCCTGATCATCCCCTGTCACCGGGTGGTGAAGTCGGATGGACGCTCAGGACGGTTCGGGGGCGGAAGCGATATGAAAAAGGCGCTTCTGGCCCTTGAAGGTGTTGAGATAGATGACAGGGGGAGGATTGCCCCCGCCTTTTTCCGGTAGAGGTTTCGCCTACCGTGATACCGCCATATTATCGCGGTGGATGATCTCGTCGTAGGGTTTTTCCCCTAGGACCTGCTCAATCCGGGATGTCTTGAGACCCCGTATCTTGTCTATGTCGGAAGAGGAATAATTGACCAGACCCTTGGCAATCGAAGCGCCGTTCGCGTCGACACATGTCACGGGATCGCCCACGCCGAAATCCCCCTCCACCCTGACAATCCCTGAGGGGAGAAGACTCTTGCCCTGATTCGTGATGGCGTCCTGTGCCCCCTCGTCTATATATATCTTTCCCCTGGCCCTCAGGGTAAAGGCTATCCAGTGTTTTTTGCTTTTCAGGTGCTGCGCCCCGGGGAGGAAGAGTGTCCCTGTCTCCTGTCCGGAGAGGATCTCTCCCACGATACCGGCCTTCTTGCCGTGGGCGATGATGTAAGGGATTCCGAACGCCGTCACCTTCTTGGCGGCGATTACCTTGCTTCTCATGCCGCCCATGCCCACGGTATCCGCCTCGGATGAGGCTGCTTCTTCTATCTGTGCGGTTATCTCCCTGACCAGGGGGATCAGCCTGGAGGCCTGCGATCCCCGTGGATCCCGGTCGTACAGCCCTTCCGTGTTGGTCAGATTGACCAGCAGACTGGCATCCGTGATGTTCGCCATCATCGCGGCGAGATTGTCATTGTCCCCGAACTTTATCTCATCCACGGAGACCGTGTCATTCTCGTTTATGATGGGGATAACCCCCCATTCCATGAGAGTAGAAAGGGTGTTGCGGACATTGAGAAAACGCTGCCTGTCGGTCAGGTCGCTCATGGTGAGCAATATCTGCGCGGTGATCAGATTGTGCCTGCCGAAGGCCTGCGAATAAACCCGCATCAATCTGCCCTGTCCCACAGCCGCGGCCGCCTGCTTCTGGGGAAGGCTTTTGAGTTTTTCCTTAAACCCCATCCGGTTGGTTCCGGATGCGATGGCCCCCGAAGAAACGATGACGAAGTGAAAGCCCTTCTTGGAATAGGCGGAGATCTCATCAACCAGCTGTTCGATTATCTCGAGGTCAAGGCCGTCGGTTCCCGTCAGAACGCCGCTCCCTATCTTGACGAGTATCCGCTTCGCACCCTTGAGTATCCTGCTCCTCTCTTCCGACATCGCGCCTGTATAACCCCTCTCTTGTGTTCAGTCTTGTGCCTGTGGATCGGAATAATCATCGAGCTCTTTCCCGATCTCCTGCATCAGTTCCGCGATCCCTTCCCCCGTGGCGGCCGAGATGGGAAAGACGCGAAGGCCTTTTTTCTCGAAGATATCCACTTGCTCTTGCAGCCTCTCCCGTGTGATCGTGAGATCGACCTTGTTGATGGCCACGATCTGGGGCTTCGCCCGCACGGCGGGGCTGAAGGACTCAAGCTCGTTGTTTATCGTTTCAAAATCATCCAGCGCGCCGGTGGAGGGATCCCTGGATATGTCTATGATATGAAGAAGTATAGAGGTTCTTTCTATGTGACGCAAGAATTTCATGCCCAGTCCCGCGCCCAGATGAGCGCCCTCTATAAGCCCCGGTATGTCCGCAATAACAAAGGTCTTGTAGTCCCCGATACGCACCACCCCCAGGTTGGGTTTCAGTGTGGTGAATGGGTAGTCCGCTATCTTGGGGCGTGCCGCCGACACGCTCGCTATCAGGGTTGACTTGCCGACGTTTGGAAATCCGACGGTTCCCACGTCGGCGATCAACTTGAGTTCCAGACTGACTGTCTTCTCCTCTCCCGGAAGGCCCTCCTGGGCGTAGCGGGGTGCCTGGTTCGTAGAGGTCTTGAACCGGGTGTTTCCCCTTCCCCCCTTTCCACCCAGGGCCAGTATGGCCCTCTGGCCGTCCTCGGTCATGTCCGCCAGGAGCTCTCCCGTCTCCATGTCCTTTATGACGGTGCCCACGGGAACAACAATCTCCACGTCGCTGCTGCTTTTGCCTGTTCGGTTGTTCCCCCCGCCCTGGCCGCCTCGCTTGGCCACGTGATGCTGGTTAAATTTCATGTCCAGCAGGGTTCTGTGACTGCGGGATGCAACGGCGACGATATCTCCCCCCTTGCCACCGTCTCCCCCATCGGGGCCGCCGCGGGGGACAAACTTTTCCCTTCGGAAGCTGACGCATCCCTGTCCGCCGTCACCGGACTTTATATATATCTTTGCTTCGTCGACGAATCTCATGAACTATATCCATTCGGAAAAGGAAACTAAAAAAGGTGTTAGTCTCTCGATACTAACACCTTCTTTCAAATAATTATATTAGAATAAGGGGGATCGCTAAGAGGCGTACACACTTACCTTTTTTCTGTCCCTGTCTTTCCTCTCGAACTTCACGACCCCATCGATCTTGGCAAAGAGGGTGTAGTCCTTACCCATCCCGACATTTTCCCCCGGGTGTATCCTTGTTCCCAGCTGGCGAATGATGATGGAACCGGCAGACACGTTCTCTCCGCCATATGCCTTTACTCCGCGCCTCTGTGACTGGCTGTCCCTCCCGTTACGTGAACTTCCCTGGCCTTTTTTGTGAGCCATTTATCTTATCCTCCGTTACACAACAATTTCTTTGATCTTGAGGCTTGTCAGATCCTGCCGGTGTCCCGTTTTTTTGCTGTATCCCTTCCTTCTCTTCATCTTGAATACGATGATCTTGGGACCCCTGCCCTGCGAGACAATTTCGCCGACGACCTTTGCCCCTTCAACAAACGGCGTGCCGACCCGGACTTCTTCATTCCCGGAGATCAGGAGTACCTCGTCGAAAGAAACGGTGTCGCCCTTGTCGCCCTCAATCTTTTCAAAGTTCAGAACGTCTCCCTCTGATACCTTGTACTGTTTGCCTCCGGTCTTTATGACTGCATACATAATTCAATTCCTTATCGATTTAAATTGGAAACGCTTATTATAGGAATATTGATCCGTTTGTCAATATATAAATGCCTCATTCCCGACCTTCAGCTTTTTTATTCTCGGCAATCGCCCTTTTATGCGGAAGTAAGCGCCTCGGGAGAGGAAAAACCGATAAGACCGATCACGAAAGCATGAGCAGTACGTAATCACAAAAAAATGAGCACCACCTCATCTTTCTTTTATGCTATGGTGAGAAATAATATTACAGTCAGCAAAGGGCCCGTATCAAAACCCCCACGGGGGAAGAATCCTGCGTCGGGCGAGAGAATTGTACCATATACAGAAATGGAGGAGGCTTATGTACAGAGATGGGTATCTGAGAAAAGGGTGGTGGTTTGTATGCTTTGTTGTCGTGGCCGTAATGTTCATGTCGGCAGGCTCTGTCTACGCCGCTAAGATAAAGAAGTTCTCCGCAAATCAGGTGAGTCTTGCCCCCGACGGTAAGATTGCGGGCAGTGGAAAGATATATGTGACTCCGGATAAGATTCGCGTGGAGATGCGCGCTCCGCGGGGCGAAGGCAATATGATAATGATTATGCGCAGGGACAATAATCTTTATTGGATGCTGAATCCAGGCGAAAAAAAATATTTTGAACGGCCCTTAAATGAGAAGGAATGGGAACAATTGGCCAAGGGAGCGATCAAGTCAAAAACCGAAAAAGATCTGGGGACCGAAACGGTCAACGGGTTCACGTGTCGGAAAAAAGAGGTTGAAACGGTTGTTGAGATCTTGGGTTTTAAGAAAAAAAGCCGCTCCACTGTCTGGATTTCCAAAAAGCTGGATATGCCCATTCGCACCAAGACAGAGGACGGGCATGTCACCGAGCTAAGAAACATCAAGAAGGGGGGACAGTCCAAGAAGCTCTTTGAAGTTCCCGATGGATACCAGGAGGTTGGAAACATGATGGCACTATTCGCCGGTTCGGATAGAGGAGATAAGGAAGAAGGCGGTGGGGGATTTGCCTTGCCGAAGGGCCTGAGTGACAAGCTGAAAGGGCTCAAAAATCCCTTCGGTAAGTGAAATCCAATGGGGGTGAGCCCTCTGAAAAACCGTGAGTGAGGTAGAGGGTCCAGGATTCTACTGCATCGGGATTATCTCGAAATTCTCCTGGTGAAAGCCGTCTTCTATCTCTACCAGGATCTTTCGGCCCAGTTTCTTTCCCAGTTCTTTCAGGGCATCGTTTTCGTCTTCCAGGAGGAGTCGTGCTACCTCCGGATGGACAAGAACGCAGAAGGTTTCCGCACTGCCGTACGCTGCTCCCCGCTCTATCTCTCTGAATATCTCATAACAGACGCTTGCCCTGGATTTAACCTTTCCCCTGCCTGAGCAGTACGGACATGTCTCGCACATGGTGTCGCTCAGGCTCTTTCTTCTCCTCTGGCGGGTCATTTCGATGAGGCCGAGCTCCGATATCTTCTGTATGTTGGTCTTGCTCCGATCCTTTTCCATCTCCGCCGTGAGGGCGTCAAACACCTTTTTGCGGTTTGTCTCAGTCTCCATATCGATAAAGTCGATGATGATGATTCCCCCAATGTTTCGTACGGGGAGCTGGTAGGCAATCTCCTTCACTGCCTCCATATTTGTCTTGAAGATGGTATCCTCCATGTTTTTTTTGCCCACATATTTCCCGGTGTTTACATCTATCGCGCACAGGGCCTCCGTCTTTTCTATAACGATGTATCCACCGGATTTAAGCCATACCTTCTTGTGGAGCATCTTGCTTATGTCCAGCTCGATGCCGAAATGGTCGAAGATGGGTACCGTGTCTCGGTAAAGGTCCACCGAGTACTTCATGTTCGGCATGAAGGTGTCTATAAAATCGATTGTTTTTTTGTATTCTTCCTCTGAATCAATCACGATCTTTTCCACGTCTTCCGTGTAAAGATTGCGGATCGCGCGGAGTGTCATGCCCAGTTCTCTGTGCACAAGCCCCGGTGCGCTGGTACGCTCGGCCTTTTCTCTGATGGTGTTCCACAGTTTGCAGAGATAATCGAAATCGCCCTTCAGCTCGGCCTCCTGTTTTCCTTCACCTGCGGTTCGCGCTATAAAGCCGTACTCCTCGGGACGCAACCTCTCTATGATTTTTCTCAGCCGTTCCCGTTCCTGCTCGTCGATGATCCTTTTCGACACGCCGGTATGGTCTGATGTCGGCATCGACACGAGGTTCCTCCCCGGCAGCGATATTTGCATGGTGACCCGTGCGCCCTTGGTCCCCAGCGGTTCCTTTGATACCTGAACGAGGATCTCCTGCCCTTCCTTCAAGCTTTCCTCCATGGGCCGGGTAAAGGTCCCCGGAGGGTATTCTATGGGGTTGTCATCTCCGTTGGTGAAGAGGTCCATCCGCTGTGATATTTCACGGTCGGTATCCGCGACGTACAGAAACGCGGTGCGTTCAAGGCCTATATCCACAAAGGCGGCCTGGATGCCCGGAACGATCCGAACCACCTTCCCCTTATATATGTTTCCGGCTATGGACCGTTCGTCAATCCTTTCCACATACAGGTTTGCCAGTTTCTGGTCTTCCAGTATGGCGATCCGTGTCTCGTACCCGGTGCAGTTACATATGATTTCCTTTGACATCCGGCTCTCTTTCCTTGTCCATCTATACAATCTCAGTGCCTTACAGGGCACGGTTTTCAGCTTCCCCAAGGCTCCCTTTTGCAGCGCACTCCGGTCTTTATGATTCGAATTCCCCTCGCGGATTCATCGTCGTAGCCGACGACCTGTGTCAGTACCTCCAGGGGTTTAACCCCGCCCAACGGATCGAACCGTGTCGATACCGAAAGGACGGCCTCTTGTGGATCGAAGGCAAGGGATGTTACCAGCGGGCGTATGTCTTTTTGAGCGACGGTCCCCTTCCTGTTCCTTGTTACAAAAAAGGTGTCCGCCTTAAGAAACTCCTGTATTTTCTTGGTTGGAGCGGCCCCGGACGGTAGATAGAGCTGATAGTCAAATCCCTCAACGAGAGTGGACAGCGATTCGCCGTGGGGGGTGATCATCCCGGCGTTGGTAATTTCCAGCCCCGCAGGGAGGCAGTGGTTCACCCTGAGGACAAACTCCTCCGGGGCGCCGCGGTATCCGCGAAGCTGGATGTCCACATATTCACAGAGGCTTTCTATCCCGACCGGGAGGGCGTAGGGAAAGGATATCTTGGGGTGGGGATGGAATCCCTCCGAAAAGGCGAATGAAAACCCGCTGATGTTTATCGCGCGAACGATAGCGGAAGAGACCTCCAGGTGCGACAGCAGACCGGCCTTTCCCCGCTTGGCAAATTGTACCCTGAGCCGGGTGACCACCTCGCCCTGAAAAGAGGTCCTCTGTTTTCCGGGGGATGCGACGGCACGAGGTTCTTCGGTGATGATCATCTGCAGATCTTCCGAGCATACCCCGCACGTATAACACCCCGCTGACCGGCAGTCCGCGGTCAGCTGCGCGCCCGGGGATTTTTCATATTCTTCTGCGAGAAAGGCTTTCTCCACGCCACAGTCGATCATGTCCCAGGGAAGGGGATCGTCCGTACTCCTCTGCGTGAGATACCCCGCAGCGTCTATCCCCAACTCCTCCATGGCCTCCTGCCAGGCATCGAATCGGAACCGGTCACTCCAGCCGTCGAAGCGGCATCCCGCATGGAAGACCCGGGCCACGAGTTCGCTCATCTCTTCATCTCCCCGTGCCAGAAGGCCTTCGAGGAAACTCATCTCAGGGTCGTGCCACTTGAGCTTCAGGTTCTTGTGCCGGATATGCCTCTTGAAGAAATCCTGTTTTTCCCGTGTTTCGTCGATCGTTATCTGCCGGTGCCACTGGAAGGGCGTGAAGGGTTTCGGAACAAAGGTGGAGATGCTGACGGTAACCTGACTCCGGTTGTGCCCCTCTTTGAGCACCTTATAGGCGAGATCGACGATTCCTTCGAGGTCTTCCCGTGTTTCAGAGGGCAACCCGATCATGAAGTAGAGCTTGATCGATTTCCATCCCGCGTCAAAGACCTTTCGCGCTGTGGCCAGGAGTTCCTCCTCGGTGTTTCCCTTGTTGATAACGTCCCGAAGCCGTTGTGTCCCCGCCTCCGGCGCGAGCGTGAAGCTTGTCTTGCGGACCCTCTTTATCTGATTAATCAGTGTATCGGTCAGGGTCTCTACCCTCAGAGAGGGGAGGGCGAGGGCAATCCGTTTGTCGTAATACTGATTCATGAGCGATGTCAGGAGGTATTCGATACAGGAATAATCACCGGAGCTGAGAGAAAGGAGGGATATCTCGTCATGTCCCGTTGAAGAGAGCATCTCCCGCGCCATCGCTTCCAGGATGCCGGGCGACCGCTCTCTGACAGGTCTCCAGACCATTCCTGCCTGACAGAAGCGGCACCCCCTCGTGCAGCCCCGGGCCACCTCCAGGGTTATCCGGTCATGGACGGTCCCGATGATGGGCACGATCGGTTTCGACGGGCCGCGCCAGTCATCCAGGTCGGCTACCGCCCGTTTCCGTATCTTCTTTTCCCCGCCGTGCAGGGAGGGGACCCAGACCCCGTCAATCTCCGCCAGGAGACCCAGCAGTTCGGAGTGTTTACAGCCCCGTTCCTTTCCGCCGATGACCGCACGGGAGATCTCTCCAATCACCTCTTCTCCCTCTCCTATGGCAAAGGCGTCGAAAAAGGGCGCCATCGGCTTGGGATTGAAGACGCAGGGGCCGCCCGCGATGATGACAGGCGCGTCCTCCCCTCGATCTGCGGCGTATATCTGGATGCCCCCCAGATCCAGCATGTTCAGGACGTTTGTATATGACAGCTCGTACTGCAGGGAAAAGCCCACGATATCGAATTCGGAGAGGGGGGTTCCCGATTCGAGAGAGGCGAGGGGGGCACCGCTTCCCCTCATCAGGGTCTCCATGTCCGGCCAGGGGGCGAAAACCCTCTCGGCCGCTATTTGCGGATCATCATTCAGGATGGAATAGAGGATCTGCAGGCCAAGATGCGACATGCCTATTTCATAGGTGTCGGGAAAGGCAAGGGCAAAGGTCAGCCGGCAGGCAGCCCGATCCTTCCGTATGGAATTGATCTCCCCCCCGATATACCTGCCCGGTTTCTGGACAAGGGGAAGGATTTTTTCAATGCGTGAATGGGTCATGTTTAAATCTTCTTCAATGTTTCCCGGACCGCTTCAGCCGATCGCCGCAGGCCCTCTGTTTCTTCTTCCGAAAGGGTTATCTCTTGTATCTCTTCGATGCCGGCAGCGCCCAGCTTGACCGGGACGCCGATGTAGATGTCCTCGATTCCGTACTGCCCCGTCAGGTATGCCGAGGCGGGCAGAACCCTCTTGCTGTCGGTGAGTATCGCCTCCACCATGGCGACTGCGGAGGATGAAGGGGCATGCCAGGCACTGCCTGATTTGAGGAGACCCACAATCTCGGCCCCGCCCTTCTTTGTCCTCTCGACAATGGCGTCGAGTCGTTCCCCTTCCATAAGCCCGCTGACGGAGGTACCCTTTGATGTGGTATGGATGTTTGCCGGCACCATGGTGTCCCCGTGGCTTCCCAGCACGATGGCCTCTATATCGCTCGGATGTACATTCAGCTCCTCGGCAAGAAAGGCCCGGTATCGCGCGGTATCAAGCATGCCCCCCATCCCCATGACCCGTTGGGGGGGGAACCCCGATGCCCTCCAGGCGAGGTGTGTCATTACATCAAGGGGATTGGTCACCATGATGATGATGCAATCGGGGGCGTGCCGCGCGATCCCTTCCACGACGGACTGTACAATGCCCCCATTCTTCAGGGCCAACTCGTCCCGGCTTATCCCCGGAGTTCGGGGGAACCCGGCGGTAAAGACCACGATATCCGAATGCGCGGTATCGGCAAAGTTGTTCGATCCGGTTATCCTGCCGGTGAACCCCTCAATCGGCGCCGATTGCATGATATCGAGAGCCTTACCCTGCGGGAGACCCTCAACGATATCGAGCAGGGCGACATCGGCCAGATTTTTCTCAACGATCCTCTGGGCGGTCATCGTGCCCACAAAACCGGCTCCGATTACAGAAACCTTTCTTTTCATGCCATTTCTCCGTAAAAATCTTTTGTTTTCAGGAATCCTTTTTCTGCGGGATATCACGATATTTATAGGGATTCTGGAGTATATCGCGAAACTTCGACAGGGCGAAACGTGCGGGGAAGTCGGTTCTCGACAGGTAGGGAAGTGAGTCTTCCCTGAAGTCATCCAGCAGTTTATCAAAGACCTTTCCGCTGTCGGTCGTGCTGACAAAGGCCCTCTCTTTTATGCGTTCGTACACTATCTCCGGACCGAACACCTCGACGACCCGCTGAAAATGCGCGGGGTCGCTGAACGGTTCTTTCGTGACCGTAACCGGTATCGTTATGCGCAGTTCAACCTTGGTCGTGTCGGCGGCGATGACGCGCGATCCATCCCACACCTGCATGATCAGGCCGTTGGGCAGGGTTGTTTCTTCCACTAGATTCATCAGTGTCTCCCGTTGCGATATATGAGGCAGTCCCCCACTCGATTGTGGAACGTTATATCACACCATCAGCTTTTGGCAAACCTTTCTTGACTTGTGTTTCTTGACTTGGAGGCCCAATTTCATATATGGACAAAATGTTTCAGGAAAGGATTGTACCCGATGAAGAATACAACGGCCATACTGCTGTTGTCCTGCCCCGATCAAAAGGGGATTGTCGCTGCGGTATCCGGTTTTATCGCTCAGCATAACGGCAACATACTGGACGCGGACCAGTATTCGATTCAACCCGAGAACATGCTGTTCATGCGGGTGGAATGGGAGATGGATAGGTTTGGCCTTGCACGCGATGAACTGGAGGACGCGATTGCCCCCCTCGTGAAGAGATTCGGGATGAAATGGACGATTCACTTTTCCGATTATATGCCGAAGATGGCGATCTTCGTCTCCCGGCATATCTACTGCTTCCACGACCTTATACTGAGACACCGGATGGGGGAGTTCAGGGCACAGATACCCCTCGTCATCAGCAATCACCCCGATATGAAGCCGCTGACCGATCTCTTCGGCCTTTCCTACCGGCATTATCCGATCACACCGGAAAACAGGAGGGAACAGGAGAAGAAGGAGATCGCCGAACTGGAGAGGGAGGGAATTGATCTGATCGTCCTGGCCCGTTACATGCAGATACTGAGCGATGACTTTGTCGGCCGGTATCCCGGGAGGATCATCAACATACACCACTCCTTTCTTCCCGCCTTCGCGGGGGGGAGGCCCTACCAGCAGGCGTACGACAGGGGGGTGAAGATTGTCGGTGCCACCAGTCATTATGTCACGGAGAAGCTGGATGAGGGGCCTATCATCGCGCAGGATGTCATACAGATCTCGCATAAGGATTCTGTGGACATTATGAAGCTCAAGGGGAAAGACCTGGAGAGGACTGTCCTTTCGAAGGCGGTCAGACTCCACCTTGAACACCGGATACTGGTATACGGTTCAAAAACCATCATCTTCGATTGAGTATCCTCCCCATATCAATCTGCTGGCTTTCGGAAGGGTTTCCCTCATGAACGATCAGGCACACGGCGAAACGCTCAAGCGAGCCCTTATCGTGGGAGTTGGCAAGGGATGGCGGGGCTTTGTCTGGATGATGAAGATCATCGTCCCCATCTCCTTCCTGACCGCGCTTCTCGCGTGGAGCGGTTGGATGGAGCGGGTCGACTTTGTGGTCCGGCCGGTCATGGGATTCCTGAGCCTGCCGGACATTGCCGCCCTCCCTCTGCTGATAGGGGCGCTGACCGGCATATATGGCGGGATTGCCGCCATGGCGGTCCTTCCCCTCAATGTTGGAGAGGTGACCCTGATAGCCGTCTTTCTCCTCATAGCCCACAACCTGATCCAGGAGGGGATCGTTCAGGGAAAGTCGGGTATGGGGACCCTCAAGGCCACACTCTTTCGTGTCACTATTGCCGTTATTGCCGTCCTTATCATCGCTCCCTTTGTAGATACGACGGGACCAGGCACCACTGGTCCTGCGGCGGTCGCCCTTCACTCAAGCCGGGCATTTGGGGAGATGGTCATGCAGTGGGGGCAGGTGATGGGGGGGCTGGCCGTCAAGATATTGTTCATCATACTGTGTGTCCTGACGGTCCTGGAGCT
>Ga0075124_10000854_pt1 | contig 14176 bp, 12 predicted proteins | sample AntAceMetag02UKS_FD_69809 | JGI IMG/M metagenome (GOLD analysis project Ga0075124, IMG submission 69809) | Saline lake microbial communities from Ace Lake, Antarctica - Antarctic Ace Lake Metagenome 02UKS | ecosystem: Environmental > Aquatic > Non-marine Saline and Alkaline > Saline | place... | reverse complement strand
TCTGTTTTAGTTAGTTATATTTGAAACCACCCATCAACCCATTCTCTATAATAAAAGGTTGGAGCGACCCTACACCCTACATCCCTACACCCTTTGGTATGGCTTGTATAAGTTGTATTAAAACAGTAAGTTGGAGGAATGTAGGGTGTAGGGTGTAGGGTCTGTTTTAGTTAGTTATATTTGAAACCACCCATCAACCCATTCTCTATAATAAAAGGTTGGAGCGACCCTACACCCTACATCCCTACACCCTTCGGTATGGCTTGTATAAGTTGTATTAAAACAGCATTAGATTTTTCCCGTGTGAGATGAATGCCGAATAGTTGAAGGCACTTTTTCAATTCAGCGATGGAATAAGAGCGGAAATTGGGTGGGTGGGTGCGACCTATCTTGGCGTAATGCTCGTCAAGGAAAGGATATATATCCCCCTTTTTCAGTTTAGAATATAGGTCATCGTCCATATATAGTTGGGTTTTATTTTAATCCTTTCTTGTTAAACGCTTCTTGTAAATCTTTTAGATTATCAAATAGAGAGGTGTTATTTCCCCACAGCAAGGTAGAGGAGAAAAGGGCTGGGCTGGGGATTAGATTACATATTAGCCTATTCTCGGTTTTATTCCCTAAATGTCTCGCTAAATACGCCGCTCTCTTTTTCTTGTCCTGATGGTCAATATAAGTTTCCCCGCCCTCCAACCCGAAATGGTATGTCTTTTTTTTATCACCCTCTCGTATCTGTATAGCAAAGCGTTTATAAGGTCTTTTAGAACAAACCAACTCGTCTATTATTATAGGCATCTATAATATTATATCACATTATATAATAGAGAGATGAAACGAAAAACTTTGGAGATGGTAAATGACGAAACAGCCGATTTAGTAGATGTTTTTTCCCTCAACGGCAAGGTTAGATTAATCGGTAGCAATTCTCTACGGGCAATTCAATACGGGAGCGATTACGATGTAGCAACCGAAGTGAAAGGCACAACAGGAGAGAAGGTAGCAAAAGCAATACAAAAAGCATACGAGGAGGCAAAGAAAAACCCCGACTACTGGATTACCGAACTGAAAGCGGGACACGATGCCCGACTGATATACAAGGGGGACTACTCTAAACCCTCTGTGGAGGCATACTTGAAACGAGGAGAGGGATTGATACCGAAAGCAAGAGCAGATGCGATACGCCGAGCGACTGGCGAGGAAGAAATAAAACTCATCAGGGATTTATTTATACTCCGTTGGAAACCAGCCGACATTAAACGGGGGTTCGTGAAAATGATTGACGGGACAAAACGCCTTTTAAAAGATGCGGTGCTGGACAAGACAATACTGAAAATAGATTTATTAGGTCAGGTTGGAAACCAGTTTGTAGAGGTGAGCGAGAATTATACAATCCGCACCAAAGATGGTAAGAGTAATACAGTTAGAACATCTCCCCAAGAAATAGAGGAGGATTTTGAAGAGGAAATCCAGTATTATTCCCGAAAAGACACTTTCAAAGCGTTAAAACGCTTGTTTTCTCTCTTACAACTCGACGGGGGTCAGGCGAAGGCGTTAGACCTGTTGGTTGAGTTTTTCAATAGTCAGGTTGGATATTTAAACAAGATTAGGAACGAACTGAAAATAGTCGTCCAAATCTTGGAGCAGGATTTTAGGAAGGTTGCTTGGAAAGAGGTGGAAGAAAACCTCCAATATATCAAGGAACAAATCTCTCAAATATACCAAATCCCAATCAATTCATCTGTGTTTAGTGATATAGACGATATGACCGAAAAGACCGCTCTGCCGAAATTAAACGACCTGATTGACTATTTTACAGAAGTTATAAACAGACACTCAAAAGGGTTTTTGGAGAGGATACTTTGAATGTCGTCTGCCGACGGCTAAAAACCGACTACAAGCGGAATTGTTTTTTTAAAGGATTTATAATATCCTCCTAATGTATAATATGAACTTTGAAGAAAAGGGGAGATTTCTCTGCTACCTAAAAGACGACGATATTACAGACCGTAAGAAATGGGAGAAATTATTTCTAACCGCCAAACCTGATGAGGTGCGAGGCGGTGTGTTCCGTGATGTGAAACTGAAAGACAAGCCGAAATTACATTTCCAACCCGCCCCTGATAAGAAAACGGAGCGTAGTATCACCTACATTACTGGTGCGAGTGGGAGCGGGAAATCCTATTATACGAGGGCGTATGTAGAGGAGTATAAGAAATTGTATCCCAAGCGGGAGGTCTATCTGTTTTCGTCCATCAGCGATGATAGTTCTATTGATAAAATCAAGGGGCTAAAAAGGATAAATATGGATAAACTGATGACCGAGCCTTTGTCCGCCAAAGATTTCAAAGATAGTTGCGTCATCTTTGACGATACAGATTGCTTGACCAACAAGTTTCTTCGCCTGAAAGTAAGCGAAATATTGAACTCCTTACTGGAAACTGGGAGACATTTCAACTGCGAGGTTATCTACACCAGTCATTTGGCGACCGACGGACACAATACAAAGCGTATCTTGAACGAATGTAAATCTGTCGTCATCTTCCCTTCGGGGCTTGGAGGGCGTAGCATTAAATACTTGCTGGATAATTATTTTGGATTGGATAAAGACCAAATCAAACGAATAAAGAAATTGCCGAGCAGATGGGTCTGTATCAACAAGGGTTTCCCGATGAGCGTTATAGCAGACAAAGATGCTTACATCTTGAACGACCCCGAAGAAGAGGATTAATTATATAAATATAGCGATTGTATATACTTATATAAGATGGTGAGCGAGGTCTATTTATTTTTGTAATATTTTTTACGACCTGTTTTAATACAACTTATATAAGCCATACCGAAGGGTGGAGGGTATATTTATTTTTTATTTGTGGGGCGTTGGGTGGAATGCTGGGTCTTGTGCTGGGATGCTGGGTGCTGGGTGTCTAAAACTTTATAAATATAGAATTGGCTTTGGCTTTTTTATATATAGAAACTTGTGTTTGACCCAGCATACCCAGCACTACCCAGCATTATATATATTATTAGAAACATTAAAAGAAAAACAAGACTGGTTAAGCAGTCAAATAAATATATTTTTTTTAATTTTAAAATGCTGGGTCAAGTGCTGGGTCAGGCGAGAACCCAGCACCCAGCACTAAACCACCAGTCGTAATGACTTACAACAATATACACCATTCGTAATGGCTTACCACAGCCACCTAACGCCTTGAAAGCAACAGTGTTTTCCCGCCGACCGAAATCGCTTGATGGGTTGTTTCGTTATACAAACAGTCCTCCAAATCATCATTCTCCAGTTCCGCCTCCAGTTCCGCCACCGCCACGCCACCGATTTCCACATCAACCTCCCCCCCGCTGTCGTAATCACTCCCACTCCCAGCGGCATTCAACAACGGGACAAAGCACTCTCCAATTTTGTAGTGTTTTTTCAGGTTTCCAAGATGGAATAGAGTCCGTGTACCTTGGGAGGTTCGCTGCCCTTTCGCAATACACCCCTTTGGTAGATGTAGGTGAGTATAAATCTTTTTCATCAAATCTCCAGCCCCATTTAATTCATACTTGCCTCCGTTTTCATCACGCCAAGTGCGAAAGGCAGTATACAAATCCCCACCAAATCGGGTCATACAGCCATCGTCATCAACCTCTGCTTTTTGAATGACTTGTTGGGCGACCCACCACTCAAAGAATATATCCAAGAAGGGTCTGCTGAACCCCTCCAAATCCTGTTGGTAGTCTGTCTTGGGGATTTTTCTAAATCGCCACTCGCTGATGTCCCTTTTCATCAGGTAGGAATACAAGGAAATCAGGTTGTCTTCCACCTCCCAGTAAGCCCCGAATGTGTTGAAATAAGCCTCGTTGCCTTTCATCTCCTCGCTCATCTTGATAATCATATCTCTACGCTGTCCCTCCTCCAAGAATACTGGGTCGGGGTGGTTGGTTGGAATGATAAATCTGTGATGCGAACGGATAACATACGGGGCTTGGTGAAGGTTGCGAATAGTAATCTCCTTGTCGGTTTTCAACGCCTTGATTTTACCGTCAGCTCCAAAAGCATTACGCTTATCCACCTCGCTCAAAACCACCAAAAGGGAACTCGCCATCATCGGGTTAAAGTTGCCCCACACATCTCGTTCAGGATTGGAACTCTCAAAATACCCGCCTCCCATTATCTTCTTGATGGGGTCAAGCATTATCGTTTTACCTGTCCCTTGACGCCCTGTAATAACGATACATGTTTCTGGTTTCTGTGCGGGTTTTTGTAGCAGATGAGCGAACCAGTTGAGAACATACTCCTCTGCGAGAGCATCGTGGTCGCAGATTATCCCAATGTGCTTAATCCAAGCATCAACAGCGGTCTTGTTGTAGCGTTCATCAGTTTCCTCCCTCATTCTACCCTCAAACTCGCTTGGTTTCCAAAGATTGAGAACATTTGGCGGACAATACATCGGTGGCGGAATAATATCCGTCCTATCCTTGCGTTGGATACCAGCGTCCTCAATCCATTCCAGAATGAACTTTTGTTTTTTTCTCTTACCCGTTTCGTCGTTGATTTTCCAAAACCACTCGTGTTCGTAAGCACCCATCAAGTCTGTTCTGTTGAAAACCTTGTATCCAAGAAAGTTCTCATTACCGAGTTCATCAATCTCAAACAACTTTTTAAAGTAGTTGTTCGTATCAACGATTTTGGTGTGCTTTTTCTCGTGGTTGGTTTTCCAAAGGAGATACTCTTGCGGGTAGTGGTTGTCCTCCTCCTCCTCAACGGCGTTCGCCACCTCGCCCTCTGCGACAATCCCCTCCACAGGCATTGCTCCCGCAACGGCATTCGCAACCACCAAGTTTCTACGAGCGTCAATCAAATCGGCTTGAACCGTCCATTCCTCATACTCCTTTACCTCCATTCTCATCGCAAAACCAGTTTTCTCAAAGATGAACTCATTCACTCCATTAATATGGAATGCGTGGTCTGTATAAGGAGGCGGAGAAGGAGTGGTGAACCCGTCAAAGGCGAGGGCAAGTCTTCGTGGTTTAATGAGCGAGTTTTCCAATCCATACAGATAAGCCGCATGTAGGCACTCGTTCTCAAACACCCCGAGAATGTAGGAAATCGTCTTGTTCTGTCTTTTCCAAGCAGGAAGACCAAGAGAGGTGGGGGCAATCAGTTCAACCAGTTCAGGATTCGCATCAATTAATTTATTGTTGATTTTCTTGATTTCCTCCTTCAATCCTTTCCACCACGAATGACCTTCGTTGTAATCAGCCACATTACGCACACTCATCGGCATTTCGTTTTTCGCTGGGTTGCCCTTTGTAATTCCCGCATCGTAATCCTCGCCTTCTCCTCCAGTCGCCCAGCCCTGTAAACCTCCTCCGTAGAGGGAGGCACAGATGAGTTTCTTGATGTGGATTTTTTCAAGGGGAGGACAACCCGCCACTGAATGATGGTCGCTCAACATTTTAATAATCGGCTTCTTGTCTTTACACCAAGCGTCCAATTTGGGCGTTCTAATCCTCAACTTGAGGGCGAGTTGCGACAGCACCGTAGGGTGAGAGGCTACGAAATCGTAATCCACCCACCCTTGATAGTGGTAGAGGGTGTTGCGAATGTTTCTGGCGAGTTCAGTCAGGGAGAGTTTTTCAGTAGAGTAGAACCGTCCAAGACCTCCCTTTTTTTGATGGTAGATGATTTCAAGGTCGTTTCCGTTTTTTAACAATCTAATTCTTTTTTTGAGTAGGGTTTTGCTTTCAGGAGTGAAGCGGGGAATAACTAAATCCGTCCCATCAGCATTCTTGATAAACAGGCATTCTCCATTCTCGTTCTTCTTTTGCTGGGTAATCCAGTCGCCATCAACCTCTACATATTCCAAGTCAGGAACTTTGATAGAGGTGTTGTCGTCAAGGATAATTTTGGCTAAATGAGGGTCAAGCTCCTCGTGGAACTTGCCGTGGAAGGCGGAGTAGTCTGCGGAGTTGATTAAGGCGAGGTTAAGTTTTCCTTCAGCATGTAGAAAGTGGGTCATTGTATATACTTATATAAAGATAATCTTTTAAGTTGTTTTGCTTATATAAGTATTGTCTATTTATAAATCAATTTTGTTTAGAATGATACGATGGAAAGTAAATAAAAATAGGGGAAATCTGCCCTTAATTTTTACTATTCAGGATTTCCTAAATAGTAAAAGTTTTGTTGGGTTTTAAATTTTAAATCCCTAAATAACCAAAGTGCTTGGTCGCATTTCTCTCAAAGTTTCTATTGTTTGTTCTTTGCGGGGTTTCAATACCTCCTTGTAGTATTCCCTACGCTTTTTGAGGAAATCGTCGTATCGGTCGGGTTCGATTTTCATTTTCGCTAAATATCTCGTCTGTTTTTCTTTCATTTTTTCACTATTCTTTTTTTGGTATTTCGCCACATTCTTTAAATGCGACTGATACATCTTTTCGGCAGCAGTAAGAAGGGGGGACGGCAAGGGTTCATTTTCGTTTTCCATATTTTCGCTTATAGTATATACTTATATAATTATTCCTTTAAGTGGTTTATATATAAGTATTATCCGTGAGTGTAAGGTGTAGGGTGTAGGGTCTGTTTTAGTTAGTTATATTTGAGACAGCCTCCCAAGCCCATTCTGTATAATAAAACATTATAAGCACCCTACACCCTACACCCTACACCTTACACTTTTGTAAGACGAACGAAAACACCCAAGCAGTCAAACACAGATAGAAGATGATGACCTCTCTCGTCTCTCTTCCTTCTCTTCTTCATTCTTCATCTCTAACGAGATTTCTTTTACTATATCGTGCGTGATAACATCACCCGCCAGTCCAAAAACGCTCTCGGCGGTCTTTCTATCCTTTTCCAACTTTGCGGAATGATGAGGTCTAATGGCGTAGATATTACAAGCACGGAACAGCAACTTACGACCGCTGAACTTTTCCGCTCCAAAATGGTAGATGTTTCTGTCTCCTGATTTACACACCTCCTCAATATCGTCTTCCTCAACCCCTTCAATCGTCCCTAAATATTTCACGAAAAAGAAGCCGTCTTTGTTTTTCAGTTGTATATCCACCACACAACCCACGAAATCCCAACCTGACTTGCTATACCATTCGCTCACGGCGAGTTCCTCCCCCTTGAAATCACACGCCCAAGAAATCGTTGTTGTTTTGCCTAAATCTCTGCCTTCTTCCATTATAATCTATAATGAGAAAAAAATAATCTAATTAATTCCAAAAGCCATTATCCACTAAACTAACAAATCTACCTCTACCTTGAAACGGGGGTAAATTACTATCGCCTTTTATCTTCTGCTTTAATTGTATCTGCTTCCGTAGATTTTCAGGGGCAATCTCGTCAGGAGTTAAGGGAGTGTTCTTACTTACCCGCTTCGTGGGTCGATACACAGGATAATCTTCTTCCCCTGCTATATTTTCCCAGTTCTCTTTAAACCAACCCGCAATACCCTCTTTGCTCGGCTTCTTTCCGCTATAAGTCCCTCCCATATCTTTATACTTCTTTACAATAAACCCGCTCTTATAAGCACTCGGTTTAGAATATTTTTTGTCTGCTAATTGTTTCGCTTTTGCGTATAATTCAGGGTTATCAGGAGTAGGTGTTTCGTCCCCTTTTCCTCCACCCGCCAACCCTCCTCCAAATCTAGAAATCATCTTATTATACAGCGTCTCAATCTCTGCGTCCTCCCTCGCTCGTTCTGTCGCTGTTAGCATCGCTCTCCTCTTCTTCTCTTTTTCGTCCCTTTCCTTTTCCTCCATTTCCCTTTGTCTTTTTCTCGCCTCTGCTTCATCTCGTTCTCTTTTCTCCTTTTCCACTCTCTGTCTTTTTTCAAAAGGGTCGTCTTCCATCATACCCCTTATTTCTTTTCCTCTTCGCTCTCGCCCTTTCCATATTGCCTTATTCACTTTATTCCCTAATTTCTTTTTCAGTCCTTCAATATCAGTCCGTGCTTCATTTATCCCATCTACAAAATTGGGTATTTTCGGTTTGCTGAACAACTCATATTCCGCTGGGGTTAATACTTTTCTCTCTATCGTTTCCAGTCCCTCATATGTGGGCGGGTCTTTCCCGAATATTTCAACGGCTCTTTCTTGATATTTCCCTTTCGGCTCAAAACTCTCCTCCCTCTTCCCGAAGCCTATCTCGTAAGGGTCTTTCTCAAAGTTCTTTAAATACTCCTTCTCGTTGTCTATTATATAGTTCCTTAATTTGTTGTATATAAGTGTAAATCTCGCAATTTCCGCCGCTCTGTTTCTATTTCTCATTTCGGTCGTCCTTCTAACATTCAGGTCTGTATCGTGTTCCCATATTTCCTTTTCAACTTCGGTCATCGTCCCCTCCTTGTTTTTTTTACTCATTTCCTCTCGTTTCTTCTTGTTAGAGGCAATGGTTTTCAACCTTTTCGCTTCTTTTCGCTCCTCGTCGGTCGCATACTTGCTGGGGCGACCCGCCTTCTTTTTCTCTGCGGGAGGGTCTATTGCCTCCGCCATCGCTACTGCGTCGTCTTTTAATTTTGTGAAATTATCCACGATTACCCCTTTCTTCTTCGTCTTTTTACTATCCTTGTATGCTTGTTTGATGGCGGGGTCTTTAATGGCGACCATATAAGTCGTGTCGTTCTTCTTCGCCCAATCCTTCACAAAGTCAGTCCATTCATTCCCCTTCTTCTCTTCAGCCAACATCTATACTAACCCTAAAGATAATAAATCCCCTATTTTTTTAATTAAATCCATCGTATCATTCTGTATAAAATTGATTCTCTTTTATACTATACTTCTATAAGCAACAACAACAACAAAAGATGATGAAATCTTACGAACAAATGAGCCAGAACAATCCTTATTCCGCCGAGTATGTCGCATGGGCGAAGGAGGAAGTGAGCGACAAGAAGAAAAGGAGTATGATGACTACAGACACCATCACCAACCCTGACGGTTCTACCACAATCCTGTATTCACAAATGAATACCAAGACCAACAATGACCGTATTGACGGACACTTCTGGATTGAGGACTTGAATGGAAAAATGGTGAGCGATTGTGGGTTCAGCACCTATCAACACAATCTCCCGTGTTTCAAAAACCCTCATCGCTACAATGCCGAGACAGATTTTGTCGTGTATCAACCTTGTCCTGACGCAAATATGGAGCTGGAAATCATCAAACGCCATTTGGAGATGAAACTGTTATCTTGGGGTAAAAACACATGCGGAGAGTTGGATTCTCGCACCGACGAGGAGCGGTTCAAGAGTGTCGCAACACAGATGTGGGTCAACCGTGCTACGATGCTCTCCACTGGATTTGACTGTCTCCAAAATGCCGTATGCGAATGGGTTGTTCGTGGCGAGGACAAATGCCGTATCCGTTTCGGTTGTGCTGGGATTGTCCGCCCAAGAGTAGACACAGTGTTCTGGTTCTTCGGTCATTTAGACAACACCGAATACGGTGAGTGGATAGTCAAGGACGCAGTGAGTGCTGACGGAAAATACGAGAAATCCGTAAACCACAGCCGAGTGATGTGTATCGCAGAAGTCCCTAATGCGATGAAAGTGATGGGAGAACGAGCCATCAAGCAGAGCGTCTTTAATGCCGCAAAGGAACTCGTCCGCAAACGCAAAATGGAGAAGGCAGACAATGCGGCAGACAAGGCGGCAGACGCATTACTCGCAGAGTGGGACGATGAGGAGAAGAAACCCAAGCAGAAAAAGCAGAAGACAAACAACAAGAAGAGATGAGTGTTTAGAGATAGATAGTTTAGATTATTTAGGATTTTGGTGTAAGTTAAATAAAATAAGGAGGTTTTTTTTAATGTGGGGATAATGTATAAGAATGAGTTTAGAAAACAGTTGTGCTAATCCTGCTTTCCCTATACCCGAATATTATTTTCCACACCGTTTTTCTAAATAATCTACGAGAGGAGTTTTCCCCGCTCCTGTTAATTGAAACCCATCTCTTATCTTGGGTAGTGATTTAATTATCTGTTTCAGTTGTTTCTTGGTTAATTTCTCGTAGGATTTCCGTTGGAATGTAGGGGTGCTGGGTGTTAGGTCGGCTCTGCCTCTTCCTATCTCGGTATTCACTCTATCTAATACCCCTGTGCCGTGTTCGGTAAGTAGGTTGAGTGATTTGGACGGAATGGTAAAATCAGCGTCTAACGCTCCCTTTATTGATACGGGGTCAAGAGTGGTTCTAATATTCGTCTCGTTCTCTTTTTGACCAAAGTCTTTATTATAAGCGTCCCGACCAATCCCTGTTGCCTTGTTTAAAGTAATGATTTCATTACTATCCCCACCGACATCACTCGCTATTTTTCCGCCGAGTGAATGACCGAGAGTGGTTATATTTTTCGCACCATATTTGCCCTCTGCTTTTTTCTGTATATCTTTGGAATGTTGGAAACGCTTGGTCGAGGACATTTTAAACCCCAACGCCATTTTTAGATTATTACCCCAGTCGGTCAGGTCTTTTGTCCCACGATGGATTACTACTGCTTTTTTGGTGGCGGGGTCAAAATAGACGGATACTCTCTCACCCGAAAGGGAATTGTCCCTAACATACCCGTCTATATTCTGTGGTGCTTTGCCCTTGTTTGCGTAAGATGCGTCTAAAAATTGTTTGATAGATTTACTCGCCATCTTTCCGCCGCTTAATTCCTCCATATATTCACCTCTCCCTACCAAATTATACGGGTCATACGGGTCATTCGGGCGATTTGTAGGGCATCGACGCTCCATCTCCACAAAAATCCCCTTTTTTGCTAACGCTCTCAATTGTCTTATATTTTGTTCTGCTGCCTGTAATCTTTGAACTGCTTGTGGGTCGTATTCGTTTGTGGGGTCGGCGAAACGGTTGAATTCCTTTGCGTGTGGATTTCTGTCTCCCGAATGGACGATAAAAGATAAATCTTTAAAAAGACAAGCGTTCATTCTCCCTTTGATACCCTCGTTAATGTAGGTTCGCATAGCGGCGGCTTCTCCTTTCTGTTGGGCTGATGCTCCGCCGTCCATCTCTTGAACAGACATTTGTATTGGTTCTTTGTTCTTATCCGCTTGAAATAATACCATTTATATTATATCAACATATTTAAAATAACTGAAAAGTTCTAAATTAAAGGAAACGAGAGGGCATATGACCGCTCATTCTAATTTGAGTTCCGTATCCTCCTCCGTATCTCCCCCCCGAGGTCTCTTCTATATCCACTAGCATATCCCTCATCACACCCTCCACTTGCCCCCTATCTTTTGCTGCCGCCTTCGCTTCCCTCTTCTCTCTTGCTTCCTTTTGTCTTTTGGTTTCCTTCTTGGGTGTTGCGGGTGTTGCGGGTGTTGCGGGTGTTGCGGGTGTTGCGGGTGCTTTTTCCTTCGCAGGACGGCGTTGTGGTTGCGGTTTTCCTGACGGGGTTGTGCCGAAAGCCTCCCCAACAGAACCCGTTCCCATATCTCCCTGTAATCCCTCCAATCGTTGCTGTAAAAGCATTAAATCAGTTTTGAATGTTGAAAGGACGGAGCGGAAGCGGTCAAGAACATTTTGGTCTAAAAAGTTGGTGGAAAGTTGGTCAATCTCCATTACTGCTGCTACAATTTGGTCGTTTAGACCGCTGATAGTCTGCTGTTGCTCTGTTGGAAATATGCTAATAGATGGGACTTGTTGGGTCATATAATTCAAGAGTAATTTGGTTGCTTTTAATACGGCACTTGTTCCGCCGATGAAGCGGTCAATCGCTTTGCTTCCCACCCCTTGCGGTGCTGTGTGTCCTAATTGAAGTTGATTAGATATTTCGCCCAAAGAAACGAGGATTTCCACCATCTTTTCATACACAAAAGTATATTTGTCCTGTAAATCCCCTACAAGTCCAATCGTGGTTTCAACCCCCTTGAACCTGCGTTTGTTTGCGGCAACGACTTTTTTATTCACACGACGGAGAGAGTTTAATTCTTCTGCGTTTGGGTCTAAAAATTGAGGCATTATACTATACCTCTATATAATATAATACTACTAAATCTATTTAATTTTGTCTGCCGACGGCTTTTTTAGAAGTGTATGGTGTAGGGTGTAGGGTCGCTCCAACCTTTTATTATAGAGAATGGGTCGGGGGCTGTTTCAAATATAACTAACTAAAACAGACCCTACACCCTACACCCTACATTTTCATTTTTTATACAGACCCTCTTCTTTGACGATTTGCGATGCTCTTATCATCTTAACGCCACGCTCCGCCATTACTTTTTTGACGATGGCTGCTCGTGCGGCACGACCCCCGCCCGATACTGCTCTCGTAGCCTCTCTTACGACAGATGCCTTCAAGTCGTCGGCAACCGCTTTCAACGCCTTTGCTCCACGCTTTTTGACCTCCCTAACCGCCTTTGAACCCATCGTCTTTGTGAAATCAATTGCGTCTTTTAGACTAACTCCACCGCTTTTAACTCCGCCGACTTTGCGTTTTTTCACCGCTGACCCGAGTTGGACTTTTCCGTCCGCATCTAAAAAAGCACCCACCATCGCCCCGCCCACTTTGCGTCCTGCTCCCAAAAAGGGCAAGACAATAGGAGCAAGGTCTTTTGCTACGCCGAGCGTTCCAGTAAATCCCTTTACAAACCCTTTTCCAAAGTCTTTCCAAAAAGAACCTCCGTGTAGCGTCTTCATCGCCTTCTCGACCATCAACACTTTATCAGCCATTTTGGAGCGTCCTGCTCCCATTATTAAAGGGGCGACAATAGGGGCGAGTTGTTTTACGACATTAAAAGCATCGCTTAAAAAAGAACCTCCACGCATCAGTTTTCTATTGAACGCGGCTAACTTTTTGATGTCGGCAGGTTTGAGTGCCGCCGACGCTCCGCCCATCACCTGCTGGTAGAGGTCGTAAGCCTCCTTGCCCGTTTTCGCAATAGCACTTGCGTCCTTTATTCCCTTACTCGCCTTTTTCACTAAACTACCGAGATTAAATCCTCCCGACGGAACGCCTCCCGACATTACGCCTCCCGACGGAACGCCTCCCGACATTACGCCTCCCGACGGGACACCTCCCTTCAATAATGGGGCGACAAGAGGGGCAACTGTTTTTGCGACACTTAAAGCATCACTAAAAAAAGAACCTCCAACAGCACCGCCCACTCCTGCGTATTTGTTGCGACCTCCTCCGCTTGAAACGGCGAGACCTGCGTTCATATTGAGGGGCGGGTATGCGGATGAAGTGCCGTTGAGAATAAACTTGGCTGGGGCGACCCCCCCTGTAAGTATTTGCTGAACCGATGCGACCTTTTCGGGGTCGTGGAAACTATCGGCGTTCCTAAATCCCATAGGTGTAGGGTCATACTGGTAGCGGTTCAAGTGAAAGTTCTTCTGCTCCATTTCGCTTAAAGTCTTGACCAACGCTCTGTTGTAGGGAGTGTTGTATGTGATGTTTGCTTGGGGCATCTTTATATAAATACAACATATTTTAATTGATACGCATATTAATTAATTAATATGTCTATCTAAATATTCCTTAATAATTGTCTGCCGACTGTCTGCCGACGGCTTTTTTAGAAATGTAGGGATGTAGGGTGTAGGGTCGCTCCAACCTTTTATTATAGAGAATGGGTTGATGGGTGGTTTCAAATATAACTAACTAAAACAGACCCTACACCCTACACCCTACATTTTCATTTTTTTAACGACACATATCGGCAAGACGAGATGCCCCTCCGTGAGCCATTCCCCCGTGAGCCATTCCCCCGTGAGCCATTCCACCCGAAGACACGCCACCACGAGGCATCATCATACCGCCACGCTTCTCGCAAAATCTCTTCACTATCCCGTGTAGAGGCATATTGAGTAGATTACCTCCCACCATACGGGCGACTTCGGCAGATTTCATCGCCGATGCTTGTTGCGATGATTTGGCTGCTAATACGGTCTCCTTTGTAAGAATTCCAGTATAAATAGCAGACACGCCTTGCTGTGTGGTGAGGATACCGCTATTCACACAGATAGTAATAATTTCAGGGGTAATATTCGCACCACCCGTAGCAGAGATAGTATTGGTTGCTCCAATTTGGAACTGGAAATTATAATTGCCTAAACTTCCACAGGACAGGAAATCGGGGAGTGATAAATCGTAAGCAGGGTTGATGATAAGAAGAGAACCCGTAGTATTCACAGCAGCACCCTTGCCCGTTCCACCGACAGC
>Ga0075124_10000851_pt1 | contig 14193 bp, 14 predicted proteins | sample AntAceMetag02UKS_FD_69809 | JGI IMG/M metagenome (GOLD analysis project Ga0075124, IMG submission 69809) | Saline lake microbial communities from Ace Lake, Antarctica - Antarctic Ace Lake Metagenome 02UKS | ecosystem: Environmental > Aquatic > Non-marine Saline and Alkaline > Saline | place... | reverse complement strand
TTTTCCAGGCTTGGGTTGCCTGCATATATCAGCGTTGGTTTTACTTGTATGGGAAGTAAAGCACCTGCCAGGCGTAAAACCTCTATCCAACGCCGGACAGGGGCTTCCGCACCTGCATCCTCGCCCCCAACAAGGAGAACTACATCTGGACGCAGCCGGATCAATGCATCCACCATACTGGAGCCATCCGCAAGGTCCGCCAATCCAAAACAGCCAACCAACGCCAGCATCATTGAGCCAGCCAGCGCATACCCCGCTCTAAGCGATCCATGTTCACTCAACCCAAGAACAACCGCTCTGATCCGGGGTCCAGCCGATGTGGTCAGCGCGACCTGGTCAATGCCCAGACCGACCGCAGTAGCCGGCATCACCAGACCGCCCTCAGCTTTCATGATCACATGCCCGGATTTTTGCTGCAACACCTGCAAGGCTGCATTCACACCCGTCCCGAGATGAAGCTCTGGTCCCAAACTTGTGGGAGAAATCCCACAATCCAGGAGTCGGTATTTCCCTTCTGAGATCACGAACAAGGATGCGCGCGTATTGATCCGACCAATATCAAGACCCAGAAGAGCGGATAAAATCTCTTGCTGCATCAGCTCCCCCCAAACAAGTGACGGATGAACTCGCCAACAACAAAAATGCGGTCAATCAGCGCCAGCAGGGCAGTTGAGAACACACCCGCGAATACCGTTCCTAGCGTGATCCCAATGAAGACCTGCCCAACCTTACTCAGCAACTGGAACACGCGGGGACGTTTTTCTTCTCCTTTGATTCCATTATGCTTCCATTTCCTTCCAAAATAGAAGAAGCTCAAGGTGCCTATGGTCCCAAGGAGCATGACCACACCATCTGCAATCCGCCGCCATGCCTCTTCAGGGACGGCATACCAAGCATTGGGATCAAACCCATTGATCACATCTTGTGCTTGTGGGATGAGCGTGCCAAAGACCGCACCACCGACAGCCAGCGCGGCTGTCAAACCGATCAGAAATGCCAATGGGACAATACCCAGGTCCGAGAGTCTGGGAATTCGACTGAGGAGAAGCAAGAAGATCAGCAGCAAGGGGATGACCAGCCATAAGCGGTCTATCCATGTTCCAGATGTAATCGGGGTTACGAGATGCGGGAGAATGATGTGGTTGATGATAAGAACAGCCAGGAAACCTGCGGTGAGCCCGATGAACAAATGCCCTGCCAACCGGAAGAGAAAATTATCCCCAATCAGGTAGCTCAGGACCATTAGGGTCAGCAAGAACCCCACCAATCCCCAGATCAATTCATTCAAACTCACGCTGCACCTCTCCGTTCATCGTTTGCAGTGCGGTCAATCGCAAAGATCACACCGATTACCATTAAAGCGATCAACATTAATATACCGGTCTGATATGCCCGCCAATACCGAGCAACAGACGTTCCATCCAAAAGTGCGGCATCCACGCCGGCAGCTTCTGAAACCCCGGAGACCATCCCCGTGACCTGACCGGACTCCCAATAAGGCAGCAGCATCGGTCCGGCTTGCGCTGTGACCAGCAGATTGAGGACAGCATCCGGCATTAATGCGCTGAGTTGTTCAATCCAAACTCGCGCCCCCTCATAACTATCCGAAAGGATCAAAATACCCTCATAACCATCCATCGGAAATTCAAAGTCCATCCCTGCCGGGCTGGCGATGTCTGGGTCTGAACCGGCCTGGATCGCCAAGCTGTATGCACCGTAGACTGCCAACGGAAAATATCCCAGATCCTTGACATCTAGACCCTCCTCGGACTCAAATTGGCTGAACATTTGCTCAGCCAGCAGCGTTCCAGAGATGGATGAAGAGATGGTCGTAAAGGCGGTATCCTTCTGAACCATCTCGCTGAGGACAGACATGACTGCCAATTTGATTTCACTCGAATAACCTGCAGAATAGTCGAACACGACCAGAATAGAAGCATCTTCAGGCAGCGCTTCAACCCAGGTCAGGAGAGCATCATTCTGAGGTTGGAGGAGCCCCTCAGGCAGGTTCGCATTGCTACTAAAAAACAAGGAAAAGACCACACCAGCAATGACCAATCCGCTGACAACCAAACGGAGGACCCAGGTAAAGGAACGCTGGTTTGCCTTGCGGGCAGGCCTGGTAGCGCGTTCATCCACAATGACAGCAGTTAGCTGGTCCGCCTGGGCTTGTTCTTCGTGGCTGACGGATAGCTCCGGCGCTTCATAGCGTAGTTCTTCGGTAAAGACCTCCTGAGTGTCATCTAAATCCGTCTTCCCGGCAATGGGATGAAGCCGTCCCATTCTCCAGACACGACCGCTGTCACCCACAGACTCTTCATCATGAAGCGGTATGGATTTTTCACCGCCATTTTCAAGTTCAACCAGCCACTGCAGAAGGCTGTCCCCCTCGCGATCCCCCAAACGGGAATCCTCCCCACCATCCGCCTCAGGGATAATACCGTGTGCCTTTCGTACTTTGGAGAGCCATGCCGCGCCACCTTCTTCATCAGAGCTGCTTTCAGAAAGATTGCCTGTTTGTAAATTCTCACCGGCAGCGTCATCACGAGCCTGGTCGCGAAGTCTCTGGATCCAGGATTCAAACCCATAGTTTAAGTCTTCACCACCCTTATCTTCCGCCTTATGCTGTGCATGGGTAATATCCTGAGTCACCTCACCCACAGAATCCTTCTCCTGATCCGCCCGTTGGCGGATACGGGTCAACCAATCTGGCGGATTTCTTCCTGCCAAGGCATTATCTGAAACTGGACTTTCCTCTGAAGGGTTTGTAAAATCATCTACCGCTTGATCATCAGCTTCAATATCCGCATCTTGCTTCAGCGCGTTCAGGAGATCCGGGAGGTCATGTTCCTCCTGGGGGAAGAGATCCAGGTCTTCCTGTTCAACGAGCTGTGAGGCGATAGATGGTGAAGGGGCAACATCCAGCAAAGATGCATCACAATCCTGACAGCGTTCAGCCATCAGGGGATTTTCTGCACCACATTCTGGACAAATCAAGATCGGCATCGTCACTCCCCTGAAGGATGATTGGCTGACATCAACGCCCGTAAACCGACGACCAAACCACCCAGAGCCATCCCAAAGAGGATCCCTCGCGCGCCTGCGATCGGCAGCCGGCGCAGGAACACTACCATTGAGTCAACAAACGTCCCCTGTTCCGATTGGATGAAACCCAGATCCAGGATCAATGAAATGATCGCACTGCAAAGGAAAGCAACCGACATCAGGGTCCATCCCCTGCTGCGGATCAACCGGATACTGGTGTAGAGAAGGGTTACTGCCAGGACTGCCAATAGACTTGCCTCAACCGGCACCTGGACGTTCAGGATAAGGTCACGATAGAAAGGATTCTCAGGGGTGAGGATGAACCCAGCAACCAGGGTGAACAATAAAGCCAGGACCAACACCAGGCTCTTGAACGCACCTCTTTGCCAGTGAGTTATCTTCTGAAGATGCGAGTGCAACAGCGCCCCAATCCCAATCAGACCTGCAGCGCCCATCAGCAAGACGCCCCATTCAACAACTCTCGCGAGGATGGGGTTTAAGGCATCCCTGAAGAAATAACCTGCCAGAGTAAGCAGCCCAACAAAGGCAGTGATGACAATCGAAAGTATCTTCTTCACAGAATCCCCCCGAGTTTCAAAGCAGCGCCAGCGATAAGCAGAGCAATCAACAAGACTCGCAGGATATCTTCCACAAACCATCCAGCCTGGTCGGCAGGTGTTGTCCTGATCAAGCCCGGCATAAGGAAGGCTTCTTCACCTAAGAGCAGGTCGCGCACGGATAGGAATAATACAGCTTGCGACTCAAGGGAACCTGCAGCGGCAAACACATCTCCCCCACGATCGGAGGCTGCCGCAGCCCACAAAGCTGCTTCTGGACCGTAATCACCAAACAATGCCACTGAACCGGGTTTCTGCGAAACTAATTCGGGTAGAAATCCTGCTGTAAAAGAAAGTGGGGTCATGCCCGGTAGGGTCACGCGCTGGGTAGAGTCATTGACTCGTTCTGAAAATCCATCCCGATAACTACCGCTGGTGATTTGCCTGGCAAGCGCCAATAGGCTCCCATCGCCAACAAACACGACCTGCCCGCCATCCCCTTCCGATTCCGCATTAACAAGTACTGGCAGTGTGAATAAAGCCTGCAGACCTAACCCGGGATAGGTTTGCGACCAAAACTGGTGCCCGAGTATGATATGCCGCTTCAGACCGCGTTCTATTGCGGTGATCCGCGAGATAACCAGCCGCTTAACAGCTGGTAAATGGCGTACATGATAGACATTCTTCTTTTTAAAGAGAAAACTGGATAGGGCAAGCAGTATTGCTGCGAGAAGGATGATCACCCAGCCAAGCAACGACCAGGTCATGCCAGCTCCTTTTTAAGGCATGGCGGAAACCGCAGTCTGACGGATTTGACCAACGGTAAGCCCGGGCTCAACTCATTTGCTGCACCGTGTTGAAACGTTTGGGCACGCCCCAGCTTCACCGAAGGTATGAATGTCACCATCCGTGACTGCAGGAACCTCGCCCACTTTGACCAGTAAGTGCACTGCATGATTAAAAGTATAGCATATCCGAGTCAAAATTAACTCCAGAAGTTGCCCGTAAGAAGCGCCCATACCGAACAGGTACCTTTTCAGCGCATAGCCCCACCAGCTTAAAGTATAATATCAACATGAAATCGAATCTGCGCGTCATCGTTGTTTTTGGCACACGCCCCGAAGCCGTCAAACTGGCACCTGTGATCAAAGAGCTGCAGAAATTCCCGGATGAGATTACACCCTTCATCTGTGCCACTGCCCAGCATCGTGAAATGCTGGACCAGGTCCTGGATGCCTTCGAGATTACCCCGGACATCGATTTGAACCTGATGCAGCCCAACCAGAAGCTGGCGCAGCTGACTGCAAGGATTTTCAGTGAACTTGACCCGGTCATGGATAATTTCAAACCGGATTGGCTCCTAATCCAGGGGGATACGACCACCGTCATGGCAGCGGCGATATTAGGTTTCTACAACCGTATCCGAGTCGGTCATGTTGAAGCCGGTCTGCGCACGCACAATAAATGGCAACCTTTCCCTGAAGAGATCAATCGGCGGATCGCCGGGGTGGTTGCTGACCTGCATTTTGCACCTACTGAATACAACCGTCAAAATTTATTGAACGAAGGTGTTCCGGATAAACAGATCAGGATCACCGGTAATCCCGCCATTGATGCCCTGAATCACATCATCCAACAGCCTACCCCGCCGGACACCCTCGCACTACTTGAAAAAACTGGCGTATTATCCGGAGATCGCCGACTGGTCCTCGTAACAGCACACCGCAGAGAGAATTTTGGGCAGCCGATCCGGGACATTTGTAACGCGCTTAAACGCCTGGCGCTTCACTACAAAAATGAAATCTCCCTGATCTACCCAGTGCACCTTAACCCTCATATCCAGGAACCGGTCTATGATATGCTCTCGGATATTGACAATATCATCCTTCTCCCCCCGCTGGATTACCTCCCGTTGGTGCACTTGATGAAGCATACGACCCTGATCCTGACGGACTCAGGCGGTATCCAGGAAGAAGCCCCCTCTCTGGGCATCCCGACACTCGTCCTGCGGGAATGCACAGAGCGGCAGGAAGGCGTTGCTGCTGGAACGCTCAGATTGATCGGCACAGATCCTAACCAGATCTTTAAGGAAGCGCAGCACCTGTTGGATGACCAGGCTGCTTATGCGAAAATGTCCGGTGCGGTCAATCCTTACGGTGACGGACATGCTGCAGAACGGATCGTTGCTGCCCTGCTGGAAACATGGAAGCGTAATTAATGGCAAGAAGAGATTTCTACACACGTCTGGTCTATGCCCGCAAGCTGCCGCTGGTTGGTAAGCTGTTCTATTACTTGTTGAAACTGCTGGGCGCAGAGATTCCCGTCTCCGTCCCCATCGGTCCCGGTTTCATCCTGGAACACGGTGGCCACGGTGTGGTGATCCACAGTAAAGCGAAAATTGGTTCGGGTGTGCGGGTTTACCAGGGCGTAACTCTGGGAAGGGCGGACATCTACCTGCCCAGCGACTCATCGAAATTCAAGTCGATTGAAATCGGGGATAACGTCATCCTCAGTCCAGGGTGTAAGGTGCTCTGCAAGGAAGGTGTCCTGCGGGTTGGCGAAGGCACGGTCATCGGCGCCAATGCAGTCCTGCTCCAATCCACCGGTGATCATGAGGTATGGGTGGGCGCCCCAGCACACTGCATTGGAGGCCGCCCTCAGCCAGGCGGTGAACAGGGATGACGCCGCAAATCTGCCTGGTTCCAAAATTAGAGGGGCTGGGGGGTATGGTTTCCTTCCAGGCGAAGTTCATCAAAGGACTAACTGAAAGAGAAATCCCCTTTACATTTGATATGACCGATCCGCATAACACCGCCGTCCTGGTGATCGGCGGTACTCGCCATCTGTGGAAACTGCGGGTTGCTAAGCGTCGCGGTGCCCGGATCGTCCAACGCTTGAACGGCATGAACTGGCTGCATAAGGTAGAAAAAACGCCTGTGAAGAATTATCTTCGCGCCGAGATCAGCAACCGCATCCTGGCGTTCATCCGCGGATCCCTGGTAGATGGGATTGTCTATCAAAGCCAATTCAGCCAGGATTGGTGGAACACGGTATTTGGCGAGCGGCTTGTCCCCACTCAGGTCATTTACAATGCAGTGGATCTCAAAACCTATTCACCAGCCGGTACTGAAAAACCACCGGATGACCATTTCCGCATCCTGCTGGTTGAAGGCCACCTGAGCGGTGCATATGCCCGTGGGCTTGAGACCGCCATCAGGATGGCGCAGGCTGTCAAAAACGCCCACCAATTAAAAGTAGAGCTGATGGTTGTGGGCGATGTCAGCGACGCATTGAAAGCGCAGGCGCATACCATGGCGCCAAACCTGTGGATCACCTGGCGTGGCGTTGTTCCCCGTGAAGCAATCCCATCAATTGACCGCAGCGCCCATGTCCTCTTCAGCGCAGACCTAAATGCCGCCTGCCCCAACAGTGTCATTGAAGCCCTGGCTTGCGGGCTTCCTGTCGTGGCATACAACACCGGCGCGCTGGCAGAACTGGTGCAGGGTAGCTCAGGAGAGGTTGTCCCATACGGAACAGACCACTGGCAGCTCAATGACCCGGTGATCCCACCCATGGCAAATGCTTGCGCAAAGGTGCTGCGAAAAAACGCCTCCTATCGCATCCATGCCCGGGAATGGGCAAAAGCCTCCTTCAGCCTGGATACCATGGTTGAAGCGTATCTGGAAGCATTGGGGGCATAATGGCAGACTTTTCCGGAAAAGTCGGGTTGATCCAGCGGGTGCTCCCCGAATACCGGGTACTTTTTTTTAATGCCCTGGGGCATGCCTGTCAGGGTGGGTTGAGCATCTTCGCAGGCGCACCGAGGGTCAAAGAGATGATCCAGCCGGTGGACCGCCTTGAGGACGCCTGCCTGGCTCATGGAAAGAACCTGCACCTCTTTTCAAACAAGCTTTATCTCTGCCTTCAATTCGGCTTGCTGGATTGGTTGGCGGATTGGAATCCGGATGCCCTCATTGTAGAAGCCAACCCGCGCTACATGATGACACCTGCTGCGGTCCGCTGGATGCACCAACGGAACCGCCCGGTGATCGGGTGGGGGTTGGGCACGCCGCCCCTGCAGGGGGCTTTGGCGCCGCTCCGCGCCAACAGGCGCAAACGTTTCATCCAGCAATTTGACACCCTGATTACCTACAGCCAGAAAGGCGCATCAGAATACACTGCCCTCGGTTTTCCAAAAGACCACATATTTATTGCGGTCAATGCCGTCACGCCCCCGCCCGCGCATCCCCTCCCATCCAGACCGGACCCGTCCCGGGTCAAGATACCAGGTGTCTTATTTGTCGGTCGGCTGCAGGAACGCAAGCGGGTTGATAACCTTATTCGCGCATGTGCGGGACTGCCGGATTCCCTTCAGCCCAAATTGGTGATCGTCGGCGACGGTCCAGCCAGAGAAAAGCTGGAGGCTCTGGCGGATAAAATCTATCCGAATGCTGTCTTCACCGGGGCATGCTACGGGGAAGCTCTGGACGAATTATTTCGCAGGGCGGACCTTTTCGTCCTTCCAGGGACCGGCGGCCTGGCGATTCAGCAGGCGATGAGTTTCGGGCTGCCCGTGATCGCCGCCGAAGCTGATGGGACGCAGGCAGACTTGGTCCGTCCAGGAAACGGCTGGCAGGTGTCGCCAGATGACTTCACGGCACTTGCATCAATTTTAGAAACCGCCCTATCCGACATCGCCCAATTGCGAAAGATGGGCGCAGAAAGCTACCGAATCGTTTCTGAGGAGATCAACCTGGACATGATGGTTGCCGTTTTCGTTGAAGCCCTCAAACGGAGTGTGAAATGAAAGCTCATGTCCTGATTATCGCCGATGGGCGCAGCCCCACTGCCCTGAGCTGGATAAATAATATCCGCGTGCTGGATTATCAAGTCAGCCTGATCTCAACTTACCCTTGCCAACCCCCAGAGGGGGTGCAACATTTCCAGATTCTGCCGGTTGCCTTCAGCCGCTTCAGTAGAGAGACTTCCCCCGGGACTGCTAGCCCAACCCGATCGCAAAGAACCAGCCTGAAAAGCGTGATCCGGCGTTACGCTCCCGGCTTCCAAACCATGCGCTATTACCTGGGGCCCTTGACCCTGCATCGCTATGCTGCCCCATTGAGGGCAATGATTAAGGAGATTCAGCCCGACCTGATCCATGCGCTGCGGATACCCTTCGAGGGCATGCTGGGCACAGCCACACCGGAAGGGATTCCCTTCCTGGCGGCGACCTGGGGGAACGACCTGACATTGCACGCCAGAGGCTCTTTCTTGATGCGTCGGTTCACCCGCCGCTGCCTGGAACGCGCGGACGGCTTGACCTCCGACACGCACCGGGATATCCGGTTGGCGCAGGCTCTGGGACTGGATCCCAACTCGCCCACGCTGGTGGTGCCGGGTTCCGGCGGCCTTGACCTCGATTCAATTCAACAGTCGGGGACATTCGATCCCAGCCTGTTCAATATCCCAGCTTCAGCTGATTGGGTGGTTAATCCACGCGGTTTACGCCCTGGTTCCGTCCACCAGGATGTCTTTTTGGCTTCCATCCCTCAGGTTCTAGCCAGACAACCGGAGGTTGTTTTTATCTGCCCGGGACTGCTGGGCAAGAGCAAGATTGAAGCGTTGGTAAAGAAATACAATATCCAGGATCGGGTCTTCCTGCTGCCAAAACTGGATCAGCCCCAATTATGGGACCTGATGAGGAAGTCAGTGATATTCGTCTCCCCCAGCAGCCACGACGGCACGCCCAACACACTCCTGGAAGCAATGGCATGCGGATGTTTCCCTGTCGCAGGCGATATTGAATCCCTGCGTGAATGGATCAAGTCTGGAGTCAATGGGCTGCTTGTTGATCCCCGCGATCCTGATGCATTGGCAGCCGCTGTGCTTGAAGCCCTGGGGTCGACGGTACTGCGCAACGGAGCTGCGGAGCACAACCGGACCGTCATCAAAAACCGGGCAGCACGTGATGCTTCCCTGCCTGAGATAGATCGCTTTTATTTAACATTCCTGAATTGATCAACGCGCCTGCAAAATCTATCGTGAATAATGAAACCAATCGAAAGCATGGCGGCTTGAAATTGGCTGCGGAAGCGAAGGTTGATCCAGGTTGATGTTGATGACCCCCTGCAAAAACGAACACCTGAAGCCAGCTACCGATGGTATCAGGATGTCATCAAACAAAATGCGGTCAATGGATAAAGTCTCCTACCATTAAAGAGTAAATCCCCGTTGTCAACAAACCTAACGGGGATTTTTAATGAGTTGTTCTCCCAAGTTGCATAAGCAGCTCAGGCTTACGTGCTGGCTTCTTCCTCAAAATCCAATATGCGGAACTTCTCAAATACGATCGGCCCCACCCAGGAAACCCACAACCCGATCAGGGCGTACCGGAGGAAACGCAGCGCGTAGCTGATCAGGTCATCGTTCTTTGGGAAAAGCTGACCCAGTCCCAGATACAGGATCAAGACTCCCACCAAACCGACAAGAAAACGAATAAAACGCCGCCAGCCCCCCTCACCAGCCAAGAAATGTCCCTTTGTTTCGGTCAGAATAACATATCCGCCTAACATCCCCACCCAGGTGCCGCTGAGGGTAAATACGCCTTCGATACTCAATGGGGCCGTCTCACCCGCCCGTTCCATCCAGGTGCTTTCCATGACCCACGAACTGGACGACCACCTGGCAAGCAAGACCACAGCGACCATCACAATCCCGCTGAGAAGCACCAGCCCGAGTTTGGTCCACAGAGACCGGTCGCCGAGCCATTTTCCAGCTTTCTTATAGCAGGCAGAATAAATCCAAACCAGGAGACCGCCAATCAACCAGCCTAAAACCACATCGCTGAGAAAATGCACGCCTAAATAGAGTCGGGATAGGCCAATCAGGAAAGCCAACACCAGTGCCACGATCGTAAACCAGCGTTTCTTGATCTCACATGCCAGCCATCCCCAGATCGTAGCTGCGGTTTGTGCATGACCGGAAGGCAGCCCAAAAGACGTCTCATGGGAATAAGCCTTTACAGAATCGCTAATCCAGTAGGGGCGCGGGTTGTGGAACAGCAGTTTAAAGAACGAATTGACCGTGTTTCCCATCAGGAAAATGATCCCCACCCGCATCCCGATCATTTGATCAAAGCACCAATAAAGCGTGGGAAGCAGCAGGACAAAGAATTGTTCATTCCCCAGAGTTGTGATCGCCAGCATAGGTATCCTGAGCCATTCCCCCAGACCCTGCAGAAACTCGTTCACAATGATTTCAATCGCATTGATTTGCGCCATAAGGACAACCCTCCATTCTAAAAAATCAAATCAAGTCCATGTTACAGATACATCAATTCTAATTCAGGCTATTGAAAACAGGTCACAATGATTGTGACCTGCCATATGAATAGATTTTGGAACCTCGCTTCATCAACATCAGTTATGCAATAATTCTTTATCAAATAGATCCTGGACGATCGCCTGCCCCTCTTCCAGGATCGCTGCGAGATGGTCCTCACTCTTGAAGCTCTCAGCGTACACCTTGTAGATATCTTCCGTACCAGACGGGCGTACAGCGACCCAACCATTTTCGGTGACGACCTTCAAACCGCCGATATCTGCCCCATTCCCGGGCGCTTTGGTCAGCTTGGACTCGATTAATTCACCAGCCAGTTTCTCTGCCTTGACTATCCCCGGTGTAATCTTCTGGAAAACAGTCTTTTGCGCCATCGTTGCTTTGGTTTCCAACCGTGCAGAGAAAGCCCGTCCGAACCTTTCTTCCAACGCAAGGTATTGAGCAGCCGGGTCTTTCCCGGTTACAGCCAGGATTTCCGCAGCCAGCAGATCAAGAATGAATCCGTCCTTATCTGTCGTCCAGGTGGTGCCGTTCCTCCGCAGGAACGCAGCACCCGCACTTTCCTCGCCGCCGAATCCCAGCGTGCCTTCGAGCAATCCGGGAACAAACCATTTGAATCCCACCGGAACTTCTGTAACCTTGCGGTTCAGAGACTTAGCCACTCGTTCCAGCATGGCACTGGTCACTATCGTCTTCCCAACGGTGACATCTGCTGCCCAATCATGCCGGTTCTGGAAGAGATACCACACCGCCACCGAGAGGAATTGATTTGGGGTCATCAACCCGCCTTCAGGGGTGACAATGCCGTGCCGGTCATAATCAGGATCGTTGCCAAATGCGATATCGAATTGATCCTTTAGTTTAATCAAGCCTGCCATGGCATAAGGTGAGGAACAATCCATGCGGATTTGCCCATCCCAATCAACCGTCATGAATCCAAAGGTGGGGTCCACCTTCCGGTTGACAACTTCAAGATTCAGACCGTAAGTTTCTCCAATAGGGTCCCAGTAGTCAATTCCAGCACCTCCCAGTGGATCAACCCCGATCCTGATCCCTGACGCAGCAACAGCCACCATATCTACCACATGCTGTAGATCATCCACATAGGGCTTGATATAGTCGCGAAAATGGGTCGTTTCCGCCTTCAGGGCTTGTTCCCATGGGGTCCGCTTGACCTCTTTCAGCCTGCCGCGGAGGATGTCATTCGCCCGCTTCTGGATAGCCTGTGTGACTTCTGTTCCCGCTGGACCTCCGTTGGGTGGGTTGTACTTGAACCCCCCATCACGCGGCGGATTGTGAGAAGGTGTGATGATCACGCCATCAGCCTTTATGGCGCTGTGGGTCTGGTTATACGCCAAGATGGCATGCGAGATCACCGGTGTGGGCGTGAAGCCCAACCCCTCCTGGATCACAATGTCAACGCCATTCGCCGCAAAAACCTCAACCGCTGTCCGCATGGCAGGTTCCGATAACGCATGTGTGTCCTTGCCGATGAATAGCGGACCTATCGTCCCCTGACTGGCGCGATATTCTGCAACCGCCTGGCTGACTGCCAGGATATGGTCTTCATTGAATGCACGGTCAAAGGACGAGCCGCGATGGCCTGAAGTGCCGAAACGGACTTGCTGCGACTTTTCTCCGGGATCCGGCTTTTCAACATAATATGCATCAAGCAATTGGGATATATCAACAAGTAATTCGGGCAGGGCAGGCTTCCCAGCGAGGGGACTCTTCTCCATCTTATTTTCCTTATTACTGATAACGGCGTCCTGATTGAATTATACACTAGAGCAATCTTCGTAGTGCGTGTACACATTTCTCAGGCTTGGAATACAGATTCATATGAAAGCTAGCGTAAAAAAATCCATAAAGTATAATAATCGGGTTGTAAGTAAGCATAATGATAGTCTGTGGAATGTTGGCTGGAGTTACATTCCAAATTTAATGGAGAAAAAATGTCAATGACTGATATCTCAATAATTAAGAAAAATATCGTCGTCACCCTGGATTACAACCTGCATGTGGACGGCGATCAAATCGATTCTGGTCCGATCCAATTCCTTCAAGGATATGGGAATATCATCCCTGGGTTAGAAAGTAAAGTTGAGGGGATGACGCTGGGAGAAGAAAAAGAAATTCTGGTCAAAGCTGAAGATGCTTATGGTGACTATGACCCGGAATTAGAGATAGACTTTCCCCTGAGCAGCTTCCCTGAGGACTTCGAGATTAAACTCGGAAATCCCATGCGATTACAGGATGATAAGGGGCACATCTTCACCGGTGTCGCGACTGCAATCTCAGATGAGACAGTAAAACTGGACTTGAACCATCCTTTAGCGGGAAAGGACCTACGTTTTAAGACAAAAGTCAAAGCCCTGCGGCAAGCAACAGATGATGAAATGCAGCGAAGGCGCCTTGCTAGCGCTTGCAGCGGCTGTTCCTCTGGTGATTGCGGCAGCTGTGGTTGATCCGCATAATGATCGTTAAACAACGCCAGCACCAACATGCTGGCGTTTTTGTTTATTTGTCAGATGACCTGCCTATTGACACGAAAAAATCATTTCGATATGATAGTAGTATAGAACTAACACAATCAAAGGAGAATGAGATGACAGAGTATCAGGTCCAACCCTCCAGCAAATCCAATTCCCTTGCCTTGACTGGAATGATCATGGGAATTATCAGCGTGGTGATGGTCCTCATGAGCTGCTGTGTAATTCCGATTGTCAGCAGCATTCTTGGCACCCTTTTGGGGATTGCAGCACTGATCATGGGTTTGGTAGCAAAAAAGCAGATCAAAGAACAAGGCGCGCCTCCTTCTCAGATGAAGATCGCGAACGCATCATTCATCCTGGGGCTGGTCGGAACCATTCTGGGTTTTATCAGCGTTGCAGTCGCAATCATTACAACCCTTGTATTAACAGGTCCATTAATTGAGCAGCAATTTGAGGATATTCTTAATCAATTAAATAATTAAGAATCAAATCCTCAACTGAATTTTTATACCAATTCTAGCCCCCTGTCAAAACCAGCCTCTTCATTGACGCTGTATTTAGACTGTGTTAGAATTGCGTGCACTCGCCCCCATAGTCTAGCGGCCTAGGACGTGGCCCTCTCAAGGCCAAAACCGGGATTCGAATTCCCGTGGGGGCATTTGCCATTTAAATTACTTCTTACATGGCCCTCTCAACACCCGCAGGGAGTGCAGGTGCCTTTGTTGTCATTGCGAGGAGCGACAGCGACGAAGCAATCT
>Ga0075124_10000850_pt1 | contig 14207 bp, 7 predicted proteins | sample AntAceMetag02UKS_FD_69809 | JGI IMG/M metagenome (GOLD analysis project Ga0075124, IMG submission 69809) | Saline lake microbial communities from Ace Lake, Antarctica - Antarctic Ace Lake Metagenome 02UKS | ecosystem: Environmental > Aquatic > Non-marine Saline and Alkaline > Saline | place... | reverse complement strand
GGTCAAAGAAGTCGCGTGCCGCACTCAACAATTCAAGACTCGGTGCTACAACTCCCCCTGTGGGGGGCGTTTCCAGCATCTTGCGGAATGAGACGATGCGATCTATCAATACCTCACGCCCGATCTTAATGGGGATTGGTTCGCTCACTCCGTCTTTGGTGACTACCCATAGATACACGGTGTCCTCACTGACAAAGTACTCCAGGACAGCGGTGTCCTTAGGAAGCCCCGCCAGGACCTCTGCTAGATCTGCCTTGATCACAGAAGTGTCAACGACACCTGAGCGGATGCCTTCTTCCGCGACGTTCTCGATCGTGCCCACCGGCCCCATCGCCAGGAGATCCAAGAACGTGCGTGCACGGCAGCGCTCGGCGTACGTAAACGCCGAAGAGCCTTCGCCCATTCGGTACAGAAGGTCGATCAATCGATCGTAAACGTGCTGAGTTTGCTCTTGCCAGACAAGCTTCAGCTCCTCGGCGTTAAGACCACCGCGAATCGATTCGATCACGGCGATTGAGGTTTCATAAGCGGATTTCGCCATGTCATCCAGTTCTAGTTTTTCGTAACACAATCCCAAGTTGAACAAGAACGACCAACGAAGGTCCGGGGCCGAGAACTTCCAGCCTTCTGTCGGCTTAATCTGGTCGATGATTGCCAGACCGTTCTTGTAACAGGTCAAAGCTTCAGTGTAGTGTTCAAGATCGAAGTACACTAAACCGGTGCTAAGCTCCGGATAGGCAGCGGCGTCACTCTCTCCAACAGTTTCCGTCAGTGTTCCTCGTGCCTCCTCGTAGCAAGCAAGCGCTTCCTGGTAGCGGGCACGTGCTCCATAGACATTGCCGATGCCTACGGTTGTATTCGCGACAGCCCGGGGCCTGCTCTCTTGTTCGTACAGGGAACGGGCCTCCTCTAAGGCATCCAACGCTGCCTTCTGAAAACCGAGCGCCAAGTAGGTGCTTGCCATGCTGTAGTTCAGGTTCGCAACACTGAGCCAGTTCTCTTGATCGGATAAGGCCGCCTCGGCGCGCTCGAATACCTCCATGGCACGGTCAAAGGACCCAAGACGTAAATAGGACCACCCCATGCCCTCATCGCACTGTGCTGTCCAGATCGGTCTTTCGAATGTCGAGTAGGTGAGCCGAGCGTGATCGAATAAGGTCAATGACTTTTCATATTTACCTATTTCTAAATACATCCAAGCAATTTGCCGGACAACACTCGATTCCTCTACCTTCATTCCTCGATCAGCGTATATCGTCCTTGCGCGTTCCCAGAACTCATTTGCTTTCTGGAACAAGGATTGATTCTGGTAGAGCATGCTAAGGTAGTAGCAACAATCTGCCTCGAATACCGGGAGGGAAACGCCTTCAAGGATGGTGAGGCAAGCGAGAAATCCTTTCTCGGCTCTATGGAAATCATCCTGCTTCAGCCAGTAGAGGCCAGTGTTGGTCCGACGGCGTGCCTCCTTTATCTCTTCCGCATATGCCGGCACAAGGAAGTGATAAGGCCAGGGCTTTGAAGGGTAGTTTGGACAGATAAGCGTATCTGTACTTGAAAGTAGATTCTGTTGCCCTACTACCGTCCCAGCAAAGCTTCCCATCTCGGTGGAATACTCACAGGCATCGCTGGCTGCGACAATCGCCCGCTCACATAGACCCACTATGTTTCTCGACAGTTCCACTATTCCCTCGCCAGTCAGAAGTATCCCCGTGTGGCATGAAACGATCTCGTTGTCTCGAACAGAAGAAATACCGCCATCTAGGTGGACACCGATTTCGTTGTGATCACAGAAGTAGTTTTGTTCCAATGTAAAAACCCCATTGCCACTGCGCTCCAACCCACAGCGATTCTCGTAGGCAACGACGTCGCGGACCGTAACCTGCGCTCCGAGACCAACCTCAATACAGAAGCCGCAATCACCGCCCGTCACTTCGACCCCCTGGATCGTCACGTCTCCTTTGTCCAACAAGCGGATGAGAACGACATCGTCTTCGGGGTCAGGTGAACGTATGAGAACCTGTGTTCGATTGCTTCCCACAAGGCAGATGGCCTTTTCGATCTGAAGACTTTCGACGTACCAGCCAGCCCCAACGTAGACTGTATCATTGGGGGAAGCAGCATCAATTGCTTCCTGAATCACCGAATATTCTTCCGGTACTCGCAGCGTCGCGGCCGTAGCCGACAAGGAGAAGACCACCAGTAATGCGAGTAGTAGGTTTACCGAACGTATACTCGACCGCGCTTTCGCAGACTTGCGCCTCATGTTCGAGCTTTCCATCATCGGCTATCCTCTACGAGGAACTTCTCCGGCCATATGAGATCATCAATCGGTGGACAAAGGCTCCTCTCAACACTTACCCGCGCCCGGTTTTCCGAACCCGTAACGACGCCAGCGAACGCACTTTCCTCAAAGCCACATTCCGGAGTCATAACTACCACCCCTTGGTGATTACCAATGAGTTCGCACTTGGACAGGTTGAGAGACGCCTCATCAGCTAGAAGAACACCCACGTTGTTTTCTGCAAAGACAGACGTAATAACGTTCGCACAGGACATATCCCGAAGTTGAATGCCTCTGTAGTTATCTCGAATTGTGCATTCCTTTATAACTATATGGCTATTACTAGTCCCATAGATACCCATGGCACTACTGAGGATCGTGGATTCCATTACCTGTAACTGTGATGCACTATACAAGGCAATACAGCAGTAAGTATTCTTGAACGAGCTATCAGTTACCGTTCCGCGAGCATGAGCAAGAAACATGACACCGGCCGAACTGCATCCTCCGATTTCACAACGTGCCATTCTAACACGTGTATCTCCGCTAGCGACAATCCCACAATCTCCTCCTTGTATCGCCACCTGGTCAAGAGACACCTCAGCCTCGCCAATGATCGAGAGAACTATCATCAGGCAGGAGGGGGCTCTAAGAACCGGGGCTCCGTCACCCCTAGCTTTGAGGACGAGAGTTCTATCGATCGTCGCTCCGCCCTCATGCTCTCCATCCTCCAATTCTAGAACTCCTCCCGGCCGAAGTGCATCTACGGCTTCCTGTAATGTGAGATACTCAGAGGATGGATAGATCACTCTCGATTCGCTCGCCTCTCGGAGTGGGATACGCATCTCAGGGAGCACATTCCCGACCAGAGCACACCCGTTCCCTCGGATTCGATTGGCAGAGCCCCGTGCTTGGGAGGCGTCCAGCGCAATGATGCCGCAACCTGCGTTTCCTTCAATCGTACACTCTGTTAGCTCGGCTTGGGCAGCATCAGACAATTTGAGACCTTGCCGGCCATTACTCCCAATGATGCAATCATCAAAGAATGCTTGAGCGTCCTCCAGAATCTCTACACCATCGAAGCCACTCCTCTCGATTGAAGAGTTGCCGATCTCCAGATGAGTATTACCCGAAAGCTCAATCCCGCATTCGTTATCGAGAATTTCGGTGCCGTTGATAGCTGCTTGTGCAAAGTCAGCCACTACCATTCCAACGAGGCTAGCCCTGATTCTGCAGTCCAACACCTCTAGCTGACCCGTTCCCTCAACGCGCACTGCCTCATAGTCGTCTCCGCCTGTCACGGTCAATCCGACTATTTGCACTGTACATGAGCTAATCGTTATTGGAATGCCTTCGCCGTTACCATCGATCATAGCGGTTCCTGTTTCCATGGTACGCAAGCAGATGTCCTTATCAAGGTGCAGACAGCCATTATAGATGCCTGGACACAGGACCACTGTCCCTCCTTGAGCAACGCTGTCAATCGCCTCTTGAATGGTGGAGAGACCACTTGGATGCGCCGATACATAGATAGAACCAGGTAGTTCTTCCGAGATCGATTCTTCCAGAACCCCTAGCCAATTCGGGCAGACATCTCCAGCTTTGTTGCAATTGGGCTCATCTATGCCCGAAATGTCATTTCCGCCACCGAGCACGTGTCCGACGAACCAATAAGCCGTCACAAGATCTTCGCACTCCGATGAGTACGCGTGCACACCGTAGCCACCATTCCCAGAGATCTGAGTGTGCTCAACCTGCAGTACGCCACATCTTTCCCGAATGAATATTCCATCTTTTCCGTTATCTGTAATTGTGCTTCCGTCAACGTGGAGGCGTAGCCACGTTTGCTGTGCCGCCCGATTGCCCACTATGAAGATGCCGTTTGTGCCGTTTGAGAGGATACTGGAGTGATTCAAGGCTGCCTGAACACTTCCACGCACATAGATTCCACTATACTTGTTTTCTGCGATCACTGTATCCTCTAGGTTGATGTGTACTTCACCCCAAGCATCTATACCATGCCGCCTGTTTCTGGAAATACTGGAGGTGCTGGATGTCAACCTTACATGATCTCTCATCTCGACGCCCTCTTCGTTGTCGGACAATGTAGAGTTAGCGATGTCTACCACAGATTTCCCGAGCATGCTGATTCCTGCGTGTGTATTGCCAAAGATGGTGCAGTCGTGTAACGCTATCCTCGCTTCGTCATCTACCAGGAAACCAGTATCTTGGTTTTCAGATATCTGGCAGCCTGTTAACTCTACATTAACGCTGTCATATGCGTAGACACCAGCTCTGTTGTTAGAACATATACTCGATTTAGTAACGTCGCAACGAGAGTCTTCGCCTATCTGAACACCGTGTTCCTCGTTCGAAAGGACACTCGATTCTACAAGTTTGACTGCAGCACAGTCCCAGACCTCGAGGCCGGTCTGACCGTTTTCGGATAGACCCGCCCCAACAAGCGTGGCTTCAGCTTGCTCCCACAGGAGGACTCCTTGTTCCTTGTTCTCAGAAACATTGGACCGTGTGAGATCCAGCCTTGCTACGCCGGTCACAAGAATACCAGCCCAGCCATTCCCGATTACATCCGACCCCTCAATGTACATCTCAGCTCGATCGGCCACAACGATCCCTGCCCCCTCGTTACCAGATACCTGAACAGACCTGAGCACTACGTGGGTCGTGTCTAGCGCATGAAGGCCATATCGATGGTTGTAGGATATTTGGACGTCTTGAATTAAAACTTTTGCCCTTCCTTGTACCGTGATTCCATCTCCCCAGTAAGATTCCGGACTTCCGACGACACTCTCACTAACACTCACGTCCCTGATTGCCACTTGAATCTCTTCATCACTGTGAATGGAAATAACTGGGGTTCCACCCACGAATCCGATGATCCGACTAGCCTCTTCAGATCCCTTATCGCCTTGGATTCTAAGGCTTCTCTCAATACGCAGATTCTCCTTGTAGACCCCGGCTGCCACAAGGATTGTCCCGCCCTCCGCTATATCATCGATGGCCTGCTGGATGGTTACGTAGCCATGTTCCTGGTCTGGGACATGTATGACTGCTAGCGGCGGCGACTCCTGAGGTATAAGTGGGAAAACGAGCAACCAGCCGCCAACCACGAATGCTGCCACTAATCGTGTCGCGAAGGAGATCGGAGTCTGTTTGTTCATCGTCTTCTGCTTATTGTCCACTCGGTTGATCGTCTCCTGTTTCTGATACATCCTCGATTAGAATACGTGGATTGTAAGGACAGATGTCCCCCTCAAGATTTGCCTTCTCGTCGCTCTCATTTGGAATTAGATTACGTATTCCCACAACGCGGCCGACAAAAGCAAAGCCCGGGTCATAGGTCACTGCACAGCTCTCGGAGTAGGCACGCAGGCCATATTCCCCATTTTCAGTGAGGAAGCAACCCTCGATCTGCAAAAGTACATCTGCCTCAATATAGATCCCGTCTCCCTTATTTGCCGAGATCTCGGTTTCTTGGACCACCACCTTGGCGGATTCCCACACAGCCAAGCCATCACCCCCATTTGATGATAAAGTAGATTCCTGGATTATCACTTGGGCAAAAGATCCCACTCCTATGCCATGCCACCCGTTCTCCAAAACGTGGCATGATGTTAGGGTACATAGAGCTGACTCAGTGATGTGAAGTCCGTATAACCAGTTCTTGGCGACGTTGCATGCAAGAAGAGAAAGTTCCGCGGAGTCCTGTGCAGACACCCCCGACCACCTGTTTTCGGAAAGGCTACAAACTTCAACGTTTGCCATCGCGGAGTCAAGAATAAGGAGTCCATACTTCTCGTTGTGGCTTATGGTGCAATCTACGAGTTCTAATTGGGTTCCGTCTTCTATCCGGATCCCGCAACGCTGGTTCTCGGTCAGGGTACATCGAGTAAGGCGTGCGAACGCAGAACGATCGAGAAGAACTCCATGAGATTGATTGGATGACACAGTACAGCCTACCAGGCTAATCCTTGACGACTGGGTTGCCAGAACACCGTTCGACCTGCAATCGGACACCATGCATCCTTCGAGAAAGATCTCTCCAGAGTTGAAAACCGAAACTCCGCAAACGTGGGACTCCGCAACGTGAGCCATGGCTGAGTCTTTTACCAAGAGGGGGTACTCCTCCTCGCCACGAAGGGCACAATCATGGACCTCTGCTTGTGCGGAATCGTACAGGGCAAGCTTAGATGAGGCACAACGGTCCATACTGACCTTGGCTGTGTCTCTTACCTCCACTTTCTCTCGAATACTACAGTTTATCAGCGTCACCTGGGCCGAGCCTGCCTCCTCGATTTCGGAAAACTGGGTGTTTGACGACTGCACGGTTGCTGTCCCTCCAGCTACAAGGCTATACCAGCCGGTGTCCGCGAGGGTGCATTGCTCGATGCGCACCGAAGCAGATCCTCCCGTGCGCACGTACAGTGAGCCCCCGTCAATGACACACAGATTATGTAGAGTGCATGCCCCGTAAATAAGGATAGTGTAGGAAGCACCGCTCCGAATGATGTGGTCGTGGATGCTCACCTCTGTCTCCGGTAATACAGAGAAGGTCAGCTCCCGGGTTTGTGTCTCACTAGGGGGGGCATGTTGTGACTGTGCTTGTTCAATAGTGAGCGGTTTCCAAATCGTGGCTCCTTCGTTTAGGATCCCTTCCTTGACTATCACCACCCCCCCTGACGCTACGGCATCTATGGCCTCTTGCAGCGAGCCGTAGTCGCTGGGAACCTCAATCCGAATCTGACCAATCTCCGGTACTAGCGGAGTCCGCAGTAAAGCGGAAACCGAGCCCGCTAAGTCAATACCGTTGCCGCTCATTTCATTGGGGGTACCACTCACCTTAGCTTTCTGGGAAGCAACGAAAATACCGAAATCCTGGTTCTTTATAAACCGACAAGAGTGGACAGTAGCTTGGCCTATATCTTCTACGACAAGTCCGCTCTCGTTTTCGAGGAGCGAGGAGCGCGTGAGCGCCACCTGCGCCGAGTCGCTAACTCGAATACCATCGTACCGATTATCAGAGATCTCGCAATCTGTGAAAGAGACAGTAGCAGAGCCTCCGAGCACAATGCCGTTCCCATTCTTGGAGATCGCACAGCGGTTCACCTCGGTATGACTGAATCCGAATGCCTCTAGACCATTCCAGTTTTCTGAAATGGTGCAGTTCATGAGGGTAGCATTTGCGCCGTCTTCCACCAAGACGCCTCCTATGTTGTCCAGAAGCCGCATATTGCTTAAGGTAACCGTGGCCTTGCCGGAGATCTCAATCGCGTAGTTTTGGAGAGCTCTCAAGGCTATGGGCTCTACTGCTGTAGTTATAGTCGCATTCTCGATAATGACATGAATTCTGTCTGTGTTGCCAATGCGAACCACTGAATCATGGATGCTCGTGCCGAGTATCGTTACCTGCTCAGGATTACCTCCCTCTCCGCGTAGCGTGAGGCTCTTGTCTATGATAAGCCTTTCCTCGTAACATCCTGGCGCCACATAAATGGTATCTCCAGCTGTGATACCATCAATCGCCGCTTGAATGGTCGGGTAGTCTTCGGGAACGTGAAGAGTCTCGGCAGAAATGGAAACTGAACACAACATGACGCAGAACAAGAAGAGCGCGAACTGCCTTCGTATTAGAATCATCTCCAATCACCGTAGAGCACGAACGGGGCCCAGTAGCAGGGGTGGCGGTAGGTGAGATCATGTAGCAGGAAAAGCTGTGCCTGTCGTAACGCCTCGCTCTTCTCGGCTTCATCCTGCAATCGCTGGTACATTGTCTGCATTAGGTAGCTGGTAGAAACATCGTTCACGTTCCATAGCGTAAGCATCGCAGACGATGCCCCCGCGACGAATAGCGCTTGTGATAGCCCTTGAAGCTCATCCCCAACCACTAGCCCCTCGGTTACTTCTGTCAGTTCAGGGGGTAGCGCCGTCTGACATGCCGAAAGAACCACCAGGCTCGACGTAAGTGACAGTCCGAGAATCTCACCTGCGTAGAGTGCTCCGTCCTCATCCTCACCTTCGCGAAAAGCGAGTTGAGAAAGGAGCGGCAATACCTGGTCGAAATGCCCATGAGTGGAGAGGTGCACCACATCATAGCTTGCTCTCTGCAGCGCTCCTTTTACAGCGGCTTCAGTTGCTTGTTCTCCTATCAGAACCGTACCCTGTGGGAAAAGAGCTGCTGCTGCCTGAACTTCTTGTTCAGCGGCGGTGAGGTCCCCTGTCGGGTTCCCCACCGCAAGGATCGAGTCATATGAACCCTCGCTTGCATCCTGAAACGGCCAATACAAGGAAGAGAGGCTCGGGGCATAGCTGATGGAATAGCTTTCGATCAGGAACTCACCACCGTAAAGGTCACGTTCCTCACAACCCGGGCAGTGAACCAAGGCTCCGAAGGGAATATAAAAAAGCACATCCGAAGGGACGATCACCAGGTGTGTTGCCCCTTGGATGTAATTCTCTACTGGGGCGATCAGAAACTCATAGAGATCGCGCCCCTTCTTCAGCGCGCCCAGGTAAGAAACCGCCGTCTGTTCCAGCACGGGCAGGTCTTCGATCTCCTTTCTGAATCCTCGTACTTGTTCGGTAAGTTCATCCCTAGTGACTGCAATTCTGCTTGCGGTCTGAATGCCTTCCTCGGTGATTACCCACACGATCGTCTCATCCTCAGTCACGAAGTACTCTAGTGCTACCGTGCCTTCTCCGAGTTCGCCTTGTACTTCCTGGGCCCGGTTCCACAGCACTGTAGGTTCCACGGCCAAGGTATCGCTTAGCACTGGGTATTCTCTTTCAAGGCAGGTTCTGATTGCGATGTAGTCTTGCTGAACACGCTCTACCGCCGCCGCCACTCCTGATTCAATCGGGAAACCAGCTATCAGGGAACTGAACGACTCAATAGGCGCGCCGCGCAGAGCACTCAGCTCGCCCAAGACCTCTGCCAGAGGGTGCAGTCTGGGATGGACGGCATCAACTCGCTGGAGCATTGCTGTCTCCATCATATCGACAAGCGTCCTTGCCTTGGCCCGCTCGGCGTAGGACAGAGCTCTCGCGGGATCTTCTGTCTCCAGCAGCGTCGTCACCAGATGCCGGTAGATCCCTGATTTCTCCCACATAAAGAGTGATGCCATGTCTGCACTAGCAAGAATAGCCCTCATTCCTTCGATCACATCAACTGCTTTCATCCACTCCGAAGCGGCTTCGCGAAGCTCGCCTAGTTCATACTGGGATGAGCCGAGATCCCAATACAATCTCCAGAGGACCTCGGGGGCATCCGCGATGTAGTCTTCAGTGTTTGATGCATCCCTCAGAAGCTGAAGGCCTTGCCTGTAGTAATCGACCGCCCTTTGGTGATCAGCCATCTTGGAATGGCAATTACCCAAGTTGCCAAAGTTCATCGCTTCCCCAATCTTGTCCTCGGTCTCCATTGTGATGGAGAGAGAGGCTTCGTAGTACTCCATGGCTTGCGCATACTCGCCAAGTGTATACCAGTAGTCGCCAAGATTACTCAGTGTGGCCGCCTTGCCTCTCGAGTCCCCAAGTGTCTCTCGTATGGACTGGGCTAATTCCAGACACTTGCGCCCAAGCTCGTGTTCTTCTTGTTCCAGTAGGCACCTTGCCAAACCCTCGAGGATCATAGCATGGAGATCCAGAGGAAAATCCGTCGCTGTAGAAGATACACTCAATGCTTGTTTAAAGTCCTCTGCTGCTAAATCGATCTCTCCTGCCGCCAAGTGGGTGTGACCCAGGATAGCGCAGGCAAGCGCCAGACCAGGAGGATCATCCAAATCACCAAAGAGCGTGAGCGCCTCAATGGAATACCATCGAGCCATTGTATAGTCTCCCAGCAATATGTAGTAGAGAGCCAGGGTATTTGACGTAAGGGCGATTTCCAGCAGCTCGTTCTGCGTTTTGTACAGAGCGATCGTCGCTTCACCGGCTTCGATTGCGATTCGGTAGTCCCCAAGGGCAGCGCAGGCCATGCTCGAATACAAGAGAGTTGTGGCCATGCCCCACGTATCCTCAGCCTCTTGATACAAAGAGTGTGCTTGCTGGAAGCTCTCAAGAGCTTCCTTGTATTCACCAAGGTCCATCAAGCAGTTACCATGACTAGACATATTGAAAGCCGCCATTAAATAGTTATTAGTAGCGCGAAAGATGTTCGCCGCACCCCAGAAATAAGGCAGTGCTTCCTGGTAGCGAGCTAGGTTGTAAAGTGAGTTTGCTAGCAAATGAGCATTTTGTGCTAATTCCTCTGTCCATCCAAGCGATTCAAAGAGCTGGTAGGCTTCGAAAAGGGGATCTAGGGCAGCCTCATAGCTATTGGTCTCATATAGCGCGCAACCCTGGGAGTACAGCCACCTGGCACGATCTGCCGGGGATTGCTGGTCAGGGATGGATCTCACCTCTAGGCGGGTGAACCTAACAACACCCCTAGCTTCATTGGAAGTCTCTGCGCACAAAGCGATTTGCCCGCTTCTGAACGAGCTGTCAGTGAACGCTGCCAGGAGTTTCCCATCTAAGAAGAATGAGAGGTTAGTGCCTTCCGCCACAATCCTCAGTCTGCGGATGCCTCCCTGCGGCACTTTGGCTTTGGTTTTGTCTTTAGCCTCAACCTGCCCATTCAATAGGGTGTAGCTGGTCCCTTGCTCTTGCAGAATTAACCGATAGTGCCTGTCCTCGCCCATCGTAAACTTGTAGAAGTTGTCGCTATCCTGGTAGCGGAAAAGGAACCCGAATTCACCGGTGCCTTCGACTACTTGGGCATACATCTCCACCGAGAAATCGAGAAATTCACGATTGCCTGGGATCTGGCTCCAGACAATCGCCCATTCGTCGTTCACATGAACCTCGTAGGCTCCATGCACATACGCACGGGCGGCATACTCGGTCTCTCCTACATCCCAACCGCTCTCTGGGTCTTCAAAGTCATCTTGGTAGACGATTGGCCAGGTAGCAGGGTCACTCCCTTGAGCCCAAAGGACTGCCCCAGTTAAACAAGCAAGCACAAGAAAGATCATCCATAGGGACAAGCTTCGCCAGCGTATTCTTCTCATCTCACAGTATCATAGTCTCGTGCTGACGTGTTGACAAGCAAAGCGGGACTCCAGGAGGCAGCTTGGGCGTTTAAGTTCTGAAACACCGTTTTAAACGCCATTTTCGATCGCTTTGCTAGGAATCGACCTCTCCTTGCCACTTATACGATTGGCAGAACAAAACAAAAGCACTATGGAGGGGCGGAAAATGTTGAAACGAAGAATGGCAGTATTGGTAGCAGCAGTTCTTCTGATGGCTGTGATGGGTAGTGCGGTGATAGGTTCAAATGCCAGTTCTTGACCCCTACATCACCATTGGTCACGCGGCTGATTACCTCTGGACCGGAAGCTATGACTGGTACACCATCAATTTGAGCACAGGAGTATGCTACTGCGTCACTCTGTCTGTTCCATGGTCCTCGAATTTCAACGTGAAGATCTACCACAACTTCAACGGCGACCGCTACTTAGCCAACTCGAAGCTAGTAGCATCGGGCACTAACGGTATCGGACAAGACGAATCTGTGTGCTTCATAGCAAGTCGAAGTGGTAAATACTATATTAAGGTCTATCCCTATAGCGGTAGAGGTAACTACACCTTGAGGATCAAAAGACGCGACTAATCACTAAGAGGTGTCTCTCTTGTGACTACTGATCCCTATGCTGACACAAGAGAGAGACGAGGATTTTACGTACAAAAACCCCAGGATGTGATTCAAAATGAGGAAACAATGGACATGGATTGCAGTATTCATGGCAGTTACTCTTCTTTTATTAACAGGAGTGGCGTGGGGCGATGAGCAATCGCCGGGGAAGGCCGGGGGGTACCCGGGAGGACATCTCAGGTTTGCCTACCGCACAGAGACAGGATCAGCGGGTATGGCTGAAACTACAACCACGGAGATTACGCCAACAGATGACGGCCGGTATCAGGTTGTCACGACGACTACAGAACTTACAAGTCCCGACGAAATACGGCTCGGGTTCTTCGGAGCCTCGCTTCAATGGCTTGGGCTGTATATGAGTGAAGACACGAGCGATCAGCTTGACATTTCTCAGCTCGATGCCTTCGCCACTATGGTCCTCGAACCCAACAAGACATACATGTTGCCAGATGGGGGAAAGCTCCAAACAGGCGATCGAGTGACAGTCGCCGGGCTTCCCGGGATAGAGGCCGTCTATACTCAGGCGAACGTGGCCGGCGTGACAATCACAGTTGTCCTTGCCGATGACCTTTTCGTGCGGCAGTTTCTTCCCTTCCCTCTTCGGGTGCAGCTTGAGTACTCTCAACCGGCAGGCGCAGCCCCTGGAATTGAGACAGTCTATATCTCGGGCAAGATTGAGCTTGTGGAGTACACCTGGATCTCTGAGAACGAGGATGCGTCATGATCACACTAAACAAGGTAGACAAAACCTACCATCGCGGGGCGAACGAGGTGAGAGCTATTCGGGGGCTTAACCTGGATATTCCCTCTGGAATCTTTGTTGTGATCATGGGCCCGTCGGGGTCGGGCAAGTCAACCTTGCTTCACCTCATCGGGTGCCTTGATACACCAACAGCAGGAAACATTGAACTGGACGGTACGAACCTCTCTCACCTTTCATCTAACAAGCGCGCGGAGTTGCGAGCGCGCAAGATTGGGTTTGTCTTTCAGAGCTTTAACCAAATTTCGAACCTTTCAGCTGTGGAGAATGTAGAGCTTCCCATGCTTCTGGCCAATATATCACGGGCGGAAGCACGCAGGAGAGCGCAAGCGGCACTAGAACAAGTCGCCCTTGGAAAGCGCATCAATCATCGGCCGGCTGAACTATCTGGTGGAGAGTTGCAACGAGTGGCAGTCGCACGCGCGCTCGTGAATAACCCTGACGTGGTCTTGGCCGATGAACCCACAGGAAATCTGGATACGGAGACAGGCGAGCAGGTGATCTCACTGCTCAAGCAGTTGAAGAACGAAGGAAAGACGCCAATCGTGGTTACGCATAACCCTGAGGTCGCTACCATTGCTGACTTCCTTGTTTGCATGCGGGACGGCAAGCGCGTCGAATCTCTAGAGCGAATGAAACAGGAGGTATTGCTATGAGCTTCAATCTTACGGCGCTCGCCTGGAGAAATATCCGCAGCCGCCAAGCGCGATCCTGGCTGACAATTCTTGGCATTCTTATCGGAACGATGGCGATAGTTACCCTCATTTCCATCGGAACAGGCGTAGAGAATGCCGTGCTGCGACAGTTCAAAGACATAGGGCTGGACGTTATCCTTCTAACGCCGAATGTAGGCGTCATGCAACATACGGCTCCAGCCGGCATTGACATCGGCATGGCTGACCAAGTTCCGAGCGAAGACCTCGGCTCCAACTCTCTTTCACCACTGATCCCTACAAAGAGCGATTTAGACCAGATGGCCCAAACTGAGAACGGGGATTTCGATACTACTCGTCTGCGCAGTGATGTTCCGGAGGTCACTGAGGTCGGCCAGGTTGCAACACAGGTACTCCCGGTTGCTGCGGGCAACTTGGCGGGATTCATCAGGGTAATGGCTCCATCGCAAGACCTGATCACGCAGTTTCCTGGTCTCCTCGGCGGGTTCGAGGTAGCGCAAGGCCACGGCCTTGATCCAACCAAAACCAACGAGATTCTCCTCGGCGCGCATACAGCGCAAGAAATGGGCGTAAGTATTGGTGAAACGATCACCGTTGGGGGCACCTCTTTCACGGTCGTCGGCATCCTCGCGCCGTCGGAAGAATTCCGTGAGGGGCTCAGGAGCGACCTGCTCAGCGGACAGAGTGTGGAGGTGTTCCAGGCTTTAGCAAACACCGATGATGCAGTGTTCATCTTATACAGACAAGCAATAGACCTGTGGCCGAACCAGTTCATGTCGT
>Ga0075124_10000848_pt1 | contig 14227 bp, 16 predicted proteins | sample AntAceMetag02UKS_FD_69809 | JGI IMG/M metagenome (GOLD analysis project Ga0075124, IMG submission 69809) | Saline lake microbial communities from Ace Lake, Antarctica - Antarctic Ace Lake Metagenome 02UKS | ecosystem: Environmental > Aquatic > Non-marine Saline and Alkaline > Saline | place... | reverse complement strand
TCAAAATTAAAAACTAAATACCATGCCTAAATACAGATGTACTAAATGCGGTGAACAAAGATTTTCTGCTCCTCCAATTGGTTATCAATGTCCGAATTGTGGAGAAGTTGATAGTTATGTTCTTGTTTCAAATCCAGATAGAAATGATTTAGTGGATTCATCAAATGCCGTTAAAAAGAAATCAGATTTAAAAAGAAAGAAATAATAAAAAAGGGCAGCCGATAACACGCGGTATAGTTAATTGCCGTTGCAGTGTCTGTTTCAAGGTTTTAGCTCTTATCAAAGTTTGTTGTAACTTGATAGGAAATAGCTTCGAAATCGGCAACTAACCATACCGCCACCGTTATCGGTAAGATTTTGGAAAGAATATGAGAAGATTTGGAAATAAATATGACAGAAAATAAAAAACCAAAACTTTTAGACCAAGTAAGACAGATTATCCGAATAAAGCATTATAGCTTGAGAACGGAAGAATCATATCTTAATTGGATAAAAAGATTTATATTCTTTCATGACAAGAAACATCCCATAGAAATGGGAGAGGAAGAGATAGGTCAATTCATTACTCATCTTGCGAAGAATGACAAGGTATCTGCATCAACTCAGAATCAAGCCTTATGTGCAATTGTATTTTTATATAAAAATGTTTTAAAAAAGGAATTAGAAAATTCCATTTCCATTTATTGGTCAAAAAGACCTAAAAAACTACCGGTGGTTTTTACAAAAAGTGAAGCAATTGATGTCCTCAACAATTTGAAAGGTACTCACTGGTTAGTTGCGATGCTTTTATATGGTGCAGGTTTAAGGTTATCAGAAAGTTTAGAATTAAGAGTAAAAGATATTGATTTTGGTTATAGCCAAATAGTAGTGAGAGCTTCAAAAGGAGAAAAAGATCGTAAAACTATGTTGCCACAAAAAATTGTTGAACCTTTAAAAAAGCATCTTGACAAAGTTAAAGAAATACATGAAGATGATTTTAAAAACGGATATGGTAGCGTGTACTTGCCTTATGCTATTGAAAGAAAATATTCAAATGCAAAATACGAATGGGGATGGCAATATGTTTTTCCTGCAACAAAAATTTCAACAGATCCAAGGTCAGGAATACAAAGACGGCATCATCTATACGACACAGTGATTCAAAAAGCAGTTAAGCAAGCTATTAGAAATGCAGACATTGTCAAACAGGCAAGTTGCCATACTTTTAGGCATTCATTTGCAACCCATTTATTGGAATCAGGTTATGATATTAGGACAATACAGGAGTTATTAGGTCATAAAAATGTGGAGACGACGATGATTTATACACATGTGATTAATCATGGCGGAAAGGGAGTAAGAAGCCCAGCAGATTTTTAGATTAGGTTGCTATTTAAGCAACATATACAAAATGCATGAAAAGGAGAAATAATGCATATCGAAAATAATAATAAACATTTAACAAAAAAACATAACATATGCATAGGTAGTCATGAAAAGCAACTTTTGCTATTTTCATTAGTACACCTAATCTTATGTTGTGTGCAAGATGGGACAACAACGAACAGATCAAAGGACTGAAGAATGGCGTCACTATTGAAGCGAATGTTCCGTGGGATCAAAAAATGGATTTCTGATATGTTTTATGCTCAGTACATAGCCAGCTATTCTGAAGCTGGTTATTTCAAAGAGGCAAAGAGACTGGCGCAAGAGAGGTTCGGCAAAGGGAAGGCGAAAGACAACAAATGATATGTACGTTGTTTGTGCTGAGCCTCCTTGGAGGTTTCTGCTCCGGTCTACTGGGAGTCGGTGGCGCTGTTCTGCTGATCCCCCTGTTGCTCACAACCCCACCTCTCGTCGGAGTTGGTTCTCTATCAATGCATGAAATATCTGGAATCACGATGGTTCAGGTCTTCGCAGCATCGGTGACAGGATGTTTGGCCCATCGGCGCAGTGGATTTGCCCACATGCGGACGATTTTGACAATTGGCATTCCGATGGGCGTTTTCTCTTTTGTTGGCGCCGCGGCCTCCAAGTCGATGACCAGTCAAAGCCTGTTGTTAATCTTCGGCTGCCTTGTTGCGCTTGCGTTCGTCATGCTGCTAAAACGCTCATCTGGGGAGTCTGACGAGACTGTCGACTTCGGGTTCAACGGACTGCTTTCCGCGGCAAGCGGAATCTGCGTTGGGTTTGTGTCTGGCATTGTCGGAGCAGGTGGCGGGTTCATCTTGATTCCGGTCATGATCAGGATTCTCAAGATGCCGATCAGGGTCGCTGTTGGATCCAGCCTTGGCATTGTCTTCATCGGGGCGCTAATGGGATCTATGGGCAAGATATTGACTCTCCAAGTCGAATGGCTCTACCTGCTCCCGGTCATTGCTGGATCACTGCCGTCGTCGTTGCTTGGGGCGCAGGTGAGCAAGAAGATAGCGCCTTCTCGCATAAGACATATCCTGCTGTTTCTGGTCTTAATAGTCCTCATGAAGACTTGGTACGATGTCGCCAAGATCTACGATATAGGGAATCGAGGAGCACACAACAAACCCATGCAGGCGACGCCAAAAGGCGCGCCTGATGGATGACGTTAGAAAATGAAAGATGAACAAATTTCTAAATCCAACCGATAACACAGGCTATATGCCATTAAAACGGCACATAGCCTTAACCGTTAGGCAGTATAGGATGTTCCTATCAAATAAATAAAATTTGTTAAACTGTAATATTCCTATCTTTGACATTTACAATCCTGATCATCTCATTTGCATAGATAGCAATATTGACAGAAATTATACTTCATTTTTTTTGTCAATAATTATGAAACCTATATATTTAGATTATAATGCGACCACACCTCTTGCACCGGAAGTGGCGGAAGCAATGAAACCCTATCTGGAAAACTATTTTGGAAATCCGTCAAGTACACATTGGTACGGAGTGCAAACGAAAAAAGCAGTTGAAAACGCACGCAGGCAGGTAGCAGAACTCATTAATGCAAACCCGGATGAGATCATTTTTACAAGTGGAGGTTCGGAATCAAATAATTTTGCCATCAAGGGAATTGCCTTTTCAAATAAAGAACATGGAAATCATATTATAACTTCTTCAGTGGAGCATCCTTCAGTTATCGAAGTATGTGAGTATCTCAAAACACAGGGATTTGAAATAACCTATCTGCCAGTTGACGAATATGGAATGGTCGATCCTGATGATGTTGAGAATGCGATCACTCCACAAACAATTCTCATTACTATTATGCATGCAAATAACGAAGTGGGCACTATCCAGCCAATACAAGAAATTGCAAAGATCGCGCATGCTCATGGCATTATCATACATACAGACGCTGCTCAATCAACTGGGAAAGTTCCAGTTCTGATCGACGAACTAAATGTTGATCTGCTTTCTATTGCAGGGCATAAATTGTATGGTCCCAAAGGAGTTGGCGTACTCTATATTCGAAGAGGAGTAAAACTCGAAAAGATCATACACGGCGCTGACCACGAGCAGAATTTACGAGCAGGCACAGAAAATATTATGGCTGATGTCGGTTTGGGAAAAGCATGCGAAATTGCAGGACAGCATTTGCAGGAAAATATGCAGCATTTGAAAGAAATGAGGGATCTTCTTCATAAAAAAATTGAAGCTTCGGGACTTGATCTTCGCTTGAACGGTCATCCTAAAAAGAGGTTACCGAACACACTTAGTCTTTCCTTCAGGAATGTGGAAGCGAATACTGTTCTTTCCGAACTTACAGAAGTAGCAGCATCAGCAGGCGCTGCGTGCCATTCCGATCAGATCGATATATCGGTTGTACTGGAAGCAATGAAAGTGCCTGTCGAATATGCAATGGGTACGATACGTTTCTCAACTGGAAGATTTACTACGAAAGCAGAGATAGAACAAGCTGCCGATGTGATCATTTCAACAATAAAAAAGTTCCAATCAAAGGATTCTGTAACGCTAAATTTGGATAATGAAGAGATCAAGCTCACACATTATACACATGGTATGGGATGTGCCTGCAAGATCGAACCTGCGCTACTTGAGGAAATTTTAAAAAAATTTCCTGTGCCAAATGATCCGAATATTTTGGTCGGAACACAAACGTCTGACGATGCTGCAGTGTATAAGATCAATGAGCAAACAGCGATCGTGGTTTCGCTGGATTTCTTTACTCCCATCGCCGACGATCCTTACGAATTCGGCGCTGTCGCTGCAGCTAATGCACTCAGCGATCTGTATGCAATGGGCGCAACTCCTTTATTCGGATTGAACATCGTGGGATTTCCATCAAACAGATTGCCTATGTCTGTATTGGAAAAAATTCTAAATGGAGCACAGGATAAAGCACGTGAAGCAGGCATTTTCGTGATTGGAGGGCATACTATCGAAGATACAGAGCCAAAATACGGCATGGTCGTGGTCGGAACAGTTCATCCTGAAAAAATTTGGAAGAATGTCGGTTTACAACAAGGTGATGTGCTTATTCTTACCAAACCGATAGGAACAGGCATTCTTTCGACAGCTTTAAAAAGAGGTCTGCTCGATGAAGCGCAAAAGGATATGTTGATCTCATCAATGACAGAATTGAATAAAACTGCTGCAAAAGTATTTCAAAGTTATCAGGTTCATTCCTGCACTGACGTGACGGGTTTTGGGCTTCTTGGTCATCTTATGGAAATGGTGCAAGGAAGCAAAGTTGTAGTTGAGATCAAAGCTGACAATGTCCCCATTCTTGAAGGTGCTCTTGAATTTGCAGCCGGCAATGTTATTCCGGGTGGTACGCTATCCAATATGAAGTTTGTCGAAGATATTGTTGAGTGGAATTCAAATATTTCACAGATTCAGAAAGTTCTTCTTTGCGATGCTCAGACATCAGGAGGTCTGCTCGTTGCGATTCCGGAAGAAAGCGCTCAGAAGGTTATTGATAATTTACATCAAGCTGGAGTGGATACTGCAGCAATTATTGGAAAGGTTATTCAAACTGATTCACTGTATATCAATGTGATCTGAGAGCAGGCATACTCACCAAAATTTGCTATAGAATTTCTGGATATCCTATGAATAATTAGCCACAAAATCACACGAAAAGACATAAAAGTTATTTTTGTTATTTTTCACATCAATAAATTTACCATTGTCACACTGAGGTTCTCGAAGTGTGAACCATTTCTAAGCTGCATCCGCCATCTGGCAGGATCAGGGTGACAACTTTCTTGTAATAATAGTGTTGTTATGTGAGAAGATATTGCTTATTTCTTGAACTCACTTTATCAATCTTCTATGATATAAAATTTGAAATGTTAAGTATCTGAAAAAATTTGGGGGTATATATTCTGCAATTTATATAATATTTGACAAGAAAACACCGCCTTAAAAGTTTTAAGTAAATTTCATGCAGTTTTTTGCTGGTTCTCCCAACCGGCATTTTTTATATTTAGAAATGAGAGTATGATCGATAAAAATGCACTAAAGAAAAGTCTTGATCGCATCTGCGATGAAACCGGTTTTCAGCTTTATGACTGGAAACTCAAACGGAGAAAAAACGCCCATAATCTGGTTATTTATATTACAAAGCCGGGAGGTGTTTCTTTAGAAGATTGCGAGGTTTTCAGTAGAAATCTCGGCGATGAGCTTGATATGCATGATATTATCGAAACCCGATATTACCTTGAGATTTCTTCTCCGGGACTGGAGCGACCTCTTTATACACTCGAGCATTTCCAGAGTGCAGTTGGCGAATTTGTGAAGGTCACTTTTCTCAAAGATGGAAAAGATTCAGAAACTATACGCGGAAAGCTATCTGATATTAATGAGCAGATGATCACTCTTATAAGCGAAGCTGGCGAAGATAGATTTATCAATATGTCTGCTGTACAAAAGGCAAGAACTGTGTTTGTATGGCCATGCACGTCTTCAAAAAATAAAAGGAAATAGAGGTTATTATGGCATTTAATTTGATTTCTATTATTGAAGAATTTTCCCGACTAAGGCAGATCGACAGAGAAAAAATTGCTGAGATCATCAGGGAAAGTTTGGAATCCACACTCAAGAAAAAGCTTTCTGAAGAGTCCGAACTGGTGGTGGAGATAAATTTTGATGAAAGCGAAGTTGTGGCAAAATTTGATGCTGTAGTTGTTGAAGAACCCACCGGTTTCCTAGACGAAATAGTACTTGAGGAAGCACTAAGGCTCGATCCTGAAGCAAAGATCGGCGATATTGTACCTCTTAAAATGCCGGTATCTAACTTTGGACGCAAGACAATACAGTCTGCACGTCAGGCAATAATAAATAGATTCAGAGAGTCCGAGACAGAAAAGATAAAAGTGGACTATGAAAAGCAAAAAGGGGAGATCGTTTCTGGTGTAGTTAAAAAGGTAGAATATAATGGTTATATTATTGATATTGGATTTACCGATGCACTTCTGCCAACTGAAGAGCAGGTGGAAACCGAATTCTATAAAGCCAATGATTTTCTGAAAGCTTATATCGCAAGTATTCGTCAGTCAAAGGGCGGTGTACGCATCATCCTTTCAAGAAAACGCCCTGAATTCATTATCAAACTTTTCGAAAACGAGATTCCTGAAATCGCAGATGGTATCGTTACAATTAAAAAAATTGTCAGGGAACCAGGTTATAGAACAAAGGTTGCTGTTGCAAGCAATGATGAGAATGTCGATCCATATGGAAGCTGCATCGGTCCGAAAGGAATCCGTATTGAAGAGATCCGCAAAGAGCTTCATGGCGAGCAAGTAGATATAGTACTCTGGAGCGATAACTGCGAAGATTTTATAAGAAATGCTGTTGGTCCTGAACTTGTAAAACGTGTTTATCTTGCTGATAAAGGAAGATTTGCCCAGATTATCGTTAATGAAGATAATAAAAATATTGCGATTGGCAAAGGTGGCAAGAATATCAAACTTGCTGCAAAATTGACCAATTATAAACTCGATGTCCTTCTCGAAGAAGAATATGAAGAGATCGCAGCAAATGAACGCCGCATCACAAGTCCCATATTCGATCTTGATGGAGTTGCTGAAAAGGTCGGTAATATCCTTCATGATGCCGGATACACTTCGGTACAGGATATCCATCTTGCTACAGTTAAAGAATTGACTCATATAGAAGGTGTGGGTGTAAAAACTGCGGAAAAGATCAAAGAATCTGCAAAATATTTTTAATGCCAAATAAATCTTCAAATAAAGGTCATATACCTGTTCGAACATGTGTGATATGCAAAGAAAAAGGTTCGAAGTACTCGATGCATAGGTTTGTGATACAGAAAGATACTATCTTCTTTGATGAGAAAAATGTGCTCGATGGAAGAGGATATTATTGCTGTGATAAGGAAAAATGCAAAGATTCGTTAGACTCATGGATAAAGAAAGCAAAGAAAAAGTAGCAAACATGCTTCGGCTTGCAAGGAAAGCAAAAGCCGTTGTAATGGGCAGGATCGCTGTTGAAAAGAGCATCAAAAAGGGTATAACTACGATTATCTTTGCCGGTAAAAAGGAAAATAATTTCATGAGAAAACGAGCACTTGATTGCATATCAAAAGGGATTAGAATATCTCATCTTTTTAATGACAGTGAATTGAGTAATATTTTTGGACGTCAAAAATTGACTCTTGTGGCAGTAATTGACAAGAATTTTACAAAGGGCATAAATGAGTTTTTTAGATAATTAAAGGATATATATGGATCAAATTAGAGTATATGAACTGGCTCGTGAACTCAAGGTCTCACCTCAGGCACTAATCTCAATTTTGAGGACTCTGAAGGTGAATGTAAAAAGCCACATGAGCCATCTTGAAGAAGATACTGTTGCACAAGTGAAGAAGATGTTTCAGGAGCAGATGGATGCTGCAAAAATACGTCAGAAGCAGAGAAAAAATTACCAGCGGGAACAGCGACAGAAACGTCTTGAAAAACTGAAAAAAGAAGAAAAGCGGCAGACTCAAAAGAAAGATGAGAAGAAAGAGCCAAAGAGAAGACCGGAAAAACGTGAAGAAAAACCAAAATATCCTACCCGAGAACACGTTCAAAAAGAGAGAGAGAAACCAAAAGCAAAAGAAAAACCGATTGCTAAAACTCCCCAAACTTCTACTACTAAAGAAAAAGACAAGCAAAAACAGAAATCATATAAAGATAAAAAACAGAAAATTCTCGAAGAGAAGCAGAAGAAGTTCTTTGATCAGCAAAAAATTAAAGGCAATATCAAAGCGACTCTTACAAAAGATCCTAAGCACAAGAAATATAAAAAAGAAAAATCAGAAGCTGAAGAAGAAATTACAAAGATCGTTATCGGCGAATTTACTTCAGTATCTGAACTTGCAAAGATCATGGATAAAAATCCTACTGCGATCGTAGCAAAGTTCATGGAACTGGGGAAAATGGTTACCATCAACCAACGTTTGGATAATGAATCTCTCATTATGATCTGTGACGAATTCAACTTTGATGTTGAGTTTGAAGACCAATATGGAAAAGACATTCTTGAAGTTGGCTTAGAAGATGAAGACAAAGCTGAAGTCAAAAACCGTCCCCCGATCGTTGTCGTTATGGGACATGTTGACCATGGTAAAACATCCATCTTGGACTATATCAGAGAAGCGAATGTTATCGCCGGTGAAGCAGGTGGTATCACACAACATATTGGTGCATATCAGGTTGAATTTAAAGATCAAAAAATAACCTTTATTGATACTCCCGGTCATGAAGCATTCACTGCAATGCGTGCAAGAGGAGCAGAAGTTACCGACATTGCTGTTATCGTTATTGCTGCTGATGATGGAGTCATGCCTCAAACAATGGAAGCTATTGATCATGCAAAAGCTGCAGGAATTCCACTTATTGTTGCAATAAATAAGATTGATAAACCTACTGCTGATATCGAAAAAGTGAAGGTTCAGCTCTCTCAGAAAAATATCCGTCTTCAAGGATGGGGTGGTGATGTTGAATCTGCGGAATGTTCTGCAAAAACCGGCGAAGGTATCGAAGAACTGCTGGAAACAATATTACTGGTTTCAGAAGTTGAAGAGCTTACAGCCCGATATGATCAGAAAGCAGAAGGTACGGTTATTGAAGCCAAACTCGATAAGGGCAAGGGTCCTATTGCTACAGTACTGATACGAAATGGAGTTCTTAAACCGGGAAATATTATCATTTGCGGAGCTCAATACGGTCGTGTTCGACTTATGCTCGATGAAAGACAAAATGAAGTTAAGGAATGCCCTCCATCCGGAGTTGTTCAAATACTTGGTTTGAACGGTGTCCCCAAGGCGGGTGATACTCTTAATGTAGTTGATGATGAGCGTAAAGCAAAAGACATCAGTTCAAAAAGACAGCAGGTTATAAGACAGCGACAGATCGCTACAGGAAAGGGAGTTACACTCGATAATATATTTGATAAAATACAGGAAAGCGAGATCACTTCTCTCAATCTAATTGTAAAAGGTGACACTGACGGCTCAGTTGAAGCGCTTTGTGATGCACTTCAGAAAATACGTAATGAGGAAGTTGGCGTGAATGTAGTTCATCGCGGAGTTGGTGGTGTTGTCGAAGCTGATATCGATCTAGCTACTGCCTCAAAAGCTATTATTATTGGATTCCATGTTCGACCCAATGCAGAAGCCCGTGAAGCTGCAGAAGTAAATCGGGTGGATATACGATTGTATGATATTATTTATGAAGCCATCGACGAAGTGAAGAAATCTCTTGAAGGATTGCTCGCACCGACGATCAGAGAAGAATATCTTGGAACAGCAGAGGTGAAAGAGATCTTTAAAATTTCCAAAATCGGCACAATTGCAGGTTGTATGGTCACGAAAGGTAAGATCACAAGTGATGCATTTATGAGACTTTTCCACGATGATATCAAATTCTATGAAGGGACTATTGAAAGTCTGAAGCGCTTCAAAAATGAAGTTAAAGAAGTAACTGAAGGTCAGGAGTGCGGAATTTCGATTGTTGATTTCAATGATATCAAGGTCGGCGATGTCATTGAAGCATATATTAAGATCGAGGAAAAGAAAAAATTAGAATTATAATCAATGCCTGTAAAAAGCGTGCTTGTAAATTTATATCTTCCTACATCTCATTCGCTCAAGGAAAAACGAAGTATCGTAAAGAGTATCATAAAGAGTATCATAAAAAAGCTGAGAAACCGCTATAACGCATCGGTTGCAGAGATCAGTGGACTGGATAAATGGCAGTATGCCGGCATTGGCATCTCTGTTATCTCAATTGATCGTATTATTATTGAAAAGATACATTCAAATATCATCAATTTTATTGAGAACAATTATACAGATATTCAAATAATGGGAATCCAGGATTACGAATAATGCAGCAGCATAGAATTGACAGGTTGAATAAACTACTCTTTCAGTCGATATCAAATATTGTAAGTTTTGAGCTTCGTGATAATCGTCTGGAAGAGGTTTCAATTGAGTATGTGATTGTTTCTCCCAACATGAGGGATGCAACGGTTTTCTTTTCTGTTTTTAATGATGAAAAAATGGACTTGGCTTTAGCAGGTTTGAATAGTGCAAGCAAAGTGATCAGAAAAAAGCTCGCAGATATTCTGAATCTGCGATTTACACCGAGACTGAATTTTAAATTCGATAAACAGGAACATAAGGCGCAACATATCGAAGATATGATTGAGAAAGATGGAGAAAGATATGAATCTGAATGAGTTCAAAGAAACCTTTTCAAAATTGATAGGAAGCTATGAAACTTTCATTCTTACCACACATGAGAACTCGGACAGTGATGGTGTAGGTGCTGAATATGCGCTTTATCTTTACCTTGAGATGTTTGGAAAAAATGTAAGAATGATCAATAATGATAAGCCTTCTTCACAATGTGAGTTTCTTCATATCGGGAACAAGGTGCACACGCGGATAGAAACTCTCGATAAAAATGCTATTGTTTTTATGCTTGATTTTAACGAGATAAATAGAATTGGGAAAAGGTTGATTCCACTGCTCACTTCGGGAAACCAGATTGTAAGGATCGATCATCATAAGAAGTCGGAACCGATATTGAACTGCATTTCATATATTGATGATACAGCTTCTTCCACCTGCGAGCTTGTGTTCAATATTATTGAGGATGACCTTCCTCAATTTCCTGAAGATGTGAAGAAAAAGATCGCACTTGCACTTTATATGGGCATTATTTTTGATACAAATAATTTTGCAAATAAAAATGTATCTCCCAGAACTTTTGAGGTGTGTGCTCATCTCAATGCTTATGGCGCTGATAATAATTTGGCATATAAAAAGCTCTTTGAGAATAGAAAAACAAAAGAATTGCAGCTTCTCGGGCTTACTCTTAGCGGTATTGAAGAATTCCATAACGGCAAGGTTGTAATGTATTCGACAACTCAAAAAATGCTTCAGGATACCGGTCTTACAATCGAGGTTACAGAGGGTTTCTCTAAGGATGTCAAACCTACAAATGGAAGAGATGTAGTAGTCTATATTCGTGAAACCGGCAAAGATATCTATAGAGTTTCTCTTCGTTCAAGTTACCGAGATGTTCAAAAGATCGCTGAACATTTCGGTGGCGGGGGACATGTTCTGGCATCAGGTTTTCGAGCAAAAATGAAATTAGCTGACCTGAAATCTAAATTATTGTCTCTGCTCAAATAAATTCAAGTTATGCAAGGTGTAATTTTTATTGATAAACCGGCAGGTATTACTTCTTTTGATGTGATCAGGCGTCTGCGTATGGTTACGAAAGTTCGCAAGATAGGGCATGCAGGCACTTTAGATCCTTTTGCCACAGGTTTATTGATAGTGTGCATCAGCAGGCAGGCAACAAAAAATATTGATCAATTTGTTAGATTAGACAAGACCTACACTGCTGTCCTGAAACTCGGCGAAAAGACAGATACTGCTGATATTGAAGGAAAAATTATTGAAGTGAAGGACGTTCCCGAAAATGTTGAGCAAAATATTAATAAAGTATTTTATTCTTTCATAGGAGAGATCGAACAGGTACCTCCTCAATTTTCTGCGATCAAGAAAAACGGAGTTCGGCTTTATAAGACTGCAAGAAAAGGGATTCAGGTAGAAGTTGAGCCCAGAAAAGTTTTTATTCACACACTTTCATTCTTGAATTATCAAAAACCATATCTTGAATTCAGCTCAACTGTTTCAAAAGGCACTTATATTCGTTCTTTAGGTGAAGATATTACTGCAAAGCTCGGTACTGTGGGGCATCTTACAGAATTGCGAAGAGATGCAATTGGTCCCTTTTCTGTTGTTGATGCGATAAGTTTGGAAGCCATAACAGAAGGAACTCTTGAAAATTCAATACAACCTATTGACGAAATAATTGCAATAGTGCAGAAATACAACAATGAAAAATCTTCATAAAATTCAGAAGCATCTGAAAAATCCTGTTGTCACTATTGGCACTTTTGATGGTGTGCATATCGGGCATAAAGCGCTTCTGACCAGAATGGTGGAACGCACAAAAGTGCTTGATGGTGTCTCTATTGTGATCACTTATCATCCACATCCGATCGAGATTTTGAAGAAAAAAGTATATCCTTTTCTACTAACAGAAAAGATAAAGAAAGAGCAGTTTTTAAAAGAAGTCGGTATTGATTACGTGCTTTGGCTGGATTTTGATTTGAATATTGCTCACCTTACTCCGGAAGAATTTGTAAGGGATTATTTATACAAACAAATCGGAGCGAAAGAGATAATTATCGGTTATGATTGGCACTTTGGAAAGAACCGCTCCGGAGATTACCATCTTCTGAAAAAAATAGAGCGGGAGCTGGATTTCCATGTTGAGATGGTCGATGAAGTTTTGGTTGATGATGAGATCGTTTCCAGCACTGCTATTCGAAAATATCTAAGCGAAGGCAATATTCAGCGAGCAAACAAAATGCTCGGACGTAATTATTGCATTATGGGAACTGTGGAAAAAGGTGATCAGATCGGCAGAGGGTTCGGATATCCGACGAGTAATCTCAAACCTTTGGAGATCAGGAAATTATATCCTGCTATTGGAGTGTATATTACGCAGTTAAAATATGCTCATAAGATGTTTTGGGGACTTACCAATGTGGGAACAAGACCGACTATTGATAAAAATAATCGACAGAAAAATGTGGAGACACATATTTTAGATTTTAATGAACACATATACGAACAGGAAATCGAATTATTTTTTATTCAGAAAATTCGTGATGAGGTTGAATTTGAATCAATAGATGCGCTTGCCGAGCAGATCAGGAAAGATGAAATATATGCTCGTAGTATTATTGAGAAATTGAACAATGAATAATTCTGCAATCATAACTGCTGCGGGGAGTGGGCAACGGATGAACTACTCGAAGAAGAAGCAATTTATTGAAATTGAGGGCAAACCAATTCTTCTTTATACCCTTGATAAATTTATTCAAGCCCAATGTTTTGATAGCATAATCATAACATGTCCTGCATCTGATGTTGTATTTTTAGAGGATATACTTTTTGGCAAATTTGGTTATGAACGAAATCAGATTTCGATAATCCCAGGTGGAAAAAGACGGCAGGATTCTGTGTATAATGCGTTAAAAATAATTGATGAGACAACAGAGATCGTGGCAATCCATGATAGCGTCCGTCCTTTTGTGAAGATCTCAGAGATAGTTGAGAGTGTTGAATTAGCAAGAAAACATGGAGCTGTTACTCTTGCACATCCTGTAAAAAATACGATCAAACAGGTTGAAGATAATCAGGTCATCAAAACTTTAGACAGAAAGAATTTGTGGGAAATCTATACCCCGCAAACATTTAGGGTTAAGCTCATAAAAAAAGCTCATGAATTTGCAAAAACAAAAAACTTAACTGTTCGAGATGATGCAGAATTAGTAGAAATTTTCGGCAAAAATGTTTATGTTTTAAAAAGCTCATCCGAAAATATCAAAGTGACAAATCGGTTTGATTTAAAAATTGCTAAAATGATCCTGAAAGAGAAGAATTGCACACGGATTCAGCAAATAAAATGAAGAAAAATAAAATAAATTCTTTAATCTGTGAGAATCTGTTCAATCTGTGTGGGTCAGCGTGCCATTTATTAAAGAACAGAACACAGATTTACGCAGATAAGGCAGATGAATGCAGATTAAAATTTGTAATGAAAGAAAATTACAATATTAATTTCTTTAATCAGCGAAAATCAGCATGATCAGTGTAAATCTGCGTGCTATTTCTGAGGAGAAAAGATGAAAATCGGTTTTG
>Ga0075124_10000847_pt1 | contig 14263 bp, 21 predicted proteins | sample AntAceMetag02UKS_FD_69809 | JGI IMG/M metagenome (GOLD analysis project Ga0075124, IMG submission 69809) | Saline lake microbial communities from Ace Lake, Antarctica - Antarctic Ace Lake Metagenome 02UKS | ecosystem: Environmental > Aquatic > Non-marine Saline and Alkaline > Saline | place... | reverse complement strand
TCTAGCGGAGACCCGTATATGGAACTAGACAACGAACAGATAATATTCTCTAGTAGAAGCTCTAAATCAAGCGAAACCAACGCCATTTATTATTACAACAAAAGAGGGGATTACGGATTTAAAACAAGAATGGAGGACGGTAATTGGGCAATCACTCAATCAGGATGGTAACTAATTTAAACAATTACAAAGACAAGAACGGTAAATTTGATGAGGTTAAACTAAACAAACTTCGTGCAGATAAGCCTCTGTTGCCCCCCGTTACTCAAGAAAAGTTTAGAGGCTTCTCTGTAAAACAAAACAGAGATCCTTATGAAACCTTCCCAGACAGACTTCCTACAGGAGATAAGATGCCTCTGCCGGTAGATGAACACGAACATATAGGAATGTACGAGAACAACCAAACGCTGTACCTAACTACGGCCAATGCCTACAACAAGCTTATGAAACGAATAGAAGAATTAGAAAAGAAGGTGGGTAAATGATCCTACACAAAATAGTAAATACGATATACAGATTTTATTTTCTAACATTGGTATTTATTCTCACTTTGTTCCATCGCCAACTTCCGAAGTGGTTACAGAAGGAGGCAAGGAAGCTTCTTGTCGAGCCGCTTCCTTCATACGGACGAGTTGAGAAATACGAAAGGTGACTATCCCTATAAGGTTGGTATAAACCTGAAAGTCGTATTCGTACTGAGTTTGCTGCGTTCCTACAAGTTGTTTTGCCCGCTGCCTAGCTAATGTATCTGATCCCTTATACATCCCCTCTCGCTCCCCTATAAAAGCATCAGAAAAAGATCTCTCGGCAGACGCTATAGAATCGGCCAGCTTAAATTGCACGTCTGCTATCTTTAACAAAATATCTTGTAACTTGTCTGGATCATCCCAAGCCCCTCTAATATCCACTATCATGCGTACCTCTTTCCATCCCTGAATTTTCCTATAGAGCCGTCTTTTAGAGTTCTTCTAGATCGTATATCTTTTGTCCATTCCCTGTCATTACGCATAAAATATTTAGGGTGCAGGTGGTCGAAACGTTGGCCTATCCTACCCTCCCCCGGCTGCTCGTACCCGAAATATTCAAAAAACCCCATATTAAACAGACACTTCTGGCAATACTGTTTGTCTTTTGGTACGTCTTCCCCGCATTTAGGACAGACCCTCATTTTAACCTCTCTAGGAATTCCCGCACAATTCCCGCATCTTTATTAAAATCTACGACTTCCTTATACTTGTTCCGCACATTTGTTGTCATATCAGCGTATTCTAGATCAGATAATTCCCGCACAATCCCCGCAACCTGCTGTGCACTCCTGCCGTCTATGTCTATGCAGGTCTTTCCATCCTCCATAAGTTCCCCCGCCAACTTGTCTTTATAATCCCCCATGTTAACAAGTACAGGCCGACCGCTGGCGAACCAGTTATGGATAACATGGCCGTACCCATCCCCGTAAGGCTTGTTATGGTAGCCAAACTTGGATCTTCTCATAATAGATGCCAACTCGGAAATACCGGAAATGATGCCGTCTGGACAAGAGATCCCATAAGCCTTGACATCATAGTCAGGTTCCATAATACCCTTAAAAGAGTGGAAGTAGCCGTGGTTAGGAAGACAGTTAACGAAAGAGGTTATCATGTTAAAAGGACGCTCCTGCGCTGGATAAAATACATCTTCGTCAAACTCCTGTTTATAAAACACCACGTTCTTACTTTTAACCATGGGGAATTCTTTAACAGACAGCATAATGTTTTCTATCTCTTCGTAAGGTATTTTAGTGTGCCAGTCTATGTTTCCTATATGATAAATCAACTTAGCTTTCAATTTATGAGTGCGTATGAGTCTCCTGTACGTTCTAACGTGCGCTGGTATGGAGGCTATTAACACATCGAAGTCCATTGAAAGAAATTTATCCAAAGTTATAGCTTTTTGATGGATACCGTGTACTCCGTCCCATATATAATGAACATCGTCTACTAGAAACCTGCTCTCGTTTAATCCAGAACTTCCGTCGTCAGGAACACTTCCCAATGCTAAAAACTGCCTTACGGTTCCAGTATCGTCTCCGTAAGGCTTCGCAATATCCCAATACCCGTTGGAGTACCACTCCATACCTATGGGGCGGTAGAGGCTGTGACCGAGGCGCTTCTCTAACAGCAGGTGTAACGAGGCATACAGCCCCCCGTGGTGCATGTCGCTAAATATCTTCATTTAACTTTTTTCTAGGTACTTTCTGAAAGCAATCACAAAGTCCTGATGTAGCGGTACGCTAACGTCGAGGCACTTCCAAACATACTTCTCGAATTCCTCCGGGAAGTACAGGGCACTGGTTTTGTCGTGCATCATAAACATGTTTTGAGACAGGCCCCCCATGTGGATATACAGGTGTTCTGGGACAGCTAACTTCGCACAGTGTAGGACGTCTATATCCTCCTGGAACTTTCCGAAATGATCTAGCTTGTCTTTAGTAACACTGAAATCCTTTCTGGTCTGTTCTATAACATCTCTACGAACGAGTATGGAGCAAGGATGCATCCTCTCCTGCACTGAAACGGACATTACTGAAAAGGCTTCTTCGTTACTGTCCAGCAACTCCCAAAACCCATCCTTCCAAAAGAAGTCCTGCTCGGTAAACCACACCCAAGGAGCTTTGGACTTTCTAAGTCCGGCGTTAACGGATTCGTTTCTCCAATCGCTATCACCAGCTACCTCGCCATTTTCTATAAAAGTGATGTTGTCGTCTTTCATAGCAACCTTAACAAAGTCTCTATAATCCTTACGAACATTCATATTAGTGAATACTATAATAATCTTGGTAAACAGGTTTCTGTTGTCATGGATCTGTTGCCGCCAAAGCGGATAGTCCATGTGCCTTGGCCAGGAAACTATTAAATCTGGTAAAATTTTGTCCATTTATTGTCCTCCAAATCTAAATCGGGAAACTTTTTGGCAAGTGTATTGAATATCTCTTTAGCCTGTTTCAAATATTTAGGTGACTGCGGAACATCGGCTTTATCGGCACAGTAAAGATATACGTAGTAAGCTTCAGAACTCTTCGTACCAAAAATATCCGACCCGTCCCCTTTCCAATCCTGGAATGTGTATGTCAGCCCCCCTAAATGAAAGTAGTCCTCCCATTCCTTGTACTCCATATCCTCCAACGTAGTCATCCTAGCCCCCAGACGTTCGGCATCTCTGGTAAGCATCGCAAAATGATCCGAACCAGCAATCTCTGGATGGGCTCTAAAGTCCTTGTTAGTTTTATCAAAAAGGGATCTTCTCATAAAAAGACAGGACGGATGCATATAGGGAAAACCGGACGGATTCCAATAACCTATCATATCCGAGGTCTCCATTTGTTTTTCTACGTCGTTGAAAAACTTTTCCCAATCGGCCACAAAGAAGTCGGCCTCAACAAAATACACCCACTCGGCATCTGACACCTCCACCAACGGCTCCGACTCCAACTGTCTCCAGTCGTTCTTACCGTAATCGGCTTCCGGGTCTCTCGTTACCCAAGTCTCTTTAAAGTTCTCTAACCAGAAATCTTCTAGGTCGGTTGTCCCGTGTTGTTTAGATGGATAAAGAATAATCTTTTTAAATTTATCTCGGTGGTTCTTCATTACAGCCCTCCAAACAGGAAAATCGGCGTAAACACAAATTTGAGATAGCACGTCACAGTTCATATTTTCATTACCTTTCTATATAAATCGATTTTTTTATTTATCCTTCCCCAATCCAACTTCGCCCCATCAACAAGATTCTGCATACCTCCAATATACAGCACTTTAAATGCTTCGTACCCATCTGTTTCATCCATACAGATCTTCCAAAACGCTACCCTAGTTTCCATCTCTAATTTAGCAATGTCCGTGCTAGTGTCCGGTATCTTTCCCGACAGATACCCGCCCCAGCCAGCCGACAAGGATCCCCCGTGAATCCAATGAAAAGGCTGCGTGTTCATGTGCCAATTACCTTCGGCCTTTACCTTATTCTCTATCTCGTATGGATCAGCGTGATGCTGGGGAACATTGCCGAATCTAAGCCCTAATGCACGTAACTGCACGCCCAACCACACGAAAGTGTCGCCATTCTCTCTTTCCTTAAACGTGTGGTCCAATAAAGGCTCGTACTGTCCAGGCGCCCATGTATGACTTCCAAAATCTAAATCTGTCTTCATAAGGTCTGCTCTTTTGCAGAAAAAGAAATTAGGCCAAAAGTTAGGACCGACGTCCCCGTATCCAGAATAATCTAAGCCATACTTCTTAGCTACAGCCTCTCCTAGCTCGGCCCCACAACTAAATCTAGGGGAGCCTAGCGCATCAACAAGGTCTGATTCTATCTGCTGGAAAGAGCCGCGCACCGCACCAGAGTCAAATATAAACCCATCCTCTTCTATGAGCATGACCAGATCCTCTCTGCAAGTATGGAGCATTTCTGTTACTGGGGGGCCGTTACCCATACCACGCCCGTGATAAATAACGTGTATCTTTTTGTCCATAACTACCTTGGACATAAACTCCGAAACAACGTAGTCAGGTACAGTACAGTGGTTATTGAAATTTATGTAAAAAGCGTCCACCTCGTCGTAGTAACGCTCCTTGAATAATTTCAAGACAAATGAAGAAGTAAAGGGGTCTCCTGCCGTTGCCATCAAAATTGCCTTGTTCATATATTCCCCTCCACCCATCTTCTTAACATAGACAACCCTGTCTCAAGAGGGATAGCGGGTTCCCAACCCAAATCCTCTTTTATCTTTGGTAAGAAATTCTTATAAGCGTCGTAGTAACGTAGGTTCTGATCCACTTTAACAACAGTTACTTTGGGATCGTCGTACGTCGCTCCCCAAGTAGAGTCCAGGATATAAAGCATGTCCACTTCGTCTTTCCAAAAATGCTCGAAGCTGTACATAAAAGACTGGAACAGTACGTCAAAGTACCTGTGGTCCATCGTCCAACAATAATTGTGAAAAGCTACTACTACGGATTTAGTCACGCGCCAGTCTCCATTCTACATAGTCGGAAAAAGCGTCTTCCGCCGACTTTTCTGTAACAAACCCCAACCTATCTCTGGCCTTACTGACATCAGAAGCGTGCACCAATGTTTCATGCGGCAACATCCCTACAAGTTCGATCTTGGATTTAGAATTAAGACGTTCCACTACCCACCGTGCCATAGATTCTATAGTTATAGTCTTGTCATTAGCGATGTTAAAAATATCAAACCCAGCGTAATTGTCTACGGCCAACAGAGTAGCCCTAACAGCGTCGTCTACGTGGGTGTAGTTAGCGCTACACGACTCCCAGCCACTACCCGATCGCATCCCGTGAACGCTAAGGGGCTCTCCTTTAATAGCCTGTTCTACAAAAATTGACAGCGCCAATTCAGGGTTAGACCTAACTCCGGCCACATGATGATACCTAACAACCACGGTTGCTACATCGAAATACTTGCTGTACATCTCACACATATTCTCAGCAGAGTATTTTGCCATTGCGTAGGGGCCCTCCGGCTGAGGAAGTTTATCTTCTCTCCAAGGACACTCTTGCTTACCGTACACTTTGTTAGAAGATGCGAACAGTACGGTAGGCCTGTACTCCGACAGCCTAGCTGCCTCTAGAACATTAGCAGTTCCCTGCAGGTCCACGCTCATGTAATCGTGCGGTTTCTCCAACGCTAGCCTATGACTTGGATAAGCAGCTAAATGAAACACGCGAGACACATAAGGCATGCCTATGACAGATTTAAGTTTCTGAAAATCCAGTATATCCCCGCACACAAAAGTAAAGTTGGGATGTTTTATCTCATCAATATTTCTTACACCTTCCATACCCCTATACAAATTGTCATATCCTATAACAACTTCTCCCCTACGTAACAGCTCTTTAGTCAAGCTACTTCCTATAAATCCGGCGCATCCTGTTACTACGTTTACATGTTCAATGTCTGCCATTTACCCTCCTTTTAATTAATTTATTTATGCCCTGCCCCACTTATAATCATCCGGGTGCGTCTTGTACAAACCTAAAAGACCCCTAGGGGTATTAAAATGGAACGGCACAAGCTCATTATCCAGTACCCACTCGTGTATCTCCTTGGGAATAACTCCTACGGGCCAGCTCTTGAAATCTGGGTGGTCGGGGTTAACATTTCCCTGACACAAACTTCTGGGCATGTCGTGTATAAAAACGAATCCCCCCGGCTTTAATTTAGGAAAAAACCTTCTAAGCTCTTTAAATCTAGTGTACGGTTCTGTATCTAAAAACATAATATCGCAATCATACTCTACGTCGTAGTCAGTGGAAATCTCCTTGTCCACACAGATGCGTTCGTGAATTCCCAATCTATCAAACCTGGTCTCGCTGGTTCTAATATGCGCTCTCTCAATCTCTACTGTAGTTAAAAGCCCCTTCCTGTTATCTTTAAGAGCCTGTCCAATATACGACGCCGATATCCCTAGATGGGTTCCGGTTTCCAGTACATATTCTGGCTTCAACATCCTCACAAAACCGTACAGAAACTCCCCCACAGCAGTCTCTACACCGCCCGTATTGAAGCAGGAATATTCAGAATTAGTGGGCTCAACCTGTTCTACCAAAGACGCGTCTTTGGTCATTAAATACTCTGTTATCATAAGCTCTCTATAAATGTTTTCCATTTTGGGGCAATGGTGTCCTTTCCAAATAACCTTACAGCTTTTTCTCTGGCCTTATTACTGATAGTTCGTGCGTATTCATGGTCCTCGAATAATTTAGTAACTGTCGCTCTAATGTCCCCCACCTTGTCAAAACAGAACCCGTCTTCTCCCTGTTTAATTATACTAGGAACCTCGAACACTTTAACCTTGGGATGGTCTTTATGTTCCCATGTACGGGGGCCGACAGACACAATAGGAATACCGGTCATCATGGCCTCAACGAAACTCAGCGTATAGCTAGCTGGCCAAGTGCCGCTGTAGAAAAACGCTCTACAATCTCTTAAAACACCTTTAAGAGAATTAAAAGTCAACTCCCCGCCGGCAAATTCCCCTAAATCCTCGTTTCCAGTACCATAAACTTTAAACGGAAAACCTGGGCCCACTTCCATGGCAACGTCGTATCCACAAAAATCCCTTCTTGCTTTCAAGGACTGCGTGAGGTTTACTAGCTGGACGACGTCCCCTGTCCAATCAGCATATTCTTTGGGATCCTTATAAAACCTTATAGTAGTGTCGGCGCCAGTGTAGAAATCTAGCTTTTCTTCTGCGGGAGAATACCTGACTATCTTCAAACCGCCCTTCCGGTACTTCTCCATTACCCTCTCCTTCTCCGGGGTAGACTGCCCTATGGTACGCCATACAACCTTCTTCTTGGAGAATAGGGGCCAATTACGCTCTATGATGTTAGGCGCAGCGTAGCCGTCCATTACAATTATTATATCGAAATGATCTAAAAACTCCGAGGTCAGCTCGGTTCGTGGCCGATTTTTACTTAAAGTCTCCAGATAAGGTTTTCTCTTCATGCCCCCTATGCCCGGCCTAGGAAGGGATGCATGTCCTTCTGGATCTGTGTACGCCCCTAACGAAAAACAATCATAACCAAGTTCTGTGAAAAGTGAGAGCTCGTCGTATTCTAAAACAGCATGCACAGAAATATATAGTATTCTCGGGCTATTCACCCCATCCCCCCTCTTCCGCGATCTCGTTGATCCTCGCCACCATCGTATTCCCCACACTTCTGAAATTACAGGTAGCAACTACAACTTTTCTAGCGCTGTAGGCCACTTTCTTTACTAGACCCCTTCTCTTAGGATCGTTTAATCTTCCGTAAATTTTTTGAAACTGCATAACCAAACTTGTATCGTCTGCTTCCGCCCACTCCATGCCGGGTTCGTAATACTTGTTGTGTGCCTCTTCTATAGGAACTAGCGTAAAATCAACTGGAAAATAGTGTCTTCTAGTAAAATACTCGTGAATACCTCCATATCCCACGGATAGAACTGGGTTTAAATGAACACTGGCTTCGCACTGAGGTATCCCCCAGCCCTCGCCCCTATGAGCTGACACATAGACATCTCCTGTGGTGTGGATTCTATCCATGCCCTCCTGGTCCATGATATCGGAATAAACAAATACTTTAGGCATATCCTTCCATACCAAAGAGTTCTTCAATCCCCTAGCCTCTATTAGTATATCTCTAAGCCCTCTATCAGACGCCCCTGATTTATGAACCTTTAACAAAAGGCATACGTCCGTTTTTCCTCTAAAGGCCTTCCAAAAAGAAAGAAGCAACCTTCTGGGATTCTTCCTCTCAGTCCACTCGAAAATTGAATAAAAAACTATTCCTTCAAAGTCGGGGAGAATGTACGGACGCAGTTCTTCTAGGGGTTCCCTAGTATCTACTGCCTCGGGTATAACTGTTACAGGAACGGTGACGCCAGAAGCTTTGATAACATCCGCACCATACTGCGTACCTGTCCAAATCTCCTGCATCATGTTACAAGCAGGAACCCAAGATTTAGGTAACTTGCTCGTTTCCCAAAACAAATGTCCTATATTGTACTTACCTGCCTCGTAATGAGTCTTATAATTATCGGGAGTAACGTGAAGGATATTCACCTTGTAGTCAATCTTTCTTAAACCCAGCTCTTCCGATATCATACTGGTGCGATCCTCGTAATGCTGGTTGTTCGTATAAGAAACCTTCTTGGCCATTATATTAGCACCCACCTCCCTGAAGGACATCAGAAAGTTACGGGACGCTTCTCCGTAACCAGATGCATCCATGAACGGCGCCACATAACGAACTCCTACCATATCACACCTCCCACACTTCTAGCGTGTCAATTTCTTTCTTAGTATCCTCTAATAGCTGTGTTCTGGAAATAGGGTAGTTTCTTGTAACTTCTTCTTTTTCTTGTGCCTTTTCTTTTGGTGCTGACGATTTCCACATCTTGTCTTCTAAAACAAAACCTGCGGATAGAAGCTCTTTAACGCGTACGGCGGGAACCATGACCCTAGCTCCTTTAGGATTTATCATGTAAGGATCGTTAGCCGATCCTCTCTTTACGGGCTGTTTATAAAATTCCATGTAATACTATCCCACCAACACTGAAATAATAGCACATTATTTGGCACTTGAGAACAAGGAGTACGTTAAAGTTGACCTAGAAGCCCACGCAGCGGAATATCCTGACACGCCACTATTGTTAGTAGCAGAAGCATACACCATAGAAGTAGCGGATGTATCTATCTTGGATATCCTCCAATCACCAGTTTTGCTCTCTCTACCAACATAAACTGTATCGGCCACACTGGTGTCGTCGATATGATTAGTTTCGTATACAACGTTTTTAGCGGCCGCCTGACTAGAAGTAGCAACACTGGTAGAAAACGCCTTGGGCATCTCCATCCGCAACTCGTTAATCACATCAACCACAGTCTGAAGTCCGTGAATAACCTCGTCCAATACGAGTTGGTTCTTTACCGATATCTCACCCTCTACCGTCTGTTTATCTGGAAAAACAATGTCCTTAGCTTCTGGAAAATCGGGGAAGTTGGATACCTCTACGCTAGCAGGAAACTCTGGTAAGTTAGAAATTTCCATGCTCTCAGGAAACTCCGGGCTATCCGGGAAGTTGGATACAGCAACCTCCTTTGGTATTTCTATTCTAGAAAACTCTATCTTCTTCTCCGTGCTTGCCAGTATCTTCTTTAAAATCGCTGCCAACTCCGCACTATCCTCGCTACTGTCTATACTGGACACTGCCTTGATAATACCCTTTATACCTGTCTCTACTCTAGACAGATCCTTGGACAATGCGTCTAACTCCTTCTTATCTCCAGGTCCCGTAACATCTACTTTAAAGGTGTGTTTCTGGAAATTTTTAAACCAGATAGCCAAAAAGGCAAGAATATCTTTCATAAATTAATAATAGCCTATCTGCGATAACTTTCAACAGCGGCCAGGGGCTCGTAATTTTTAGAGCCCCACGCCACAAGGGCTAAAGCCATAACCATGTCTGTCTCCACTGTTTTGTCCTCTAGGCTAGCTGGATAGTTTCTCAACTCCTCCACCAACTTATCGTTGTACGGCATTTTAAAAAGACGCTTCGTAAAATAGCTCTGAAGGTTGTTAATAAGAGCTACCTTCTTGGCTGGGCTACCCCCAAACTGAAATGGGATATATGGAATACCCAGATCAGACATCCAAGACGACTGCATGTCGCCGCCCATGCCCGTAGCGTCTATAATAAATTCCCCAGAGTAACGATTGTAAATTTTTATCAGATCTTCAAATATATTCTCCCAACTCACCAGCCCGCCACCGGCCCTGTAAATATTAACCTGCTGGTGCGGTTTCTTAGAAACGTCCCATGTAATAATTCCCGTGTAGTCGCCCTTCCTTCCAAAATCAACGCCGTGGATATATTGGTGTCCGGCAGCAGGAGGTATCGGGTGTTTCCAATCCATGTTAATAGCGGCATCTACATCTGTATCCAGAAAAGCGGAATAAGAAGAATCAGTAAATCTACCCTCTACCCTTTCTCTTATCCAATCCTCATCCTTTCCTTCCATGGCCTTTATAATAGACTCCTGGTTAGCATACGGGTTAGTTCTAGAATCTGAGTATTGAGAATAAATCCTGGGCTCGTAGTACTTATTCGGCAAGCCATCCAGCTCTTTACTGCCCCTTCTCCATAAACTAAAGTACTCACCCTTCCCCTTCGGTGTACCAAAACCACAAATTATTCCACCCCTTCTCCACATTCTAGGAATTAGGACCCTCTCATAACAATGAATCATATAGCGTGCATCCGCCGGCTCGTTTATCAGTATTAAATCATATGCCTGTCCCTCGATATGCTTAGCCTTATCGTGCATACCTACAGCCTCGATCTGCGTTCCATTAGTCAAAACCATATTAGGATGTATGTTTCTTCTAGTACCTGTAGTAACCTCCGCAACATTAAACTTTAAAATGGGGGACTCCTTAAATACCTGCTCAATCTGGCTCCATAACTCCATAGACTGCTTGTTCTCTGGACCGGTGCATAAAATATTATACGGCGCCTGTGTAAATTCCTCGAAGCTACTAAACGGCCTGTTAGGCCTTATCTTGTAGGTTCCCCAATGAGCCGCCATAAATTTAGCTGTCCAGGTCTTACCAGAGCTGTTACCCCCTGCAAACCATCCCTCGTCGTAACTACCTGAAATCATCCTCTTCATAAACCGGGATTGCTCTGTAGTGGGTATTAGTGGACTGCCTGGATTAGGGGACAAGTATGTAGAAACAAATAAATCGGGCTCGCTCTCCGACCTAACCCAATTATCCTTGTATATCTTTGGAAGTTTCGCTGGTCGTGCCATCTTCTATCAACTTTCCTTCCTGAACCGGCAGTTCTCCGAATCTAACCTTATCTAAACCCTCCAGTACATCCCTTAAACTACCAAACTTTCTTCTAGCTCCCTGCTCCTTCAAAGCACCCATAAGAAGAAATCTATCGACTGGAATGTCCCCTGTCTTTACCTTCTGCCCACCAATCGTAATTATATCTGAAATAACCTCGTCCGGGTCTAAACGTTCCTCCATGGTGTCCAGCTTGTCCATGGCTGTACTTTCTGCCAGATTCTTAATATGCTCCTTAACTGTTGCTATGTACGCTGAGTGTTTGTTTAAATGTGTCTTTACTGCATTTATAGTTATCTTGTTATCCACTGAATACATCTGAGCGTATTTCTGGATATCCGTATAGCTGTGTGTTAAGGCGTATTTATCAATCGCAGCTCTCATCGACTTCCCCTTGTCATCTCTAGCATTACAGAGATGACAAGTGGGACAAATAATAACCTCGTGCACCTCGTTTTTACCTGTCTTTATCGTCTCAAAGTATTTTCTCTCCATCTATAACAGAATTATACCACTTTAAAAAAATAATAAAAAAACGCCGTAAATTATAAATTAAGACTGGTATCAAAACACTGGAAAGGGAATACTATAATGGGAATTACTGGTATTCTAGTGTACAAAATAGTAGAGTATGTTTGTGTTTAATATATAATTAACTATGGCTATATATCTAGAAGATTTTGAAAGAAATTATTTAATAAGTCTAATAACCGGGATTAAATACACGGGAAATAAACCCATCGAAGTACCAGAGAAAACAATACCAACAAAAATAATAAACGACGCTAAAAGGATTGAGAGGACGCAACAGTGCGACCACACCTTCGGTAAATACACCGGAGAAAAGATTTGTTGCACTAAGTGTGGGATGTACGGAGAGGGCATGGGTTACACCTGGACTCTACAGAAGACAATAGATCCAGAAACCTATAAAATACCTAAGTTTGAGAATCCACAGAAGGCTCTGTTTGCTTGATACCTGAACTGTCTGCCAGAGTTCAGATATTTGGTTAGCAGGTAATACCTGAGGTGTACCCACGGGTCGGTCGCCCTACTGCACACCGCAGCCGAAACAAAGGCTTTAAAAGAATGATGCAGGGAAAAGACTGGAGGTATGGGGGCTCTTGTACACTAGGGCAACATACATTCTAAAAAAGACGCGGGCTGCTCTGTACCGTCACGGAGTCCGCTTTTCTACACCTAAGGGAGTAGTTTTTGGTGGTGACACGGTGTATGAGTGCTGAGAGAAAACAGACTAACACTCAAAAATTATAAAGAGAGTTTCTTACCCCTCTTTAGGAGGCTGGTGGGATTGTACACTAGATGAATAAACAGAGACAAACCGATAAAAGAGCTATATTGGACGCGTTAAGGCAGGGTAAAACAAAGCAAGAACTGTCTTCAGTTATGATTGATTATTTCAAGAAGTATTGTGTTTCCAAAGATGAAGTTAATACTAGAAGAAAAGAAGCTTACGATGAGTTGAATGAACCGTTATTGTCTTCTTCTAATTTCTGATCTATATTGCCATCCCCCTAGAGCTGTTGTTATAGGTACTGTTTCTTGATTTAGTGGTGGGTATTTTATTTACGGTGATATACTAATGTTTGTTGATGGGTTGGGTTGGTCGATATGGGCTGGATGGACTGGAAAACCGTCGTGTGTACGGTGGTTCTATTATATATTTAAGATTACAAAAAAATCATGTCCCCCACCCCAGTTTGGGGGGGTCGGGGTTAGTATATAATAGGAGTAGGTATCTATCCTATAGTAGTGATGCATACCTTTTTATGAGGTGCGATGTTGTTATACCAATGTCCCCCCCTTCAGTAGACGTCGTATAATGAACAATTAACGACGTAGTACGTGTTTTGTTCGTGTTGCATGAAATGTGCGGGAAATATGCGGGAATAACAGGACCTACTATTTATGTAACCAAACACGGGCGGGTCATGTTCATAAAAGATGCACGGGACGTCCCGATAGTATATAATTTGGCTATGCCTATACGCCGACCCAGCATTAAATCTCGAAGATGCACCGTAATCTTGCCTTTACATATTTATTATCAAATCACTGCGTTGGCTAGTAAGCTACATGTCGGGCGTTCTGCCCTTGCTAGAGAAGCCATTACAATACATTTAAGCAAGTTTGAGAAAATGCCTACAAACTCTAATAATAGTAATACCTCTTGACAACCCATACACCTATATGCTATAGTCTCTTTAAGATGATAACAACAACAACAGAGGCGGTGATTAACAAATGACTGCCGATAAATACCAATATAGATCATTACGATCAACAAGTACACAACAAGCTATTCCATTTAAAGACTATATTTTTATGTTTATAACATTTGGTGCGTTATCTATTCTATTTCTGGCTCTCTTCTTTAGAGCATTAGATATTAGATTGGATAGACAGCACCAGATGTTGTGTGAGAGTGCAAAGATATCAGGAAATACAGAAGTATTAAATTGTGATTAAAAGGAGGTGATAACAGGTGAATATAAAACAAGAATAAATTTTTAGTATGTATACTATAGATAGCATGGTAAATAAGTTTCTGGAAATTCAAAAAAAGTTAGGTAAACCTTATTATATGGATGAAAATTTCATTTTGTATAATACCGATGCGTTAGAGGCTATGGAAAAACTGTCAGGCGGTACCGTGGATTTAACAGTAACATCCCCACCTTACAACATTGGAAAAGAATATGAAAACGTCACTTCCATGAAAAATTATCTTGAGTGGTCAGAACGCTGGATACATCAAGTACACAAGATAACAAAGGAGGACGGTGCATTCTGGCTAAACCTTGGTTATTACCCAGTTAGTGGTAGGGCAAAGGCAATGCCCATAATTTACACTT
>Ga0075124_10000837_pt1 | contig 14337 bp, 9 predicted proteins | sample AntAceMetag02UKS_FD_69809 | JGI IMG/M metagenome (GOLD analysis project Ga0075124, IMG submission 69809) | Saline lake microbial communities from Ace Lake, Antarctica - Antarctic Ace Lake Metagenome 02UKS | ecosystem: Environmental > Aquatic > Non-marine Saline and Alkaline > Saline | place... | reverse complement strand
AAATATTGCTCAATATCCTGGTGACTGGGCTGAACTATACGCTTTGAAACTATGGTGATGATTCTATCCACAAGGAGCTGTTCTCTTATTTGATTCTGCCATTGCTCAAGGTCTGAATATCTCCTTAGCAATGTCTCTTGAAGCTGATCTTTTGTATATCCTTTTGTAATTTCTTTCAGGGCACTCTCGAGTTCCTCTTCTGACATGAAAATTTTCTTTTGCTTTCCATATTCCAGGATCAGGTAATGGTCTATTACCCGTTCAATAAGCTTTTTTTTGATCTGGTCGTCTTCAAGGGCCAGCATATCCATCCCTGAGCTTATGAATTTCATGTCCTGGCTTAGCTCATCAGTTGTAATTTTCCTTGAGCCTACAACAATTACCACATTGTCTTCTTTTTGGTCGAAAAGGCTACACCCGGGGATAAGAGCAGATGTTAAGCAAAAAAAACAGGAAAGGACATTCAGGATTCTGTATTTTCTATTTTCTATTTTCTGTTCATGTTTCACAGCAGCAATTCTCATTTTGAAAAGATATCCCTTTGTGTAATAGTTCAACACTCTGAAAATATCTGCAAGAGCAGCCGCAGGCTCTTTCTTTTAAGATGCAACCCGTACTTCTTTCATCGCTCGCTGAATGCCCCCATACCTGTAGAGTTATATCTCAGCAAGGTGGGAATGGCAATCGCTTCAATTGCGGCTCCCTTCTGGGGCTGTCCCCAGTGAAATAGAAGGAAAAAAGCATTTCACGGGGCAGGCCTCAGATGAATTGTAAGGCTAAACCGCCGTCCCATGTAATGACATAAGCATGTTGCAGCTTAAAAGAAAGAGCCTGCGACTGCCCGATGGATTATTAACCGAGGTCTATAAGGACATCGTGAACGGTTATCATAATGAGAATTGCTTATTTCACGGAATATTTATATCCTTAAATTTTAAAACTAACAATAAATTTTGAAATTGCCAAGATTTTTTTCCAGCAATTCAAATTATGTTTCCATATCGACAGAGGACAGAGGGATCTCATTTACGTAATCGTTCACGGTTGTCGGTTTACAGTTCACCGTTTTTCCAATAAACTATGCACGGATTGGTTTTACTCATCGTTGCCGTCCCTTTTCCTTGCGCTCAACCCTGATTGTCATAAGAGCTGGATCAGGATTAAGCGAAAACGGTTTAACTAGTGTCCATCCATAAATGGCCTTTTTGCCCAATATCTGCGTTCTGCTTAAAAAACAATCCTCGGAATATCAAATATATGCCTGTGGTTATTTTTTTCGCACGCCTTGATCTTGAACAAAAATCCTCATTTATGGATGGACACTAACTAACCGAAATGATGAACCAGGTCCAACGATTCTGGCGTCTTGGACATTGATTTCAATTCTCTGTTTTATCAACCGTGAACGGTTTCCCCCAAACTTATTGAGAAGCTACGAATATCAAGGACAATCTGCCGGAAAAACTTAATGTATATCAAGGGCGTTAATGGCTTTCTCGATCTTAGGGAAGATCCCTTCGCCTGAAAGCAACCCAGTAAATATCCTCAGTTTGCTCTGGGACAGAAAGCGGAATCTACCCGGATCACCGGTCACTAATCTGGTCACCTTTTCAGGGTCTGACTTCATGCCTTGAGAAAAGGTCAGGTCCAGGCTGTTATGCCCCACATCCAGCCTGGTGATCCCCATATTTTTCAACAGGATACGGACAGACATCAATCCAAAGAGATTCCGTACTTCCTTGGGTGGAGACCCAAAGCGGTCCTCTATTTCTTCTGTCATGTTTTCCAGTTCGCTTTTTTCAAGGAGACTGGAAAGCCTTCGGTACAAATTCAGCCTTACGTCCGTATCAATTACATAATCACCAGGCAGAAAGGCAGACAGGTCTATATTGATTTCAGGATTAATGTCGTCGTGCCATTCCTCACCCTTAAGTTCAGCGACGGCCCGCTCAATCAGTTTCATGTAAAGTTCGTAACCCACTGCCGAGATATGGCCTGACTGAGAAAACCCCAGGATGTTACCCCCTCCCCTGATCTTAAGGTCATGCATTGCAAGGTGAAGGCCCGCCCCGAGATGAGATAAGTCCATGAGGGCCTTTAGCCTTTTTTCAGCATCTCTTGTCAGAGTAGTGCCGTTTGAAAGCAGTAGATAGGCATATGCCTTTTCTTTGGCCCTGCCGACCCTGCCCCTCAACTGATATATCTGGGCCAGGCCGAGCCGGTCCACTTCATTGATGATGATGGTATTGGTTGAGGGAATATCAAGTCCTGATTCAATAATTGTCGTACACACCAGTACATCGATTTCCTTTTTGAGAAAGAGATTCATGGCCTTTTCCAGATCCCTTCCCTTCATCTGGCCATGGGCTATTCCAAAGCGGGCCTGAGGAACAAGTTGTTTCAACTTGTCAGCCTCCTGATCGATTGTCTGGACCTTGTTGTGGACAAAAAATATCTGCCCTCCTCTTTCCAGTTCGAACTTTATTGCACGTACAATAAGTGATTCATCATATGGAGAGAGGTAGGTGTGTATGGCAAGCCTGTCTTGCGGGGGTGTTTCGATGACGCTTAAATCACGAACACCCATCATGGACATGTGAAGGGTTCTTGGAACAGGAGTGGCGGTGACAGCCAGGACATCTACAAGGGAGCGATATTTTTTTAATGCTTCCTTTTGCTTTACGCCAAACCGTTGTTCTTCGTCAATTATCAACAGGCCCAGGTCTGCAAATTTGACATCTTTTTGAAGTATCCTGTGGGTGCCGATGAGGATATCAATCATCCCTGATCTCAGTTCTCCCGTGATCCTGAGTTGTTCTGCTCGAGTCCTGAATCGGCTGAGGACGCCCACACGAATTGAATAAGCGGCTGTCCTTTTTCTGAAAGTCTCGTAGTGTTGTTCCGCTAACACCGTGGTGGGGACGAGAACAGCAACCTGTTTTCCATCAGAAACAGCCTTAAATGCGGCCCGGATGGCAACCTCTGTTTTTCCGAAACCAACATCTCCGCAAATGAGGCGGTCCATAGACCTTTCTGATGTCATATCTTCCATCACGTCTTCGATTGCCTTGATCTGGTCGTGGGTTTCCTCGTATTCAAATGCGGCTTCGAATTCTCTATAATAATTGTCAGGTGGTGTAAACGCGTATCCTTTTCTATATTGTCTTAAGGCGTATATTTCCAGAAGCTCTTTTGCAATCCTTTTTACGGATTTTTTTGCCTTGTTTTTGGCAATATTCCAGGAATGTCCTCCTAACTGGTCGAGCCGAGGATTCCTTTCATTGGCGCCTGCATATTTCTGCAGGATGCTGATGCGGTCGGCAGGGATATAAAGCTTGGCATTATTAGCATATTCGATAATAACAAAATCATTGATCTTATGCTCAATTTCCATTTTCGAGAGGCCGATATAGCGACCGATTCCGTGTTCCGCATGGACAACAAAATCTCCATTACCCAGCTGACTGAAACTGGACCACGGGAGCGCCTTTTTTCTCGATATTCCTTTTGCGCTTGATCCAGCTGTTTTTTGCCCAAAAATCTCATCTTCGCTGACCACATACAGGCCGAGTTCAGGCCACGTGAAGCCCTTTGAAATGCGACCCAGGCACAGGGTCAAACCCGGTCTGTTCGGGATCTTTGCCCAGCATTGTACCCTCTGGTCTAACCGGACATCATAGTTTTCGAGAATTTCCTTCAGACGATTTGCCTGTTGCTCTGTTCGGATGACAAGAACAACCTTTGCACGAGCTGCAAGCCATTCGGTGGTTTTTTCAGCAAGCGGTGCCATGGAAACCCTGCCCTTGGTTGCAAGCCTGATCTGTAGATCGTCTTCCATACGAAAATGGCCATGAATGTGCATGACCTTTCCTTGAGCATTGTTTGCGGTAAACTCCAGCTCACTAAAGACAATTTGCTGATGGCTTTCCATTTCACTGTTGATTCCAGTAAAAGGGAGCTGAATTTCATCAATTTCAGGGAAAGGCCTTCCTTTTTCACCTGCTTCTTTACGAAATTTTTTTACATCCTTTTGAAACTTTCCTGTTATCTTTTGAAATGCGGATTCCGCACGATGATGCTCAAATGAGATAACAATTCCATCCGGGTGCATATATTGAAACAGGGTGTCGAGATGGGGATAAAAATGATTGAGCCATGCCTCCTGCCCTGGGAATTGTATGCCGTCTTCCTGCTGGGTTGGAAGCCTGCCCATGGACCTGGCTCTTTGCATGTTTTCCTTGTCCATTATAATTTCATTGGCAGGGAGAAGGACCATTTCTTTCAGGTATCCCTGTGATCTCTGACTGAGAGGATCGAATTGGCGCATGGATTCAAGATGGTCGCCCCAGAATTCCAGACGAACAGGTAAGGGGTATAACGGGGAAAACAGGTCAACGACACTCCCCCGAACAGAGTAATCCCCTCTTTCTTCAACCAGTGTTACGTGCTGGTAACCGGTAATTTCAAGTTTACGGACAAAAAGGTCCCTGTCAACTTCTTCCCCTGTTTCGAGATATTCCAAAGACCTGACAAAGGCCTTTTTCGGCAAGATCTTTGATACGAGGGAATCGAGAGAGGTAATCACTACAGGGTTTTTGTCGGATAATAAGGCATACAGGGCCTGCAGGCGTTTTGTTACTATATCTGTGTGTGGACTAAGCCCTGTAAGGGGGGACATATTGTAAGGAGGAAATTCATACAGCCTGAGTTCTCCTGAACCAGATTCTGCCTCTGAGCCTGACATAAAAAATTGCAGTTCTTTGTAAAGTCTTTCAGCCTCTTTTTTGCCGGGAAGGATAACGAGACAGGACTTCTTGAGATTCTCCAGTAGACGAGAAAAAGCATAGGATAATGCGGAACCCGTAAGGCCTACAATATTGATAGGGCTGATCCCTTTTTCAATCCAATCCTCCAGGGTCAGGAGATCTTGACTTTTGTATTCTATCATGATCGGGTTTTACGTTCTACTGTACACGCTTCCGTAATCGAAAGGGTCATCAGGTTTGTATCAAGTTCAGATGTTAAACCTATTGGGAGTGTCAGGTTTTTCATACCATGTCCTGACCGAAGCCCGGTTGCAAGGGGGATGTTCAGACCTTGTGAAAAGCGCATCAATAGGCGGTTGATGGAAGATCTCTCACCGCATTGCTCAAACTCGCCTCCAATGAGGCCCGAAAGCCGCTTTAATTGACCCGCAAGAGATAAATGGGTCAACATCCTGTCCAAACGGTACAGGGATTCGCCTTTCTCTTCGAGAAACATGATACAGCCATCAAGTGAGGGCAGGAAAGGGGTGCCGATAAGATGACAAATCAAGCTCAGATTGCCTCCGATCAGAGGCCCGGCAGTCTTCTCATGTATAAGCGGGGGCCCTTCTTCCCTTAAACAAAATTTCTGCACGTCACCTGAAGAGAGCACCTTTATGAGATTATTCCAGTTTTCTTGATCTTTGGTAGCGAAATCCCGAACCACTGGGCCATGAAATGTTATTAGTCCGGTCTTTGCATAGATTGCCATAAGAAGGGCGGTGATGTCGCTATACCCTACGAAGATCTTCGGATTCTCCAATATCAGGGTATAGTCTATCTCGTCGAGCAGTCTGAGACTTCCGTATCCTCCCCTGGCACAAAAAACAGCCTTAACATCCGGATTCCGAAACATGGAATGGAAATCCGAAAGGCGGTCCTTGTCATTTCCTGCGAGATAGCCTTGTCTGTCGTATACATGGGGTGCGAGACGAACTTTGAATCCTGCAGATTCCAGTAGATTTAACCCTGGCAGAAGGTCTGATTCACTGACGGGACCAGAAGGAGAGATCACGCCGACCTGATCCCCCGGCATGAGTCTTGAAGGTTTGATGATCGGGGCCCTGTTGGCTTTGAAAGGTGAAACCCGATACTGAATTCCTGCACCATTTTTCCTGTTTTGACCTTCCACTGCCGGCTTCTCTTTTCTCAGTTATTCTTTTTGAAAATAGCGATTAATCCCTGCAGGGTCAGGAATTCCTCAACATGATCAATTGTCTCAGATACATCACAAATAAGAGATGCAAGACCACCTGTAGCCAAAACAGTAAGATCTTCTCCGGACTCCTTCTTCATCCTGTTTACAATGCCGTCTATCAATCCTGCGTAGCCATATATGATGCCTGCATTCATGCTGCTGACAGTATCCCTGGTTATAATATTATCCGGTAGCGAAAATATCTCAATCCTTGGTAATCTTGACGCCTTCTGGAAAAGGGCTTCAGAAGATATCAACACCCCGGGTGCAATTGGGCCGCCCATGAAGTGTCCATCCTTTGAAATATAATCAAATGTGGTAGCTGTTCCGAGATCAACCACGATCAGGCCTCTATGATATTTTTCATAGGCGCCCACGGCATTTACAATTCGGTCAGCCCCCACTTCTTTGGGGTTATCATATCTGACCGGCATCCCCGTGTTTGTCCCAGGATCCACAATCATGGGTCTGATACTAAAATATCGGTTTGATAACTGCTCAACCGTGTTCAACAGGGCCGGCACAACAGACGAGACAATTATGTCGCTGATTTCCGCAGACTTCAAGCCAACCGATTCAAAGAAGTTGCTTACAGTGATGCCAAGCTCGTCAGGAGTGATCGTTTTCTGGGTCCTGATTCTCCAATGGTACAGGATTACCTTATTGTCTGTCACACCAAAAACGATATTTGTGTTACCGATGTCAATGCAAAGTAACATGATTGTTTCGCCTAAACTATATGGCTCTTCTCTTGATTGGTTTATGTAATGATAAGGGGTAGAGGATTCAAGGGGCCAGGTGCTTTGAGCTTCCTCTAATAATTGCGTCAACCATTTTGACTGTCTCTGCGGCATTTTTTACATTATGCACTCTTACAATATGCGCACCGTTCATAACTCCGCAGGCTATGGCAGCCATGTTTCCCGTATCCCTTTCATGTATCTCCCTGCCTAAGATATGGCCGATGAATCCTTTATTGGAAAGGCCCAGGAGAACAGGCCTTCCAAGAATCGTAAATTGTGATAACTCATTGATCAGTTGGAGATTGTCATCAAATGCCTTTCCAAAGCCGATCCCTGGATCTACAATAATCAGATCTTTTCTAACGCCTGCAGTCACTGCCCGACCCACGGCATACTTTAGAAAAGACAGGATCTCTGGTATCAGATCCTCATACAAGGGCTTGTCCTGCATATTTCCAGGCCAGCCCTTCATGTGCATGAGAATCACTGGAACCCCTGCCTCAGCCGCAATGGGAGCCATGTGGGCATCAAAGCGCAATGCACTGATATCATTTATCATTGATGCCCCTGATTTCAACGCTTCTTTTGCCACTTCACCTTTGTAAGTGTCAATGCTTATGGGAACGTTAATTTCCTTTCTCAGGGCCTCAATAACAGGAATTACCCGGTCTATTTCTTCGTTTCCGGAGGTCTTATTCGCATATGGCCGTGTGGACTCCCCCCCCACGTCTACGATATCAGCCCCGTTGAGAACCATGTCAATACCGTGTTCGACAGCCTTATCCAACGCCACATATCGGCCCCCATCTGAAAAGGAATCGGGCGTTACATTCAAGATGCCCATGACATGGGTCCGTTGGCTCATGTTCAAGACATAATCTGCCCATTTCAGTATAAAAGCCATTTTTCTCAGGCTTAAGCCAACTGGCCATCCGTTTCTTCGGGTTCATCCGTTTCTTCGGGCTTGTTCTTTTCCTCAGGCGGGGTTTCTTTGCCATGACCCATTATTTCGTCGATATCATCACTATTGAGCGTCTCCTTTTCCAGGAGGGCATGGGACATTGTATGAAGTATATCCAGATTGTCTCTGATCATCCGGATGGTTGTATCATAGGCGGTAGTTAACATCTTCTTTACTTCTTCATCAATTTCCTTTGCTGTCTCCTCGCTGTAGTCCCTGTGCTGAGAGATCTCACGGCCCAGGAATATTTGTTCGTCCTTTTTGCCAAAAGTGATCGGCCCCAGTTCTTCGCTCATACCCCATTCACATACCATTTTCCTGGCAAGGCCCGATGCCCTCTCAAGATCATTCCCCGCACCGGTTGTTTGCGTATTGAAAACAATTTCTTCGGCAGCCCTTCCGCCCATAAGAATGGCGATCTTAGTTAAAAGGTACCCTTTTGGATAGGTATGTTTTTCATCTACCGGGAGCTGCTGAGTCAACCCCAAAGCGCTGCCCCTTGGTATAATGGTCACCTTGTGGATAGGATCTGCATTGGGAATCAACTTGGCTACTAATGTATGGCCTGCCTCATGATAGGCAGTGGTCTTTTTTTCATCGTCACTAATAATCATGCTCCTGCGTTCTGCTCCCATAAGGACCTTGTCCTTGGCAGCTTCAAAATCCTGCATTTCCACTCTGTCTTTGCCAAGTCTGGCCGCCATGAGAGCCGCTTCATTAACCATGTTTTCTATGTCTGCACCCGTGAATCCGGGTGTGCCCCGGGCCAGCAAGGTTATGTCGAGATCGTCCGACACCAGCTTTTTCTTCAGATGAACCTTAAGGATACCCTCACGACCCCCAATATCCGGAATCTGCACGACTACCTGACGATCAAATCGGCCAGGTCGCAACAGGGCTGGATCAAGCACATCCGGTCTGTTGGTTGCGGCAATCAGTATGACCCCTTCGTTGGATTCAAAGCCATCCATTTCCACAAGGAGCTGATTAAGGGTCTGTTCTCTCTCATCATGGCCCCCACCTAAGCCGGCGCCACGATGACGTCCGACAGCGTCTATCTCATCAATAAATATAATGCAGGGGGCATTTTTCTTTCCTTGACCAAAAAGATCTCTTACACGGGATGCACCCACACCAACAAACATCTCAACAAAATCAGATCCACTTATAGTAAAAAAGGGAACCTCAGCCTCTCCTGCTATGGCCCTTGCCAAAAGGGTTTTCCCCGTCCCCGGCGCCCCGACCAGAAGTACCCCCTTTGGAATTCTCCCACCCAATCGGGTAAACTTCTTAGGGTCCCTGAGGAATTCAACGATCTCCCCCAGATCCTCCTTTGCCTCGTCAATGCCTGCAACGTCATCAAAGGTGACTTTTTCCTGGGAATCGGTCATGAGTCTGGCCCGGCTCTTTCCGAAAGATAGTGCCTTACCACCGCCTCCCTGCATCTGGCGCATGAAGAATATCCACACACCGATCAACAGAAGCATGGGCACCCATGACAGAAAGACCTGAAACCATGAGGAATTCTCAGCAGGCTTTACGGATATTTTCACTCCATTGTTTCTCAGCAATTTAATCAATTCAGGGTCCTTTGGTGCAAATGTCTTGAATGGCCCCTGTGCAGTAAAACCGGATATATGGTCTCCCTGAAGGATGACTTGATCAACACCCTTATTTTCAACCATGCTGATAAAGTCACTGTAACTTATGGATGTTTTGCTCTTGTCTGGCTGCTTAAATATTTGAAAAAGCATGACCATCATAAGACTGATCACGAGCCAAAGAGCCAGATTTTTATAAAACGGGTTCAATTTGATATTACCTCCGTTAAACTCGGTTGGTGCCAGTTCTGGGTGGACAATAATTGATATTTTCTTAAAAAACCGCCAAGACCGTCACTCCCGTTTTCGCGGGAATGACAATGATGTGTGCTTCCGGATTTTTCTGAGTTCATCAAGATTTAGTTTTCAGGTGAAAATGCAAATTCAGATCCAATTTCTTCTTAGGTAATAAAAATTATAAATATTTATCTTAATACAATAGGCACATTTTTTCAACTTTCTACAAAAAACTATCGCTTTTTGTTGTCTATTCCAAGTATGATGAGGTTTTAAAAAGACGAGAAATTCAAAAAGAGTGATATCGGTCCTTAATAATATCAGCAGGTTAGAAGCAATAAAAATCCGGCATCTTACTTTTTACGAGTCCATCAAGCATTAAAGAAAATCCGTCGCTTTCAAGAACTTTGTTTGCGATCGTTCACTGGTCCCTGTGGTCAGGGGGCAGGATAGAATAGTTGAGCAGGGATTTGCAAACTTTTTCATGTTTATTTGGATGAAAAGTATAATAAGGAACGTGGATAAAACAACTTTCCTAGGTAGGTGCATAGATTTGGGTCAAATTTGCTCGATCTCGAATCACAAAAGTTGAAGGAATAGTGAACTATTTTGATATTTTTGGGATTTGATATCGTGCAAAGGTGGCCTGAAGCTGTGATGCATAGTTGGGGAAGTTGTTTTTGCCACGTTCCTAAGGAAGAAGTAATAGGGAGGTCCCCATGCCCGAAGACGACTTTAGTGAAAAAGACCTGAGACAAATAAATGATCACGGACTTACCTTGGAAGCGGTGCAGAAGCATCTTGGTATTTTTAAGATGTCACCGCCCTATCAGACTCTGCTCCGTCCATGTACGCCAGGGGATGGTATCAAGGTGGTTACTGAACAAGAAATACAGGCTTTTACAGAAATGTATGAGGTCGAGGCCTTAAAACACCATTGCGTCAAGTTTGTCCCTGCTTCAGGAGCAGCAACCCGTATGTTCAGGACACCCCTCTGGTTCCTTGGCCAGGAAAAGGAAATCATGAGGGACGATATTAAAAGCCAGGCCCAAACCGGCCAGGAAAACGCCGTAGAACTCCTGACTTTTATAGATGGCATAAAGAAATTTGCATTTTTCAAGGATCTCAAATTTGTTATCTCAGAACAGGGTCTTCAGATTGAATCCTTACTCGAAATTGGCTGCTTCACAGATATTATCCGTTATCTTCTCACCAGGGAAGGCCTTAACTATGCAAACCTGCCAAAAGGAATTATTAAATTTCATGTGTATTCTGCCGGCAGTCGGACTGCCTTTGAAGAACATCTCGTTGAAGCGGCTTCTTATGTCATGAACCAAAATGGACAGTGCCCTATTCACTTCACTGTTTCAAAAGGACATCTCATCGAATTTCAGAATCTTTTAGAGAAGGTTAGACCGCTTTATGAACAATTATTTGATACCTCCTTTGATGTAACCTTTTCCTTTCAAAAAGAATCCACGGACACGATTGCAGTGGATCTTGATAACCGTCCTTTTCGCCAAAAAGATGGCCGGTTGTTGTTTCGGCCGGGAGGTCACGGGGCATTAATAGAAAACCTGAACGATCTCGAAGAGGATATAATATTTATCAAGAACGTGGATAATGTGGTTCCTGACCAGCTCAAACCGGAGACCTTCAAATGGAAGAAGATAATGGGTGGCTACCTTATTGCGATACAGGATCTAATTTTTGCCTATATGCAACAATTAGCATCAAAAGCCATTAATGAAGCTTTTTTAGACCGGGTCCTGGATTTTGTGAGGAACGAGCTTTTTTTGGCAGTGCCTGCTTTCACTGAAGATTACCCTGCTCAAGAGAAAAGACGACTGCTTATGGAAAAACTTAACCGGCCCATAAGGGTGTGTGGAATGGTCAAAAATGTGGGGGAACCGGGTGGCGGTCCGTTTTGGGTGAAAGACAGGAACGGTGATATTTCGCTCCAGATCATAGAAACGGCGCAGATCGATCCGGACTCAAAAGGTCAGCAGGTCATTCTAACATCCTGTACCCACTTCAATCCTGTGGACCTGGTGTGCGGTATCCGTGATTGGGAGGGTAAGCCATTTGACCTGCGAAAATATGTGGACCCGGACGCGGTATTTATTTCACAGAAATCAAAAGATGCAAGAGACCTGAAGGCCCTGGAGCATCCGGGGCTCTGGAACGGGGCCATGGCGCGCTGGATTACCATTTTCATGGAGGTGCCGGTGATCACATTCAATCCTGTAAAGACCGTAAACGATTTACTCCGGAAAGCGCATCAGTCCGGATGACTTGATAGCCGATGCGTTACTTCCCTGTCCATCGCCATGAGCTGGGCATAAAGAATATGATCAGTGCGAATATCTCAAGTCGACCAAGAAGCATGGTGGCGGTCAGGATCCATTTGCCGGCATCTGGAAGGGACTTTTTACAAAGCTGTCATGTCTTGAGAGAATAGCCTGCCTTGGCCTCCACGCTCCTGATTTTGCTCGCAAGCGCGCCGGACACCCCTTTGCGGTAATCGAACTTGACTTGCAGACTGATGCGGTCGGATTCCTTTTCAAGGACCCGGAAGCATCTTGCAATAAGGGAGAGAAGGTCATCAAAACTTCCCTCGACCACTGTTCCCATGGGGTTTAGACGGTAGTCAAGCCCACTCTCGTCAACGATGCTCAGGATTTTGGTAACATACTGGCTGAAGCTCGACCCCTTATCAAGTGGGATCATTGAAAATTCCATCAATGTCATTGCAATATCTACCTCTTAGCTGTTTTCATTTGCTTTTCGCAGGTCAATAGACGGAATTCACAGTGCCAAACCATCTCAGCCTGCACATTGAAGCAATGCAAAATTACTTGAAATAGCTACTATATTATATTAATATCCACCTTTACGCAACAACTTGTGGCCCCAGATTATTGAGCAGTTACACAGTGATGGACAGGAAATAGATATAAAGAATCCACGCCGAGGGGACGTGGCCTTGATTTGGCCCTTGTAAAGGGGACTTACGCCTGGGTGCATTCACAAGTGCCTAAAGTTTAAAGGACACTGTCTCTTTTGGATGCTGATTGAGTTGACTGAAACAAACTTGTCTTTTTTCAAAACTGCAACGCCAAAGGCGTACCACAACCCTGGCCCAGACCGATCACCAGAACTCTATACTCAAAAAGTCAGGTCTGGAATGATGCATAGGCAATATCAACATATACGAACGAGTCGCACCAGGGCGGGCTTTAGGTACTTTAGGCACTTCTTTTGACCACTAAATAGAGCCGAGTCAATGTCTCTGACCATGCCCACAGGACGTGATTTTCTAAGATAAAATAAATCAAAGTGAGGAGGAATTATGGCTACCAAAACCCGTTCTATCGATCAGATCATACAAGTGCAGGTGCAAAAATGGGAAACAGACCGTGTGGAACAAGGCAAGACTAAAGTTCGGCTGCCTGTTATTACGGTCGCGAGAGAGCCTGGAAGTCAGGGAAGCTTGGTAGCCGAAGGTGTTGCCAATCAACTGGGACTGGAGGTCTTTCACCGTAAGATAATTCAGCACATGGCCGACAGTGCCGATATAAGCACCCTTCTACTCGAAACAATGGATGAAAAAAGGATTTCAATTCTGGATGACTGGATATCCGCTACCGTTAGTGAAAGGCACCTATGGCCTGACGAATACCTGGAGCACCTCATGAAGGTTATAGGCGCCATTGGAGAACACGGTGGTGCGATTATCGTCGGCAGAGGCGCGAACTTTATAATTCCTCCGGGAGAGAGCTTCAGAGTGCGGGTTGTGAGCCCCCTGGAAAAGCGAATCGACTATGTGGCCCGCAAATACAGCATTTCATTTAAAGATGCAAGGCGCCGGATCCGCAGGACAGAATCGGATCGTAAGGGCTTTGTTAGAAAGCACTTTCATTCCGATATAACCAATCCTGTCAATTACGATCTTGTGATTAACACAGGATCTATGACTGTCGAGACCGCGGTGAAGGCCATAACAGGAGCTTTAGAGATGCAGTAAAGTGGATACTGAGCAGCATGATCGTGTCGTGTCATAGATACAAGAGAGAAGTGATATTTTACTTTATTACGTCTTTCTAAAGAACAGTTTTCAGGATATCTAATGCTGAAATAACACCGACGACCTTACCCTCGCGAGTTACAAATATACGGTGTATATGACCCCTGACCATAGTATCTGCTACCTGGTGTATTGTCGTGTCCTCATCCACACTAAAGATCATGGATGTCATGATATCTCTAACCAGAATCATTGATTCACCCTCCATGTGAAATGATGTAATTTCTGCAGGAGTATAATCACGTTCCATGGCATGAAGATAGTACGCATGGGGTGAATGTGGCTCTACATTTTTTACGGGCACCGTGTCATATCTGACAATGTCGGTTAAGGATACCACGCCGATCAGCTTCCCTTTTTCGGATGTAACCGGAACTCCTGAAACAGAATTTTCAATCAAAAATTCCGCCAACCGGTCTATGGGCCAATCTTCCTTCGCTTCTATGATTGCTCTTGTCATAATCTCTTTAGCTTTTCGCTGTGTCATTTTTCCCTCCTCTCTGTCTGTTGAAATTGGGTTCTCTCTTCTCGATAAAGGCAGCTATTCCCTCGCGACCATTCGGGTGATCTCCACACCATCCCAGCAGTTCCCGTTCCTTTTCTAATTGGACCTCAAGGCTCGTGTCAAAAGAATCGGTTATCAATTTTTTTAAGGCGGCAAAAGAGCTGCGCGATCTTTCTTTCATATCACTGACCAGTTGAAAT
>Ga0075124_10000836_pt1 | contig 14341 bp, 14 predicted proteins | sample AntAceMetag02UKS_FD_69809 | JGI IMG/M metagenome (GOLD analysis project Ga0075124, IMG submission 69809) | Saline lake microbial communities from Ace Lake, Antarctica - Antarctic Ace Lake Metagenome 02UKS | ecosystem: Environmental > Aquatic > Non-marine Saline and Alkaline > Saline | place... | reverse complement strand
ACCCTCGAGACGGACGATTTCAGATCCGCATTCGGGACATCTGTCGGGCATTTTGAAGGGCCTTTCATCCCCCGATCTTTTGGATGTGACGACTTTGACGACCTCTGGTATGACGTCGCCTGCCCGCTGAATGATGACAGTGTCTCCTTCGCGGACGTCTTTCTTTTCTATTTCGTCCAGATTGTGGAGGGTGGCGCGGCTTACCATGACACCCCCGACATGAACTGGTTTCATTTTTGCAACGGGAGTGAGAACGCCGGTGCGTCCCACCTGAATAGCAATATTTTCAATTATTGTTGTTGCCTGAAGCGCCGGGAATTTGCAGGCAATAGCCCATCTCGGGCTTCTGGCGACACTTCCCAGTCGATTCTGAATGGCAATCGAATCGATTTTTATAACAATCCCGTCAATTTCATAGGGGAGTGTGTCCCTCTCTTCTGTCATAGAATTGAAGTAGTCGATACATGCTGAGATATCCTTCGCTTGCCTCACGTGAGGATTAACCTTGAATCCCCACTCCGAAAGGGTCTGAAGAAATTTCCATTGACTTTCGAAGGATATCCCTTCGACTGCGCCCATGGCATAGCAGAAGATATCCAGAGGTCTTTTTGCCGTCATGCGGGAATCGAGCTGACGGAGTGAACCGGCTGCGGCATTTCTTGGATTGGCAAAAGGTTGTTCGCCCTCATTTTCCCTGAGTCTGTTGATTTTTTTAAAATTTTCTTTTCCGATATATACTTCTCCCCTTATTTCGATTTTATCCGGTGGGGACATTCCATCTATGTGGTTGATCCTCAAAGGTATCGATGAAATTGTCTTTAGATTCTGAGTTATGTCCTCGCCCTGAAATCCGTCTCCCCTGGTTGAACCCGAAATAAAATAACCTTTATCGTACAGTAAATTAACTGCAGTACCATCAAGTTTCGGTTCGACAACAAAGGAAAAGTAATCCTCGGTTTTAAGAAATCTTTTAATCCTTCTGTCAAATTCAACGATGTCCTCTTCTGTAGAGGCATTGGGTGAGAGGCTGAGCATGGGGGCAAGGTGTGTAACGGAATTGAATTTTTCAAGGGGTGGTGCGCCGACACGCTGTGTAGGTGATGCTAGTGAAGCAGCATGACCTAAAATATCAGGAAACTTCTCTTGATATATTTTATCGCTTTTAAATTCATTTTCGAGCTCTACAAGCTCCTGCATTAAACGGTCGTATTCGGCATCGGATATCTCGGGATCATCGAGTTGATAGTATCGCCTGTTGTGATGTTCAATGATCTTTCTCAGTTCATTGATTCTCTGTAATGACGATTCTCTGTCCATTTACTTGATGCGTTTCAGGTAAGGTATATCTTTTGAATTTTTTTTGGTATCGGGATGCTTATCGGAATGCTTCTCCTGATTTTTTGCCACCTGTTCGTTGAAAATGTGATTTTTAACCCTTACGGCGTTAATAATAAAGAATACTATTACCGCCTTTTCCCACTCTTTTGTCGTATTAAATTCTTCCATTCTCAGCTTATATTTTTTCCACAGACCGGTGAGTGATGCCTCATCGAGCGCAAGAATCCTTTCGGCAATATTTTCGAGAGTTTTTTCAAGCATTATGTATCTCTCCTATCGAGATTGTTTGGAAGAATACTATCGACAGACATGTAAAAAGTCAAACCAAAAGCTCCTCAAAAAAATTCTTGTCTTTTCATCCTGTATAGATATAATGCCACATTCATTCAAATTATAAAATGAAAATAGGCGTTATTTCAGACACACACCTTAGATTTAGAGATGAGCAGCTTGAGAGGATCGTAGAGGATCATTTCGCAGATGCAGAGATGATCTTGCACGCAGGAGACTTGGTGTGCCTTGATGTACTTGATGTATTTGCAGGAAAAGAGGTATATGCAGTACATGGTAACATGGATTCGGAAGAGGTGGTACTGCATCTTCCCTCGAAGCGGATCATAACAATAAAAGGTCACCGAATAGGCCTTATTCGTGGATGGGGGAATCCCACCGGTATGGAAGACAGGATAAGGGGAGAATTTGACGATATAGAGTGTATTGTTTACGGTCATACGCACCGCGCAGTAAACGGGAAGAGAAACGGTACGCTTTTCTTCAATCCTGGATCTCCGACGGATCGAAGATTTTCCCCCTATAACTCAGTCGGGATACTCGAGGTTAATGAGGCGACGGTACAAGGTGAAATAATCAGGCTTGAGAGGAGATAGTAAGAGGAGAATGTAAAGAATGGATCATATACTGTCACCAGGGAGAATGAAGTATTTGAAAAGTGAAAAGCCTGAAGGGTGTATTTTCTGCAAGGAATCAATAAGGGCGGAAGATCTTGTTTTATTCGAGGGGAAGACTTGCTATATCACGATGAACAAGTATCCCTATACCACGGGACATCTGATGGTAGTTCCATACAGGCATATTTGCGCTATGGGAGAAATGACATCTGAAGAAAAAGCCGAAATGATGGACCTTGCCGATCTCAGTATAACCATACTCAAAAAAGAGATGAATCCCGAAGGGTTCAATGTCGGAATGAACCTGGGGAAGGCGTCAGGTGCGGGAGTCGACTGTCATCTCCATCTTCACATAGTGCCACGGTGGGTCGGCGACACTAACTTTGTAACGGTCCTGGGTGATGTGAGAGTCATCCCCGAGGATATAGATATGACTCGAAGAATCTTATTGCAACATTTTCAGAAAAGTGAGGAGGTTTAACATGAAGCTGTTTTATACGATTATTGTGATGTTGGTGATGATTTTTATTATAACATTTTCACTGACAAATACCGAACTCGTCAATCTGAAATATTATGGATTCATCAATACCAGTGTCGAGGCCTATTTGCTCATCTTTATATCTTTCGGTGTCGGTATTGTCTTTGCCGGATTTATGGGGATAGTGGAGAGGTACAGGCTGTCGAGAAAGGCTGCAAGACTGACGAAAAAAATAAAACAGCTGGAGAGGGAGCAGGCAAAAGGCGAAATAGTGCCCCTTAAGGTTGAAGAAGGAACTGCTGAAAAAGCGTAAGAGTGAAATTTATTGCAGACAGGAACCTGGGGAAGCTGACAAAGTGGCTTCGTATACTGGGGTATGATACTGTCTTCTATAGCGAGAATATCGATAGAGAATTTCTCAGGGCTGGTGCGAAAGAGGGGAGAGTCGTTCTCACCAGAAGAAGGGACATGGCCCGAAGGAACTTCTCGGGCCGTATGGTAATAATTTATCACGACAGGGTATATGATCAGCTACAGGAACTGAGAGAAAAGGCTTCACTTGAACCAAATCCTCGAAACCTCTTCACTCTTTGTCTTAAATGCAACCAACCTTTACAAATGATTTCCAAGGAAAATACGGCGGATAAAGTGCCGCCCTATGTCTTCCAGACCCAGGATACCTTTCTCACCTGTCCTGAATGCGGAAAGATATACTGGCCGGGAACTCACAAGGACAATATTTTAAGGCTGCTCAAAGACCGCAATCTGTTTCATCGCCCTTGATCTTATCGATGGCGTGTTCCAGTGCCGGTATGATAAACGAAAGATTCTCCACTGCACCTTTGGGACTTCCCGGCAGATTTATTATGAGGGACTGACCCCTTATTCCGACGACGGCACGGGATATCATGGCGTGAGGAGTCTTCGCACCGCTCTCCCTTCTCATGACCTCGGCCATTCCCGGGATTTCCTTTTCTATTATTTCCAGTGTGGCGTCAGGCGTAAGATCTCTCGGGCTGACTCCCGTTCCTCCCGTGGTGATGATAAGGTCTATTTTCTTTCTGTCAGTGTATTCTATGAGCTTTTCTTTTATTACCTCTTTTTCGTCAGGTATTACTTCATAATCGATAACAGATGCAGGCATCTCTTTTAGAACTCGAATTACTTCCCTGCCGCTTATATCCTCTCTTTCACCGCGTGATCCCTTGTCGCTCACGGTTATAACTCCGGCGGTAATCAAAAACCCTAATCCTCCTTTTTCGCTTCGGCGATGATCTTTTCCTGCAGATTTCCCGGAACCTCTTCATAGTGGGATACTTCATAGGAAAAGGTGCCGCGGCCGCTCGTTATAGAGGTCAGTATCGGCGCATAATCGAGAATTTCAGCGTATGGTACCTGTCCCTTGATGAGTGAATTTCGTCCCTTCTTGTCCATTCCGAGAACCCTGCCACGCCTGCTGTTCAAATCTCCAATGATGTCTCCCGTATAATCATCGGGAACTTCAATGTCGATATTGACTATCGGTTCCAAAAGCGTCGGCTGACATAGCATAAAGCCCTTCTTGAAACCCATGGACCCCGCTATCTTAAAGGCCATTTCAGATGAATCGACGGTATGATAGGAGCCATCTACAAGAGATACCTTGACATCCACAACAGGGCAGCCGGATATAATACCTTCTTCCATTGCCTCGACGATTCCCTTTTCTACTGCGGGGATATATGTTTTGGGGATCACACCTCCTACAATCTTGTCAACAAATTCAAAGCCCTCACCGCGGGGAAGAGGCTCTATATTGATCCAGGCATCACCGTACTGACCTCTGCCGCCCGATTGTTTCTTATATTTTCCCTGTATGTTTGTCTTGCTCTTTATCGTTTCCTTATAGGGAACCTTGGGTTGTTTGAGGACCATTTCAACGCCGAACTTACGTTTTAATCGTTCTATGGTGACATCGATATGCACTTGTCCCACACCTGAAAGTATCGCCTCTTTGGTTTCAATGTTTCTCTTAAATGCAAGGGAAGGATCTTCTTCCAGGAGTCTGCTGAATGATGAAACGATCTTTTCCTCGTCGCCCTTTGATTTTGGTTCGACGGCGTAGGAAACGACGGGATGCGAGGGTAAAATCGGCTCAAAAATAATTGGTGATTTTTCGTTGCAGAGCGTATCTCCCGTCGCCGTCTCTTTGAGTTTGGCGACCGCCGCTATATCTCCGGGAATAAGCGTTTCTGCCGGCTTTTGATTTTTTCCTTCGAGGTAAAATATATTTCCCGGACGTTCGGTGCAATTTTTCGAGGTATTATAAAAATTTAAATCCGAGCTCAGCGTACCGGAATAAACCCTGAACAGCGTAAGTTTTCCCGCATAGGGATCTGCTATTGTCTTAAAGACCATGGCAGAGAAGGGGGCACCCTCTTCAGGTGTACGCTCTTCCTCGTTTTCTGAACCAGGGATTATTCCTGTTTCCGGTCCGCGGTCAAGAGGTGAGGGCATATAATCAACGATCATGTCCAAAAGCGGAACGGTGCCCATGTTTTTGATTGCTGTACCACAGAGAACAGGTACAAGATCACCAGCTATTATTCCTTTTCTCAATCCCTTTTTCAGTTCATCAACGGAGAGGTCTCCCTCCTCAAGGTACTTGTCCATGAGTTCTTCATCGCATTCGGCGATATCTTCTACCATCGTTTCTCTGTACTCTTTAGCTGTATCAAGGAGGTCCTCAGGGATGTCTTCTTTCTTCGGCTTTCCTTTAGACCCATCGAACATAAGGGCCTTCATAGCGATAAGGTCGATGAGTCCTCTGAACGATTCTTCGGTTCCTATGGGGAGATAACAGGGGGTCGCCTTTTTCCCCAGTATTTGATGTACCTCTTCGAGGACCTTGAAATAATCCGCTCGCTCCCGATCCATCTTGTTGATGAAAATCATGCGCGGCAATGAAAACTCGTCGGAGTATCCCCAGACGTTTTCGGTCTGGAATTCTACGCCCCCAACAGCATCTATGATTATTACAGCGCCATCAGACACGCGCAGACTGTATTTGGTATCAAAGGAAAAATTGGTATCGCCGGGTGTGTCAATCATATTGACTTTGCGTTTGTCCCATTCAACAAAATTGGCAGCAAGGCTGATAGATATTCGCCTCTTTTGTTCTTCCGGTTCAAAATCAAAGGTAGAGGAAGCGTCATCAACCCTCCCAAGTTTGTCTGATTTTCCGGTTATGAAGAGCAGGGATTCACAGAGTGAGGTTTTGCCTGTTCCACCGTGTCCTACCATCGTTATATTTCTTAAATTGCTCGATTCATACTTTGCCATAGGAGTTCCTTTCTGATCGCAACAGAATTGTCATAAGTGTGGATATCTATCTTATTCTGAATTTCAAAGTCAAGACAAAATGACCCTTTCAAGAGATTTAATTGACTATAAGCCGATAGTATGATATGAGAAATAGTTCGTATAAATAGAATCAGGGGTGTGTGTAAAATATGTTCAACATTGGAGATATGGCCGTGTACCCGGCGCATGGAGTAGGGGTTATTGAAGCCATAGAAAACAGGGAAATAATGGGAAACAGGCAACATTTCTACGTTATGAAGATTCTCGGAAATAATGCAAAAATAATGATTCCCAAAAATGGAGCCGAGTCAGTAGGACTGAGAGAGGTCATCACTGAAGAAGAGATTCCCAGAATTTATGAGATATTGAGTGAGAGAAATGTGCAGGTCGATAAGCAGACATGGAATAAAAGATACAAGGAGTACTGGGAAAAGATAAAGACCGGCTCGGTGTACGAGATAGCAAAGGTTCTCCGCGATCTTTTTACGCTGAAGTTAGACAAGGATCTTTCATTCGGTGAAAGAAAGATGATGGATACTGCAAAAAGTCTTTTGATAATGGAAATATCAATAGCTGCCAATTGTGAAGAAAGAGAAGTAGAAAGAAATCTTAGTAATATCTTTGCTGCATAAATTTTAATTATAAGCTTGGGTTCTTTGAAATCATACATGACGATTTCGGATAGGGGGGATAAATGTTCCAATTAATAATAAGATTATTGTTGGTTGCGGCTTGTTCTGTAAGTGGTTATTTTATTACATTAGAGTATTACGATTTTCCTTATTCACTAATTGGTTTGGCAGTTGGTTTTTTTGTTGCACTATTGGTAATACAAATTGAACGATCGATAAGAAATGTTTCTCTCAGGGTGATTTTCGGAGGTGTAATCGGCACAATTATTGGTTTTTTTATTGCCGTTCTCTTCGTATTTGGTTTGAGATGCATACCGGGCTGGGAGAAGCAAGAACTCATTCCCTGGGAATATGTCTATATCATTCTAACTTTTATTCTGGGCTATCTTGGACTCTTTCTTGGATCGAAAAAGAGCAGAGAGGCAAGCGTCTATTTGTCGGGCGCGAGGAAGGATTCAGGAGAGAGTCGTGATTACAGAATATTGGATACGAGTGTAATCATCGATGGCAGAATAGCAGATATCAGCGACACCGGTTTTATCCACGGTGACCTTATTGTTCCCAGATTTGTTTTAGACGAATTGCAGCAAATTGCCGATTCTTCAGATCATATGAAGCGCTCCCGCGGAAGAAGAGGGTTAGACATACTGAACAGAATGCAGAAAAGTGAAGGAATACATATCGAAATCGTCGATACTGATTTTCCAAAAATTAAGGGAGTGGATGCCAAACTCATTGCACTGGCAAAGAAAGAAGAGGGGAAAATAGTAACAAATGATTATAACCTCAATAAGGTTGCAGAGCTGCAGGGAATAAGTATTTTAAATGTAAATGAACTCGCAAATGCCCTTAAACCTGTGGTGTTACCGGGCGAGGCTATGGTGGTCAAGGTCATCAAAGAAGGGAAAGAGCAGGGGCAGGGGGTTGCCTATCTTGACGATGGCACCATGGTGATTGTCGATAGCGGCAGCAACTTTATAGGCAAGACCGTCCAGGTGGTGGTGACAAGTGTTCTTCAGACCACTGCGGGAAGAATGATATTTTCTAATATCAAGGAATCAAATGCCGCGAATAAGTAGAGATGATCAAATCAGCTTAAAATAATCGTAGTATGCAGCCCGGGAGTTTTTGAAACCTGGGCTTTTCCGTATTAGAATTCGTAAAGATATGGAGAATGTCGTCGCAATTATCGTTGCCGGTGGTTTCGGAAAAAGGATGACGACGAGAATTGCCAAACAGTACCTGTTATTGAATGGTATACCGGTCCTTTCCCACACAATTTCGAGGTTTGAAGAAGCCTCCTCTGTAAACGACATTATCCTCGTCGTTCCTCCCGGTGACAGCGAATATGTGCAGCGTTCCATCGTAGAGAAGTTCAATCTTTCCAAGGTGCGGCATGTAGTGGAGGGTGGCTCACAAAGACAGGATTCTGTGAGGAATGGTCTTGCAATGGTTGATAACGGAGATGGGATTGTGCTTATACATGACGGTGCGAGACCTTTCATTACCCCAGATCTTATCGATAGTTCCGTTGAAAGGGCAAGAAAATCAAGTGCCCTGGTTTTGGGAATTCCCGCCAGCGATACGGTAAAGTCTGTCGAAGAGAAAAACTTCATAAAAAAAACGCTGAAACGAGAGTCTGTCTGGCTTGTCCAAACACCACAGGTATTCAGGATCGATATAATAAAAAAGGCCTATGAAAGGGCCTATGATGAGGGTTTTTACGGAACCGATGATGCCGAGGTTGTTGAGCGGATGGGCATAACAGTCGAAATAATGCGGGGCTCGACCGCCAATATAAAAATTACAACACCCGAGGATCTCGTGCTCGGTGAGTTTCTTATGGGGAAAATATGAGAATAGGCTTCGGCTATGACAGTCATCGGTTTGAGGAGGGAAGAAGGCTCATTCTGGGCGGGGTGGAGATACCCGGTGACAGGGGGCTTCTCGGACACTCAGATGCCGATGTACTCTTGCATGCTATCGGGGATGCCATACTGGGGGCAATTGGTGAGGGTGATATTGGAAGGCATTTCCCCGATACTGATGTGACCTATAAGGATATTTCGAGCAGGGTGATTCTCGTTCGAATAAAAGAGATGATGAAAGACCGGGGCTTTTGCATACAAAACATCGATTCCACGATTGTGCTTGAGCGGCCCCGTGTGGCTCAATTCATCGGTGAAATGGTGAAAACGATAGCCGGTGATCTTGGGATTGACGAGGGCAGTGTTAATGTTAAGGCCACGACGAATGAAGGTATGGGCTTCACCGGCAGATCGGAGGGCATTGCCGCCTTTGCTGTCGTCCTGGTGAACCAAAACCACCAGTAATTCCGTCGATACTACCCCATCTTAAAAACAAAACATTAGAGCGGAATATTGCTGTGCTTTTTCGGGAGCAGATTCTCCGTTTTGTTGCTAAATGTTTCCAGGAGAACGGCGATTTTCTTTCTCGTATCCTTCGGAGTAATTATCTCGTCAATACTTGCTATAGTAGCCGCGTCATAGGGATTTCCGAATTCCTCTTCATAGAGGGCGATCAGCTCCTTTTTCTTTGATTCAGGATCTTCCGCCTCGGCGATTTCACGGCGGTATATGATGCTGCATGCCGCTTCTGCACCCAAAACGGCCATTTCGGCCGAGGGCCAGGCCATGACATAATCTGCACCGAGGTTTTTACTGCACATGCCGATATATGCTCCTCCGTAAGCCTTACGGATGACAACGGTTATTTTGGGCACTGTCGCTTCGGAATAGGAATAGAGGAGCTTCGCCCCATGACTTATTATGCCTGCCCATTCCTGCTCAGTTCCGGGCATATAACCCGGCACATCCGCCAATGTTACGATAGGAATATTAAAAGAATCGCAAAACCTGATGAATCGTGACGCCTTATCGGAGGCATCGATATCAAGCGCTCCCGCACTGAACCGAGGATTGTTTGCCACTATGCCTACGGGTTTCCCCATAATCCTTATAAAGGCGACGATGATATTTTTCGCCCATAGTTTGTGGGGTTCAAATATCTCGCCGTTGTCAGCAATAGAGCTCACGATTTTTCTCATATCGTAGGTACGCTTGGGTCTGTCCGGAATTATTGAGTCGAGCTCGGTGCATTCTCTGTGAGGGCTGTCGGTGCATTCTATGACGGGAAGCGGAGAGTGGCAGCTATCGGGAAGATAGGATAGCAGTTTCTTTATATTTTCTATACAGTCTTCATCACTTTCAGTGGCAAAATGGCAGACACCGCTCTTCGTGGCGTGAGCCATAGCGCCTCCGAGTTCCTCGTGGGTAACCTTTTCGCCGATGACAGTCTCGACCACTTCAGGTCCCGTAATATACATATAACTGCTTCCTTTAACCATGAGAACCCAATCTGTCAGGGCAGGTGAATAGACGGCAACTCCTGCTGTGGGACCCATTATGGCTGCAATTTGCGGTATATATCCCGAAGCTATAACCTTCCGGAAAAAAATTCCTCCACCTCCGTCGAGGGCCGTGACTCCTTCCTGTATTCGGACTCCGCCTGAATCGTTGAGAAATACTATTGGTTTCTTGGCAGCAATTGCCATATCCATTATTTTCCATATCTTTTTTGCATGCATCTCACCAAGACTTCCGCCGGCACTGGTAAAGTCATGAGATGCAACAAAGACGGTCCTGCCATTTACCGTGCCAAAGCCCGTTACAATTCCGTCACCCTTTATCTCCCTGTCCTTCATTCCGAAACGGGTTGAGCGATGTTTTACAAATAATCTGACCTCCTGAAAGGTATCCTTGTCGAATAAAAGATCAACTCTCTCCCGGGCGGTTAATTTTCCGAGACGGTGCTGTTTCTCTATCATCTCCTCGCCGCCCATGGTCATTAACCTCTTTTTTTCATCCTGAAAGGCCTTTATCTTGTCGGCAATTATACCCATATCGATTATTTATCTCCTTCGCAATCTACTTGATTTATTCATAGATATCACGGATTTCAAAATTATTGCAATACAAGATTTACACGCTTGACCAAATTATGAAATCCGTACTATATATGGCTCCTGCAAGGAAACACATCAACCAGAACATCATGCGAGGAGTGGTTTATGAAATATCTGAATGAAGTGAATATCAAGGGGAAAAGGGTTCTGTGCAGATTTGATTTTAATGTTCCGATGGATGAAGATTCAACAATTGCAGACGACAGAAGGATAAGGGCGGCACTTCCGACAATCAATTATGTGCTTGATGAGGATGCAAAGCTCATCATTGCTGCTCATTTGGGAAGGCCGGCGGGGAAAGTGGTGGAACGACTGAGGCTTACACAGGTTGCAAGGAGATTGTCAAGGCTTTTGGGCAGGGAAGTAGTTCTTGAAAGGGACTGTATCGGAGACGATATACAATATCTTGTCAATAATATGACTCCGGGATCGATCGTCTTTTTGGAGAATTTACGGTTTCATAAGGGAGAAACGGAAAATGATAATACCTTTGCCAAGGCACTTGCCAGACTCGCCGATGTCTATGTCGACGATGCCTTCGGCAATGCGCATAGGAGCCACGCATCTAATGTCGGCATAACCAAGTACGTCAAGGAATGTTGTGGCGGCTTCCTTATGAAAAGGGAATTAAATTATTTTAAAAGCTCTTTGAAAAAACCGTACAGGCCCCTGGTCGCAATTGTAGGGGGATCAAAGGTGTCCGACAAACTTGCCGCCCTCGTTAATCTTGTTAACGTGGCCGACAAGGTGATTGTTGGTGGAGGAATGGCCTTTACCTTCCTTAAATCCCTGGGTGTCGAAGTGGGAACATCGCTGGTGGATGAAAGTCTCATTGGTATGGCGCAGAAAGTTATTAAGCAGGTCAGCAAGTCGGGTGTCAAATTCTACCTTCCTATCGACTGCGTTATAGCACAGAAAAAGAGCAAAACAGCGGTAACCAAGATTGTGCCCGTTCAGGAGATAATTCCCAACTGGATGGGACTCGATATAGGTCCGGCCTCAATCAGGCTCTTCAGCGAGGTAATAGGAAATGCACGGACTATCGTATGGAACGGACCGATGGGAGTTTTTGAAATAGATGCCTTCAGCAGGGGAACCTATGCGATGATACACCGTATAGCCGATGCTCAAGCGCTGACGATCATCGGTGGAGGCGATACGGATGTTGCAGTTTACAAGGCGGGTGAAACAGATAATATTTCCTACATATCGACAGGAGGCGGTGCATTTCTCGATCTTGTTGAAGGGAAGAAGCTGCCGGCAATTGAGGCACTGAAAAAGTGCAACAAAAGACAGCGAGGATGATAGTAACCTGTAACGAAAGAATGTTAAGGGGAAAAGGGTTAATCTCACTCCTCTGAGGTTAACCCTTTTTAATCGTTATAGCTCATGAGAAATATCAAGATAACTATTGAATATGATGGTACCGGATATCACGGATGGCAGAGGCAGCCAAACGGGATTTCGATCCAGGAGGTGCTTGAAGATAAATTGGCTCTGATAACGAACGGTGCGGTTCGATTAATCGGATCAGGAAGGACAGATGCCGGCGTTCATGCCGTGGGCCAGGTTGCCAATTTTAAAACGGAAACGAAGATAGAATGCAGTGGCCTTCTGAGGGGCATAAACAGTCTCTTGCCTATGGATATCGCCGTCAGCGATGTGATCGATGTTAATGATGAGTTTCATTCACGTTATAGTGCAAAAAGCAAGATATACAGCTACAAAATATACAATTCTCCTGTGCGATCTCCCATTTATCATAATCATTCGTGGCACGTCTTTGGAGAACTTGATGTGGAATCGATGCGGAGCGCATCATCGTGTCTCGTCGGGACACGGGATTTCTCTTCTTTTTGTGCAGCCGGAGGCGATGCAAAGACCTATACGAGAACCGTACTCAACTGTAGCATTGTCGAAGATGCTCCCATGATCGTCTTCATAATAGAGGCTGACGGTTTTTTACGTTATATGGTACGAAACATTATCGGTACCCTCGTTGATGTGGGAAAGGGAAGAACAACTCCAGAGGCGTTCCAGGAAATAATGATACGTCAGGACAGGACAAATGCGGGTATTACAGCACCGCCCCAGGGCCTTGTGCTCAGGGAAGTCAAATACTGACGAAATGGTTAGAACATTTTGAATTGAGAAGCGAGTGCTTTCACCGCTTTCTTGGGCGGGGTTAGCGACCGAATAAAAAACAAACATTTTCCTTAACAATCGGAGATTCCCCCGCAACTTGTTGTGGGGAGCTTCAATATATTCATAATACGTCAGACATAGTAGTAAACGGTCGGCTTCTATGATATTTTAGGCCGCAGTCGCAGGGATCTGGTGCTGCGGTTTTTTTGTTGATCGGAGATTCGCAGCACGGTGATGCGGGGAGATTCAATTGATCTAGATATTATTGTGAAAGGGGGTTGGTTGTGCCGAGAAGAATAGAAGTGATGCCCAGGGAACTTTCAAGCCAGATAGCAGCGGGTGAGGTCATAGAGAGACCTGCATCGATTGTGAAGGAATTGCTTGAAAATTCTCTTGATGCCGGGGCAACTGACATTAGGGTAGAGTTGGAAGATGGGGGGAAAACTCTCATCAAAATCGTCGACAACGGAGAAGGTATCCACAAAGACGACGTACCGCTTGCCTTTGAGAGGCACGCAACGAGCAAGGTATATACATTTGAGGATATAACGGATTTAGACTCCTTCGGATTCAGGGGGGAGGCGATTGCAAGTATTGCCTCTATCTCGAAAGTTGAAATGCTTACAAGGAAAGAGGATTCTCTCTCGGGTACGAGGGTACACGTTGAAGGTGGTGTTATAAAGGAAGTGGTTGATGCCGGATGCCCCGTTGGTACATCGGTAACCGTGAAAGATATATTTTACTCTACACCCGTCAGGATGAAATTTCTTAAAAAAGATGTCACTGAACAATCGTACTGCATTGAGGCGGTTACGAGGATCGCCCTATCGAATCCGGGTACAAGAATAAAGGTTGTCGCACGGGGTAAGACGGTATTTGATGTACCGAGGACCGAAAATATATTTGAAAGGGTATCTCTTGTACTTGGTAAGAATTTCAGACAGAATTCGATGAGGATCGAGGGAAAAAAGGAAAGCGCACGTCTTGAGGGGTTTATATCGACCCCCAATCTTACGAGATCAAACACAAAAGGCCTTTTTTATTATATCAATCGAAGATTTGTAAGAGACAGCCTTTTGAATCATGCATTGATGAACTCATACCGGTGGTTAATAGAACCAAGAAAATATCCCTCTGCTGTTCTGTTTTTCGATATTCCCCCTCAGGACGTGGACGCAAATGTACATCCAACAAAGATGGAGGTCCGGTTCAGAAACTCTAGGGATATCTATGACCTTGTCATTGATTCCGTAGCGGGAACGTTGGCAATGCAGGGCATTAGCCGGGATAAAACGTCTGAATCTGGTGAATTATCAAACATTTACAGGAAGAGGACAGAGGAGACACTAAAAAGGTACACAATTTCAGCGGACCCGAAAAGGTATTTATTTGAAAAAACTGGTCAAGCCTCTGAGAGCAGAACACTTTTTACCGCTCCGGGGATATTTGAGGGGGAATATGCGACATCGAGGGAGGAGATATCCTTTTCGTCGCTACATTATCTTGGTCA
>Ga0075124_10000832_pt1 | contig 14393 bp, 10 predicted proteins | sample AntAceMetag02UKS_FD_69809 | JGI IMG/M metagenome (GOLD analysis project Ga0075124, IMG submission 69809) | Saline lake microbial communities from Ace Lake, Antarctica - Antarctic Ace Lake Metagenome 02UKS | ecosystem: Environmental > Aquatic > Non-marine Saline and Alkaline > Saline | place... | reverse complement strand
GGTCTGCGTTTTCTAGGTATAAAATGGTTGGTTGAATTTCCGATATAATACGCATTTTTTCTTGCATTCTCCACCGATTGCAACAATTCTTTTACAAAGGTGGAGCGATCCAACTTGTAAAACTCTATCATCATATCTAGTGCGTTATACAATTTTTTAAAACTAAACTCCAAATCCAGACAATAAAACAAATCGTAAATGTCCTTTCCCTCTGTTCTATCATATAACGCTATAAACTTCCTTGCCATCAAATCTTCAAGTGAGTAAACGTTGAAGATAACAGGGTGAGTTTCTACCAAAGGAGATTTTACCAATTCTTCTGTTCTTTTTACCGCTTTGGTTTGCGTAAGATAAAACTCCAATCTTACCAGGTCTTTTTCATCAAACTCATTTATGTAATAACAGTCAAATCTCAGAGTTCTATGGAATATTCTAGGTTCCTTTATATCAAAATCTATTATTTTATCGATTCTTTTCTTAATTATTGAAATTTTTTTATCTATGCTCTCTGCTGAGATAAAATCAAGATCGATATCCTCTGAGAATCTACTGGCCTCTAATTTCTGTAAGTATACACGGTTTAAAGCAGTCCCTCCTTTTAAAACCACATCTGGAAACAACTCTTTTGCCTGTTCAAGAATGATTGAAATCTTTTCATCTTTTGATAGATACTTAAGACCAATCCCTGTTTTTGCAGCTAAATATCTTAAAATCTCTAAATCAGCCATGATACCACCATGATAATATATTTTCTTTTCCGAGATTATCCAAAACCTTCCATTTTTTTATGTAAACTCCTTTACCTGACCCAGAAGGCAGCAATTTTGTGTTGTTTTTAATTCTTTTTTCGAGATATTGCAAAACATTTTCTGGAATGTCACCTGTTTCCCTCTTTAACAAGTCTAAAACGTATCCCGTTCTTTGACATAAAGAATCAGATGCAAATTCAAAATATGTTATAAATTCATCCCAATCAAAATCCGCATCAGATAATGCCTTGGTTACTGTGGAATAACCTCCGCTGTACTGTGGTTTATAGAAACAATCAAAAAATGTTTTTGGTAAGGAGGATGTATAAACGTTTTTGTAGTATGCTATGCCCATACTTTTTTTACCCACTGCAACTGATTTAAATGTGTATTCCCCGATTCTTTTTTCTGCTGATTCGTTTTTTGATATTACAAATATGGTGAAAGGTTCATAGTCTAATAGATCATAAAGCCTGAGAGCAGAAGAAAAGCCTATGTATCCTTTGAATAATGTTAAGGCGATTCTGTAAGGATTTTTTATTATGGCGGTGTCTGATGGTTTTTTTTGAACTAAATAAACCCCTTTTTTCAACCGATAAAGATAACCTTTCAAAGAAAGACTGGAACAAATTTTGTTTACTTGGTATGATTTTAAAAGGGGAAACATGTTTTTTATCTCATTTATGGGTATAATGTCAATAGATGATATACTATTGAAAATCATCTGCTCCTGCTTACTTAGATAGATATTTTTACCCATACTATACTATATTGGGGTATTATGCACATAAATTTTTCTAAATATTTGTGATACAAATAGCCAGTGACCATTTAAAAGGCAAATAGAAATGCACATATTCAGTACATAAAAATTTACATCCCAGAACTTCTACTCAGTATAAATCTGTTCACCATGCTAAACATCGACGGAGACTATCCATAAAATGGATTTTTTTTAGACTTTGATATCCTTATACTCAAAATAAAAAACCGCACCTAGTAATGCGACAAGTGTAACAACAAGTAAAACCCCAGTTCCAACACCATCAATTTCTCCAAACTTTAACACATCATACGGTTTAAAAAAATGTTTCAACGAAATATACCCTAAAAACTCATAATCAGGAATCATCTCAGCAATAGAATCAAAGACATACATAGCAACAACAACTGTCATCATCACAATACTAGCCTTCATTTTCTCATCAATAAGAGTAGAAATCAACACACCAATACCCATAATCGAAAGAAAATACGGAACAGAAATCAAATGCGTTAAAAACAAATACCAAAAATTAAGCTCTTCACCGATACCAACCGTTACCGCCATAATCACAAGCATAGCAGCAAAATTAATCACAAGAAGCATTGGGATGAGACCAATAAATTTCTCAAAAACTATTTGTTTCCGAGACACTGGATTGGACATCAGCACATCAATCGTCTTTGATTCAATCTCTTTAGAAATAACAGATGCTGCGATAAACCCAAGAATCATCCCAAGAATAAGCACCCAAAAAATCTGATACATTTCAATATTTAAAAAACCAACATACGAAGCCATATCTTCAAAACCAGAGAGAAACGAAAACGAATCCAACGCACCAGATTGATCCATCTCAGCCATCATATCCGCAAACGCAGGATACATCCCAGCATACATCACCGCCATACCTGAAAAAAGAATGGTAAGAATCAACGTCGCCTTCCAATTATCCTTCATTGTTTGAAATGCAATCCGTAAGCGAAGGATTTCCTGCAATCGATGATTCATCATCTTAGTTGTCACCTCCTTCATCATAATACCGCATAAAAATATCCTCAAGACTAAACTCCTGAATTTCTAAATCCACAATCGTGTATTTTGCAATCTTTTTAATCACTTCATCAATGTTATCTTCTGTAACAAACTCAATCCACCCATCCACAACCCGTGCGTTTTTAAACGATGCAAGTTCCTTTAAATCCTCTTTTATCTTTAACCGAATTCTCTTTCCCTTTTTCCGTTTAAGATTTTCAACACGTTCAAGAGCAACAAGCTGACCCTCTCGAATAATACCAACACGATCACAAACCTTGTCTACCTCACTAAGAATATGAGAAGAAAAAAACATCGTCCGGCCTTTTTTCTTTTCATTATGCATAAACGCGTAAAATTTTTGCTGCAACAATGGATCAAGACCGATAGTAGGCTCATCCATAATCACAATCTCAGGATCGTCCATAAACGCTTGCACAATCCCAAGCTTTTGTTTCATTCCCCGAGAATACGTTTTTATCTTTCTATCAAGTGGCAACTGAAAAATTTCTAAAAGTTCATCCAACAATGAAAGATTTGTATGCCTCAAACTACTAAAATACTGTAAGCACTGCCTCCCTGTTAAATGCTCATACAGATTAAGTTCACCGGGAATATAGCCGACATGTTTCCGAATATCAACAATATCTTTTCTTATATTTTTTCCGAAAATAAATGCTTCACCCTGATTCGGTTTCAAAAAACCTAAAAGCATTCGAATAGTTGTCGTCTTCCCAGCACCATTCGGACCTAAAAACCCAAAGATTTCACCTTTCTTCACAGTGAAAGAAACATCTTGAACCGCAACAACATCCTTGTATCTCTTTGTAAGACGCTTTACTTCAATGACACTAGTATCATATGGAACTGATTTTGCCTTTTGTTCTTCTTTATCTGCAGGAAATTTGTAATATCCTTTCAAACCGCACTGTTCACAACTGACAATCTTTTTTTCACCAGGATACCCGTTAATTTCAATAATATGGCCACAGGTTGGGCATTTCACTGTTTTAGAGATGATATCATCCGGCATTTTAACCGACTCACACGCATTTGTAGAAGATTCTATAGCACTTGCATATCAACAGACATCATATAAAGATTTTATTTGAAAAAAATAAAAAGAAATCGCGTAAATCAAAGAATACTGCTTTATTATGTAATAAAATTGATTTTATGAATGTTAAACGTTGTTTGTCATCCTAGTTTTTTGATTTTACTGATATCAAATTAAAAATGTGGTACGTCCCCTTTCCATCTACGATTTTTGCAAGTATAACTAAAACCAACAGTTCAATCCTTTCTTTTAATAAAATTTCTGGACTGATTTTGGAAAAAGACGTCGATATCATTCTGATCAAATAAATTAATCTCTTTGTTCTTTTTCCCTTCTTCGATAAGCGTATCGGTAAATCCGGATTTTGAAAACAACACAAATCCTTCTTTTCTCCGTCCTTTTTTCCAAGTAACATGGTCACTTTTCTTCTGTAAATCATCTAATATTGTTGTTCCAATCTTTTTCTTTGTCCATTTACATTCACCGAATAATACATGTTCATGAAGTTCATCAAGTGCGACAACATCAATTTCCTCGTTTTTATTCCACCAAGTTCCAACCTTTGTATAAGATTCTTGTTGTATTAATTGTTGACATATTTGTTCAAATGTAAAACTATACTGTTTCGTTAATTTATCTGCTATTGATTCAAGTAACAAGATTTGTCTGTCCTGCTCAATTAATTGTTGATAAGGATACACAAATTGAAACCAAAACGAAAAATAATTATCAGAAAGAATATACCGAGCGTTTCTACTTTCCTTTTGTTGAGTTATGGGAAAATTTTTTTTAATGACATGCAACTTTTGTAAGTTTTTCAAATATTGAGAGAGAAGTGATTTTGAAAATTCAGTTCGATTGGATATCTCTCCAAATTTGTTATATCTTTCAGCTATTGCTTGAAGGATTGCGTTATAATTACGAGGAGTTCTTAATTCCTGACGTAAAAGATTCTCTGCTTCCTCATATAGATACTCCCCTTTTTTAAAAATTTTGTGTTTTAAATTCCATGGTACTGATTTTTTATTATTCATTTTTTTTATATATGCAGGGATTCCATCAAGAATTGAAAAAAATTGAAGTCGGGCTTCAAAAGAGTGATTTGGGAATATGTGATGGAATAAGTGAAAGGGAAATGATTCTATTTTCCATTGTCCTGTTCTTCGACCATAGAGTGGACTTTTAACACTTGAGCTTCCATCATTCGAATAGAGGATCCACAAAGAATAAGAGTGCATTGTTTTTTTTGATACAGTAGAATAATTTCCAAAAGCATATAATATATAGTGAAAAAATCAAAACAAGGGAATATGAATTATAATAGTATTTCTCCTTCAGGATCCACTGTTTTACTGACATTTACAGAAAACAATATTGTTGTATTCAACGTTGAAGAAATCATTCGATTAACCAATTGGAATCGACAAAGACCCCATATCAATATTATGCAGTGAAGACCCTTATGGAACACGGATAAATAAAGGGATAGTATCTATGGATTGAGCATCAATAATTTTTTACAAACTCTTAAGCAAATCCTGTATTGCCTTTCTTACTACCTCATCTGAAGAAAGATTTGCTTCCCAGCCAAGTTTTTTAATCTTGTTTATATCAAATTGAAAATGTGGTACATCTCCTTTCCAACCACGTTTTCCACCCGTATAGGTAAATGTTACGTTTTTAAGTCCCATTTCTTCTACAACAAGTTCCCCAATTCGTGTTACTTCTGTTACAGAATCTACACCAAGGTTAAACACATTTATTTCCTCATCTGCATGTTCGTATCCATACATGATTCCATCAACACATTCAGTGACATAGAGGTAAGGTTTCCTTTGTTTTCCATCTCCAAGGATTTCTAGTTCATGTGGATTCTTTCGAAGTTTGTTGATAAAATCAACAATAACACCATGTGTCCCACGTATGCCAACAACGTTTGCAAATCGAAACATCCAGCCTTGCATGTCAAAAGTATGGCAAAACGAGCTAATCAAACCCTCAGCGGCAAGCTTTGCTGCACCATAAACCGAAATTGGAAGGAGAGGTCCATAACTTTCGGGAAGGGGAAATGGTGGTGTTTCCCCATAAATAACGCTACTTGATGAAAACACTATTTTTTTCACATCCTGTTTTCTCATTGCATCAAGCAAGTTGTAGGTTGCTAGAATGTCTTTCTTTGCGATATCTGGTTTTTGGGCACCCAATCGAACATCTGGATTTGCAGCCATGTGAAAAACAACATCATGGTCTTTTATCTCTTTAGAAACAGTTTCTGCATCTACCAAATCAGCCTCGACAAAAGTGAAATTGTCATTTTCTAAATGATGATTAATAAATTCTATTTTCCCAGAGCTTAAATCATCAAATACTGTGACAGTATGTCCTTTTTCAATTAATTTATCAACAAGATGGCTTCCAATAAATCCAGCACCGCCAGTAACAAAACTTTTCATATCAAATCACTTCTGGATTCGGTTTATCAATCTATTGTTTAAGTATTTTATCTATTGGGCCCTGAAAATTATTGGGAATAATTGGGATGATCGGCTTCTGTTTTGAAAGATGAAACAAACAAAACATTTTATAACGGATTGAGGATTTCGGTTATACGCTGTAGGGGACACCTATTGTCGGGAGATCAAATGAAAATGCGGATTCATAGAGACCAGCTGATGTTTAAATGGATTACAAAAGATCATGAGATTATAGTAGGCTTTAAACATGTTAGGCACGGAAAATGCAGCGTATGTGGGAAGAGTATACCTTGGGGCAATACTATATGTGATGAATGCTTTGAAAAAGACAAGAAAATAAGTAGGAAATAATAAAATTACAATTCACTCAGTCTTACCAAATAGGATCTAAGCGTTGTCCAATGTGATTTTCCCTGATAAATTCCACATTGCTTGAAATACATGCCCCATGTGAAGTCCTTCATTTCTTTTTTCATCTTGGGAATTATAATATACTTTAAATTAAGGACAAAAAATAGAATAAATACTACATACACCAATTCAATATATAGTTCTCTCAGTCCACCACCAAATAATAAAACAAATCTTCTTTTAACTATACTTTACTGCAAAAATTCGGATATACTTTTCAGCCAGCTAAAGTAGCCCCTGGATCAACCTATTTACATAGCAAAACGTAATTTGTGGTACTGCATTCTTTGAAAGAATTAAGACTGTAATCTATATTTTTCTAACAAAGTTTTCCATCTGCGATCTTTCCAGTCCTGTTTCATCCTAAACTATTCAACTCAAGAGGTTCAACTGGATACCACGTAGCATATTGTTTAATCGTTTGTTTAACATTGTCATCATCATGCCATGGATTTATGAAATCATGAATGTTATCCTTATCTGGAAAATAACTATGACAATATCTTGGAATAACATCTTCAGGAACAATACCGACATCATCCTCGCCTTTGAGCATATGCACCATTTGTTCGGCATTTAAAAGAGCATAGGGGATGTTATGTTCATAGAGTGCAATAGCCATTTTTGCTGTTTCAACACATCGAATTCTACTTGAACCATGTAAATATAGTCTCCAACCATCTTGTTCTTTGCTCACCATCAAAGAAATATGGGTTGAATTGCCACCACGGCAAATCTCCCAGGGATGACCACCTTGAAACCGAGAAGTATACCAATCCATAAACGCTTTTTGAGAATCTCCCTGAATTTCACGAAGCCCCTCGTCTCTTCCATCAGCCATTTTTATGTATTTATCTTTAGGAGTCAATGAATTGTCATCATCAAAATAATCATTAGCGTCATAACAAATCGAACAATAACGAAAAAAATCATCCGCTGTCATTTCATAAAGAAATTGTTTTTTATCCATTTCCGCTACTACTTTTTCAAATTTTTTAAGATTAGACCAACCAAATTCCTCATCCAATCTTTTAACATCTTTTATTTGTTCCCAAAGCGTCATTCGTTTAATCTTTCCAACCCGTTTACGAAATGGCAGTTGTTCTGATAAAAATTGATTATATTCCTTAGCATCTTTCCTAACTCTATTGACTATCTGTTTAATAGTAGTTGAGAGCCAGGTTAAAAATGTTATTTCTTGTTTGCCATCAAGTTTTGCTCCAGTTAGCTTCTCTGTTTCAAGATCAAGTTTAACTTCTAATTTCGAATCAAAAATTACAAAGAATTTTTTCTCATATAAAACAAAAGAAACCTCATACCATTGAATTTCTTCAGGATAAAAACTTTTCCAAAGCTCTTGTAAATCTTCAATGCTTTCCACTTCACCAGCTTCCTTCATTTCCTCATATTCTTCATCATCAACAAATACGGACAGAGGACCTCTTTTTGCTTGGATCCATACTGACCAAATTTTATCGATACCTTTCTCTTTAGGTTTTAAACATTGAACTATATCAGAAATACGATGCAACATTTGAATTATTTCTTCTGATTCATACGAATCTGCATCATCTTCAAAATGGTTCCACTGCCGATTACTGTGTTTTTCAACAATAGCATCGATTTCAGGTGCATAACACATAAATTTTCTATCATCCATTTTTTTCTCAAAACTCATCTTTCTTTATACCTATTACTGATAAGTTAACTTTATGTATCGTAGTAGTTTTTATCGTTTTTTATGAACAACCAAAAAAAATGTTTTTCTTTGATACGGAAAAGCCTTATGATTTTGATTATCCTTGCAATTTTTTCAAGTAATATATGTGCTAGTAATATCAATCCAATTGTTGGTGAAGATGATACTTATTCAAAAAACATACGTATTGGAGAATCAGATATTTTTAACTGGACTGTATATAGAAACTCATCCATTAATTATGTTGTAACTGTATCTGCTCAAGGTTTTGAATCTTGGAATCATCAGATTTCGCCATCATATTTTGTGTTGGATGAAATAATGCCATATCAAATCGTAGGATTACATGTAACAGTTCCAACTTACCCTGATAAAGAAAAAAGAGATGCAACTATTACTTTTTCATTCCGGCCGCTTAATGAATCAAAAACAGTTGTAATCAAAAAAGATGTAACAGTTCACGTTACAGGTGTTTTAGAAACTGGCAAAAATTCCATTCTTGGTATGTTTCGAAATCCACTTCCGCCGCCATTGGACGCAGCTATCGGAGCGTTTATTTTAAATGTATTTCTATGGACAATTATTGCAATAGTTGTTTACCTTTTTATAAAAAGAATATTGATTGAGATTGCAAAAAAAACAAAAACATTACTTGATGACATTCTGATTGAAATTATACGTCGACCAATTCTTTTCCTTATTGTACTATATGGATCTGTTCAATCAATTTTCAACCTTGATATTAATCTTGGAGTACGTGCAACTATTGATCAAATTTTCATGTTTGTATTTTTTATTGTAGGCATTTATATGGTATATCGTATTTTTGATGAAGTCCTTGAAGAAATCACAAGGAGAAAAGGTGGGAAAACAACAATATTTGGCTCTGTATTACGACCTGTTTTCCGTAAAATTGGATTAACTGTAATCATCATCGGAGGTTTAATTTTTGCTTTAAGTATTATTGGTATCGAAGTGACTGCATTACTTGCAGGTGCTGGTGTTTTGGGATTAGTAATTGCTTTTGCAGCTCAAGATACTCTTTCAAATTTTTTTAGTGGCATTCATCTTCTTCTTGATCGTCCATTTAAAATTGGAGATGTCATTTATTTAGAAACAGGAGAGTACTGTCGTGTTGAAAATGTTGGCATGCGCTCTACTAAACTTTATAGTATTTTTGATCATGAGCTTATTATTTTACCAAATAATGCTGTTGCTAATCAAAAAATAATCAATATAGTCCGGCCAGATGTAAAAATAAGGAAAAAAATTGAAGTCGGTGTTGCATATGGATCAGATTTGAAAAAAGTCAAAGAAAGTCTAATCAATGCAACAAAAAATCATCCAAATATTGTCAATAAGCCAGGATATGAACCCAAAGTACGCTTCACAGGTTTCGGCGATTCCAGTCTTAATTTCCAAATTAGCATCTGGATTGATGAAGTGATGAACCAATGGGACGTTCTAAGTGATATCCGATGTGAAATTGATAATCTTTTTAGAAAGGAAAATATTGACATTCCGTTCCCGCAACGAACAATATGGTTAAAAAAAGGGATTTTAAATGAATCATCAAATAAAAAGGAAAAATACCATACAACAAACAATACAGATAAGAAGTCAGATGAGAAGTGAAATTTAAGGCGAAATTTCAACAAATCAACTATTCAAACTTGCTATATCCAGTTTCCCTTTTGATCAAATCAATGTATCTGTTTAGCTAATCTGGCTTCTTTTGTTTAAATCGAAAAATCAGTCGAGTAGTAACTCCATTACATGTTGTTGAATGGACGGGATGCAAAAGTGGCCTGAAGAGGTTACACAAAGTATCAAAAAACTGGAAAGCAAAATCTAGAAATGGAAAACAAAGAACTCAAAAACAAAATTTCGAAAATTGTATGCAAAATCAACAGGTAAGTTTTAGATGGATCTGGTTCGTTGAGAGCACCATTCTCGAAAGAGTTTCGCTCGAACTTTTACAAAAAACGCATAGTTTGGTTTGCAAGTTTAACTCGTTAAACCTTCTTTTTTTTCGAAAGTAATATCCAATAAATTGTTTTTAACTTAAACCAAGTTCTTCTGTAAAGATTTCTTTCATTCTGAATTTTTGTATTTTACCAGTTGTAGTCATTGGGAAAGTATCTACGAATTTAATGTACTTAGGTATTTTCTGATGTGATATTTTTCCCTTGCAGAACTTTCTAACGTCTTCTTCAGTTAATTTTGATTTTGCTCTGATTTTGATCCAAACTGCAATTTCTTCACCATATCTTTTGTCAGGTACTCCAAATACATGGACGTCAACCATGTCGGGATGGCTGTATAAATATTCTTCTATCTCACGAGGGTAAATATTTTCTCCTCCTCTTATTATCATATTTTTTAGACGTCCTGTTATTCGACAATATCCTTGTTCATCCATGGTACCAAGATCTCCAGTGTGTAACCATTTTGATTCATCAATTGTTTTTTTCGTTTCTTCAGGTTTGTTATGATAACCTTTCATTATCTGGGGACCTCTAACGCATATCTCGCCTTGTATTCCAACTGGTACCACTTTGCCGGTATCTGGGTCAATTATTTTAATTTCTGTATGCTGCAATGGCCTTCCCACTGTTTCGACACGTATTTTTACAGGTTCATCATGTCTTGTTTGATTTGTAACAGGCGATGCTTCAGTGAGACCATAACATATCGTTATATCTTTAATTCCCATCTTCTCTCTAACTTTTTTCATTAGCTCAATGGGACAAGGGGCTCCTGCCATGATGCCTGTTCTAAGAGTTGAAAGATTTACAGTGTTGAACTTGGGATGTTCAAATTGAGCAATAAACATTGTTGGTACTCCATGCATTGCTGTACATTTTTCTTGTTCAACAGCTTTTAAAGTTGCAAATGGGTCGAAGAACTCGTTTGGTAGTACCATTGTTGCACCATAGTTCACACAAAGCATGTTTGATAGAACCATTCCGAAACAATGGTATAATGGTACGGGGATGCATAATCGGTCATTATGAGTAAATTGCATGTTTTCTCCAACAAAATAAGAGTTATTTACAATGTTGTGGTGTGTTAAACATGCGCCCTTAGGAAAACCTGTTGTTCCTGATGTGTATTGTATATTTATTACATCATCAGGGTCCAACTCTGCTTCCCGCTGGGAAAATTCTTTGTTGGAAACTTCTTTTCCATGGGTTAATACATCACCAGAGGTGTACAATCCAGGTCTATATTCTTCACTTAAAACTATTACATTTTTAAGTTTAGGGAATTTATATGAAAACAACTTCCCAGGAGTTTGTTCTTTTGCTTCAGGAAATATGTTGTAAAACATGTCAACATATTTAGAGGATTTGAATTTCTCAATTGAAATAAGTGTTTGACATTCTGAATCTCTTAGTACATACTCCAGTTCATTTTCGCGGAGAGCAGGATTTATCGTTACTAAAACAGCGCCGATCATGGCAGTGGAGAATTGGGTTATAACCCATTCGGTATGGTTTGTAGCCAAAATGCCTACCCTGTCGCCTTTTTTAACTCCCATGCGCATGAGCCCTTTTGCAGCTCTTCTACATATTTTGTAAAAATGTTCATAGGTATATCTTTCGTTTCTCCAAACTGCTACAAGGGCGTCATTATCTGGATATTTCTCAGCAGCATGTTTTAATCTATCGCCGATTGTTGTCCATAAGAGTGGTTTTTTGGAACCTGTATTCGCATAACTTAACTTATTATTTCCATTATTCTGTGAACTCATATAATCGCCATTATTGGAAAATTAAAAGTTCTTTTCCCACATTTAGGGAATATAAAAAAGGGGTTTCTTAATGTTTTGGAACAATGTCAAGTGAGTTTTAGACGGACCTGGCAGGATAGGCCTGCTTTACAGGAGAAAAACCGTATAGAATGGGGTGTTTTTCACGTTTGCCTGCTCTATTTGTTGGAGCGATGTCTAAATTTTGCCAATCATAATCGTTTTCTCATTTTACAAATCTCTTTTAATTTATCATAAAGCCGATTCTTAAATTTATCATAGTTCTTGGAGTCAATTTCCACTAGAGTAAGCCGGCTGATGTCATCATCGGAATCACCAAAATTATCATCATGTAACAATTTGCAATTATTTGCCAAATTATCGCCCAAATCTGGAGAAATCATATATCCACTCTCAATTTTTTCGAAAATCAACGTATTATCAAATCCAAACACATCTTTGCAAATCTTGTTTATAAGATATAAATCAAAAACATCTCTTTCTTTTAGCTTATCTCTCGTAAGAATAGCTCGATATTTCTCAATAATTATTTCATCCAAATGATAGGTATTTATCTTTAGATTTGACAGATCATAACCTATGGATTTCAAAGTTAAATCCTGATCGACAATATTATTTATTTTTAATTCAGAATAATCATGAATGATATGTTCCAAAAAGTTTAATTCAATTTTAATAGGGGTTTCTTCACCGGTTATGAAAGATTCATAGTAAACATTTAGAATATACACTGCTCGGGAATTCCTGACAAGTATATATTTACGATTTCTCCTATTGGTATCAAAAACAAATTTAGCAGTATCGCATATCGGCTTAACATCTTCAATAATTGGTGCAATTTGTTTTAATATTGCTTTTTCTCTTTTATTTTTGCTATCTAATTTTCTCAAATCATTAGAGCGCCCATAGGTAAAATCGATGTCTTCGCTTATTCTCGGATAATCCAAATAATTTCTAGCAAGTAATGTTCCACCCTTAAAAATCAGATTATCTAGATGAGGTACTTTTCCAGCATCTTTTAGTTTTTGCCACGTTGAGAGAAATAACGAGATGAAATAATCCTTTTCGATGTGATGATCTTCAATATTTGACTTTCTTTTTTCTTTGACATAGGATATATATTTTTTAAAATTAGTCCTATTCATCGATACAATACCTTCTTTTTAAAATTTTTTGAATAATTTTTAAGATATAATCTTATATTTTCATTGATCTTGAAAGCAGATAATTCTGAAGGAGGTGTTTTATTAAAATAAACAAAATCAACATAGGTTTTCTCTGGATCTGAATAATAAAAAGTAATTCTATTTTTAGTTATTTTCTTAATATGTCCAAAATTAAGGAGTTCTCTTTTCATTTTATGAAACTGATATTTTACTTCAAGGATCTTCTTTTCACCAGAAAGTTCAGAATTCACAATAGTTGGATTTACAATTCCTTGCCATATAATATTATTTCTTTCAAGAGCACTATACAGTCCAAGATACCATTTAATATTTAATTTATTAAGGATAGTATACACCATTTCATTTGTAGAATAATCAGTATAAGCCCCTTCTTTTTCTTTTGAATTTAATAAATAATAATATCCTTTGAAAACATAAAGAATATCTCTGTTTTGTCTTAAATTCACTATGATATTTTCAGAATATTTGTCTTGCAATACATCACTAAAGGTTCTTTCTAGCTGTTTTTTAGAGACAAGTTTATCTTTGAAAGATTCTAAGATATTTCTTACAATCTTTTCATCATTTTTCATAAGCACAATTAAGGCAATATAGTATTTAAATACTTTGTTTTAAAAAATATAAATAATTAGATAATTTGAAATGATTAGTATATAAATAGTTTCTTCTTCAGAACGTAATATATTTCCAAATAGTATTTACGAACCTGGCAGGATATGTTAGATTTCTATCAAGAAAAGTAGACAACAAAACGTCTCAACGTACTATATCGTCCAGATTGGTTGATATCGCCCTCTTCTTTTTTTCTTTTTACGATATGAGAAGACAAGATTTAAAATCTGTTTTATTTATCCCTTATTTGATGCTTACAGAAATATACTATTTCTCAGGAACTGGTAACTCCTACATTGTGGCATCTACTATTGCAAAAAAACTTAAAGCAAAACTAATACCAATAATTCCATTTAAAAATAATGAAGCTATAAAATCAAATGCAAATATTATCGGATTTGTTTTTCCAATATATGATTTTAAAGCACCTGAATTAATAAATGATTTTGTAAAAAAACTACAAACATCAGATTCAACATATTTTTTTGCAGTATGCACCTATGGAGTTATGCCGTTAAATACAATGAAAAAACTTGAAAAAACTCTAATGTTAAATGATAGAAAACTTTCAGGCGGATTTACTGTTAAAATGCCACATAACGGTATAGGATATTCAAAAATTCCTATAGAT
>Ga0075124_10000828_pt1 | contig 14412 bp, 15 predicted proteins | sample AntAceMetag02UKS_FD_69809 | JGI IMG/M metagenome (GOLD analysis project Ga0075124, IMG submission 69809) | Saline lake microbial communities from Ace Lake, Antarctica - Antarctic Ace Lake Metagenome 02UKS | ecosystem: Environmental > Aquatic > Non-marine Saline and Alkaline > Saline | place... | reverse complement strand
AATATTTCTCCTTTTAATCCTGAGCCTATTACCCCCATTGTAATTCCAAGTACGGGCATGGTTGCAGCGGCATCGGCGTCAGCTAGGTACCAGTATCCATCTACTCCTCGGTAGACTAGTTTATGTTTTCCCAGTGCTTCTCCGGCTTGTTCATTGACTTTAAATCCACTGCCTTCCATGTTGAAGTCTATCGCGTATTGGGTGCTCAAATCTCTCAAATATATATGGGTACGGTGATTATAAAGTTAAACAAATAACTAAGGTGAAGTGTAATACTTTGTATAAAACAAAGATAAACCAAAGGTTTTATATAGTTAACATGCTTCTATGGACTTAGATTAAAATGGTAGAACTAAACGAGTTATTTAAGAAAGAGGAAACGAAGTATCTAAAGGAACTCCACAGTGTTCTCGGACGCACATCTGGTGTCGGTGACGCAGGGTATGTGGTATACAACGCGATAGGGGCAGTTTTAGATGACCGAAGGAGAAATCCACCTAAGCCTAAAGGGTTTAAGGTTACTATGGGTTGTGGTGAAGAGCATTTCATCGAGACAACACAGCCTGAGATAGCAACGGTAGAGATAAACGGAAAACAGATATACCCCTCTGAGAACATTTCAGATAGGAAAGACCCTGAAACATATCATGAATTCGCTAAAATGTTCTCCCGTATAACTGGTGAAAACTGGAAGTTTACCGGATGGGGTGGTATGGCTTATTGGGACAACGAAGGAAAGGATAACGGTAAGAACGACCACCTTTCAGACCGGTTCGCTATACCTTGGGCTGGAATACGAGGCAAAGGATACAGCCGATTCAAGAGAATCCTATAACACCAATTTCTATATTTTCATTGTTTACTTACAAGTATGAATTTACTCCCACTTAGGGTTTACATATTTTTGACATATCTCACATATCTCATCAAAAGTAAAGACATTAATTTAATTCATAAACCAGACATAGCCAGTACGGTAGATACCTGAACCGTCCTTCATCTCATCTTTAAGTTGATTCGTCTGCGGTTCATATAACCAAACTTTATGGTCTAGGTCTACGAATAAGTTATAGGCGTGTCTGCTAGATGCAGTTGGTATGGTGTGAGATAGGGCGAAGGCTCCTTGTTTAGTGTACCCGCTTTTCTTGAAGGCGATGCTTATGAAGGCGCTTGCCACGTTACTCCAATTATCACAGTCTGAGATATCTACCTCCCATCGTGTGAGTGCTTCCTTTACTAATGGATGAATCACGTTAAGTATCTCTACCCAATCCTCTTTACTAAATAACAGATACCTAATGTCAGCCCTTACGAACTCCACATCATAGAAATCTTTAACACCGCTTACATCATAGGTGGCATAATTATAATTAGGTATCTTAGGCCAGTTGAATGACTCTAAACCTGCCTCTTCTAATCTATCTAGGAGTGTCTCTAATTCACGTATCTTCTGATGTAATTCCAGTGAATCTTTATTGCAATTTAATACGAGTTGTAGTTTCTCCATCATAAGGCTCTGATAGTTACGTGTAAGTATCAGTTTATCTTCTTTTAATTCCTCTATCTCTTTATAACAGTTTACGCAGAACAAAGATTCTAGGAAGGAGTAGAGAGATGTCAGTGGTTATTCCTCTGGTTCATATTTCTTAAGCAGAGCTTCCATGGCGTCTACACCGGCGTATCCGAGTGCAACGGTGCTTATCCATACATGTGGCAGTATCCACGTCTCAGGGATTCCTACGATAAGAGATGTCATCCAAGTTACAAGTCCTATGAACACTCCAAGTGCCAACTCTGTTAATACGCTGAATTCCCAAACCTTTTTACCGGGAAACTCTCCGTCTCTTTTCCACTGGAATATCATTCTTCCGAATGCTCCAGTTACTCCGCATATGATGGTTGCGATTAATAGTATCCACATTGGTGTCATGTTTAATCATTATCTGTTATATGTGGTGGTTTAAAAGAATAGTCCTTTAACCACAACCCTTTTTTATCACCCCCACCTATATATTAATTATGATGAACAACAAACAATCAAAACTTCTTACAGTCATAGCTTTAATAGTTGGTCTCTTAGGTGGCGCACTAATAATGCAGGGTCATATGGAAGGAACTCTTCAAACCATAAGTAACGAGTTACAAATTGAAATAGATCGGTCACTAGAACTTGAAGTAGAATATTCCACCCTTGTCGGTTCGCTTGAAGAAGCCGAGACCAAGTACGACAAATTCTATAGCGCGACAACCTCACCCACCTACTTTAACGATGAAACAATAAAACAGCTAGACAGTTTTGGCAACATAACCCTTATCTCTCAGAACACAGGCTGGGGGGATAGATATGCTGGAATAATCAGAGAGAACTACGATGTAGTAGAATTCCGGAGATACGCATCATATGATCGCATTACACCATATCTAAGAACTATGCCTAAATCAGATGTCATCATCATTATATCAACAGGAGAGCTTATCTACTTTATAGAAGAGTTCCAACAACTCGATACACCTGTATACGCTCTCATAGGATCAAGATTCATATTGCTATGAGTCCTCTTATCCTCCCAAATAAAATTAGAGTTATTTATGGTTCAGTTGGTAACCACTACCTTATTTTGGTTTACATTAATGAATTTAATTAGTCTCCAATAAACATTTATATCAGGAGCATCCCTATTTAATAGAGAATGAATCTATATGACAATTTTGCTTTTACCCACTGAGAAATGTAATTTCCAATGCACATATTGTTTTGAACCAGAGACAATGAGGCAAACCACAAACGAGTTAACCCTAAACCTTGAATCTATTGAAAACTCATTGAAATCCATATATAGTGGTGCCTACCACGGCGCTGGAATTGGTATCCATGGAGGAGAAGCAACCCTTGTCGGCCCCACTGTAATTGAAGAACTATTCAAGATAATGCAAAAATATATGCCGCCCAACAAAACGCTATCCTTAACAACCAACGCTCATCTCATAGACGACAATTTCATACGGATGCTAAAAAAATATCCTGTTCATATAGGTGTCAGCATGGATGGCCCACCTGAACTAAACACGCTTCGTGGCCCAGACCCAACCAACAAGGAGATCACTGCGAGATACAACAAGCGCCTCTGGAAAACATTGAAGAAGATGCGTAAGGCTGGAATCTCTATAGGTGCTATGGTGGTTCTCCACAAAGAAAACGCTGGTACACCTGAGAAGGTTGACAAGCTAATCGAGTGGATCAAAGACCTAGCCGACATGGGCATAACCAGCGGCAGGCTCAATCCTATGGGTGGTTGGGGAAGCTGTAAACATTTAGAGTTAACCAACGAAGAATTGACCTACGCATGGAAGCGCCTATTCGATGCAACCATGGAGTATGGTTTAGCGTGGAATCCCTTTAGGGAATACGTAGATAATTTACTCGGATTCCCTGTAGGTTCTTGTACTATGGGTCAATGTAACTTTTTCTCTACTATGACAATAAGTGTGCTTCCTGATGGAACAATATCAAACTGTGATAGAACCTTTGCCGATGACTTACATGTACGTTCAACTAGAAAAGAGCGGTGTGGAAGATACTTAGCGATGAATGCAGGAGACTGTAAGGACTGTAAATACTGGAAAATCTGTGGTGGCGGTTGCCCCGGAAATGGTATAGGAGGAGACTGGCGTAGGAAGTCTAGGTTCTGTGAGTCAATATATGAACTCTACGAATATATAGGAGACAAACTTAAGGGACTTCTACCAAACACTTATCTAATAACACAGAACAACAACAAAGACCCGTTCAAAGTAATGAACTATAACTTCACAGACAGACCATCAGCTTCAGGTTCATGTAAACCAAAGGAGGCTAAACAATGAGTAATCAACCATTCGTTATGCCTCCCTTCTGGAATATGTTGTGGCGCTCCACCAAAATCAAGCAGGAATGGGAACCCCTCCTCAGTAAAATAAGGCAAGCAAACTATTTTGCTGAATATGAATCCGTCAAACGTGGATACCGTGACTGCGATGTCTATCATGTGTACCCATACAACTTTGACACAGACCTCCAGAAAATAATTGATGATGAACTGTTTTATCAACCAATTCTTAGATCACAAAAATATGACGGTGGGGGACATATACATTATATGGCTAAGGATTTAGGGCCAAACACGTTTGTATATGGTGTCGTATCTAACTCTAAAGAGGGTGCAGAGAAATTCAAAGAATATAGTATTCCGGGGAATATTGACCACAAAATAGTTGGGCAACTTTTAGGTTATCCTGACTGCTGTATAGATTGGTTCACTGAAGAGTGGCTCACCCAGAAGAAGGCAGATCCCATGTTTGAGACTGCTATGAATACTTCTGGATGTGAAGTTGATGGGGACACCGTAACGGTGTCTGGGCCACCTGAGTTAAATAGATTAAGTAGATATGTTGGTTTATCTGCACTTCCCTACTACACTTGTAGTTTTGACTGTAAACCATCTATGGAGTTTGCTGGGTGGTGGGAAAAGTTAATGAGAGAATATGATGAACATGCATATGATAAACTCATCGAAGCCTTAAATATGCCTGTTACGTGGAGCGTTAATAACTACCTAGTCTATGTTGAACATCCCTTGTTTAGAGCTACAGCTAATGGGTTTGATGTAGACAAAAAATATACGGTGAACTGGAAACCAGAGTAATGGATATAAGCGGAGTCTTCAGGTGCTTTAGGCGTCCTACCCTGACGCGAGTGTGTCTTGAGAGAATAGTTGAGGTGTTAGATGACTCTGGTTATAGCTATGAATTAGTTGCCGTATACGATGACGCTGATCCTGACTATCTTGACATGTTAACGGAGTTTCCTTTTAAACATATTACGGTGAACCAGAATCGGTTTGAGTCTAACAAAGCTGAGATGGGTCACAAATTCAATGAAGCCCTAGATATGTGTACTGGAGATTATACGTTACACCTTGAGAACGATTTCTACTGGGTTAATCCGTGTCTTGATAAAGCAATCGAAGCACTCGAATATATGGATGTAGTACGACTCTGCATGTCACCATACTCGGATAGAGGTTTGGAACATGTAACAGATAATGCAGTCTTATTCGAGAATGAAAGGAGGTATAAGTTTACTTTGAATCCTCACCTCCGCAAGGAACGATACCCAGCGGGACGTTTTCCAGCTAAGTCTCGTTGGAGCATGGAGTCAGACTACGCGCTTAGGTTTAATACACCTGAATTGAAGGCTGGATTCCTAACAGAGGACTACTTCACACATATTGGAGTATGTAACAATAGTGGGAATTTCAGACAATATCATTTACTCTATGTTTATGGAAGAGACTGGAAGGAAAGACTAAATGACATGGATGTTGAGGCGTGGTTTAACACCCTAACCGATAATCCAAGACATCGAGAGATGTATAAGAAATATTTAAAGACAACAGACTATAGGAGAATTATATATGAAAATTGAAAGAGAAGACCTTATAGAGGTCACGAACATGTCCAAAGACGAAAGCATGATAGCCCTTGGACATATACAGAACCGCCTTTTACCCGGAGTGGAAATGTTATTCGCAACCCTAACTGGAAGCAGAGCCTTCGGTTGGGGAGGAGATGTCTATGACCGAGACGTAAAATGTGTAGTTGCCCCAGTAGAAGAAGAGTTCTGGGACACCTTCCATATTGGTATAAATGGTTATGATCTTAATGGGGAAGAACTGGAACATATGTTTAGGAGAATGAGGTGGAGATGGACTGTCTTCGAGGACTTATCAAACCCTATCTGGATTCATCCTAAATTTGACCACGACAAGTTCCTGTCTTTCGCCTCCGTGGATAACGTTGTGGCACATAGGTATACTATTCAGTTGGAGAAGATACGAGCGGAGACAAAACCTGCTGTGAGGGCTGCCCTTCATTGTTATCGACAACACATGGAGCCAATTCACTTCCTAACTAAGGGGGAGATTGAGATTAATGTGATGGAGATAAATAAGTGGATGAAGTTGGAGCAGTTACCCATTTTGGCTGACATGTATAAGACTAGGGAGTTTAGAGAAGTAGACTATAAAGCTGTGTTTGAAGAAATGGATTTCCTAGTGACACAGTTGGATGATCTCATTGAGGGTCGAGCGAGTACCTATGATGAGGACGCGCATGAGGCGTGGAAACAAGAAGTCCGTGATATTTTTAATTATAATTAAAAACCACGACTTATCTTTTTATACCGTATGCCAATGATTTATATCATAGTGAGCTGTATCACTATGTATACTATTAGCATGGGGTGTATGACTATGTAGGTAGTCATAGTGTGCTGTGTCACTGTGAGGCGTATCGACGTATGGTACATCAGTATAGGCTGAGTCAACATGTACCGTATGAGTATGTGGACTGTTAACATGAGCTTCGTCAACATGTACAGTGTGATTGTGAGCACTGTCACTGTGAGCAGTATCTACATACACTGTATGTATATGGGCAGAGTCGCTGTGTAGATAGTCTGCATAAGGAGTGTGGCTATGAGGGGTATCAACGTGAAGGTAATCTGCATAGGGTGTGTGACTATGAGCTGTATCACTATGTATACTATTAGCATGGGGTGTATGACTATGCGCTGACTCACTGAATGCTGTATCAGTGTGAGGTGTATGTATATGGGCAGAGTCGCTGTGAAGGAAGTCAACGTATGGAGTATGACTATGTGATGTGTCACTATGTATTGTATTAACGTGCGGAGTGTGACTATGGGCAGATTCACTGAACGCCACATTAACGTGAGGTGTATGACTATGAGCACTTTCGCTGAACGCTGAGTTGACATGTGGAGTGTGGTTGTGAGCAGTATCCTTATGGGAAGTATCTCTATGAGAGACATCACTATGTGCGCTATCAACATGAGATACCTGACTGTGGGCAGTGTTTTGGAACGCACCGTCAACATGAGCAGTGTTTACATGTGAAACGTTGCTATGTGCCTGCTCGTTGAATGGACTATTGCTATGATCAGGTTCTGAAATCCATCCATAGTTGCTGTGAAGAACATCTATGTGGGCCGTATTACTGTGCGGGGTATGGTCATGAGCTTCATTAGAGTGAAGTTGGTCTTGGTGAGGGCTGTCGCTGTGAGCAGAGTCGTCGTGCGCCTCTTGACTATGAATCCTATGTGAGTGAGGAGTGTCACTGTGGGCACTATTAACATGTACCGTGTGACTATGAAGTGCATCGCTATGAGCAGTATCTACATACGGTGTATGATTATGTGGCGTATCGACGTGAGCGTCATCTGCATGTACAGTGTGATCGTGTGCTGTGTCGCTATGAGCAGTATCTATGTATACCGTATGAGTGTGTGGACTATCACTATGAGCATTGTCGATATAAACTGTATGATCGTGAGGCGTATCAATGTGGGCTGTATCTACATATATCGTATGACTATGTGCTACGTCACTATGTATAACATCAACATATACAGTGTGAGTATGAGCACTATCGACGTGGATAATATCAACGTAAACAGTATGATTATGCGGGCTATCACTATGAGCGTCATCAACGTGTGGCGTATGAATGTGCGCAGAGTCGCTGTGTAGATAGTCTGCATAAGGAGTGTGGCTATGAGGGGTATCAACGTGAAGGTAATCTGCATAAGGTGTATGGATATGTGGAGTATGACTGTGTAACGTATGACTGTGTGCAGAATGACTATGAGCTTGCTCACTAAAGGGTGAGTTACTATGAGGAGTATGACTATGAGCAGCGTCACTATGTGCTTGATCTTGATATCCTGTTTCTACTAGTTCTCTCCAATGTCTAACCCCCGCTCCATCTCCGCGCTCATAAACCACTGGACTAGCATAAGGATCAGCCCTGAGTACAGTATAAATGCTTCTAGTATTTGCGTTATGCTGAACTCTAGGAACTCCACCAACACCAGTAACTTGGTCAGCAGGGGCTACTAGACATATCTCAGTATAGGTTTCATCGTAGTGAGCAATATTACTATGTGGTGTGTTAACAAAAGGTGTATGGACGTGTGCAGAGTCACTGTGGGCGTAATCAATATGAGGGTTTCCGTTTCCGGGGGTATCTCCGTGGGCAAGATCGGAGTGTACTGTATTAACGTGTGGGGTATCACTGTAAGCAGTATTGCTATGTGCGATATCCCAATGCGATTGTACCCTTAGTCCCTGATATTGATCTACCACTACAAGTCAGTCCTCATCCACACTTCACAGTTACGAGGTGCACCAGCGTTAGGATCATTTATCTCGAATCTGGGTAGGATGAGCCGTGAGCTAGTGCTCGCAGAATATGATGTATCACCGAAATCCATTAACGCCTTTCCATCTATATCAATGTCTCCCGTATCACCCCTGATTCTGAGTATGTACCCGCTGGACTCTAATACAATGTCTCCCCCCGCGCCTACGGTTTGAAGTAGCAGTACATCTTGTCCATCATCCACCAACATATCAAGATACCCAACTATGGTTTCATCAGCCTTTTTAAGCACAAATTTTCCTTCTCCATAAACTGACACAACGCCAGTGGTTGAGGCTAAATCGAATGTTTTTACAATGCCACCAGAGTAACCATATATACCTGTTTTATCAAACTTCACACCAACAGGGCCACCTGCTACGCCTACTCCTGCCGCTGTTCTGAAGTCTTTTCCTATGATGGCGTTAGAGGTGAGTACGAGGGTGTCTACTGCTCCTGCTCCGAGGAAGTCTAGCGTCATGTTTCCGCCTCTGCTATACACGGGCATGATGAGTGGTTCACTGTCTGATGTTATTTCTAGTCGGCAGATTATTCCAACTGTGTCACCGACTGCGGTTGCGTAATCAGCGGTGATATGTGCGTCTGTATCTGCGGTGCTGAAGTATATCCAATGGGGACCAAGAGCTAGGTTAAGGTCTCCTCCTGTATTCCTTCCAGTCACCACTTGTTGGGATGTTCCGTCACCAAAGTATACCGCTGGGTTTACTCCTACCCATCGTACAGCGTCTCTTGCTGTGACTATGCATGTTTCGTCTGTGTCGGTGTCTAATCCTCCAAGCATACCTGTAAGTGTAATTGATAACCCTGCTCCACCTACACTATCTATGACTGCAACTATGCTATTATTATCTTCATCTTCACAGCCTTGTACTATAAGTTCATCTCCTGCCGTGAAATTACTGAACGGTGTAAGACCAGAAGCGGTGATAGTTGTTTTCCCTGACCCAGCGTCGTTCACATCTATATCGAAGGTTGTCGTAGAACTAGCGACTGCTCTTATCGGGTAGAAGAACACTGCACTGTCAAAAGGCTGTATACCCTTCTTAAGCTGACTAGATGACAAGGTTCCTGAGATGACTGTTGCAGCGTAGTTTAATTGAACCCATGCCGCACCTGTCCACTGGTATCTTATCAGCGTGGTTGTATTATAATAGTAGTCACCATCCATCTCCCCCCCAACCGGAGGATCAGCAGCACGGTACATATCCATCGGGTCACGAATCCACGTATCAGCGGTAGAGTTATATTTATATGTTGCTGGCCCATAATATTGTATTCCACCATACACATAATCTGCTGTGAGAAGGAATATGTCTCCTTCGTTGAAGTCTGTTGGGAACGTTGCTCCAGTACGTGACTCGATGAATATCCCAGTCATTATATCTGCGAGCCAAGCATCATCTGTTGTTACTGCACCTCTCAGTTTTCTATCTGCTTCTCGTATTGCTTGTAATCTTTTCTGCACAGGGTCTTCAGTGTATATTATCCGTGTGGCGTCCACATCAGTATAAGCTAGGTCATATTCTGTGGTGAAGTCCCATCCTCTTTCATTTTTATCGTTATGAAGTCTGTGGTGAAGTGTTACTATAATGTAATCTGTTAACGCTGGTACTCCGAATCCGGGTGCTTGCACATCTACTGTCTGTGCCGCATATTTAGTGTCTGTTTGTCCTATGGCTAATGCTTTGAATTTCTTCACTGGGTCTTTCTTTAATGCCAGTGTTCTCGTAGCATAGTTATCTAATTCTTCTTGTGTGGTTAACTCTTTTCTGAACTCTGAGTACATTCGTTTACCGTATAATGCTTGACTGCTTCCAACACCAGTGTCCTCTGATATGCTTTTTGCCTCAACTGTTGGTATATATAATAAATCTATGTAAACGTAGTCAAGTGTTCCTGCTCCACTTCGTTTTATTCTTGCTCCTATTTCCTCTACTCTATCCCAGTTAAAAGAGGTGTATATTACTATACTTGTATCTGGGTTGGTGCTTGTAGGTAAAACAGATGTGAGTATTATAATTAAATCTGTGGCACTGTGAATATAATATGTGCCATTGTTTTCGCTATCCGTACACCCAATTAACTCTATAGCATCTCCTACTGATAACGTTGAGAAAGGTGTTGCACCATCAGCTGTGATAGTTCCTCTGCCATCCCCATTATCATCTACGAGTATAGCACTTGTATATAATCCCGCACGAGTTATCTCTGTTCTAGTTCCAGCCCTATAATACCATTTACCATTTGTCTCTCTTGTTGTTATCTTATTTCCATCATGTTCCCCAACTGGGAAAGATATTACCCTCCAAGAGAATTCTGATGCATCTATATCTTTTGTATGACCCTTACTTCCTGAACCTGTGGATGTTCTGTAGAAGTGAATCATAATTCCGTTTGTATCTGTGAGCGTTGGCTCAAAACTGAATGTTCCATCACTTCCATATTTTGGTATGACCGATATAGTTGCCTGTCCAAGGTCTTTACTCATATCTATGACTCCTCCTTGGCTATATTTTCCGTCACTGAAATCTAATCCAACGGTTTCATCATCGCTTCCCAGTTCAACTGATAAACTTGCACCCCCCCTCATGTAGGTGGTTTTCCAATCTATTATTGTGCTTCCGACGCCTTCAAAGGTTTCCCAGTCTGCGGCGTTTCCATTAGTCCAATGGTCTTTTGTTGATCCTGCATGTATTTCTATATAGTTTTTAATATCGTTTCCTATGCTTTCATATTCCTCAAAGTTAAGTAGGTTATTAGAGGCTCCACCTGCTACGCTGAGTAAGTCAACGGTGCTGTCAACTGTTCCAGCCTCAAAGTAGAAAAGTTCTCCAGTGGTATCTATATAGAAATCCCACCCGACGAGTTGACTGATATCTACTACTGCATCTGATAGATATGTTCTTTGGCATTTATAGGTGGTATTAGGTGCTCCCCCTATTGGTGGAGTGTATATTAATGGGTCTCCTAACGCTAATAATATATCAGCTATAATATCCCCTGAATCCACATCTATGAATCTATCTGTTGTGAGGGAAAGGTCAGTAAGTATACGTCCATCGTCTCTGCTTTTAACTGTCATCCATTCTGTGAGTACACCTTTTTTACCGAGTGTCGGCATAACTGTGTCCACGTATCCGCTGAACATTAATTGTCCATTAATAGCAACCTCTACGGCATCGTTAGGGTCAAACATATCACCCCAAGCATCCCCTGTATTATTTATAACTAGGTCACAGGAACCTATTCCAGTGGATTTTGTTTTATATATATCTACGTCTCTTACATAGTTACTTACGTTATTTCCGTCTATTGTTATTGTTACATCTGATGTTGTCATTTAATTTACCCCGCATCTACATTGTACCATTGTTGTGCATCTATCCATCTTTCAACCCAAGTTTTCTGTGAATCGCTTAATGTTGGAACAAAAGACTTTATTTTATCTACTGCTGCATCAACAGATGCAAAACCAAACCCTTTTGACTCTACCTCTGATTGAAACTGGTCACGCCATGTAGCAAACCCTGTTTGTTCAGCTACTAATTCACGATACTCTCTATGTGTTAAATCAAGTTCTTTTCTAAACAAATCCTCGTATGCTGATTGTGCTCTTTCTATACGTTCTACTTCACTTTTTATTGCGTTATACATCATTTTTGTTATGAATACAATTAACGCTGCGTATCCTAGTAGGCTTTGTAGGGTGAGTTGTTTCGCTAATTCTGGTGCCATGTCCTTTACTGCACCAGCCTCTCTTCCCTTCTCTGCTGCTTGTACACCTAATCTGGTTCTGAATAATAATTGTGATACTTCACGCATATACGGTATAGTATTAATTATAGTACGTATGTTTCTGTTAAGTGTAGGTAACTGATCTAGGTTTACACCAGCGGCTTTTGCTGCTTTACGGGCGTCACTTATCTGTTTATTTAATTCACGTACCCGTTTAGTGGAATCATCCCCTCCACTGCCTCCGAATCCTGCTTGATTTAGTTTAAATAATAAATTGTTTATTTCCTCGTCATATACTACAACTTTTATTCTTTCTTCAGCCATTACATTGACTCCAGTTTCTCTCTATGTAATGCTTGCTCAAACCCTATAGCTTTATTAAGTAGATATAATCTACACCCACATCCATATTGCACTCCTTTTCTCGGTTGAATATATTCTGGGAAGTTTGGTGATTCATGTGTTCTTGGATGATACTCGTTTCCAGATAAATGGGTTGCCAATGGAAACTTTTCCTGCACCTGTTCACCAGTATACTCCGCTTCATCATGTGATAAGCAAACAGGACACTCTCTTCCATCATGAGCGGTACTATACCTATAAATAAACTCTTTCTTGAACATGCTATATCCTTCACTGTTTCTCCGCGCTATGATATCTTTAATCCGTCCAAGTCTAACCTTTATTCCCTCTAGGTTCCCTGAAACAGTTAACACGGGAGTAGCCGTCACTGTTCACCTCGTTTCTTGAACGCGGCTTCTCCGTAGTAGACTCGATCCCATCCTCGTGGTTCAGGTATAGTTAACATTGGAGGTGGACTGTGTTTCTCAATATATTCATCTACTGGAAGCATCAATAATAGTTCTGGTTCACAGTCTGCTCTAATCGCTGCTAGGACTAACTCATATTGTATGTTGAAGGCGTCATCATCTTGTCCTCGTTCAATTAAAGCCGCAAGTAGCTCAAGTACACTAATATCTTCTGACATGGTTTCCGGTGTTGTCATATTGAATCATCATGGCCAATTAATCACGCGTGATCCATACATCAAAATTTTATATTCTACGCTATTTCTTGATGCCCCATCCTCGATACGCCCCGGTTCCTTCTTGGTGACGTAGCTTTCAGTGAAGGTATATGTCCATGTTTCCAGTTGACTCGTTGCGTTTGCTATGTTAAACGTTACGATGAAAGAGGTTCCTATTGCGGAGTTAGCCGCTATTATTCCCCATGACGCATCAAACACGGTGCTATCGCTATCAAAAACAATGGTTATCTCTCTCCACTTAGCCCGCTCCAATATGCCTAATCCCTGATAGGTGTTAGGTACAAATTGTGGGGTAATATTCATGATATGGTCTTCATCAAAGCTTAATATATTGGTAGCTGTGACACCGTTACCTGTAACTGATACAATATTCTTAATTTTAACCGCACCAGCAACCATTAGGCTCTCACCTCATCCACTAACCCTATGAATCTAAATACTACTGTTTGATGCATCGTGTTATCCTCATTACTTATAGTGGTTTTTTCTCCGGTACACCACACTACGTTTGCGCGAACCCCACCTAACGTGTATTGAAGAATAGCTGCGGTACCATCATGTTCTCTTATATCAACCTCTAAAAACTCTATGGAGGTGTTTGCCCCATCTTCATCTATCGCTGGCTTACTGTCAGCTAAATCAACATGTTGAGTGTAAGCCCACCTCGTGGTTTCATCTGTTACATCTGTAAGCCAATCTGTGTCTAACGCCATCTCCATTTCAAGATATTTATGACTCTGATGAACACCTGATGGGTTATAATCATTAATAACGGTGAGAGGTAACACCATGTCGCCTTCTACCGCCACTACTTTAGTTGACCAGTAGAGGACATTTGTTATTGTTTGGCAGTCAATCGCCGTTCTTCCTACTCTAACTGAAGTTACTTTATCGTACTTGTAATCTGTCATATTTTATTATCCTCCATAACTTGTCTCATATTCTAATGTATGTTTTGTCTCATATATGTTTAAACCACCAACATGTTTAAACGTTGAGTCGTCGCTATTTATCTTCAACGTATACGCTGGACTTGCACCTGCCACGCTCTGAGCGAATGCGGCTACTGCGTTACGTAACGCATAAGTGACTTTATACTGCATAGCCTCAGCGGTACACAATAAAACCCCCGTAAGTGGCTTATCTACCGTCGTCACAGTCACAGGGTAACTCATCTGATAATGCAGTGGTTTATCTTGAATTGGACGCTCACTACGACTACGAGGTAAAGCATAACTAATGACCACATCATATGCGGCAGTGTAGAAAAGATACTTTAATGTCTCAGGCCCGCCTTCCCATATATGTAAGACACTTGCGTTTGCTACACCGTTGTCCTTCTTAATATT
>Ga0075124_10000825_pt1 | contig 14435 bp, 12 predicted proteins | sample AntAceMetag02UKS_FD_69809 | JGI IMG/M metagenome (GOLD analysis project Ga0075124, IMG submission 69809) | Saline lake microbial communities from Ace Lake, Antarctica - Antarctic Ace Lake Metagenome 02UKS | ecosystem: Environmental > Aquatic > Non-marine Saline and Alkaline > Saline | place... | reverse complement strand
ATTGAATTACCCGAAACAGATATCCTTGGTAATCCTCGCATCTGGGATGGTTTTGTGGATATGGGTGCTTATGAATATGGTCCGTGGGTGGGTGTTGAAAATCAAAATTCAAAATTCAAAATTCAAAATTATTAACTGTTTCGCCTAATCCTTTTACATACAGCACACAAATAAAATATACAACATCCGAAAAAGGAAAAATGCAAATTTTTGTTTATAATATCCAAGGAAATAAAGTTACAACATTAATGGATGTAAAAGGCTTAGCCGGAAGCGGAGAATTTTCATGGGATGGAAAAAACGATTACGGACAAAAACTACCTGCCGGAATTTATGTTATTAATATTATTATTAATGATGAAATTGTGGAAGCGGTGAAAACTGTGAAAAAATAAAATCTTTGGTATTTTCAAACAAACACTATTTATAAAATTTCCCAATCCTTTTTACAACCTTATCAATTTGCTCTTCAGTTAAAACATTGTAGAATGGGAGGCGGATAATCTTTTCAGAATATTCTACTGCATTTTTCAATTCCCTGCCATCATGTTTATCTTTATAAAACTCGCTTAAATGTAATGGAAGATAATGAAAAACCGCATAAATCTGATCTCTTTTTAAATAAGCCAAAAGTTTGTTTCTTTGATTTTCATCATCAGTAACAACATAAAACATATGAGCATTATTTGAAGCATAATCAGGAATATAAGGGAGTTTTAAATTTCCTTTTTCTTCGAGAACTTTGAGTCTTTCTTGATAATTATTCCACACACCTAACCTCATCTTCTGGATTTTTTTGAGATTATTTATCTGTCCAAATAAAACAGCAGCAATCATATCAGATGGCAAAAAAGAAGAGCCAACATCAACCCAGCCATATTTATCTACTTCACCTCTGAAAAATGCAGCACGATTGGTTCCCTTCTCCCAAATAATTTCTGCACGTTTTGTAAATTGTGTGTCGTTAACAGTTAGCATCCCTCCTTCTCCGGAAATAAGATTTTTTGTTTCATGAAAAGAAAAAGCTCCAAGATGTCCGATACTTCCCAAGGGTTTATTTTTGTAGTATGAATCAATTGAATGAGCGGCATCTTCTATAACAAATAAATTATGCTTTTCGGCAACAGCCATAATTTTATCCATCTCGCAAGCCACACCTGCATAATGAACAACAACTATTGCTTTTGTTTTTTCAGTTATAAGTTCTTCAATTTTATCAGGATCAATATTTGGAAGTTTGCTGCTGCTGTCAGCAAAAACTATTTTTGCCCCACGAAGAATAAATGGATTGGCAGACGAAACAAAAGTAAAAGAAGGAATAATTACCTCATCACCGGGCAGGAGATTAATTAAAATTGAAGCCATCTCAAGAGCATCGGTGCAGGAAGTTGTAAGAAGTGATTTTTTAAATCCATATTTTTTTTCAAAAAAAGCATGGCACTTTTTGGTAAACACACCATTACCGGAAAGATGACCAGTAAGACCTCCGTTAATAATATTCTGGATTTCTTCTCCTGCAAAATATGGCTGGTTGAAATGTATCTTCATTTGTTTTTATTTACTTTTATTATAACGGAAACGCGGATTACACGAAAAAACGCGGAGTTTCACTGAGGTATTGATTTACCTTTCCGCGATAATTAGCGTTATTCTGTGTAATCCGTGTTCCTATTTATTTCATCCGTGCGTGTTTTTTAGTATATTTTAAAAACTCAAAAATAAAACATTTTACCTTTATCAGTATTCTCTGAATTATTTAATATTATTTCTGGCATATTTTTCTCAATCATTTGAGCAATACCACAATCATAATCTTTTTTCTCCAACAAGAAATTTGTTTTCCCTTTTGGAAGAAGAATATTAAAAGCTTTCATGATTACTTTCGATCTTTTGGTATAGCTATCAATATTCATTTTATATAATTGATATTCAGGATCAATATCCTTATAAACTTCAAATCCGAGAAGTTTATTAAAACGTCTGGCATTAGCATTATCTTTTCGGATTTTTGCAAAAGCAGTCAACCTGAAAACCCTCACACCAATTTCACCAAAAATCAATGAACAAATAATGGGAATATGGCTTTTTAAAATACTTTTATCCCAATAAAACACTCCGGTCTCCATCGACATTTTTTCCCAGTCAATATCTTTTCCGTTTATTAAACCAATTTTTTTCTCTTTGTATTCGATGATAAAATATAAATTATATTTATTGTTGATTGAATCAAACCACTTTTTTTGCATTTCTCTGGTTATATTCTCTCTATAAATCATAGTACGAGAAATGTCTTTAGAGTTTCTCCATTTTCGCAAAAGCTCAATGTCTTCTTCCTGCAATCTTTTATAAACAATATCTCCCCTCGAAATTATCATAATAAATATTTACGCTAATTAATTGAAAACAAAACTACATATTTCTTAAATATTTGTGTTGATTGAAAAATCTTAAATTATAATTACTTTTGCACAAAAGAGGAATTTAAGATTTGGAAAATAAAAAGAGAAATAAATTATTACTGATAAACCCGCATAGCCCATATAACAAGGATGCTTTGTTTGATACCAGCACAATTTCTCCTCCATTAGGATTGGGAATCATTGCAGGACTAACTCCCAAAGATTGGGATATTGAAATTCTTGACGAAAATTTCGAGGAATTCAAATTTAAAGAAGCTAATCTGGTTGGTATAACTACATTAACTTCTGCTGCAAACAGAGCTTACGAAATATCTGAGATCTATCGTAAAAAAGGCATAAAAACAATACTTGGCGGGATTCATGTTTCCATGAGACCTGAAGAAGCAAAAAAATATGCTGATGCAATTGTAACCGGAGAAGCGGAAGGTATTTGGGGAAAAGTATTAAATGATTTTCAGGAAAATAACTTACAAAAAGAATATAAGGGCGAATTGCTTTCATTAGAAAATGCAGTCTGGCCACGAAGAGATCTTTTTCACCCGGGATACGAATACTCCAATATTCAAACTACCAGAGGCTGTCCTATGAATTGTGATTTTTGTTCAGTTCACACTTTTAATGGAAACAAATACAGACAACGTCCGGTTGAAGATGTTTTGGATGAACTTGAAACAATCGAGGGAGAGCATCTTTTTTTTGTTGATGATAATATTATCGGTTACAACAAAGCTTCAGCTGAAAGAGCTATCAAACTATTTAAAGGAATGATAGACCGGGGCATCAAAAAAGATTGGTATTGTCAGGCTTCCTTAAATGTTTCTGAAAATGATGATGTTTTGAAATATGCAGCCGAAAGCGGATGCAAAATGATACTCATCGGAATTGAATCTGAAAAAATTGAACAGCTTCAGGAAGCAAATAAAATAATGAATATTAAAATTGGCATAGACCATTATGAAGAAATATTCAAAAAAATTCATTCCCACGGAATTAGTGTTTTGGGTGCATTAATTTTTGGACTGGATACTGACTCGGTTGATGATATTAAAAACAGAGCTGATTATGCTATAAAATCAGGTATTGACGCAATGCAGGCAACAATACTTACTCCTTTGCCGGGAACTCGTTTATTTAAAAGACTGGAAAAAGAAAACAGATTGCTTTTTACAAACTTTCCCGAAGATTGGAAACATTATCATTTTTTGGAAGTTATTCATCAACCTAAATTAATGAAACCGGAAGAATTGTATAAAACAATAAAAGAGTGCTGGAAAAAGATGTGGAATGAAAAAACTTTGTACAAGAAATTATTAAAAACATTAAAAGCAACAAAAAGTGCAAAAGCAGCTGCATGGGCTTTTACTTCAAATATGGAAAGACACAATGTTGCTTTTGGTAATAGAAAAACACCATTGGATATTCAGAAAATCATTGGCGGTTTGCCCTCTGTTGATTAAAATAACAGTTACTCCTGACCTTTTGAATTTGATGATTGCAAAATTCTATCTGAGAATATTTGATCCGAAAAAACTTACGGGGCTTACGGATATTTGATTGAGGATTGGAAAACTCCAGGCATTCTAGGCACTCCAAACTCTAGGCACTAATTTATTACTAATCCAAAACCTTATCAATACTATAATTCGGTTTTTTGTTTTGCACAGAACTGATTCTACTTAAATATCCTCCTATCACTCCCAAACTGAACACAATAATACTTGTAGAAAAAAGCACAACAACAATCAGAGAAGTATATCCGAGAGGTACATTGAAAAATATTTTTTGAATAATAAATTTGATAGCCAGAATAAAAGATAAAAATGAAATTATCAATCCACTGTAAACCATTATCTTCAATGGAATATTTGTGTAATAATAAGTAAGGTTTGAAGCAAGACGAAACAAAGCTCTTGGACTATATCCCGATTTATTATTTCTGCGTTTCCTGTGCTCAACATTAACAAACGAAATATTATCGGTGTACCATTGTATAACCTCATCAATAAAAATAAAATTCTGATTATGAATAATTATTTTTTCAATTATTTTACGACTTATTATTCTGAAAGACGAACCTTCTCCGGTTCTGTTAAGAAATATCTTTGAAGATTTTTTTACACTTTTACTCATGAAATTTCGTGCACGTGAATGTTGCTTTTTGGTATAAATACCGTAAGTAATATCACTTTCTTTTTTCATGAAAGTATCAATAAGTTTTTTGATCTCTTTGGGCGGGTTTTGCAGGTCATCGTCAATTGTAATAATATTTTTACCTTCAGTAAATCCAAAACCGCACATTGTTGTGTTATGCTGTCCGAAATTTTTATTTAGTTTAACAGCTTTTATAATTTTAGGAAATTTCTTTTTCAAGTCTTTCAAAACCTCCCAGCTTTTATCCGTTCCACAATCTTCAACAAAAACAACTTCAAAGGTTTTTTTCATTCCTTCGAAAACATTTTTTATACTTTCAAATAACTCTTCTAATGTATCTTCACTATTATAAACCGGTACAACAACTGAAAAATCTTTCATTTCAAAAATTTTTGTAAATATAAATATTTTGTTGGGATTATTATTTCCTGCCTAATTACTCACCTTCTAAAATCATCATTCGTTAATCATTATTCGATATTCAATTTATCCTTCTTTTTTTGACTTAATGATATCTACTGAATCACCCCGCCCAAAACAATATTAGTCCCTGAAATCCACTTTGCTTCATCCGACAAAAGAAAAATAATTGTGTTTGCAACATCTTGTGCTTCTCCCACTCCCATTGGATATTTCTTTAAATATCGCTTAAGCGAATCTTCTACAATTTCCATTTGACCTTCTTTTGCAGGTTCTGAAATTAGAGGTGTGTTTACTAGTCCGGGAGATAAACAGTTAGATCGTATTCCTTTTTTCACAAGTTCGAGAGCAAGGGTTTTTGAATATGCTTCGATGGCTGATTTTGCGCTATTATAAAGTGAACCTCCAAAGTATGGACTTTTTGTAGCTACTGTTGACATAAAAACTACAGATGAATTGTTCAGCAATTTTTTTGTCAGAAGAATACGGGCAGTCAATAAAACCGGAACTTCAAAATTAATTCTGGTCATTTTACTTATATCTGCTTGTCGGATAAATTTTGCCGGTGTTGGTCCAATAATTCCTGCACAATGAACAATGCCGTTAAGTTTTGGGAGTTCTTTAACAAGATTATTTATTTGTTCTTCCTGAGTTAAATCAGCAACATAAAATTGATGATTTTTGCCCTCAAGCTGAGTATATGTTTCGTTTAATCTTTCCTGATTGCGTCCTGTGATAATTACATTTCCTCCTTGTTTGGAAATACTGACAGCAGCTTGTTTTCCTATTCCGGAAGATGCTCCGGTAACCAGAATATTTTTCCCGGATAAATCGCAAAAATTCATATCAATCGATTTTTTGGTAAGTAATTATTTCAGGGCAAACAATATTTTCTGTTTCCAGAATTACACTTCCCCACGATAATCCTACACCAAATCCTGAAAACAGAAATTTTATTTTTTTATTTTTAACTACCTCATTGAGTTTGGTAACTATTGTTAACGGAATTGAAGCAGAGCTTGTATTTCCATAATCTTTAAGAGAATATGGAACCTTTTCTTCAGGAAGTCTGAGCTGCCTTCGAATTGTTTCATTCATCAGTTTATTAGCCTGATGAAAAACATAATAATCGATATCCTCAATTGTTTGTGAAGCAAACTCTAGAGTTTTCTTAATATTCGGGCGAACCTCTCTTAAAGAGAAATTAAAAACATCAACTCCATTCAGGGCAATATTGAAATTATTACGGTAAATGCCTTCATCAATTTTTTTATATTCAAATGAAGTTTCTTTATTAGCAAAATTTCTTATGCCGCCATCAGGTATAATTATTGCTTTATAACCTTTTCCATCTGTCTGAAGATTAAATGTCATTTTAGGAACATTTTCCTTCAATTCAAGTGCTGTTGCTGTACCTGCATCACCAAATAAAGGAAAAGCGCTTTTATCTTTAAATGAAGTATTTAAAGTTGAAATATCGCCGCTAAGGAGCAAGGCTTTTTTAATTCTTCCGGTTGACATCAAGCTGCCAATTACCGACAAACCATAAACATAACCCGAACATCCAAGGCTGATATCAAAAGCCATACATGTTTTTGGAAAACCAAATTTTTCCTGAAGAATTCCAGCAGTTGCAGGAATAAGATAATCACGCGATTGGGAAACGAAAATTAGTAATTGTATCTCATCTCTGTCCCATTTCAAATCATCCAATAATTTGTTGGCTGCAACAAAACAAAGGTCGGCAGTAGTTGTTCCTTTGTCGGCATACCTTTTCTTTTCAACACCAATAGTTTTTATAAGTATCTCCCTATCTTTTTCAGAAATCCAATCATAATCATTATTGTTGTATTCTTTTTCAGGAACACATGCCGAAATCCCTGAAACCTTAATATCAGGAATAGAAAAAATTGCCATTTTATATTGTTATTTAATATTTACTTTAGTCTCAACAATATTATAAAGATCCTGAACTGTTATCGCTTGTATCAATTCCTGAGCAGTAAGTTCAACATCATATTCAACATTAACATGAGCAAGAAAAATAAGCGCATTTATTGAATCCCATGTAAAATATTCTCTAAGAGCAACTTCAGGTTTTAAGCTACCTGATTTTAAATCTTCAAATTCTTCTTCAACTTTTTTAATAAAATCTGTAATATTCATTTTTAGTAAAATTTTATGCAAAATTAGCTTTTTTTATTGATTTCTATAAATACTGTTTGCAAAATAATTAGCCACAGATTCACAGAAAAAATAATCAGTATAGAAATTAATACAGGATTTTATTAAAAACAAACTCATTATAGGATTAAATATTCAATTTCAATTTCTGCTTTTTAACTTGTTTATTGAGTGTTGAGTGTTTTTTATTGAATGTTTTAATTACAAATATAGTCGACACAAATTAGGAACTATTTTTCAACTCAACTGTGAATTTTTTCAACAATAATAAAAGAATCCGTCTCAATAAAGGTTGATAATCCTCGCATAATAATTATATTTGCAGCAAGAATCATTATCAGAAATGGCAAAAAAAACAAAGAAATTATTACTAATTAATCCTTTAAACTCAAGTAGAAAAGGACTAATAATTCACAAGCATGTTATTTACCCTCCGATTGGATTGGGAATAATTGCTACTCTTACACCCAATGACTGGGAAGTAGAAATTTGGGATGAAAACTTCGATACTTTCGTATATCAAGATGCAGATCTTGTCGGGTTAACTGCTTTAACTTCAAGTGTTACCAGAGCATATGAGATAGCAAAAATGTATAAAGAAAAAGAAATCCCAACAGTAATTGGCGGAATTCATGCTTCAATGGTTTCGGATGAAGCTGTAAAATATGTTGATACTGTTGTGATAGGCGAGGTTGAAAGTGTATGGAAAAATTTAATTGATGATTTTGAAAACGATAATTTGCAAAAAATTTATAAAGGGCAACATTTATCAATGGAAAATGCTCCCAAGCCAGCACGTGAATTATTTCACAAAGATTATCAATTTGCAAGCATTCAGACTTCAAGAGGTTGTCCGATGAATTGCGATTTTTGCTCTGTTCATACATTTAATGGAAATTCTTATCGTCTGCGAAATGTAGATGAAGTTCTTGACGAACTAGAAACCATTGAGCATAAAATGATTTATTTTGTTGATGATAACATTATTGGTTACGGCAAAAAATCACAGCTTCGGGCAATCGAACTTTTCAAAGGAATAATTGAGCGGGGAATAAAAATTGAATGGTTTTGCTCTGCGTCGATGAATTTTACAGACAACGAAGAAGTTGTAAAACTTGCTGCTGAAAGCGGTTGCAAAATGGTGCTTCTTGGAATTGAATCCGAGAGAGTTGATCAGCTTCAGGAAATGAATAAAAAGCTTAATGTAAAAATGGGTATAGAAAGCTATAGCAAAGTATTTGATAAAATCCATAAATACGGAATTGCTGTCCTTGGTGCTTTCATCTACGGATTGGAAAGCGATACACCCGAATCAATGACTCATCGAACTGATTACATTAACGATGCCGAAATTGATGCAGTACAAGCTACTATTTTAACACCACTTCCGGGTACAGCTCTTTTTAACAGAATGAAAAAGAGAAATAAAATAATCCTCAATAATTATCCTGAAGATTGGCAACATTATCATTTTGCGGAAGTTGTTTTTAAACACGATTTGATGGAGCCCAAGTTTATGATGAAAGAAATTAAAAACAACTGGGATAAACTTTATAATGAAGAAATTTTAAAGAAGAAATTTATACGTACTTTGAAAAAAACCAAAAGTACAGTTGCAGGAATTTGGTCTTACGGATCGAATCTACAATATTATAATCTTGCTTTTGAACATGACAGACCTCAAAGAGATCTTGTAGATGTTTTTGGATTAAAAGATTTTGATGCTAATCCATTTTTAAAAGAAAAGAATTAATACTTCAGCCTCAAAACAAAATACTTTATTAAAATTGAGTTAACAAACAAATGAAAAACATTGAACCAAAAGAGTTTAAAACTCTGCCTGACATTTTAAGGCGAAGGGCAGAAATACAAAAAGACGAATTATTATACACTTTTCTTGCTGATGGAGAAAACGAAAAGGATAAATATTCTTATCAAAAACTCGATCATCAGGCTAAAGCCATTGCAGCGGAAATACAAAAAGTAGCAAAAAAAGGTGATAGAGTTTTAATGTTATACCCCGCCGGGATGGAATATATCGCGTCTTTATATGGATGTTTTTATTCAGGGGCAATTGCAATTCCTGCTTATCCCCCACGTCGAAACAGGAACTTTTTCAGAATTCAGTCGATAATAAATAATTCGGGAGCAACAATTGCAATGACCACAAAATCAATATATAATTTAATTGACAGGAATTTCGCAGATGAGGAAAGTCTGAAAAATATTAAATGGATTATTTTTGAAGATATTGATCTTGAAAATGCTAAAGGATGGCTTAATCCAAATCTTATACCTGATGATTTGGCTATTTTACAATATACTTCCGGTTCAACCGGAACACCAAAAGGAGTAATGGTTTCTCATGGAAATGTTATGGCTAATTCGGAGTTTATTAGAATAGCTTTTGAATATAAACAACACAATTCTCTTGCTGTAAGCTGGCTCCCGAGTTTTCATGATATGGGTCTTATTGGTTGTACTTTTCAATCACTATATGCAGGTTATCCAACTGTTTTTATGCCTCCGGTAGCCTTTTTGCAAAAGCCTGAAAACTGGTTTAAAGCAGTAACAAAATATAAAGGCACATCAATTGGAGCTCCCAATTTTTCTTATGATTATTGTACCGAAAAAATTTCGGAAGAAGAATTAATTAATTATGATTTGAGTAATCTCGATAATGTTTTTTGTGGTGCTGAACCTATCAGAAAAGAAACTTTTGTAAACTTTACAGAAAAATTTAAAACATCTGGATTTTTAAAAAATGCTTTTTATCCATGCTACGGATTAGCCGAAGGAACTTTGATTGTTACGGGAGGAAATAATTCTGAGGAACCAAAATATATTAATATTGACTCATCTACTCTTGAAAAAAATAAAATAAAAATTCTTGAAAAGGAAACTGAAAATAGCCAGAGTTTTGTGAGTTGCGGTCATGCATGGACAGATACAAAAGTTGTTTTAGTTAATCCTGAAACCTTTGAAAAATGCAAAGTTGATGAGGTTGGAGAAATTTGGGTTCAGGGCTCATCTGTTTGTAAGGGCTATTGGAATAATCCGGAGGAAACTGAAAGAACTTTTAATGCTTATTTAAAAGATGGTAAAACCGGACCATTTCTTAGAACCGGCGATCTCGGCTTTTTTGTAGATGATAATCTATACATAACCGGAAGGATAAAAGATTTGATTATTATCAGAGGAGTTAATCACTACCCCAATGATATTGAGCATTCAATAGAAAAATGTCATGAAGCATTAAGACCTAATTCTAATGCTGCATTTTCGGTTGATATTAATAATGAAGAAAGATTGGTGATAGTTCAAGAGCTTGAAAGAACTTATATGAGAAACTTGAATTCGGAAGAAGTATTTGAAAATATTCGAAAACAAATTTCGATAGAATTTGATTTACAGATATATGCAATCGTTTTAATAAAAACAGGAAGCATTTTTAAAACTTCAAGTGGTAAAATACAACGACGAGCGTGCAAAAAAGCTTTTCTTGAAAACTCCCTAAATGAAATTGCTTCATGGAAGCAGGAAATTACTGAGACCAAAAATATATTAGAAGAAATACCCTCCACCATTAACGAAGTTCAGGAGTGGATAATAAATTGGTTAAGTAAAAAATTAAAAATTAATAAGGAATTAATTGATCCCGAAAAAGCAATTACTTCTTACGGATTGGATTCTTTAACTGCCGTTGAACTTGAACAAGAAGTAAACACAAAATTTGGAATTAACTGGTCTGTGGCTTCTTTTCTTCAGGAAAACAAAATTTCGGAATTGGCAAAAGAAGGGTTTGAGTTGATTAAGAAGAAAGATTAGCTAATTTGATAATTTGATAATTTGAAGATTTGAAGATTAGGAACGCTGATTACGCGGAATAACGCGGATTCTTGCGGAAAAGTAAAATAGAATATTCTGCGAATGTCCGTGTTTTTCCGTGTATTCCGTGTATCTATTAAAAAGTTTGATCTACAATTCAACAATAGTTCCTGCCCAGGAAAAACCTACTCCAAATCCGGCAAGTAAAACGGTGTCTCCGGTTTTTACTTTACCTTGATTAATTGCTTCTTTTAAGGCGATTGGTATTGTTGAGGAAACTGTGTTGCCACATTTTTCGAGATAGTAAAAAGTTTTTTCTTTTGGGATTTTTGCTTTAATGAAAATACTTTCAAGAATAATTCTATTGGCTTGATGAAGCACGAATAAATCAATGTCATCAACGGTTTTGTTTGCTTTTTTTAAAATTTGATTAATCAGGTCAGGAGCAGTTTTTACCGAAAAGCTAAATACGCCCGAGCCATTCATATAAAAACATCCATCGTTTCTGATGTTCCCAAAATCATCATTATAATCAATTGATTTTGTTTCTGGATAAGGAAATCTGGCACCACCATGTTTAATAATTATTTCCTCAAATCCTTTTCCGTCGGTTCCAAATACAAAATCTCCGACACCCTCGGAGTTTGTTTCTGAAATTAAAGTAGCACTTGCACCATCACCAAAAATAGCCATATTACTTTTGTCTTCCGGATGGATTTTTTTTGTAACAGTTTCGGATGTTAGCAATAATATGTTTTTTGCCTGAGAGCTTTCTATTAATCCTTTAGACAAACTTAATCCATAAATATAACCAGTACATCCCTGATTAAAATCAAATGCTCCACAGCTTTTTGGCAGTCCTAATCTTTCTTGTAAAATACATGCTGTTGAAGGCGTATAATAATCGTTGCTTTGAGTACAAAAAATTACAAAATCAATTTCTTCTTTCTTTATGGAATATTCAGAAAATAATTTCACAGCACTTTTAATAGCCATATCTGAAGCAGTTTCACCCTCTGCTGAAATATGTCTTTGCTTAACTCCTGTTAATCGGGTTAGTTCATTAATTTTTAATCCGGGAAACTTCTTAAGTAAATTTTCGTTGCTCAAAACTCTGTCCGGTAAATAATATGATATGGCTTTAATGCAGCTTTTCATGTTTTGTAATTTTCAGATACTAATCTCTAATAATATGACTTTTTCTCTTTTTTTCTTTTTTCTGTTTCTAAAGCTTTATCGTGGTAATAAACTGCTTTTTTATGATCTCCCATTTCTTTATACATCTTGCTCAAAAGCCCGGCAACATTAGGTTGATCGCTAAGTTCCGCAGCTTTTTCGAAATAACTGAAAGCTTTTGCAGTATCCGCCATCATCATATAATAATTTCCAAAATTAATATATGGAAGATCCGATTCCGGTGCTATTTCCATTAGCTCATTATTTATTTTAAATGCTTTTTCAGTATTTCCATTTTTAAAATTCATATTTGCCAAACGAGACCTGGAAGAAGGATTTTCATAATCCATTTCAACTGATTTAAGATAGTAAATTTCTGCTAATTCGAAATCTTTAAGCATTTCATAACAAAAACCTAAATTAAAATAAGGGTTAGGAAAAGTTGGTTTTAAGTTAATTGCTTTCTTATAATATGGAATCGCTTTTTTGTATTCCTTAAACATCCTCGAATAAATAGTACCAAGATTATTATATGATGAAAAATGCTCAGGATAAATTTCTATCGCCCTTTCGAAATGTTTTATTGCACGCTTGATTTTTGGTTTTACAAACTTCATAACATTAACAGGTTTTTGAAGCTCTATATTAACCTGTCGAATCATTTCGGTAGCAAGCAAATTATGTGCTTTAACAGAATTGTCAAGATATTTCATATCATGTTTGTACAAAGAATAATATGTTCTCCAGTCCTTATTTCTGCTAAAAGTGAGCGCTGAATACGGAATTAAAATAATGACAACAAGTACCAAAACTTTTATGATGCCTGATTTTTTTATGATTTCCTTTTCCGGATTGAGTTTAAATAATTTGAAAACAAACCAGCTAACAGCTATTGCAAATGCAAGTGAAGGAATCAGTAAGAACCTGTCTCCAACAATTCCTGGAATGGGTTTCACTATATTTGCAAACATTGCAATTGTTATCAGATAAAAAAGTATTGCAAAAGAAAGAATGTGTTTTTCTTTAAATTTTTTGATAGCAAAAACAAACATTCCCAAATAAACGATCAGGGAAATTATTACCTGCGCATTAGCAAATGTTTTAATTGTAATCATATTGTAACCATAATAATAAAGCATGGGAAAAGGATAAAAAAGTTTTTTCAGGTAAAATCCAAGAATGTATAACCCGGTTGCAATTCTTTCGAAAAAACTATGATCGGCAACAAGAGGATTTTCCCTTAGTAATACTTCACGACTGATTTCCGGCAAATACAAAGTTGGTAAAACAACCTCTATTATTACAACTCCGATAACTGCTCCAATAAAATAATACAAATTTTTTAACTTTATATCTGTATAAAAATACAAAGCAAGAGGAAAAATAAGAAGAAAAGCAAGTGCAGTTTGCTTTGACAAAAATGCCAATAAATAGAAAATCAATCCAAAAATCAGAAATTTGGTTTTTTTAAGATCCACCCACTTAATAAAAAACTGTAAAGCCAGCAAACAAAAGATAAGATTAAAAACTTCATCACGGTTTTTCAGGCTTGCAACAACCTCGGTATGCATAGGAAATGCCAGAAATAACAATGTTATCACAAAAGGAAAATAAACATTGTAATCTTTAAACAATCGTTTTAAAACAATAAAAAGTAATAGTCCGGCAAGAAGATAAAAAATGATATTAAAAAAATGACTGATGTATGGATTGCCATTAAAAAACTCATATTCAATAGCAAAACTTGATCGTACGAGAGGACGATAGCCATAAGTCATATCAGACTCTTCAGCATACAAGGACGTGAATATTTCGGGTATTGCAGAAATACCTTGTTTTATCATTGGATTATCTGCAGAAATATAATGGTCGTCCATCGAAAAATAATTAAATGAAGAATTACCATACAACACTAAGGTAAAAATTATTATTATTCCGATAAACCACCTGTTTCGTTTTAAATTTGAAATAGTCGGTTTTTGCACCTTGTTTTTATCTTTCATTATTTTCTTCATCACAAATTAAATTGAAAGACAAAACTACAAAAAACATGTTAGCAGATAAAATTCAAGAATTTTATCTACATGAATTTTATCACATGAATTATATTTAATTGGTTTTATAACAGAATTAATTAAATGTAACTAATCAGTGTGGTTAAAAATAACTCTGTTTCTTAAAAAACCAGACGATATTAACAATTATTTTCTGCTTTTAACAACGTATTTCTGTTTGATTGGTTGCGCAAAGAAAAAT
>Ga0075124_10000820_pt1 | contig 14472 bp, 15 predicted proteins | sample AntAceMetag02UKS_FD_69809 | JGI IMG/M metagenome (GOLD analysis project Ga0075124, IMG submission 69809) | Saline lake microbial communities from Ace Lake, Antarctica - Antarctic Ace Lake Metagenome 02UKS | ecosystem: Environmental > Aquatic > Non-marine Saline and Alkaline > Saline | place... | reverse complement strand
GTTGTCTGCATCAAACACAGGATTAATGCTGTAATCCCATATCCCTTCCCACCAGACTTCTTTTTTGAAGGGTTTTCCGGTGGTAAATACCTGTTCCAGCCAGATACTTCGTTTTTTTCCGATATGTTTGGGGAAGAGATCCCATACATGTGTTCCAATAATATCGCTCCGTTTCTTTCCAAAACGGGCAGGGTAACTATCATTTGCATCCAGCACGATGCCATTTCTGTCAAGGAGGACTATTGTTGAGATGGAGGAATCCAGAAGTGAGCGTGCACGCTGAACACTTTCCTCCAGCTGGTTCCCGCTTTTGACAAGTTCATCCAGATTTCGGTGCAGTTCATCGCTTTTTTTTGTGAGTTCCCGGTTTGCCGCTTCGATTTCTTCGTTTTTTCGCCTGATTTCATCTTTTGCCCTTTGGCTCTCAATGGCCTTCCGGATAGTATTGAGCAGTTCGGCAAACTGTGCCTTTGGCTGGCCACCCTTCTGGAGATAATAATCGGCTCCGGCATTGAAAGCATCAATTACGACCTCTTCACGTCCTTTTCTGGTAAATATTATAAAGGGCGTATCATTTCCACTTGAACGCATGGAAGAAAGAAATTCAATGCCATTCATATCAGGCATGTCAAAGTCACAGATGATCGCATCGTACCGGGATGTCTCCATTTTTCTGAATCCTTCCTCTGCAGAACCTGCAGTATCAATGCTACAGCTTCCTTCCCGTTCAAAATAGAGTCTTGTAACATTTAAGAGCGTTTCTTCGTCATCTACATAGAGGACGCGGTGAATATTGGTTTTGGGACCGGTTTCTTCCATATATAGGTGTTAAAGGTTTACTTGTGGTGGCATCAGATAAATCTTTTGAAACAATTGGCTTTATTTAATATACAAATTGGACGAAATTTTTTGATTACGTATAAATGTGTGCATCAAATGCAAAATGAGTGACAAATTGAGAATTTTAATATTTCATTTTTCGATAGACGGTATGGGGATTCTGGTATATTTCCGTTATTTTTTGTGTAAGATCGTATCGTATCCGGATTTTCATCTGGATGAGAATTATCTGGTGCAGGTCTTTTATTCAATTCAAAAATTAGGGTATTATGGATATTCTGATTCCCGGGGTATATCCGATCGGTTCAATTTGTTTTTTTCACAGTGAAATATCACTATCTTTTCCATGTGGGTGTTCATCTCACCTTTTCCCACATTTTCATGACCTGTTTGTCAATTCCCTGATTTTTTGGTTAAAGGTGGATAATTTGCGTTCTCACAAATATAATATTTTAGTGAACATGGGATGTTGCTCTCCTGGGGCTATCAATCCTGATTATTAATTCATGATTATCGATGTAAATACTGGTATTCCGGTTCAGGGCCTTTTTGCATCCATAAACAGATATATAAGACAGACTAACGGATTGAGAGATGAGTTTCGGGATATTGCCAAGTGTAGATCTTCAGATGACACTCCTGCTATTCATTGCCCTTGCAGGCTATCTTCTTGCTTCAAGAATAAACCAGTCTGCAGTTGTGGGTGAGATACTGCTTGGCCTGATTGTCGGCCCTTCTGTTATCGGATTGATTACCTATACGGAATTTGTCCAGGCTATTGCCGGACTTGGTGCTGTTATCCTGATGTTTGTGATAGGCTTCGAGTTTAAAATCAAGGACCTGGCGAATATAAATTACGGAATAATGGGTGTTATTGGGATCATCGTCCCGTGGATCGGGGGGTATTTTGTCTCTCTTGCCTTTGGGTTCAGCCATGATAGCGCCCTTTTTATCGGGACTGCACTTACTGCGACGTCCGTTGCGATAACGGCCAACGTCTTAAAGGAGATGTGTCTTCTAGACACCGAATTTGCAAAGGCTATCATAGGGACTGCGGTGATTGATGATATCCTCAGTCTTCTTGCACTCTCGATTACAGCAGATATCGCATCCGGGAGTTTTTCAATAGAGAGCCTTGCCTTTATTGTCATAAAACAGGTAGGATTCCTGATTCTTCTCGCCGTGATTGGTCTCTTTGTTATTTCAAAGATGGTTGTCAGGATAGACAGGGGCCCGATTGCAAAAAAATACCCCGAGTTTGTATTCATATTTGTCGTGATGATTGCATTTCTCTTTGCAGCAATGTCCGAATTTATTGGCATTTCGGCGATTATCGGTGCATTTATTGCAGGGGTTTCCTTTAACGGCATCAACCTGATACATAGCCGGGACGTCTCCGAGGGAGCGGAGTATCTCTATATCATATTTGCGTCAATCTTCTTCGTATCACTGGGGATACTTGTCGATTTACATGCCCTGACCTATTCGGTGCTTCTGTTCATCGCCGTAATCACGGTTCTTGCGATAATCACGAAGTTGATTGGCTGCGGCATTCCGGCACGACTCCTTGGCTATTCCAAAAGAGACTCTCTTGCAATAGGATTCGGGATGTCGCCGAGGGGTGAGGTGGCAATGATCGTTGCCCTCCTCGGTCTGAACCTCTCGATCATCGGTCAGGAGATCTATACTTCGATAGTCGTGATGAGTGTTCTGACGACGGTCATAACCCCGATTGTCTTCAGGAACTGGCTCTTCAAAAAGGAGGTCGCCGAATGCAGGCTGGAGTAAATTAGAATATTTTCTATTCCTCTTTCAGACTGTCATATATCTCTGTGAACTGCTCGATTGCGGTCTGAAGGTTTTCTGCAATCTCTCCTGCGATGATGTCTGGTTCGGGGAGGTTTTCGGTGTCTTCGAGGCTCTCGTCCTTTATCCAGAATATATCAAGGCTGACCTTGTCGCGTTTGACCAGGTCGTCGTATTTGAACGGTTTAAACCGCTCAGTTTCTTTTCTCTCGTGGCGGTTTTTGGGGTTATAGCATTCGATGAAATCGGTGAGGTCTTCTGATGAGAGGGGACTTTCCTTCAGCGTGAAGTGCTTGTCGGAAAATAACATCGGTTTTCAAAGCTTTCCCATCGTCTGAAAGCTATGATTTCTCCTTATTTGAATATACCCTGTATACCCTTTTTCCAGGTCATCAAGAGGGAATATAACAATTCCTGATTCATCAATGCTCTTTTTAAAATACGGATTTTTACCACTTTTTCTTCCAGAAGATCAACACTGCGGACGAACAATTCTTCAAGTTTTTCAAGAAGGCCGAAATAAGCGTCGGCATGTTCTGTTGGAGTCATCGTTTTGAATGAAACCAGAATATCAATATCGCTTTTATTCGGGTCAAAATCGGAGTGAATGGCAGATTCAAAGATAATCATCTGTGAAACGTGGTATTTGTCACATATCTGTTCGAGTTTTTCTTCCTCCATCAGATCCAGGAGGTGAGAGCGTTCTGGTTTCATTGGTGTTTGATTGAGGTATTTATTGTACGAACTGCGATAATCATTGCTATGGTAATCGCATGGTGATGTCTCATTCAAATGCCTGAATCTTCAGAAAATGAATTGTTTATCTGGGTGTCTTTTTGTATGAAATAATTTCCGGAGATGTCTAAATAATCGATAACACTCGATAATATCCACAAATTATTGTTCGTATATGCGAACATTTGTTCGGTATTCCGAACAGTGGGCAATACACAAATTTTGACTCATTAGAGATGCAGGCAGAATAATCACGCAACAGAGAGTGAACGGTGGCTATCAGGTCTGTCCCCTCCCGGTCACCCGTGTTTCCCCTCTGCTTACCTTTTGGACCATCCTGTTTTCACTCCTTTTTTTAGGGAATTGGGGGGCAAAATGGACGTATTTTCCGTTCACTTCTATTGTTGGGAAAATAAGGCCAGAATGCCTTTTATTTGAGAAACAGGCGGTTTATTGCGAATTATATCGTGTCCAGGATTGACGGATATTTTCGGAGGATGCGTAGGCTGTCTCAACTGAGAACGTTTCTCTCCGGGCTGCTGTGTGGATGCATATTTCCTGGGCAATGATTCGCATGATGTGGTATTTAGGCGCTATTTGGTCTTTAATTTGGTAAATATTAGCTTTTCAATGACATATTTGGCCTGAAATGATTGTAATAGGTAACGATCGGTAAACGCTCATTAAGATGTGAGCCACTTTTAGCCAAAACGGTCCACAAACTGATACTCTCGTCAGATATTTCCATGTCTGTGAACATACGAATGCATATGTCCGGTAGTATATCAATCAGGATAAGCACGGAATTGCGGGATGAACTCTCGGAATTGAAAGTGCATCCGGAAGAGTCCTATGAGGATGTAATTAAACGTCTCGTGGAAATGTGCATTGATGATGAACCCCTAAGCAACACAACCGTTCAGGCAATAGAGGAATCAATGGCTGATATAAGGGCAGGGAGGGTGTCTTCCCTGGAAGACGTGGCAAGAGTTCTGATGCATTCAGAAAAATTGGTATTATTATCCAAACAGAGGAGAGAAGAACTCTCCTCCCCAGTCTCACCACAAAACCGTAATCCGTCCGTCCGTCTCCGGGGATACCGGTGAATTCTTTGCTATTTCTCCTGCAACAAGATCCAACAGGTTCATTTCGGTGGCAAATTTCCTCTTATCCGGAATGGTTTCAAGATTTGTATAGCCGTCACCTCCGCCGGAGATGTAGTCGGTGACTGCGACGCTGTAGGTCTTATCCATGTCTATCGGGACAATGCCCGCATCTGTCACAAACGAGAGGTTCTCAATTCTCTCTCCTGCGGATTTCACCGTGTCGGTATCATAGTCGATGCAGAAGGTATCCGCTCTTGTATTGATATCAAACCGCACTCCTGACACCTGCAAAAATCCTCCTGAAGGTGCCCGGTTGGCTCCGGGGCATCCGTCACCGGTGACGACAAGTGCTGATGCAGACCGCTCAAGTGTCTCTTTTATCTCACTGCCGGTCATCTGTACCGTTACAATCAGATTTTCGTAGGGGAACATTTCGTTCAGGGTAAGATATGATATATCACCAGATGGGATGATGCGGTCGCCTCGTATTGACCCCGCATTCATAAGGGCAATATCAACACCGGGCACGTTCCCGCAGACGGTATCCATAACATAATCTCCTGCATTCGTCTCCCCTGTTCTCAGTGTCATCTTTTGGACATCAAGAGGCACGGTCGAATACCCGATTCCTTCTGAAAGGCTTTCGGTATACGTTTCGTAATACGGGGTGACAAACGATGTTATCTGTTCATCGTCCGGCATACTCTCAGTGATTTCGTATCTCTCAATTACGGTCCCGGTAACGATGCCATCTTCAATCGTGATATCAACGGTATCCATCTCTTCGCCGTATTTTCCGGAATGGACAATAAGCGTCTCAGTACCGTCACCGGAGGTTACCGTCTCATTCCAGACGAGATGGTCATGACCCCCTATGATCAGATCAATGCCCTGAACAGACTCAGCAAGGCGGGTATCCTCATCCCTGTCCTGGTGGGTGAGTGCGATGATGATGTCCGCACCCTCTTCTTTCAGTGATTTCACTGCTGCATTGCCGATTTCAGCCGTGTTATCGTACAATATGACATCTGCACCAAGGGGTACAATCTTTTCAAGCTGCGGGGTGATTATCCCGAATATTCCTACCTTTGCCCCTCCCGCATCAAGGATTGTATAATCCTGAATTGAATTGTTTAATCCGGAATCAGTGAAATCAAGGTTTGCGCAGATTATCGGATATGACGCATTTGTCACCCATTCTTCAAACAGTTCTGTTGAAAAATCAAATGCATGGTTTCCGGGGACTGCTACGTCAAATCCTGCCATTGAATATGCGGTAACCTCCGGAATGCCGGCATACCGGTGATAGAAATTCCCCTCCCCGAGATCGCCTGCAAACAGATACAGGGTGGTGTCGTCTTTTTCCCCAAGGCTGTCTGCCAGTGCACCGATTCTTCCGATCCGTGTTCCTGTGTCGGTGTCACTCATTCCAAACAGATGGCTGTGAATATCAGGCGTTGTTAAAATCCTGATGGTCCCTGAATAGGGTGAATCGTTCTGTTCTCCTGAATCCGTGCTGTTGCCTGTGCGCATTCCTCCCGGAATGTCGCCAAAAAGTCCTGTTGAAAGAATGGTAAAGGCGAGTATTGCAATAAGCACACATGCGAAGAGTACTGCCTCAAAATACCGTATGAAGGATGATTTCTGCATTATTATATCACCAAAACGTTACGTTTCCTGATTTTTACCCTGAAAACTATCGGTGCTTCCCAACACACACGTTGCCGGATGACACGTTGTTCAGAATTAAAACCATTCTGTACATATTTTTAGAATTATTGGGGTGGAGTGTTAAATAATCAGTCTAATCTATGCTGCTGTCTTTTTGGGATTGTATTTGGACAGTGATACCTGTTTTCAGACTGGTGAACTCATCCATGGAGGGAATTATTTGATATCGCCATTTTGAGAGCCCAATTCAGGCTTCTGTTCATATTTTGAATGAATTCAGATTATGAAACCCATTTGAGGCTATATGTGCCATTCCTTTCACAAATGGCCCCATAAGTGAATCCCGTTACCCTCTCGCCAGACATTGGGTAATATATACAGGAATGGTACCTTAGACCATGGATCCTCTCATAAAAACCAGGCTTCCGGGTCCGAAGGCACAGGCCATTCTCCGCCGGGATGCAGGTGTTGTCTCACAGTCGATGGTGCGGGATTATCCGCTGGTCGTTGACCGTGCAGAGGGTATGAACCTCTGGGATGTGGACGGAAACCGCTACCTGGACTTCTCTGCAGGCATCGCCGTGATGAATACCGGGTGGAATCACCCGGACGTTGTGCAGGCAGTCACCGATCAGGTGCAGAAGCTCTCCCACGGTGCATTTCTGGACTTTTGTTCAGAAGTGCCTGTTCAGTTTGCAGAAAAACTCGTCTCCATGCTGCCGGGTGATCTGAACCGTGTATATTTCTCTAATTCCGGGGCTGAGACGGTGGAGGCTGCCCTGAAACTGGCCCGCCACCACACCAAACGGAAGTATTTCATCGCGTTTTACGGCGGATTTCATGGAAGAACCTATGGTGCGATGAGTCTGACCGCATCACGTGTTATCCAGCGCCAGTATTTTGGCCCGTTTTTGCCGGTGGTTCATGTACCATATCCGAACCCCTATCGCCCGTTCGGATTCAAAACAGAGACCTGCGATGTGGATGTCATCCGGTACATTGAAGAAGAGATCTTCCCGATGGAGGTATCACCTGACGAAGTGGCGGCGATTGTCGTTGAACCCATCCAGGGTGAAGGAGGATATATCGTCCCGCCACGGCCGTTTTTAAAACGCCTGCGTGAGATCTGTGATGAACATGGCATTCTCCTCATCGTCGATGAAGTGCAGTCGGGGTGTTTTCGCACCGGCACCTTCCTCGCATCAGAACAGTTCGGCGTGGTTCCCGACATCGTCTGTCTCTCAAAAGCCCTTGGAGGGGGGTTCCCCCTTGGAGCGACTGTGGCCTCTGAAGAGGTGATGTCCTGGCCGCCTGGTTCGCACGCGAGCACCTTTGGCGGGAATAATGTAGCCTGTGCAGCAGGCCTTGCGACCCTTTCTGTCATGGATCAGCCTGGGTTTGGGGATCATGTCCTTGAAATGGGGGAATATCTGACCGGGAAACTGCTTTCCCTTCAGAAACGACACGAGGTTATCGGCGACGTGCGGGGAATGGGCCTGATGGTCGGTGCAGAACTGGTCACAAACCGCACCACAAAGGAGCCTGCGATACAGGAACGCACCCGTGTACTAAATGAGGCATTCAGACGTGGGCTTACGATGCTTCCCGCGGGAGTTTCGGTGATCAGGTTCTGCCCGCCTCTCGTCATTGAAAAACGGCATATTGACACAGGTATGGAAATTCTGGACCAATCATTTGAGCTCCTGCAGCCCATGCCTGCTGTATGAAACCGGAGAAATCCACTGGTCTGACCGGATTTTTGAGCGGAAAAACTGGGGATGCTGCCCGGCCGTGGAAAGAGGGAACGGAAAATTTCGGGATTCATTTTCCGGACACTTTTTTTGTCATTACCCCGGTTTTTGAATGTTCCTGTTTTCTGCCTCTGTCTTCCGCTTCCTCCTCAGATGGATGCCTTCCGGAAGAGCAGAGCGCCTACAACAATCATCACTATCGTAAAGGCACTAAGAGCTGCAAGGCAGATCAGGGGGTGGATGGCTGATGTACCCAGGAGGCCATAGCGGATACCTTCCACGCCATAGGTGAGGGGGTCAATAAGGGTCAGGGGCACCACCCATTCAGGGAGACTTTCGATGGGGAAAAGAGCCCCTGAAAGCCCGAATATCGGGAAGACCACAAAGTTCATGATGAGCTGGAAGCCGTGCATATCCTCCATCTTTGACGCAATGGCAATGCCGAATGCGGCAAAGCAGATGCCAATGAGCGTCATGAAGAGAAAGGCAATCACAAACCCTGAGATGCTGGTCAGTTTAAGGCCGATAAAGAGTGATATGATGAGAATAAAGGCCCCCTGGATGACCGCAGTTGTGGCGCCTCCAAGTGTCTGGCCGAGCATGATCTCGAGGCGTGAAACGGGTGCCACCAGCGTCTCCTTCAGAAATCCGAACTGTTTGTCCCAGATTATCTGTATGCCTGAAAAGACCGAGGTAAAGAGTACACTCATCGCAATGATACCGGGAACCAGAAACTGGAGATAGTTCTCTCCTGCCCCACCCGGTATTTGAACCACAGAATTCAGGCCGAATCCCAGGGCCAGAAGAAAGAAGACCGGCATGCCGAGGCTGCCAATTATCCTGCTCTTTGAGCGGACGTAGCGCTTGACGCTGCGCAGCCAGAGTGTATAAACAATATCCATCTAATGCCTCCTCCCCATCATCATCATCCTCATTCTGTCTGCTGCCCCTGCTTCATCCTCCCGGATGGTCTTTCCGGTGTAGTGCAAAAAGACATCCTCCAGCGTTGGTTTATGGATGGAGACCGAGGTGATTGCATACCCATGGTCCCCGAACAACCGGATGAGTTCTGTGATATGCTCCTCTGCATCGTGCAGACGGATGGTTACCTGCCCGTCATGCTGTTCTGCACCGGAGATCCACGGGGCAGATATTTCTTGTGCAATTCTCTCTGAATCCGGAGAGGTGACGGTCACCACATCGCTGCCAACCCGCTTTTTCAGTTCTTCGGGAGTGTCCATTGCAATAATCGTCCCCCGGTCAATGATGGCGATGCGGTCGCAGAGCCGGTCAGCTTCGTCCATGTAGTGAGTGGTGAGAATAATGGTGATGCCCTTTGTGTGGTTCAGGGTCTGGATATACGTCCAGAGATGGTTGCGTGTCTGGGGGTCAAGGCCGAGGGTTGGTTCGTCCAGGAAGAGGACCGCTGGTTCATGGAGGAGTCCCCGGGCGATCTCAAGGCGCCGCCGCATCCCGCCGGAGAATGTCTTCACCAGACTCTCTTTTCGTTCCTCCAGTTCAACCAGCTGCAGGAGATCGGTGATCCGCTCTTCCCGGATCTCTTTTGGTATCCGGTACAGCCGCCCGTGAAAATCCATGTTCTCCCATGCGGTCAGCTCCTCGTCCAGACTTTGGTCCTGGAAGACAATACCGATGGATTTCCGTACGCCGTCCTGATCTTCCTGAATGTCAATACCATTGACTTGTGCGTTGCCTGATGTCGGTTCCAGAAGGGTGGAGAGCATGGATATTGTTGTGGTCTTGCCGGCTCCGTTCGGGCCCAGAAGGCCAAATATTTCTCCTTTTTTGATATCAAAGGATATTGCATCGACAGCGGTAAAATCCCCGAATCGTTTGGTGAGGTTCTCCACATGAATCGCCATCATTGTTTCTTCTCCAGTCCCCGGAGGTCACTGATGCATCTTTCGAGGATCTCTGATGCCGCTTTCTGTTTTTCCTTTGGCAGATTCCTGACAGAATCCCGTATTCCCCACATCTTCTCTGCGAGGGAAGCGAATTCTTCCCCGAATATCTCGGTATGGATGTTTCTCAGGAGCTCAAAGTTCTCCAGTGACTGGTGCCTGCACTCTTTTATATCCGCAAGGGTCATCTCTCCCTGATCTGTCAGGGCATAGATGGTCTTTGAGCGTGCACCGGTTTCCTGCGGAGCGATGAGTCCTTCTTCTGCGAGATGACGAAGCATCGGGTAGAGGGTCCCTTTGCTCGGCACCCACACTCCCCCGGTCAGTGCCTCAATCTCCCTGAGGAGATCATACCCTGTTTTTGGTTCGCAGTGCAGGGAGTGCAGGACATACAGGGTTATCAGAGACCGTGTATGGCCGCTATGGGTGGTAAATTTCAGAATGCCTCTCATGGGGGTGATCACATATCTCCTGATAGTGCTTCTAAAAACCGTTTTTGAATGAACGGTTCGATTATGAACCATCTGCCGGAGAGCGCTTAAGGATATGGGTGGTGACGGGTGGCAATCCCAAATGGGATGGTGTCTGGAATGATGGCAATAAGGAAAAGAGGCGGGATATCCGGCATCATGTGGGATTAATATGAAATTTCAGAAATTGAGTACGTGCCTGAAATGAACATATTTCAGACTTTTTTGTGATTATGAGTGCCTCGCATCTGGGTTCCGGTTTTAGTCCAGCCGGGGTCCTTCCAGGATGTATTTTCCCCAGGCAGCACTGATCTTCTGCCGGGCTTCTCTCAGGTCATTGGGCATCGCAGGTCGCTGAAGAACAATCGTACGAGGGTGGGGATAATTCAGGAGGCCTTCATCACTTTCGGTGATGTGGTAGTGATAGAATCCGGTGATATATATTGCAGTATATCCGATAAGTCCTTTCATCCGGCGTGCAGAAGTATAGACTGCGGTGCGGCGATTATAGACGCACAGGGCGCCAACATCAGCGAGGCGTAAGGAGAGATCATAATCCTCCAGGATTGATATGTCGCGATGGCCCCCTGCTCTGACATATACATCTTTTTTCACCGCAAAGTTGGACCCAATCAGCCAGTAAAACCCAAACGGGTGGAGCAGAAGATAATTTTGACGCCATCCCTGAATGATGCATGAACGGATAGTCTTGTTATAAAATCTGACAGGCCCCGTGCAGACATCATATCCGCCGGTAGTAAGTTCTTCCCTGATTGTCTCCAGCCATGTAGGAGGGTGGTGCGTGTCTGCATCTGTGAAGACGAGGATGTTTCCGTTTGCTGCCTCGGCACCATCCCCGCGGGCACCGCCAATACCGGCACGGTTCTGAGAAACAACATGATCTGCAATGGTTGCAGCCATTTCACAGGTGTTATCCGAAGAACCGCCGTCGACAACAATTATTTCATAGGTCTCCCGTGGGATGCTCTGGGCTGCCAGTGATCTCAGACAGTCGAGGATTGTTTCCTCTTCGTTGAGTGTGGGAATGATTACTGATATCATATTATTCACCGGATACGGGATATGCGGTCATTCAGGAACAGGCGGCACCCTCTTCCGGCCGCCGGCATCAGGAGTTCCCGGCAGCTGAAGAGCGGGTAAACGACAAGGAACACAATTACCACGGCGTTTATGGCGATATCAACAGCAAACCACCATGCCATCAGTTCAAGTGCGACAATGGAGAGGGCAGCAGTGATGCCTAAGAGGGTTGTTCCGTTTCTCAGGCCGATGCCGACAACGGTGGTGTATGTGGTGCCTACATCTTCATGATAGTCCATGATTTCGTGTGCAATCAGCGCTTCACAGCAGATGAAGGTGCAGACCAGCGCTGATGCAGCAGGAAGGGATACCGGCTGTAGAATTGTGCCTCCGGCAAGAGTATATCCCGCAAGAAACGGCAGCCCTCCGAACATCAGGCCGTGGCAGATGATATCTGCGGCAAACCGGTCCTTTAGTCTTGCGGGTGTTGCCGAATAAAGGGTCAGTGCAATCAGGCAGAGGAGAGTGAAGACGAATCCTGTGCCTGAGATGGCGAGGGATACAAGGAGCGGTATTCCTGCGAGTACTGCACACATAGCGATGGTCTCCCCTTTTGATACCGCCCCGTCAGCAAACGGGTTTTTTCCCTGTTCTGTCTTTCCTGAATGTTTTTTGTCTATTTCTGCATCATACAGATTGTTAATGACAAATCCGTATCCGGTGATGAAGAAGAATAGTCCAAAGACGATGACGAGATCAGATGAGATGCCTGCGGCGAGGCATGCTCCTGCAAGGGGAAAGAGCGGATAAAATTTAATCCAGTCTCCTGTGCGAAGCATTTTCCGGTATCCCTGTATTTTATCCATTGTTGTATTGTTCCTGTATATTTGTATGGCTGAAAAATTACGTTCGGGTATTAGTCCGTGTTTCCTGCTGTTTTTTTCCAGAAAACGGGATGATGCGGGCAAATGTCCGGAGGGATTCTCCCGAATACAGCATGTGGAAGAAGGCCCTGGTATCTGGTTCTGCCGGACTCATTGCCTCTGCTCCATTCCGCACCACATTGATGCAACAGACTGTTCAATCGTCTCTTCAACATCACTCTGCAGCCTGCCGAAGGCATGCATGTGGATGAGCATGAAGTTTGGGTACCAGAAATTTGCCAGAAACACCTCTTTGTTGATTCCTTTGAGTATTCCACGGGAGACTGCTTTCTGGTACAGCTCATCAAGGGCAGAGAAACGGATGACTGCTTCTTCTTTTGCCTTTTTCGTAATATTCGGTGAGGAGGAGAACTGCTCAAAGAAGAGGGTTTGTTTCGGATTTTTAAACATCCAGCGAAGCACCTGCCGTTTGACATTTTTTATCTGATCTTCGACAGGGGTTTCCGGACGGATTGCCTCGTCCACTGCGTCAGCGAGTGCCCGGTGAATGGACGAATGGAGTGAATCAATCAGCTCTTCTTTTGTTCGGAAGTACCGGAAGAGTGTCCCGGCTGAAACACCGGCACGGTCTGAAATCTGCTGTGTCGGTGTTGCATGAAACCCTTGTGTTGAAAAAAGATCTACAGCTGCCTCCATCAGAGCCTTCCGTTTTTCTTCTGATAAATGTCTGCTCATACAATTCCTCTGTATTTCTCTCTAATTCTCATGCATTACTGCGGATTGTATAGTAATTTCATCTCCTTATTTAAATGAGTAACTGCTCACTCATTGGATTTAACCCCGTTATTTAATAAATAACCACAAATTCAACGAATTATGGGAATTAACGTTAGGCTGCATTTTCGGAAAGGGTGTAATGGTCTCCTCTGGGATTTTTAAACGCTGTGAGCCTTCTGCGCTTTCTTTTTTGTTATCTTCCTGACAGTACGATGTGCCGTCGCCTGTTGAGGATATTGTTGTGCATCTTTCTGCACCGGACTGATTACCTGAAGTTTGGCCTGAACCCTTTCTGGATGCCAGCCCGGGCCGGTGAGGGATTAAAAAGAGACTGCATGAAGATACCACAGGTATCAGGGAAAAAAAGGGAGGAACTATCCAAATCTTCTGATACTTGGTCTCTTCCCGGTGCATTCAAAGTCAACAAACCCTTTTTCGGGGTCGGTGTGAATGAGGCGGACAGTAACCTGATGGCCCACTTTCAGGCACCCCTCACCCCGCATGACCCTGCCCTCGACGGGCGGAGCGATCAGTCTGACATACGTGCCTCTCTCCGAAGCCCCGGTGACAAACGCATCGAATGTCTCCCCTATCCTGTCCTGGAGGAGCACTGCTGATGCCGCTTTGCGCATGAACCGCTCAACTTTCTTGGACCCTTTCTCCCGGTCAGAAAGCCAGGCTGCCTCTTCCTCCAGATCTTCGTAGGTATATGGGCATTTTTTCTGTTCGATGGCAGATTTAACCAGCCGCTGGATGATGAGATCGGTATACCGCCGGTTTGGTGCGGTGGAGTGTGTATAGTCGGTGACTGCAAGGGCAAAGTGTCCAACCGGTTCCCGTTTTGGATCGCGGGCGATGTATTCTCCGGGCCCCATCAGTTTCACAATGGTAAGCGAGAGGTCAGGGAACGTCTCCGGGCTTTCTTCCCGTTCATTATCAAGAAACAGTGAGAGGGCTTTTGCGTCCGGGTGTTTTGGCAGTTTCCAGCCGAATTCCCCTGCAGTATCAACAATTTCACTCCAGTATTTCGGGGTGACGACAACCCGCTCGATCATGGGCAACCCGGCATCCTCCAGGTATGCAACGGTTGTTCCGTTGGCGGCGACCATGAACTCCTCAATTATCTGGCGGGCAAGGTCCTGACGCTGCACCACAAGATCTCTGACCATGCCTCCCTCGACCACCGGTTCTGCCTCAATGGTCCGGAGGTCAAGGGCGCCATGTTTCATCCGATAGCGCCTCAAACGCTGTGCCACCTCATGCTGCAGACGTATCTGTGTTTCGAGTTCAGGGACATCACTGACTGACGGAGGGATATCGCGGGTCTCTTCCAGCCACTCTCCAACCTCTTCGTAGATGAGTTTGGCCTTGTTCTCGATAATGGCCGGGTACAGACTTCCCTGTCGGGTGCTTCCGTCGGGGAGGACCGTATACTCGATGATCACGGTCATGCAGTCCTGTCCCGGCAG
>Ga0075124_10000818_pt1 | contig 14508 bp, 18 predicted proteins | sample AntAceMetag02UKS_FD_69809 | JGI IMG/M metagenome (GOLD analysis project Ga0075124, IMG submission 69809) | Saline lake microbial communities from Ace Lake, Antarctica - Antarctic Ace Lake Metagenome 02UKS | ecosystem: Environmental > Aquatic > Non-marine Saline and Alkaline > Saline | place... | reverse complement strand
GGGTATTTGATATAAATAATAAAAAGAAATATGATAAGCTTAATCGAAGATTAAATAAACTTGAAAGGAAACTAAAATAATATGAAAACAAATACAGTAAAAGGCTTTCAGGATTTCACTGGAGCCGATGCCCTAAAAAGGGAAAAGATAAAAAAGATTATCCAAGGGCAGTTTGAACTTTATGGTTTTGAGCCGGCTGAGACTCCGACGGTTGAGTTTGAGGAATTTGTTAAGGGTGATAATGCGAATGATGAAGCGGTGCGTGATGTATTTATGTTGGAGGATAGGGGGAAGCGGAAGTTGGCTTTGAGGTATGAGTTTACTTTTCAGTTGAAACGGTTGGCGAAGAATCAGAAGTTGCCGTATAGGAGGTTTCAGATTGGGTACGTGTTTAGAGATGAGCCGATTAAGAAGGGAAGGTCTCGGCAGTTTATTCAGTGTGATGTTGATACGATTGGGAGTACGGTCAAAGATGAGGCTGAGATTTTGGCTGTTGTGGATGGGATTTTTAAGAAGTTGGGAATTACGGTTAAGATTTATATAAATAATCGGAAGTTAATAAATGAGATTTTGGTTTCTGAGGGAATTGAAGAGAGGAATCGTGAACAGGTTATTCGAGAGTTGGATAAGTTGGATAAGTTGTCGGAAAAGGAAGTTGCGGATAATTTGAAGAAACTTGGAGCTGAGAAAGTTTTGAAGATTTTTATGGGGAAAGAAAAAGATTTTGAGAAGTATAATTTTTATAAGGACATTAAGGAGTTGAAGAAGTTTTGTAAGAATTATGGGGTGAAGGTTGAGTTTCGGCCGTTTTTGGCTAGGGGGCTTGCGTATTATAATGGTTCTGTTTTTGAGGTTTGGTCTAAGGATTTGAATACATCTCTTGCTGGCGGGGGAAATTATCTTGTTGATAAAATTCAATCTACTGGAATTGCTTTTGGATTTGAGCCGATTTTTTTGTTGTCTAATGTTGAGGGTGATGCCGTGGAGGTTCAGATTATTTCGATTGGTGAAGATGAGGCTGCGATTAGGTTGGCTTCTAACCTTAGGGAAAAGGGAACTAGTGTTAATTTGATTTTAGATAAGTCGATTGGGAAGGCAATGGAATACGCTAATGCTAAAGGAATTGGGAAAGTTGTTTTTGTCGGGGCTGATGAGGTTAAGAAAGGGAAATTTAAGGTTAAGGATATGAAGAGTGGTGATGAGAAGTTTCTTTTGGAGAAAGAAATTTTAGAGGGTAGAAAGTAGAACACCTTCGGCTGCAGAACGCTTCGCTGTAGATTAGGGCTTCGCTCGATTTGTTGTGGGTTGTTATTTGTTTGAATGAGGAGAAGTTTTTGGGGGAGAAGGATATTAGGAATTTGTTTCAGGATTTTCCGGTTTGGACATTTTTCCTTCAGCTATTAATGTCAATCTACTTGTTTTCTGTACTCGCGCTCCTTTTTTCCCTTGCACTAAATAAAATAAATATCCCGTTGTCGCTGGTTTTGACATATCTATAGGATCTCCTTCTAGAAATTGTTTATAAGAAATTGTTCCAGCATTTAATAATTCTTTTTGCACTGGCAACCAATCTTTTGCAATAAATCCAGCTCCAGGAATTGGGTTGCCGTTATTCCAAATTTTTCCATCGAAACTATAAATTTGTCCTGTTTCGGATCTATATTCTATGTATTCCATTTCATTTATACTCATCATTCTCTATAAAAGTATTATTGTTCTTAAACATCTATTTGTTCTGCAAATCCTAATTCTTCTTCGAGTTCTCTTAATTCTTCGCTGTGGATTTTTAGCGTCATATGAATTTCTTCAAAATGGACTGGTTGTCTCAGGAAAATTTTTCCATCGTTTGAAAGATGGAGTAAGGGAACGAATGATGCGAGTTTTTCTTCTTTGGCTGGGGCGAGATGTGAGAATTTCATGTGATTGTTTCCGTTTTTGATGTGGTTGTCTACTATTCCGAAGATTGATTTGATTCTTACTTTGAGGGGGACGTAGGTTCCTTTTGGCATTACTGTTAGTAAAGATTTTTGGGCTTGTCTTCCTTTGATTTCTTTTTTGATTCTTCGGTTTTCTGTGTTGATTGCGTGGTCGAGTGCTTTCATTAATTCTTTTAGGGTTACTTTTTTGTGACGAGCCATTGGGGTTCGTGGGGTTAGAATTGGGAGTTCGTCTTCGTCGATTTCTATTCTTTCGAGTTCGTATCTTTTTTCATCTCTTCTTCCGTAAAGTGCGTCGTTTAGGTCTTGGATGTATGAGTTGATTAGAATTTCGGATTTTAGTCTTAGGAGGAGGGAGCAGGCTAGGAGGACTTTTGATGAGATGAAGAAGTCGGTTTCTTCGAGTTGTTGGATTATCTCTACGTATCTTTCTGCGAGTATTCCTAAATTTATGTCCCATGGGTCTAGTTGTTCGGTTTTGATGAGGTCGTAGATTATGGATTGCCAGCTTAGCTCTTCGCCGGTGATTAGGTCGAAGAACTGATTCTGATTAATTTTGTTATCACCTTCCATAGTTGGGGATACATTGACAGGTTAATAAATATTATGTCAATGTGTTTTTGGTTTTTTGTTGTTGGTTGGGGAGGGGAGTTGCAACACGGATTGGGACAGGGTTATATGGATTAACGCGGATTTTTTGGGAGGGGAGTTGCAACACGGATTTACACGGATTGGTATGGATTGTAAAGATTTGTGGTTTATATGTTGAACTCTTCGTTGCCTTAACCTTTTGGTTATCGTAGGTCTTATACGAGTTGAGTTCTTATAGCCGTCTGCTAAGACAACCCTGCCACTTTTTCTAAGGAAAAAGTTGAGATGAGGACTTTCGAAGAAATTCCGAGTAAGGTTTGAAATTTTACTCGTAAAATTACAAACCCTAGGAGCGACAATAAAGCGATCAAAAAAGTGCCTCATTGTCATCTCCTGGGGAAAAAGAGGTGATAGTATAACTAGCCAGTAATACTTTTTAAAGCTTTCGGTCTGTTGTAATTACTTAGTGACAATAGAATGTTTAATACCTATATCCAAAATCTTTGTCGTATTTTTTATGATCGTAAATATTGACTATGAAATTGATTACTTCGATTCTATTGCCTTTGATTGTATAAATTAATCTCCACCTATTTGCAAGTTCTATTCTCCATAAATTTTCGGCATCATATTTGATTATGTAGTTTTTAGGAATTAATCTTTTTTGAATTTGATTTCCTGCGAATGGGTTTTTCTTTAATAATTCGCTTGCTCTTTTTATGGATCTTAGTAGTGCTTGATGAAATGAGGATTGAATTCCTTTTTTTATTTCTTCTACGACTAATTCATTCAATTCGGTGTAAACTTTGTTTGCTTCATTGGAAAGGACGACTTTTATCTTTTTGTTTATCATTAGATTTCTCGCCCTTTTCTTATTGCGTTTTCTAGTTTTGGGCTTGGATTGTAAACCCATAGAATTCCTTTGTGCCCATCTAGAATAAGTCCTCTTTGTTCGAAGTATTGTAGGATTACATTAAGAGTTTGGTGCATTATTTGTGATGGTAGTCTTCTTTTTATTTCTTCGCGAGAAATTGTTGTTTCTGCGTTTTTTAGGACTTGTTCGACGAGGAGCACTGTTCGTAGATTTGGGTAGTGTAGAATTTTCTTGGATTTTAATAAGTTCATATATAGGTTTATATAAGTTTATATATAAATGTTGTGGTTTTTGAAATATGTGAAAATATTTAGAATCACTCTTTACTTTCTAGCTTGACTTCGACTTCTTTTTTTTCGAATTCCGTGAAGTGGCATTTCCCGCAATAAGACCTGCCCTTTCCAACGCTTAAAAAAATTCCGGGTCCGCATCTTGGGCAGCTTCGTGCTTTCTTTGTGATTTTTCCGCCATCAACTGTGTACTTTTTGTACTTTACAGATGTAGGTTTGTTGATATGTTTTTTCTTGCCTTTGATTTTTGATTTGATTGCCATTAGTTTGGTTATTGGTTATTGGTTTTTAGTTCTTGGCTTTCTTCTGCTGGTGTAGCTTCTTTTTCTTTTGCTTCGGCTTCAGCTTTTTTTGCTTCAGCTTCGGCTTTCTCTTCTTTTGCCTTAGTTTCTGCGGCAGATTTTTTGTCAGCTTCCATTTTCTTTCTAGTTTTTTTTGGGATTGTTTCTACTTTGTTTTTAGCTTCTGTGTTGTCATAGACTACGGCTTCTACTTTGAATGTTTGTCTTCCGAAGTTTGTATGGATTTTTTTTACGACTGTTAATTCACTATCTTTTTTTAATTCTGTTTTAACTTCTTCAAGGCTTGGTGCAACTTCGTTTTGAACTTCTAAAATAAATTCTTCTCTTTCCAAGAAAGGATTTTTTTCTTGTTTGATAATTTTTAATTCCATGATTACTTTGACTTAATAGCGAACTCGCCTTCTGAATTTATTTTCATGTTTTCTGCTAATTCCGATTTTTCTGCGTTGAAAATATGGATTCGTCCTTTGAATGTTTCACTTGCTGGGGTTTCTCCGCACTTAGGACATTTGTCTCCGAAGTAGATTGTTTTACAGTTTAAGCAGGATTTTTCTTTGGGTGCCATGGGATTAGATCGCTTCGTTGGTAGACCGGCTTCGCCTGGTAGATCGCTTCGCTGGTAGACCGGCTTTGCCTGGTAGAATGACTTGCGTTACTTTATTTAATTTATTCATTTTTTCTTTTTCTCCTTTTTAGCAATTTTTTCTTCGAGTGCTATGGCTTGTTTTGCGGCAGCGTCCGTTTTTTCTTTTTCTGCTTTTACCCAATCTAGTTTTCCCAAACCTGGTTGTCTCATTGTTAGTCCGATTTTTGGGTCTTCTCCTTTGTATGAGATTGCAACAATTCGGGCTATGCATTTGTCTCCTTGGACTAAAGTTTTCTTTCCGTCTTTTCCGGTTAGGACTCCGGTGTCTGAGAAAGATACGAAATCGTCCATTGTTTGTGAAATGTGAATCATTCCTCGGATTGGGCCCATGCTCATGAATGCTCCGAAGCTTGTGATTTCTTCTACTATTCCGTAGATTAATTCTTGTAATTCTGGTTTGAATACTATTAGTTTGAAGGTTGATTCGTAGTAGGCTGCTCCGTCGCCCGGGATTATGATTCCTTCTTTGACTTCTTTTACGTCGAGAACTGAGACTACTATTCCTATGTCTTTGTCTTGGAAACCTGAGTAGGATTCTTCTAGCTGTGCTCGGACAGCCGCGTCAGTATCCATGCCGAATTTGTTCGGCTCTACTCTTACATGGTCGGTTACTAGAACTTCGTAGAACATACTTATTTTCCGTAATTTTGATTTTTAAAGCTTACGGAAACAGAACGCTGCGCTGGCAGTCCGGAAAACTTTGTTTTCTTGGCAGTTCGTAAAGTCTTTGACTTTACTGGCAGTTCGCTTCGCTGGCAGTAGGGCTTCGCCCGTGGTGATAAACTAAATTAATTCTAGATTGTTTTTACCACGAATTGTGAGGATTTTGTTCTTGACTCTTGACTTTAGACCCTTGTCTAGTGTTGCTAGAACTATATCTTCATCTCGGAGATAATTGGCGATTTTTGTGTCTACGTCGTCTGCTGTGTCTGAGAGTTTGACTACTTCTACGCCAAGTTCTGCTATTATTTGGATTGCTATATCGGCGGCATTACGATCCTTGATTTTTATTCTGCCTCCTATCTTGAGGCCTCTAAGTTCTCCTAAAACTTCTTCGGGAACAATCCATTCAACTTTTTCGGTGGTTAATCCATTCATGATTGCGTCAAAATCTATTTTTTGTTTCGCGCAGGTTATGACGAAGTTTGTGTCTATTAATATTTTCATGAGGGAGAACAGGCTTCGCCTGTGTTTTTGGTTTTTAGTTTTTGGTTGTTGGTTGGGGGGAACAAACTTCGTTTGTGTTGTTGGTTTTTGGTTTTTAGTTTTTGGTTGATTGATAATGATACTTTTTGCATTAGAGAATTTAATTTCTTCCCTATTGTTATTATTTTTTGTATTAATGTTTTGTATGTTTCATCTGATATGTAGCTTAATTCTTTGGATACTATTATCATATTTTCTACTTCTTTGCATGAGCCCATTGCTATGTTTAGAAAATTTCTTAGTTCTTTAGCTGATTCTCTTCCGCAACCCTCAGCTATGTTGTTTGATATTGACAGTGAAGCTCTTCTTAGTTGGGAACTCATTGTGTAGATTTCTTCTTTCGGAAACTTTGATATTTCTGAGGCTATTGCTTTATGGAAATTTATTGTGTCTTGCCATATTTGTAGATTTTGAAAATTTTGTGACATGGCGGGAAAATCAGCTTTGCTGATGTTGTTGGTTCTTGGTTTTTAGTTGTTGGTTTTTCATTTTTATGTGAGGTTAAGAAGATTTATATAAGTTGGGTTCTTAGAGATAAAATGAAAGAGGCGGGAAACATTCTTAGGATTTTGCGGAAGACTAAACAATTTGTTAAGGAGGATAATGCGCATGAGTTGAAGGGGTTGTCGAATCAGACGATTCATTCGGCTACGATTTCTCAGGATGCGGATAATATTGTTGTTGCGGTTTTGGTTTATTCTTTGGGGAAAGTTTTGGAGCGGGACCATTATCGGGATATGGATGGATGGGCTGAGTTTTATAATTCGTTGATTAAGAATTTGGGGTTGGCGGTTAAATCTTTAGAAAAAGTCGCCCAAAACGGGCATGACTCTGCTGAGCCTAATTTGAAGAATGCTAGGATTTATTTGGGGAGGATTCGGAATTCTTTGAATAAGATTGAGGGGAATTTGGGTCAGTATATTAAGGATGTTTTTATGAAGGCGGGAATTAATAAGGCGTTTAAGTTGTATGAGCATGGTTTGTCGACGGAGAAAACGGCGGAGTTGTTGGGTGTGAGTCTTTGGGATATGGCTTCTTATATTGGGCAGTCGCATATTGGAGATTCTAAGGCTGCGATTACTATGCCTGCTGCTGCGAGGGTTAAAATTGCGGAGGAGATATTTGGATGAAATATTTAATTTTTGATGCGGGTCCGATAATTTCTTTGGCTATGAGTGGAATGTTGCCTATAATTGAGAAGTTGAAGGGGGTTTTTGATGGGGAGTTTATTTTGACGCCGCATGTTAAGAGGGAGGTTGTTGATAGGCCGATGAAGATTAAGAAGTTTAAGTTGGAGGCGATGCAGGTTCAGGATATGATTGAGCGGGGAATTTTTAAAATGTCTTCTTCGGTTGTTTCTGACGAGAAGCTTGAGGCTGAGACTAAGAAGTTGCTGAAGATTACTAATGGAGTTTTGAGGACGACACAGACTGGTGAGAAGATTGAAATTATTCATGGAGGGGAGGCGGCTTGTTTGGCGTTTTCTAAATTGTGTGGTGCGTCTAATGTGATAGTTATTGATGAGAGGACGACGAGGATGTTGACTGAAGCGCCGAAGAGTTTGGAGAAAATGATGGAGAAGAAGTTGCATACGCCGCTTGATGCGCAGTTGTCTTTGCTTGATGAGTTGAAGGATTTTAGGTTTATTAGGTCGGCTGAGCTTTTGTTTGTGGCGCACAAGAAGGGGTTGATTTCTATGAAGGATGGAAAGGAGTTGTTGGATGCTTTGCTTTATGGGGTTAAGTTTAAGGGGTGCGCGATTTCGTCTAAGGAGATTGAGGATATGAAAAAATTAGTGTAGCTAATTTTTTGGAGTTCCGGTATTCGGGGTTTCGGTTTTTCAGTTAGGGCTTCGCCCGAGTTGGTAATGGTTGTTATTTGTTTTTGGAAGGGGTTAGATTTAAAAGTTGGGATTTCTAAGGTTATTTGTGGGTGCGTAGTATACTGGTAGAATGGCCGGCTCCAACCCGGCAGAAACGGGTTCGATTCCTGTCGCACCCATTTATATTTTTGACCCCAATACTTTTATAAATAAGTTTATCTTAACTTTAGCATGGTGAATAGGGTGACGAAGAAGACGGTGACTGAGACTGTTGGTGAGGATGGTTCTAAGAAAACTGTTGTTAAGGAACATGCGCCTAAGACTGTTGTTAAAAAGCCTAAGGTAAAGAAGATGACTGCGCGAGAAAGAGAAGAGCTTTTGATTGATAATTTTGTTGGGTTGCAGCATGCCATGACGAATATGTCGATTAAGTTCGGGGCGTTATCTGATAATATATCGAAGCTGTTGCAGGTTTTTGAGGAGGCTGCGAAGAATTCTATGTCGGGTGGGCGAAATGATGATAAGGATATGTTGAATAAAATTGATTCGTTGTTGAATCAAAATAAGACTATTGCTAAGGGCTTGGTTTTGATGGAGGGGAAGCTTAGGGGGCGGGCTGAGCCCGAGGTCGCGGGTAGCCGGTTGCCGGTTGCCGGTGGGCAGATGAGACCTAGACCGCTTCCGAGCATATGAGCTCTGAAGATATTTCTTTAATAGCTAATAATAGATTTATTCATAAATTTGTTTATGCGATTATACAGAATATTCGGGCGAAGAATTTTAATTATGAAGAGAGGCATGTGATTCATGCTGATTTGGTTCCTAGGGTTTCTGAGAAAGTTATGCAGGCTTCGTTGAGGGAGAAGGTTACGCCGAGGGTTGGAGTTGTGCCTGTGATGAGACCGAGAATGATGCCACGTCCTATAATGGTTCAAAGACAAATGCCTCCTGTGCGAGCTCCGATTCCTAGGCCGATTCATCCGATGGTGCAATTGCCCGCAGCTCCTCAGGGAACTGGATTATCTCAGGATTATGGGAAGATTACTCCTTTGTTGAATGACCCTTCGGTTTCAACTATTGAATGTTCGGGTGCTGGGAAACCTTTGATGATTATTCGGGCTGGGCAGAAGCAGGGAACGAGGATTAGTTTGAGTGCTGAGGATATTAAGGAAATTTTGAATAAGGTTTCGGATGTGGTTCACATTCCTTTGCTTGAGGGTGTTTTTCGGGCGGCTGTTGATAATTTTTCTATTAATGCTGTGATTAGTGAAATGATTGGTTCGAGATTTATTATTAAGAAGCAGACGCCTTATTCTTTGTTGGAGAGCAAAGTGTAGGGAAAGCTTTGCTTTCCCGGTGGTGGTTGCTCGGCAACGATGGTAGGAAATTTTGTTTCCGATGGTAGGCATTCTTTGAATGCCGATGGTAGGCGCTCCCGCGCCGGGGCTTGATTGGCTTGGAGATAATTTTAAATAAGGATTTTTTCTTTGAATATTATGGAAAATGAGATTTCGGAAGAGAAGTTGAAGAAGTATTTTAAGTTGACTGAGACGGCTCTAGCGGAGGTTAAGAAGGGTATTTTTGAGGGTCGGGAAGTTGATGCGAAGGAAATTATTGATATGGTTTCAAATTACGTTTCAGATGCCCACCATTTTTTTGATAAGGGTGATTGGGTAAACGCTTTTGCGGCTTTGAATTATGCGCATGGATGGTTGGATTCTGGAGTTAGATTAAAGATTTTTGACGTTGATGATGATAAGTTATTTACTGTTTGCTAGGGCTTCTAGGTCTACTAGTTCTTTAGCTACTCCTCTGTTTATGTCAAAAACTTTTTTCCAATTTGGTTTATTTTTGTTCTTTTCAACATAGGGAACATCAAATTCTCTTATTATGCCATCGTTTCCTCTTCTAGAGACTTCGAGAGAATATTTTTCTCCTCCTGGATAGAATTCTACTGAAAGAGATAGCCCTAACATGGAATAATCTACGCCCTTGTTTCCTATTGGTGATGCTCTCCAAGTTGCTCCGCATTTCAATTTTGCTGTCTTTGAATCTCCTAGAAATCCAAGAAACCATGATGCCAAAAGATTTGCATTCATATTAATTGCAATATTTTAAACTTAATAATGTTTGTCGTGACGGAATATATATAAATTGAGAAGAGTTGTTTTAATCATGGAAAAAACTTGGGTGATTAGTTTAGGTGGTTCTAGGATTGTTCCGGATAAGGTTGATGATAAGTTTCTTGTTCGGTTTAAGAAATTAATTGATTCACATCCTTCGCAGAAATTTGTTGTGGTTACTGGTGGGGGTTCTACTGCTCGGAAATATATTTCGGCTTTGAAGAAATTGGGAAAAGGTACTAAATCTCAGTCGATGGAAGGGGTTGCTGTTACGCGGTTGCATGCTGGGTTTTTGGCGAGGTTTTTTGCCCCATTAGATAGCAAGCATCGAACGGGACAAGGGTTTGTTGTGCCGCGGAATATGAAGAAGGTTAAGAATTTGCTTGGGAAGAATCATGTTGTGTTTTGTGGGGCGTTGAGATGGAAGAGGCGGAATACTAGCGATGGGACGGCGGCGAGGTTGGCTGGGTTTTTGAAATGCCCGTTTATTAATTTGACTAACGTTAAGGGTTTGTATAATTCTGACCCTAGGACGAATAAGAAGGCGCGCCACCGGGCATACCCCTCTTCTGGAGGGGCAAGATTTATTCCGAAGATTTCGTGGGATAAATTTTTGAAGTTGGCTAAGAGTGTGAAATTTGAGGCTGGGCAGCATTTTGTTTTGGATCAGTCGGCGGCGAGGACGATTAAGAAGAAAAAGATTGTGACTTATATTGTCGGGTCGCTTGGGGCTATTGATTCCATCCTGCGGGATGGGAATTTTGTGGGGACTGAAATTCGAGGGTAGTTCCGTTTTGCGGAACGGTGGTGGTTCGGGGGAAGAATTTCGTGGGAACCGAAATTCGAGGGTAGTTCCGCTTTGCGGAACGGTGGTAGGAAACTTTGTTTCCGATGGTAGCAACTTTGTTGCGATGGTAGGCGCTTCGCGCCGGGGCTTGGCGAGTTGAGAAGTTTTGGAGATTGTGGTTTAATGTTGGGATTTAACGAAGTTTCCGAAGGCATCAATTAAAAATATAAAGTCTTTTTTGTATAATATATAATGAAAATAATAAAATCAAAACAGGATTTATCTGAAGATGATAATTGTGATTTATATTTAATTAAAAGTTCCGAAAAAGAAGCTAGAAAAATTATTGCTTCGTTAAAAGATAGAAAAAATAAAATTCCTGTCGCTTTAGTCGGTGGAGATGACGCGTTTAATCGTCGAGCAATTGAAAGTTTGAAGATTGATTATCTTGTTTCTCCTGAAGCTGGAATAAAGAAGGATGGTTTGAAGCAGAGGGATTCTGGACTTAATCATGTTGTGGCGAAGTTGGCTGAAGAGAAGGGAATTGAAATTGTTGTTGATTTTGATTCTTTGAGTAAGATGAGCGGTAAAGATAAGGCTCTAAGATTGGCTAGGATCATTCAGAATGTTAAGATTTGTCGGAAGGCTGGGTGTAAAATTAGGATTTGGGGGAATGTTGACGATAAGGCTTTGAAATCGTTTGGTGTTGGTTTGGGGATGAACTCAAAACAAAGTAGTGAGGCTACTTTGTTTTAGAACGCTTCGCTGTAGAATGATTAGTTTTGAGAACTTTTATAAAAGATATTATGTATATATTGTGGATGATTGAGGTAACCGGATATGCAATAGGGGTGATGAATGGTATTAGTAATCAGATTAGTCATTTGCCCGCAAGTGAGAGTATAATTTTTGATATCGCCTTGATTTTAATTGTTTCTGCTATTCTTGCATTTGTTGCGAAGATATTGCGACAGCCTTTGATTCCTGCTTATGTTTTAGCTGGGTTAATTATTGGTCCGGTTGTTTTGGGGCTTGTGAGAAATTTAGATTTGGTTTATGCATTTTCTGAAATTGGGATTGCATTTTTGTTGTTTACTGCTGGGCTTGAGATTAGCTTTAGTAAGATTAAGGAGGCTGGGCTGAAGAAGATTGTGTTTATTGGGCTTTTGCAGGTTGGTGTTATTTTTGGAATTGTTTATTTTCTTGCTGGATTTTTGGGCTTGACTAGTTTGCAGGCGGGTTATATTGGTATTATTTTGGCGTTTGGTTCAACGATGGTTGATATTAAATTATTGGCTGACCGTGGTGAGTTGGTTACTTTGCATGGGCGTTTGGTTTTGGGTATTTTATTGTTGCAGGATTTGGTTGCTATTATTGCTATTGTGATTTTCACGACTGGCGGATTTGCTGTTACTCCGCTTGCTTTTGCATTTGGTAAACTTCTTATGATTCTTGCCATAGCGATTGTTTTGCAAAAGTTTATTTTGAATAAGTTATTTAGATTTGCGGCTCGGTCTCCGGAATTGTTGTTTTTGTCTTCGCTGGCTGTTCTTTTCTTGTTTATTATTTTGGCTTATGTTTCGGAATTGTCGATTGTTATCGGGGCTTTTATTGCTGGGGTTTCTTTGGCCAATTCTCCTTTTAAGATTGAGCTTGAATCTAGGATTTCTCCTTTGAGAGATTTCTTTGCTATTTTGTTTTTTGTTGCTTTGGGTATGCAGATTGTTTTTACTGGTATTGGAAATAGGATGGTTTTGTTTTGGGCGCTTCTTGCTGGGGCATTTATCATTAAACCCCTTATTACTTTGATACTTTTGAGAGTTACGGGTTATCGTTCTAGGACTAGTTTCTTTACTGCGATTTCGCTTGCGCAACTTAGTGAGTTCTCTTTGATTATTGGGGCGATTGGTGTTTCTATTGGAGCTTTGGATATTTCTATATTTTCTACGGTGATTCTTGCTACAATTATTACGATGTCGGTTACTCCTTATTTTATTAATTTTAAAGATAAGATTTATCAGATTTTCAAATACCCTGTTTCTTTGTTGGGATTTTTGCCGATGAAAGAGGACCTTGAGTATGAGAATAAAGGGAGAAAGGAGATTTTGTTAATTGGGTCGCATCGAATGGGTGGTGCTTTGATGGAGGAGTTGTTGGAGAAGAAGGACAAGTTGATAGTTGTTGATTATAATCCTGATGTGATTAATGTTTTGAAGAATAAGAAAATTTCTTGTATTTATGGGGACATTACTAGCCCTGAATTGTTGGATAAGATTGATTTGAAGAAATTGAAGTTGGTTGTTTCGACGATTCCTGATTATGAGGAGAATATGCATTTGGTTAAGAAAATTAAAAGGCTTGCGCCTAGGGTGAAGGTTGTTGCTACTGGTTCGAGGATTAGTGAGACGTTGAAGTTGTATAATGCTGGGGCTGATTATGTTGTGACTCCGAAGATTATTGCTGGACAGGAATTGGGTACGATTATTCATTCAAAGAAATTTGATTTGAAGAAGGCTAAGCAGAAACATTTGAGACATCTTGGGGATATTCATAAGTTGTTGTACTAAACCTTAAAAAAGCTGTAATCTATGTGGTACTATGGAAGAGAAATTGATTGTTGAATCTTTGTCGCCGATGGAGCGGGCTGTTTTGCCGAAGTTATCTGGGGATTTTTTGGATGTTGATGAAGTTTCTGAATTATCTGAATTAGATAAGACTACGGCTTTGAGGGCTGTTGGATTTCTGAAGAATAAGGGTTTGGTTGAGTCGGAAAGCTCTGAGAAAAAGGTTGTGATTCTTGGAATTCTTGGTGTTAATTATTTGAAGAAGGAATTGCCGGAGCGGGCTTTGTTGAATAAATTGGCTGAGAAGAAAAGTATTTTGATTGGGGAGATTAAGAATGTTTGTGGGTTGAATGAAAATGAGGCAAAGATTGCTTTCGGGACTTTGAAGAAAAAGGCGTTGATTGAGATTGAAAGTGGGAAGTTGGTTTTGAATGCTAAATCTAGCGAAGTGTCCAATAAGATGATTGAGGAATTGTTTATGGAGAAATTGCCGATGGATTTGGATGCTGTTAATGATATGGATGCTTTGGCTTTTGCGAATTTGAAGGGGAGGAAAGATATTGTTGAGATTGAAGAGCAGAAGTCGATGAAGGTTAAGTTGACTGAGTTGGGTTTGAAGATTTCTGAGATGGATTTGGATGAGGCTATGATTGAGTCTTTAACTCCGAAGATTCTAAAACAGAATGGATGGAAGGGGAAGAAGTTTAGGCGATATGATTTGTCTTCGCCGGTTCCGAGGATTTATGGAGGGAAAAGACATTTTACGAATCAGGCGAAAGATTATGCGAAGTCTATTTGGTTGGAGATGGGATTTAAGGAGATGAGTGGGAATATGGTTGATAGTGGATTTTGGGTTTTTGATGCTTTGTTTACGGCGCAAGACCATCCGGTTCGGGAAGAGCAGGATACTTTTTATTTGAAGGGCATGGAAGCGAAGTTGCCTGATAAGAAAGTTGTGGAGCAAATTAAGAAATCTCACGAGGGTGGAATTGATGGGTCTAAGGGATGGCAGTCGAAATGGGACGAGGCTGAGGCGAAGAAAGTTTTGTTGAGGACGCATACTACCAATCTTTCTGTTAAGAAACTTCTTGAGATAGGAAAGATTGGAGTTAGGGGTTCGGAGTTGGGAGTTGGTAGCCATAAGTTTTTTGCGTTGGGGAAAGTTTTTAGGAATGAGACTGTTGATTGGTCGCATGGGTTTGAGTTTAATCAGACCGAGGGGATTGTTGTTGATGAGAATGCTAATTTTAGGCAGTTGCTTGGGTATTTGGTGGAATTTTATAAGAAGATGGGGTATGATAAGATTCGGATTAGGCCTGGGTATTTTGCGTATACCGAGCCGTCGTTGGAGATTGATGTTTGGAAT
>Ga0075124_10000815_pt1 | contig 14512 bp, 16 predicted proteins | sample AntAceMetag02UKS_FD_69809 | JGI IMG/M metagenome (GOLD analysis project Ga0075124, IMG submission 69809) | Saline lake microbial communities from Ace Lake, Antarctica - Antarctic Ace Lake Metagenome 02UKS | ecosystem: Environmental > Aquatic > Non-marine Saline and Alkaline > Saline | place... | reverse complement strand
ACTTTATCAGCGCTTTTGATGTTCTTTCGCTTTCTGCTATATCTTTTTTTATGTAAAGCATCCTGATGTAATCCCTGGTTGTCTTTCTTCCATATCCTTCTGCTATATCTTTCTTCCTCGAGCGCTGAGGGTTAGGGCTTCACTGCGTGTCACTTGACCCCTTGTACCCTCTGAGATTACACCCGCTTAATTAGAAATAACCCACTTGTTTTAGCTTCTAGCCAGAGGCGAGCAAAAATTGACTACAACTAATCGGGAGATGATCCTATTTTTCTAATTATCTATGCAAATCCTGTCAATATAATTCTCAAATTGTTACAATTAACAAAGTATCCAAAATTCTTGACCGTATTAAGTATTAGGTGCTAAGTATTAAATCTCAGAAGTTAAGTGTGTAACTCAAAAAACCCGACTTATGCCTGAACAAAAAACTCGGAGATGTTTTTATGATACAAAACGATCTGATTCACATGCTGCTTAATGCAGGCCTTATGGTACAATTTGTCCTGCTTATCCTGCTTTTTTTTTCCATTACATCATGGGCTATTATAATAATCAAATATAGATATATTAAAAAAGCATTTAAAGACTCAGAACATTTCATGGATTTTTTCTGGAAAAGCCGGAATCTTTCAGATGCTTTTGCAAAAGCCAAACATCTTCAAGGCAGTCCTGTTGCAAGAATCTTCCGTGTAGGATATCTTGAGCTTAAAAAATTGAGCCAGTCAGGAGCCCCTGCAACATCTCAATCAGATTCACCATCAATCTCTGAAACTTCCTTCTCAAATACCAGATTTGCAGGTATAGATAATCTTAAAAGGTCTTTGCGCCGGGCCACTAATACAGAAACAACCAAAATGACACATCTCATTCCATTTCTTGCCACAACAGGGAATATAACTCCATTTATCGGTTTGTTCGGCACAGTATGGGGCATTATGAATTCTTTTCATGGCATCGGACTTAAAGGTTCGGCCAGCCTGGCTGTCGTAGCACCTGGAATTTCCGAGGCACTTATCGCAACTGCGGCTGGTTTGGCTGTAGCAATACCAGCGGTTATTGCCTTTAATTATTTTATGCAGAAAGCAAGAGTTATTGAGACCGAACTGCAGAGTTTTTCCGCAGACTTTCTTAATATTGTCGAACGTGATATATTAAGCGAAAAAGGAGCTTAGTAAGTAATGGCAGGCATTAATAATAAAGAGCTTATGTCAGATATAAATGTAACTCCTTTTGTTGATGTGATGCTTGTGCTGTTGATAATTTTCATGGTGACTGCGCCCATGATGATGCAGGGAGTAAATGTCTCTCTGCCGGAAACAACATCAAAAGCACTTCCTTCCGAAGAAGACCATGTCATTATTACTATTGACCGCAATAATCAGATATATATTAATGATTATCATATAGAGCTTGACTTTCTTAAAGAAAAACTTATAAAAATTTTTCAGGGCCGCAGTGATCAAGAGGTTTATCTCAAGGCTGACAAGGCAATACCTTATGGAATAGTAGTATATGTCATGTCTGAAATAAAAGGGGCTGGAATTGAAAAATTAGGAATGGTAACAGAACCAATTAGCGATAAAAGCAAAAAAGAAAAAGGCAGATGAAAGAAGAATCGCGCAAGCTGTTCTTTACTTTTATTGTTTCAGCTATATTACATATAATTTTTTTTATGGTTTTGGTCTTTGCGCCTGCTCACAAAACCAGTAAAGACTTTTCTCCTTCAGTTATCAATGTCAGTATGGTTGCATTACCTGGGCCTGAAAAAGCGCCAACGCAAGGCAATATTAATGGTTTTGTATTAGAAAAAAAGCCTGCAAAGCCAGTAAAAAAAGTAAAACAAATTAATCAGACTGCACCCGAAACAACACCAACCCACGAAAAAGACGTATCAAAAACTGTTTCAACAGCTCCCAGGAAAATAAAAAAGTCTCTTAAGAAAAAAACTTTTAAATCTTCCAGAGTTGTAAAAAGTGCTATTGATAGGATTAAAAAAAACGTTGATAAATCAAGACCAAATCCTGTTGCAGAGGCAATCAGCCGCTTAAAAGACAAGGTCGGCAAAGCTGATTCTGCCGGACAACAAAAGACTGAAGCAGGAACAAATGCGACATCGCCTTCTGCCGGAATACCCGGCGGTTATGGAGGCGGTGGAAAAGGACAGATTAAACTAATAGATATATACAGGGCTCAAATCCCATATTATATTGAAAAAAACTGGGCTTTTTCCAAGCAGTTGTCACATGGACAAACTGATCTGGTTGCTGTAGTGGTTATAAAGATCATGAAAAACGGCAAAATTAAAGAAGTGTGGTTTGAAAAAAAATCAGGAAATAACTATTTTGATGAATCTGCCTATAAGGCTGTTATAAAATCAGATCCGCTTCCCGTGCTTCCGGAAGGATTTTTACGTCCATATTATGATCTTGGGCTGATTTTTACTCCTTCGGGCTTACGCTAACACTCTGAATAATTACTAAAGATTGAAATATGATTTTTCGATATATGGTATCTTGTTTAAATATTAGCAAAATCGGATCAGTATCCAAAGCCGTTAACAGTTGCCTTTCATCGTTTGCTGTTTTATTTCTGCTGGTTTTGACGGCCTTGTTTCTGATTATTCCGCCTTTTTGCAGTGCTGAATATGATTATATTGATATAAATAATCCTTTCCTGAAAAAAATACCTATTGCAATTCCATCATTCAAAACCGTAACTGAAAACCCTGCTGAAAAACGCCTGTCTGTAACAACCTCTGGTCTGCTATCAGAAACTCTCGAATTTACAGGCTATTTCAAAATGCTTGATCATGATGCCTTTCTTTTTGATCCTGAAAAATCTGATATAACTGCTTTAAACACTAATTTTCAAAACTGGACTGATATAGGCGCCGAACTTTTGATAACAGGATTGCTGGAAATTAAAGATGATATCGTTGATATTGAGCTCAGGTTATATGATACATTTAAGGCAAAATTGTTAATTGGTAAAAAATACAAGGGGCTGATAAATGACAGACGAAAAATAATACGTCGTTTCTGCAGTGAGGTGACATACTATCTGACAGGGAAAAGCGGTGTTTTTAACAGCAAAATAGCTTTTATTTCTACAGGTTCGGGCAATAAGGAAATATACATATGCGAGTTTGACGGCCACAATCCAGTACAAAAAACCCATAATAAAAGCATAACTCTTTCTCCAGCATGGTCGTCTGATGGAAAATGGATTGCTTATACTTCCTATAAAAAAGGCAACCCTGATCTTTATATCAAAAATTTAGCAGAAAAACGCGGTGTTGTAGTTGCAAAAAAAGGCATTAATATTACACCGGCCTGGATCCCTGGAAAGTTTGCACTGGCTGCAACGCTCTCATTTTCAGGTGACCCGGAAATTTATATGTTGACCGGAAGCGGAAAAATTATTAAAAAATTAACTGATAAATGGGGAATTGACGTATCTCCTTCGTGGTCTCCGGACGGCAAAAAAATGGCTTTTGTATCAAACAGATCCGGAAAAGCGCAAATTTATATTAAAAATATTGCTTCAAACAGTGTCGAAAGATTGACTTTTCAGGGCAGATACAATACATCTCCAAACTGGTCGCCAGATGGAAACAAAATAGCATATTGCGGCATGGAAAAGGGAGAATTTAACATCTATGTAATTAATGTTGACGGCAGCAACCTGTTTCAATTGACCTTTAATGAGGGTGATAATGAATCGCCTTCCTGGTCACCGGATGGAAGCCTCATCGCCTTTAACTCGAACAGGGAGGGTCCTCACAGGCTTTATGTTATGACCGCTTATGGTACCGATCAGAGGCGTTTGCTTTCACTGCCCGGTGAGCAGACAAATCCAAAATGGTCATTAAATATATTAAATAATTAAAATGAAAAGCAACTTAATAAAAAGGAGGAGGAAAAAATGCGAAAAAAATTATGGCTGAATTTGGTTTTATTGCTGGTAATTCCAGGATTCCTGTTTATTGCTTCGTGCGCCAAAAAGACTGTAACATCTGAATCTGCAGCTACTAAAGCTGTTGAGGATGATTCAGCACAAAAAGCTAAAGCCGCCGAAAAAGCAAGCCAGCAAGAACTGGCAAAACAACGGGCCATTGAAATGCAGAACCTGAAAGAACAACAGGCAACGCGTGAAAAAATGGCTGCAAAAAATATGTTCGTAAATGAAGACATTAGTTTTGACTTTGACAAATATAATCTTCTTCCTTTGGCACAACAAGTTTTACAGAGAAAGGCAGACTGGTTATGGAACAACCCTGATGTATCCGTAATTATTGAGGGTCACTGTGATGAACGTGGTACCAATGAATACAACCTTGCTCTTGGAGACAGGCGAGCTGAAAGTGCAAAAACATATCTGATGAATCTCGGAATTGCCGGATCTCGATTAACAACCATAAGCTATGGTGAAGAAAAACCAGTAGATTCAGACCATAATGAAGCAGCCTGGGCAAAAAACAGGCGCGCTAATCTTGTAATAGAGTAAAGAATCCTGGCCCAGAGGACCAGGCTTTTGCTATACCCAGAGGGAATTTGTTTTGCATGAAAAAGATGAGCGTCGAACATCGAACGCTCAACATCGAGCATCGAATGTGGATATCTCTCCTGCCCGCCATCGCGAGACATACTCAATGCTCTTCGTTCTTTTGTTGCCTGCCCGCCATCGGCTTCGCCTTCAGGCGAGGCGGACGGGTCTCGCTCAGGCGAGGCGGGCGGGTCGCTCATTTTTTTAATAAAATAGAAACGCCGAAGGCGTACCATAATTCGACGTTGGATGTTTACCCGCCTTCGGCGGCGCCAGAGGCGACCAGGGTTCGATGTTGGACGTTTGTTTTTTAAACACAAAAATCCAGGTCAGAGCCATCTATCTCTGACCTGGCCCAAACGACCTGGTTTTTCAGGACAAAGTAAATATGTCTTCTATAAAATTTATCTTTTTATTTATTGCCTGTCTATGTGTGTCGTGCGGATGCGCAATGCAGCAGGATGTTATTGCGCTCTATGACCGCATGAATGTTCTTGAACAACGTTGCGAAAATTTAGAGCAAAGTAATATTAAGCTAAAAAAAGAAACCGCTCAGGTTGAAGCACTGATACAGGAAAGCACAAAAAAACAGGAAGAAAAAGACCGTTACCACAGAACCGGCTCTGCAGATATCCATGTCGTTTTAGACAAGCTTAGAAAGGAAATTGCAAGCTTGAATGGGCAGATTGAAGAAACCCAGCATATGTTAAAACAGAAGACAGATGTTCTTAACAAGGCCGCAATAAAAAGAAAAGAAGTATTAGATAAAATCGAAGAAATGTCGACCTCGAATTATACTCGAATTAAAGATATACAGCAATATCTTAACTTAGAATCTTCCGGCTCTGATTTAAAAGCAAATGACACGCGGGGAAACCAGAAAAAACTTTCAGAAAATGAAATTTACACATCCGCAAAACATGCATTTGATCAGGGTAGTTTTGAACAAGCCCGTGAGGGATTTCAAAAAATAATAAAACAATACCCAAAGTCAAAAAACGCTGATAATGCGCAATTCTGGATAGGTGAAATATATTATCGTGAAAAATGGTATGAAAAAGCAATACTGGAATATCAGAAAGTAATAGAAAAATACCCAAAAGGCAACAAAGTCCCGGCTTCGCTTTTAAAACAGGGTTTTTCCTTTTTAGCCCTTGGAGAAAAGTCAAATGCGCGTCTTATTTTAAATGAACTGGCCACCAAACATCCAAAATCAAATGAAGCAAAAATAGCAAAGCAAAAATTAAAGGGGTTGAAATAGAAAATAAGATAATTAAGACCATTGGCATAGACCCGGGTCTTGCAGCAACAGGTATCGGTATTGTTAAAGGAACAAAACTTAGAATCGAAAGCTATGCTTATGGCACTATAACTACCTCAAAAAAAGATTCATTGCCAAGTCGCCTCAATAAAATTTTTTCAAAACTTCTTGTTGTTTTAAATGATGAAAAGCCTGATCTAATGGTTGTAGAAGATACGTTTTCTCTTCAAAAATATCCAAAAGCAGGTATAACTCTGGGGAAAGTAACAGGTGTAATTCTTCTCGCAGGATACCAGGTTAATGCGCCGGTTATGGAAATTGCCGTCTGTGAGGCCAAACAGGTTTTAACAGGTAACGGTAATGCCAGTAAAATACAATTAGAAAAAGCTGTAAGGCGTTTTTTAAATTTAACAATACCCATAAGGCCTTACCATGCTTCTGATGCAATTGCTTTAGCTTTAACAGGTCTTTCCCGATATCAGGATAATTTAATTGAATGTTAGCAGATTGTCTCAAACAGCTGTGGGCTCGTAAATGATCAAACTCAGGTATTAATAAATGATAGGTTATCTTGAAGGTAAACTGCTAAAAAAAGATGATGACCGCATTCTTCTTCTTGCCAATCAGGTTGGATACGAAGTTTTACTCCCTGCATTTGTAATGGATAGCCTGAAATCAAAGGCGGTTGGCGATGAAACCGCCCTTTACATATATTATCAGCAAACCGAACGTCAGCCAAAGCCTGTATTAATCGGTTTTAATTTCGAGGTAGAAAGAGAGTTTTTTCAATATTTTATTTCAGTTGAAGACATCGGCCCGATAAAGGCAGTCAAGGCTCTGAATCTTTCTGTCCGCGAAACAGCTCGGGCAATTGAATCAGGAGATGCTGCAACTCTTAAGAAATTAAAAGGTATTGGCAGCAGAACTGCACAAAAAATAATCGCCACACTTCAAGGCAGAATGAATAAATTCGCCTTAATGCGCAAAACGGAAAAGGGAACAGAACAAGAATCCGTGGCAGAGGATTTTTCAAGGCAGGTATTTGATGTGCTTGTCAAACAGCTTGGGTACAGGGCTGCTGATGCCAAAAAAATGATTTCAGAAGCTATAAAACGTAATATAAATATAGCCACACCTGAAGATCTTATCGAAGAAGTATATCGGGGCGAAAAAAAGTAACTACAAAATACCCAAAATTGATGAAATCGTAAAAAGTAAAATTTGTTCGCTCTGTGAGCATTTTTGGGATTCAGATTAATCCTGGCTAAATTGCAAGAACTCGGGCTAACGCCCTCAAACAGCTTGCAATTTTTAACACCAGTCTCAATCCTAACCTTTTTCCAAAACTGCTCAATGTCGCTTGCAAATGACTTTTTACGAGTTCATCAAAATTGATGGAATCGTAAAAAGTAAAATTTGTTTACGATTTGTTAAACATGAGTTTTTTCTGGTTTTAATTTAATTATAACTGTTGCGATAACCGGCAAAAACTACAGTTGAGTTATTTGAACGTCGAATTTAACCGTCAAAATTATGACTAACGATATTTTAACATATTCTTCTGATAAGGCAGGCATCTTGTCCAAATCAACCCTGCCTGTTGACAGGGAACCTGAAATTCTATCTCTCAGGCCGGAAAAATTTTCCGACTATGTGGGCCAGCTGAAAATAGTCGAAGCACTTAAAATAGCCATACAAGCCGCTAAAAAACGTAATGAACCCATAGATCATGTGCTTTTCCACGGGCCTCCCGGTCTTGGCAAAACAACTCTTGCACATATTATCGCAAATGAAATGGCAAGTAATATTACAGCAACTTCGGGGCCGGCAATTGAAAAAGGCGGAGACCTTATAGGCATTCTGACTCATCTTGAAGAAGGCGACATCCTTTTTATAGATGAAATTCACAGGTTGCCAAAAACTGTAGAAGAATTTTTATATCCTGCCATGGAAGATTTTGCAGTTGATTTCATGTTTGACAAGGGCGCTCATGCGAGAAGCCACAGATATCGTTTAAACACTTTTACCCTTGTAGGCGCCACTACCCGTTCAGGATTGCTTTCAGCCCCATTAAGAGACAGATTCGGGATATTAAAACATCTTGATTTTTATAAAAAAGATGATCTTATAAAAATCGGCAGACGCTCTGCTGATCTGCTTGAAGTCTTTATTGACGATGAGGGCGCAATCGAACTCGCAAAAAGGTCCAGAGGAACTCCAAGAATAGTAAACAGACTCCTTAAACGAGTAAGGGATTATGTCCAGGTACGTTCTGATGGAAAAATTACAAAAGAAATGGTTAAAGAGGCTCTTATTCTTGAAGGAGTTGATGAAAAAGGATTAACTCCTCTTGATCGCCGATATCTTGAAACTGTAATCAAATTTTATGGCGGCGGCCCTGTCGGCATTGAAGCAATTTCTGCAACGCTTCAGGAAGAATCAGATACCCTGGTTGACGTTGTTGAGCCATATCTTCTTAAAATAGGCATGATCATAAGGACTCCATCTGGAAGAAAGGCTACTGAAAAAACATACAGGCATCTTGGCTTTAAAACCCAGAAAAAAATATTCTAAACCATGTCAATCATTACGCTTACCACAGATTTTGGCATAAAGGATGAATATGCAGGTATAATAAAAGGCGTTATGCTTTCTGTCAATCCTGCCGCGGTTATTATTGATATTACCCACAATATCGAACCTCAGGATTTAATCCAGGCAGCATATATCATAAAACACTCTTTTAAATACTTTCCCGTGGGAACGGTCCACGTTGTCATAGTTGATCCGGAAGTGGGGAGTAAACGGGCAATAATTGCCCTCGAAACAAGAGGGCATATTTTTCTTGCTCCGGATAATGGAGTTTTAACACTTTTATTAAACAAAGGGGATATTGATTCCATTATTCGTGTTGAAAATTTATGTTATTTTTTAAAACCTGTAAGTCAAACTTTCCAGGGAAGAGATATTTTTGCTCCGATTGCCGGCCATCTTTCCATGGGAGTTAAAATTGAAACATTAGGCCCGCCAGCACATAAGTCAGATTTAAAAATACTGGATTTTAAATATCCCTGCATTTCAAACAACACAGAACTTGTTGGAACTATTGTATATATAGACCGGTTTGGAAACCTGATTACAAATATAGACGCAAACACCCTTGACAAGTTTTGTAAAACCAGCGAAAAAAAAGGGTTGAAAATAATAATAGGACGAAATAAAATTACTGGCTTATCCAAAAGCTATGAAAGCGCCATGCCGCAGACTCCTCTCGCCGTCATAGGCAGCAGGGGATGCCTTGAGATAGCCGTAAATTGCGGCAGTGCAAGGTGTTATTTCAAAGCCGGGAATGGTGATCTGGTTATAGTGACCAAAAAATAGAACCTTTGAATAAGGATTGTTTACACAAAAATAACAATGACTCATTATATCAAGATATTATATGTATTAATTGCTTTTATCGCACTGCCGGCTATTAATCCCGCAGTATCAGCATTACAGCATAAGGAAACTGATTTAAAAGCAGCTTCAGACAATAAGCCATACCCTGAAATACCTGATGTGCTTATTTCATTTGATAACCACAATGGCACAAAACATGCCGTTGTGGTCGAAAAAAGCACCCAGCAGTTAATTGTTTATTCCCACAAGAATCACTTTAAAGAACTATATAGATTCCAATGCTCAACTGGCGAAATTCCCGGTAAAAAATTTTGTTCAGGTGATAAAAAAACGCCTGAAGGAGTCTACTTTTTTACCAATGAATACAAAAAAAAAGATCTTTCTCCAACATATGGAACAAGGGCATTCCCAATAGATTATCCTAATTTCTTTGACCGCATCGAAGGCCGCAGCGGTTATTCAATATGGCTTCATGGAACCAATCGGAAAATGAAACCAAGAGATTCAAATGGATGTGTTGCACTTAAAAATAATGATATTGATGAGGTTGCAAAATATATTGCATTAAACAAAACGCCTATTATCATAGTGGATAAACTCTCGTATATTTCGAGTGACAATAATGACAGAATAAAAGAATCCATATTAAATCTGCTTGAAATATGGACCAAAGCACTTGAAAGCGGAACTTATCATGAATATCTGGAATTATATGCATCTGAATATCTTCCTGATATTTCCTGGTGGAAAGAATGGGATAAGGTTAAAAAAGCTTATTCTGCATCTGACCTGAATCTGTGTGTTGCGATAAAAGGTGAATCAATCCTGAAAAATGACAAGGTTTATGTTATTTTCTTTGATCAGGTTTTGGAATCATCCAACAAAAAAATATCTGCAGGAAGTAAAAAATTTTATCTCACGAAAAAAAACGGTGTTTTTAAAATAATCGGCGAAGAATATCAGCATTCTTCAGCGAAAAATCAAAAGATCAATCCTCTTGTTTCAGCAGGTATTAATCTTAAAAAATCTGTTGAATACAAGCATAAAATCGCAGAGCTTGTTGATGGGTGGCTGAAAGCATGGTCTGAAAAGGATATTAAGCGATATGGAAGCTATTATTCAAGCGGGTTCCGCTCCCAGGGAATGAATCTCAGGACATGGCTTAAGTATAAAAACCGACTGAATAGTAAATATGCTTTTATCAATGTCTCAAAAGACAACCTGACTGTTGAAAAAATAAAAAATGAAATTGTAGTTTCATTTACTCAGACTTACATGTCAAGCGCATTCAAGGCAAAAGGAATAAAAAAACTTATATTAATACAGGAAAATGGGATGTGGAAAATCTTTCGAGAAACCTGGGAAAAACTGTAAAAACATACACTCCGCCAAAACAGCCGAAAAATACTTGCTCCTGGAATATTCTGCTTTTAGGCGATCACGGGCAAATAATATCGCTTGGAAAACTAAAATGGCTGACAATTCTACTTGTGGTTGTGTTTGTTATTACTATAACTTCCCTTGCATACTTATTCATTGTTTTCAAAATCACAAAACAACGGAATAAAATTCTTAATGAATCACTAAGGATTTCACACCAGAAAATTGCGTCTTTAAGTGATGAAAAAGATCTGTTGATGGTTCGTCTTGTTATGGCTGAATCTAAAATCAAAAAGCCTGTCGGGACACCTTGTGAAAAAAGTCCTGATATTGAGACCGCTTCTGCCCCTGAAGACAAGGTTGAAAAGTTTCCTCTATTAGAAGAAAAACAACTGCAGGAAGAAAAAGATTTTATTGGAAACGCCGATGTTAAAAATTTTACTATTATATTTGAACCAGATGGTTCTGTGTTCGAAATTCAATTCAAAATAATAAATGTAGCAAAAAACAACGAGCGTGTTTCAGGCCATGCATTTGTAATACTAAAACATAATAAAATGGATGAAAGCACATGGTTTACGTTCCCAAATGTGCCTATAGTTTCCGGGCAACCCTCAGTGTTTGAAAAAGGCCAGTATTTTTCAATATCATATTTTAAAATGATGAATTTAAAAGCAAAAAAAGAAATCGATCCAAAACAACTGAAAAGCGCCACTGTATTTGCGTTTACCACAAAAGGCGAATTGCTGCTAAAAAAGAGTTTCACAATAGAAAACACGGGAACTGTTCCTGGCTAAACATAATGAAGAAAACATAAACATAATTTCAGGATATATCAAAACATTGCTTAAAAAAACCCGCCAAATCAAATTCGCCCTGGATTGCAGAATTATAATTATTGCAATTTTAGCCGGACTTATTTTTGTTTTGCCTGATGTCGCCATGGCAAACAAAAAAATTCATACAATATTTTTCGAGGGTACAGATCACGAACTGCATACGTACAAAATTTGCGGTAACAACTCCGGGAAAACACTTCTTCTAATAGGAGGAATCCAGGGAGATGAGCCAGGAGGCTTCCTTTCCGCAGACCATTACGCAGATATCAGCCTGTCCAAGGGAAATCTTATTGTGGTGCCAAGAGCTAATTTTAAGTCTATTGTTTTGTACCGCCGCCAGGTAAACGATGATATGAACCGAAAATTTGCAGACGACCACAAGAATAACTATGAAACAAAAATTGTTGAAATTTTGAAAAAACTGATTAGCGAAAGTGATTGCATGCTTAACCTGCACGATGGATCTGGTTTTTATTCTGACAAATGGGAAAGCCCTGAAAAAAATCCAACAAAATTCGGCCAATCTATTATTGCTGATTGCGAATCCTATTTAAATCCTTCAACTGGAAAGACTATTCATCTTGGCGCTATGGCAAGATCAGTAGTTACGGAACTCAATAAAAAGATAAATAATTCTGCTCACTACTTTCATTTCAACAATCACAGGACACAAGAAAAAACATCGTTGCACAAGGAACAGCGTAAATCCGCCACTTATTATAGTTTGTATGAATGTGGAATACCGGCATTCGGCATTGAGACCAGCAAATCACTGCCCCTGGAGCTGAAAGTGCAATACCACAATTTTGCAATTAATGCCTTTATGGAAAAACTGGAAATAGTCCCCGAGACACCCGGCCTGAACCTTGACACTCCTGTGCTCGATTATATTGTTATATCTGTAAATAATTCATTGCCGATAGTTGTTAAAAATCAGCAGACACTCAATATCAATTCCGGAGATACTGTCCTGATATCTCATGTGGAAACCAATTATGAAAGAGGTCTTTGTGCGGATATTATAGGTTATGGAACCATACGTGACATACGGAAAAAAATCAAAATAATCGGTCCTGCGAGAATTGTTGTAAGAAAAGATTTCTTCCCATGCGGAAGCGTTTATATAGCAACTAACAAAAGCAAAGAAAAAATGCCGCAAGGAGTATCAATATCAAAAAAACCACGTCTCACCGCTTATATAGATTCTTTTAAAACAAAAATTAATGGGAGAGAACATGTCTTTCCAAATAACAGTCGTGTTTCACTGATAAGAGGTGACACTTTTGAACTTGTTGATGTAGCAGGCGGGCCTGGTGACCCTGCGGATATGGTAGTAAATTTTAAAGGATATGTGGGCAATAAAAGTATTAATACCGGGGAAGATAGAGGTTATATAATTGACACTGCCGGGAATCTCTGGAAAAACTATTCTCTAAATAAAAAAGGGCTTAATTATCAAGTGATAGTAACATATAATGAAAAAAAAGTGGGCAGATTGATCATTGAATTAAAAAAACCTGCAAAGCTGGAGAAAAATCGTGCAGAATAAAATTAATAATATTTCTATCATTGATGAAGGACTGACAGTTGATGGTAAAGTGTCAGTTAAGGGGAAACTGGTGATAAAAGGGACTATAAAAGGATCCCTTGATGGAGAAACCGTTATTATCGCCAAAGAAGGAATTGTTTGCGCTGACACAAAGGTCGCCAGTTTAACAGTAGGTGGAAAATTTGAAGGAAATCTAACTGCATCCAGGGAATTGATTGTTCTCTCGACAGGAAGCTGCACTGGCAAGATCGAATGTAAAAATCTTATTGTTGAGTCAGGTGGAAAATTAAATTCCGAGGTAAATTATATCTTAGCAAAGGCACCGGCAAAATAAATCAGAGTCTTCCCTTTTCCCATTTGAATTTTGCATAAACAGGGTAATGATCTGAGGGATAATAACCATTAATTGCCTCATGTATTACTTTGCTTTCCTGAAGTGTGATTCCCCCTCTATAAAGTATCCAGTCAATATACCTGCCGTTAATATTTCCTGTAAATCCATGATGTGTGCCTGGATAGGGTTTACTGAAAATATTTTTGAAGTATAAATCATTATCTGTTTTTGATTTTTTGTTCTCTCCGGTGAATACCATGTAACATGGATAAGATGGAAGAGCATTAAAATCTCCCATGAGAATCACAGGCAAATCAGACGGCAGATATGACAGCCTTCTCATGATCATTTCAGCACTTTTTGTCTGAACATCAGAATCAAAATCAAAATGAGTATTTATATAGATAAGAATCCGGGATTTATTTTTGAACATTCCAATTGTGCATTGTCTTGGCCACAGGCTTTCTCTTAAACGGCTTGGTATCATTGGCGTTGGGCTCAAAAAAGTATGTTCATGGTAAATGCATTCCCAATTTTTTTTATAGAATATAATATTATCCTGCCAAAAAGACGGAGCAGGGCTTCGCTCTCCTATGAAATTGAATTCAGGCAGTATTTTTTTGAAAAAATCTAACTGAAAATCGTTTGTTTCCTGAAAGCCGATAAAATCACAGGTATGATTTTTGAAAAAACCCGGAAAGTGTTTTTTTCTGTAACACCAGCTGTTAAGGCCATCGTCGGCAAGACCAAAACGCACATTAAGCGTTAAAACAGAAAATGTATTATCCATAAAAAACCCCTTGATGCTACTAACCCGCTGTTTTTTTTAAACCATCTCGCCATATAATAGTCAAACAAAAATATAGCGTCGTAAAAAGCTCCGTTATGCCGATTTGAGGCACTGTGGCACTGTAAAAAAAATAACATATTAATCATAGCTAAAATTATGATTCAATGCCATTAATCTGGGTAATTTTATTATTGATAACCACGAAGAACACGAAGGGTTTTTTCTTTATCTTCGATTACTTCGTGTTCTTCGTGGTAAAAATATCGCAGCACACTCCATGTAACATTCTCAAGTTAATTTTGTTGAGTATCGTAATCTTTTATTAATAACAATATATCAACAGGTTCTTTCCTAACGATTTTTAATACATTCAGACAGTTTTCTAATTTTAATTTAATCACAACTGAAG
>Ga0075124_10000814_pt1 | contig 14516 bp, 13 predicted proteins | sample AntAceMetag02UKS_FD_69809 | JGI IMG/M metagenome (GOLD analysis project Ga0075124, IMG submission 69809) | Saline lake microbial communities from Ace Lake, Antarctica - Antarctic Ace Lake Metagenome 02UKS | ecosystem: Environmental > Aquatic > Non-marine Saline and Alkaline > Saline | place... | reverse complement strand
CGGTCTTGTTCTGATGATCATCCCCGGTATCTGCATGGCGGTTGTCCTGCATGTGATCATTCCCCGGGGGAGCTATAAACCACCGGCAGTCCCTGCCCCTGCATCTGCTCCCGCTCCCCCTTCCCCGGTTCCTGAGCCGGCCCCCGTCCCGTCCTCATCTTCCTCTGCTGCCCCGGTGCAGAGCGGTTTCCGTCAATATCATGGGATATCACTTTTAATCACCGGTTCGGCCTTACGTGCATGGGGAATATTCGGGTCCGTTGCCTTTCTGCCGGCATACCTCAGCATGGTGCGGGGTTTTGATCTTGCTGTTGCAAACATTATTGTGTCAGGTGTCCTCATCGCCGGTGTGATAGGGCAGTTGGTCGTCGGCACCCTCTCTGATACCCATGGGAGAAAAGAACTGGTGCTGCTCTTTACCCTGCTTGCGATACCGTTTTTTATTGCCGCTCTCACTCTGTCCGGCACGCTCTCCCTCGTCTGCCTGATACTCTTTGGCTTCTGTCTCTGGTCCTCTTTCTCCACAACGGTTGCCATGTCGCATGAGATGATGCCGGGCAGCCCCGGTTTTACCTCCGGCCTGATGCTGGGTCTTGCGGTGGGCGCAGGCGGTCTGGGTGTGGCCGTGAGTGGTTACATTGCTGATATAGCAGGTCTTCCTCTTGCCATGCTCCTTATATCAGTCCCTGTTGCAGTCTCACTCATATTCTTTGCTGCTGTTCCGTATCCGTGGAAGCGTACCTGGAAAAACAGGGGAACTGTTTAATGATATATAACCCCCTATTTTCCGTCAGATGGTCACCAAGCTGCGAAGGTATGGCCAGATCGCTGATGTACTCATCAAGTACGGTTATGGCATAGCTCTTGAACAGGTGTTTCCGGAAAGCACCCTGCGTCGGTTCTTCCGAAAGAAAGCTCATGTTGGCTCCCTCTCTGATTATGAGCGTATTCGTCTTGCACTGGAAGAGCTTGGGCCGACCTTCATCAAATTTGGTCAGATTGTCAGCACCCGTCGAGAGATGTTCCCGCCAGGGCTGATTGCCGAACTCCGGAAACTGACCGATGAGGTCCCTTCCCTGCCGTTTGAAGATGTGCAGCCCACCATTGAGGAATTCTGCGGTCCCATTGACGAGGCGTTTGAGTACCTGGAAGAGACACCCTTCGCAGCAGCCTCGCTTTCACAGGTCCACCGGGGGATGCTCAAAGACGGCACTCTTGTAGCAGTTAAGGTCCAGCGCCCCGACATTGAAGCACTCATCGAAGTGGATCTCACGATTCTGCAGTCGTTTGCAGAACGGATAGAGGCACGCTATCCTGAGACGATTATGTACAACCCCACCGGCATGGTGCAGGAGTTTGCGGTGCAGATCCGGCGTGAACTGGATTTCTCAAATGATGGAAGAAATGCGGACCGGCTGCGCCCGATTGTTTCTGAGGTACCCCATGTCCGTGTCCCGGATATTTACTGGCAGTATTCCGGAAAAAGGGTTCTTGTGATGGAGTATATCACCGGTGTGCGGATCGATGACGTCGAATCAATCCGCCTTATCGGTGCAAACCCCCATGATGTGGCAAACCGGGGGACGAGATGTTACATCAAACAGATCCTGAAATACGGTTTTTTTCACGCTGACCCGCACGGCGGTAACCTGCTTGTTGATATGTCAGGTGATCTGGTTTTTCTTGACTTCGGGTCGGTGGGAGTGATACGCTCGGAACGTAAAGAAGCCATAATATTCCTGCTTATGGGCATTCTTGGGGATGATGTGGATGAAATTGTGGATTCTTTTCTCCAGCTGGGGGTGAAAATCGATGACAAATTCATGGATGCGTTTAAGGATGATCTCTATGGTATTCTGTCAGAATATTCCGGGCAGAGTATCGAGGATTTTGATCTATCCGGTCTGATGAACCAGATTCCCGTTCTTCTCAACCGCTACCATTTGCAGGTTCCGATGAACCTGATGCAGGTCATCAAGGTGATTGCGATGGTGCTTGATACCGGAAAGCATCTGGATCCGGATTTTCATTTCTCCACCGAAGTCGGGCCATATATCAAAGAGATGGAGATCGATCGCATATTCTCACGCGAAACCATTCGTTACGTGGCAAGAGAGGCCATGGACATTGTGGATGATGTGCTGTCGGTGCCAAAATCACTCAACCGGGCGCTTACCAAGGCAACAGACGGGAGCATCAATATTGATGTGGCAGCTTCTGATGTCCTTCATCTGTCCCGGTCAATTGACCGTGCCTCCAACAAGCTGCTGATCGGATTTATCGTTGGAGCGATTGTCATTGGATCGTCGCTGATGTTATATCTCTTCCCGAAAGAGACATCTGTTCCGTATAATCTTGCAATCTTCGGTTATATTGTCGCATTTATTATCGGGGTATATTCTGTTTACCGTATCTGGAAGATACCCGGGTATGAGTGAACCTTAAGATAGATCAGGAATAACGGGACATTCTGAAACATCCCGCAATGGGCGAGAGGGGATGTACAGCAATCCCGGGGGGGAATGATGCTGATTCAAAAATCAAGTATTCAGGAGAGCGCGGATTTGCCGGATGACTGGCTTCCGCCAAATACATCTACGATGGGTCTTTGGGAACGGACTCTGGATGTTATCGCAGAGCCTGCATTATTTTTTAAAGCTGATGGGACGGTATTCTGGGCAAATCCTGCCTCACTATCATTTTTTGGGGTGGATGCAGATGACCTGCTGGGCCGACACTGCTATGAGATGGTACGCAGGTTTGGGCTGAAATTCTCTGATTGTCCGTTCAAACGGCTGCTGGAGAGCAGAAGTCAGGAATCAGGGATGATGGAGTCTGTTGGCAAGTGGCACATCAACCGTGTGGATCCGGTGCTGGGAGCAGATGGTGAACTGCAGGGTGTCATTTCCCGTTTTCTGGATGCCGGTGATAGTGTCCGTCTCCGGGAAACGACAGAGCAGTTGAACCTCTTGGTGGCAGCCACCGAGAATGCCATCGTAATGACAGGGCCGGACCACAGAATTGTCAGCTGGAATAAAGGAGCGGAACAGGTCTTCGGTTACCCGGCAGAAGAGATGCAGGGAACTTTGATTCATGGCCTTGTCCCCATCACATTTCGTAAGACGTTTGCGATGCATGCGGACCGTGTCATGAACGATGGAGATATGCAGCAGTTTTCCATGCAGAGCCTCAAAAAGAGCGGGGAGGTGGTGGATGTGGCGGTCTCCATGGCGCCCCTTCATGACCCCGGTGGTGCTGTCTCAGGCATGGTGACACTCTCCCGTGATTTCACCGTGGAGCATGATGTCGATATGCGGCTTGTTCAGCATCTGGCAGATACCATGGTGAAGATAACAGGGTCGCTCTCTCATATGCGCACCAATCTGGAGGAGACAATCGCTGCCCTGCAGGATGGTCTGCTCACACCAGAGGAAATGGAGATTTTTTTGATGCTCCTTATAAAATCAATCGGTCATATCGAAGAGAATCTCGCAGAGATGAACAGGATTGTGATTGATGGCATTGATGAAGTTCCGGACGTGCTTCGGAAATACCTCTCCCGGTGACCACCGGGGTGTTCTGCCACATGAGGGGATGATGGGTGTTTTTACACCCTGAACGTGTTTTTTGGTTTATCCGTGCCGTACTGCATCTGCAATCCAGGCGCCTGCTTCACGGGTGCCCAGCGTTCCACCAAGGTCAACGGTGGTCTGTTTTGCTGCGATGCTCTTTTCAATGGCAGTTAGGACGCCTGCTGCCGCTTCCGGTTCGCCAAGGTCATCAAGGAGCAGGGATCCTGCCCAGATGGTTGCAATGGGGTTTGCACGGTTCATGCCTTTGTATTTGGGTGCTGACCCGTGGATGGGTTCAAAGAGTGAGGTGCCCTGCGGGTTGATGTTGCCGCCGGGTGCAAGGCCGAGGCCGCCCTGTATCATTGCGCCAAGGTCGGTGATGATGTCGCCGAACATGTTCGGGGCGACGACCACATCGAACCATTCGGGGTTTTTCACAAACCACATGGTGATGGCATCGACGAAGGTGAACTCGGTTGCCACCTCCGGGTAGCGGGCCGCAGTCTCGGTGAATACATCACGCCAGAGGCCGTATACCTCTGTCAGAACATTGGCTTTGTCAACGCTCGTGACCTTCCTGTCCCGGTTCATTGCCGCATCGAAGGCATACTTCATGACCCGTGACGACCCTTCGCGTGAGATGACCCCAATCTGGTAGGCAATCTCCTCGCTGTCAGACTCGACATCCAGACCGAATTTGATGGAGTAGATGTCACGAACAACCTCAAGGTCACGGTGCTCTTTTCCTTTGAACCGTGAGCCGATGCCGACATAGAAGTCCTCGGTATTCTCGCGGACGACAAGGAAGTCGATGTCGTCGGGTCCTTTCCCGGCAAGAGGTGTCTGGGTGCCCGCGAGCATGCGCACCGGCCGGAGATTGATGTACTGGTCGAAATGGAACCTGAGGCCGAGGAGGATGCCTTTTTCAAGGATCCCGGGTTTGACACGGTCGTCGCCGATGGACCCGAAGTAGATGGATTTGAATGCGCCAAGTTCCTTCAGGTCATCTTCGGTAAGGAGGTCGCCTGTCGCAAGATATCGGTCTGCACCGATATCAAAGTCTGTCCAGTCAATGTCAAATCCATACTTTTCTCCTGCGGCATCGAGGACTCCCTTTCCGGCGTCCACGATCTCAGGGCCGATTCCGTCTCCGCCGATGGCGGCTACTTTGTACATATTTCTATCTCCGTGAGGTTCTTTGCATATTCGACCAGTCCGCCTGCATCGATGATTTTCCGCATAAACGCGGGTACGGGTTCAACTGCGAGGGTTCGTTCCCCTGCGGTCAGGTATCCCTTATCAAGGTGAAGAGTGATCTCTTCCTCCTCTGTGATGGTGTCTGCCTCCGGGCAGATGACCGGCAGGATACCGGTCGCAATGCAGTTGCGGTAGAATATGCGTGCGAAGGATACGGCAACAACCACCTGCACCCCGGCGCCCCGGATGGCAATGGGGGCGTGTTCGCGTGATGACCCGCACCCGAAGTTTCTGCCCGCAGCGATGATGTCTCCTTCAGTTGCTTCCTTTGAAAATGCGTCCCGTGTGCCTTCGAAGGCATGGGCTGCCAGTTCTTTCGGGTCATAGATCGTGAGGTACCGGCCCGGGATGATGGCATCGGTGTCGATGTCATTGCCGAATTTCCAGGTGTGCATACTATGCCACCTCCCGTGGGTCGGTGATTTCCCCTGTGATGGCACTTGCGGCAGCAGTGGCCGGTGAACAGAGGTAGACCTCTGCCTCTGTGCTCCCCTGCCTGCCGCGGAAGTTGCGGTTTGAGGTGGAAAGCGAGACTTCGCCCGGTGCGAGAATGCCAAATGCCCCACCCATGCACGGGCCACAGCAGGGTGCCTCAACCATGCCGCCTGCCTCAACAAAGGTTTCGATGAGGCCTGCCCGGAGTGCCTTTAAGTACTCGGTCTTTGAGGCGGGCACAATGATGACGCGAATATCCGGGGAAAATTTCCGGCCGTTTAACACCTCTGCCGCCTCGGCGAGGTCTTCATACCGGCCGTTGGTGCATGACCCGATGAAGACCTGGTCAACCGGTGTGCCCACGAACTTTGTCACATCTCCCACGTTGTCCACATTGTGAGGAGCGGCTATCTGCGGAACGAGATCTGCTGCGTCATACTCCCGTTCCAGCACATACGTGGCATCCTCATCAGGCGCCAGGTCAAACCATCCGCTGTCCATGCGCCCGCTACAGTATGCACGGGTCACCTCGTCCGGTGCGACGATGCCTGCCTTGCCGCCCATCTCAATTGCCATATTACAGCAGGTCATCCGGCCGGGAACAGACATCTCTGAGATCGTGTCTCCGGTGAATTCCACTGCCTTGTAGGTGGCACCGTCCACGGTGAGGTCGCCGATCATCGCGAGAATGAGGTCTTTCGGACCGACACGGTTTTGGAAGGCTCCGTTTGTGGTGAGTTTCAGGCTCTCGGGTATCCGGAAGTGGAGGGCACCGTACTTCATCGCAAAGCCCATGTCCGTTGACCCGATGCCGGTTGCAAAGGCGCCGATGGCCCCGTAGGTGCAGGTGTGTGAGTCACCACCGACGACGATGTCGCCCGGACGGGCCCGTCCCTTCTCGACTACCACCTGGTGGCAGACACCCTCATGGATGTCGTAGTTAAGAATACTCTGCTCGGCAGCAAATGCCCGCATGAATTTATGGTTTTCTGCTGCAGGAATGGAGTCGGCCGGGACCTGGTGGTCAAAGAGCATAATGATCTTTGCCGGGTCGAAGACCGTCGTTCCGCCCATCTCGCGGAATTTGTTGATTGCAAGCGGGCCTGTGATGTCATGGATCATGGCCGCATCGATGGGGGCCATCATAACGTCACCTGCTGAGATCTCCTTTGCACATCTGCGGGAGAAGATCTTCTCTGTGATTGTTGCTGCCATTAGCTATCCATTACTGTATCTGGTATTTATATTAATCAACCATCTGTGCCCCATCTAACTCTTTTATATATGTGGTGCACCTGTGTGTTCGTTCTGGTGCATAATGGTGTGGCAGGGGTGAAGTGCCAAAAATTGGTATAAACGAAAAAAGGACATAACCATCTGATTGATGTGAGAGTGAATTGAATATCTGTATGCGATCGGATGATGCATACAGCAGTGCGGGTAAGATATTTACTGCATTGGATGTGTGACAGATATGCTACATAACGGTTCATAACGGGGGGGCCTGAATATGATACAAAAGAGGACACATCTGACACCGGCGAGGGGACCTGCCGTCTGTCTTGGTATACTGGTATGTGCGATGATATGTGGTGTGATGGCTGCGGGGTGTTCCTCACTGCCTGTCGATACTAATCTGCCATCGTTTGAAGAAGATATTGTGATCACCATCGAAGCCGGAAATGTCGGGCAGAATTTTGCCTCCTATCCGGTCACGATTGAAAATAAGGGGATTTTGTCAGTTGATATCCGCCTGCAGGCAGACTTGCTGGATGTGACTGGCGGAGGTGAAACGGTTCTTGCCTCACAGGAGATTGATGCCGGTACATATGATCCGGGAGAGGTAAGGACGGTGATGGTGAATTTTAACCTCATCAAGCTCAGGGGGAAGGATATAGATCTCAGGGTGACACGGGTGACGGGCGAATAAGGGCGACCGCCCTGTCTGATCCCACCTGGCTCCATCCTATTCCGGCTGTTTCCGGGAAACACTAAAATTGTTGCAGATGAAATAGATTGAGGCACAGGCAGCAACGCTGTTGTTCCTGTAACGTCACCCCCGTGGTGTAGCGGTCAATCATACCAGCCTTTGGAGCTGGTTACGGCGGTTCGAATCCGCCCGGGGGTATCTTTGCATCTCTATGTGCACAATCAGATATTTTTGAAAAATGTCCTGTTTTTTGATCATCGCTGTTTCAGATGGATATGTGAAACGGGAATTGAATTAGTATCTCATGTAAACCATTGTCCGGAATGACCCTGCATTTCACTATTTTTTCTTCCATCTGATGAAGAGCAAGGGAGGGGGGAGCCCCCCCTCCCTGCGGCCCTCCCCCCCATGTGTGACAGGTCATATGCAGGAGAGACAGGCCAGCATTTCTTCTGTTCATGTGTTATGGGTTTTTGTGTATCCTGCAACGTAATTCTGCATCTGTTTCCCGGGAGAAAGATTGCGGGCGTACGGGTGGATAAATGGAGATGTACATGTATGAGAATTTCCAGTACGGATACCCACACAATTGAGCAAAGAGCCTTTTTGGTTTGGTATCTTTCCCCGGCAGAAACACTGTTGATCTGTTCTCAGATACCAGAAACGGGTATTTAACTGATGCAATCCATCTGGTTACTACCTGCATCGGAGAGTGAATGTATGAAACGGAAGATAATCAGTATCGATGAAGAGAAGTGCACGGGATGTGGTGAGTGCATCCCGGACTGTCCGGAGGGGGCTCTTCAGCTCATCGAGGGAAAGGCACGGCTCGTAAGTGATCTCTTTTGCGATGGTCTCGGGGCATGCATCGGCACCTGCCCGGAGGGAGCAATCTCTGTTATCGAGCGTGAAGCAGAGGCGTACGATGAGAATGTAGTGATGGAGACGATTGTTCGGCAGGGAGAAGCGGTCATCCGGGCCCATCTCGAACATCTTGCCGGCCACGGGCAAACAGAATTCTATAATCAGGCAATCGAGTACCTGATAGAGCACGGCCTTCCCATTCCTGATCATAATCCGGAAGGAGTTTCTCCAAAACCCGCAGAGGGCGGAAATAGCCTGTTTGCTGCGTGCCCGGGGACGGCAGCACAGAGCATTGCACGGGATGTCCATGGCGGCGGAACACCTGCCCCATCAGGTGATGCACCATCGGAGCTGCGGCAGTGGCCGGTTCAGCTTAGCCTCCTGAACGCATCGAATCCGTATTTTGACAACGCCGATCTGCTAATTTCTGCTGACTGTGTGCCCTTTGCTTACGCAGGGTTCCATACAGAGTTCCTGCAGGACAGGATTCTGATCATCTTCTGCCCGAAACTGGATGCTGATATTGACGGATATGTCACAAAACTGGCGGAGATATTCTCCCTTCATACAATCAAATCAATAACCATTGCCCGTATGGAAGTGCCATGCTGTGGTGGTGTGCGGCGTGTCGTTGACCGGGCACTGGAACAATCGGGAAAGATGATCCCGGTTACGGAGAAGACGGTTACTCTACAGGGTAATATAGAGTAATTCTTTTCGCCCTCCTTTTTTTTGGTGAGGTACGAATGGCGGGGCATTCACACACTTGGTTCCGGGCGGTTGCACACGTTAGCGAAATTGATGATGTAACAGATCGATACTGTGTTCCGCCATACCCTGGCAGGACACATACCTGATTCCATCGGGAAATAAAGGATTGTTACAGGCCCGCGCCTGATGGTAAGGGTGGCACCGGAAGAATAGCCCTGTTTTATTCAGTCCACTGAAATGAGTGTTTCCACATATCCTGTTTTTCGTTCCGTAGGAATTTGTCATTTACATAATTTCCAAACCCCTGCCTCTACTGTCACTCGTCAGGTTCCGGTGGCGGAGGAGTAATCCCCCTCTTTTTCATTTCCGCTTCCAGCTCTTCGTCTGAAAGGCTGTCCACCGATTTTCCTGTACTCGCTTCGATCTCAGCCTTATGCTTCGCGCTGAGCATCCCGGACATCGCTACTACGCGTCGTCGTGTCCGGCGTCTCGCTCCACCCCGGCCCATTGGTCCAAGTCCCATACGTATCATTCCTCCTGTTTCTTTTCCGGATTATCCGGCTGCTTATTTCACTCTCACTCTTCGTTCTCCGCTGCCTCAACTGCTGCTGCAAGCTCTGCACCAACCATCATCAGGGATTCCGGGGTAACGATGCCTTGCGCAATTGGGATGGCGCCGGCCTCGATGAGCGCTTCTTTCAATTTAATTGCCCAGAGGTGCTCAAAGAGCATAATTCCGGCAGCACTGTTATTGGGTATGGCATCGGCAATTTCTCTGATATCCTCATCCGAGATGCCATAATCACGTTCGGCAACTGCAAGAGCGCCGGCCTCGATGCCCGCTTCCATCCCTTCCTCTCCGGCCGCACCGAGGCCGATGAGCCCCCCTACGACAGCACCGAACCGGATCCGCTCTTCATCAGAGAGATCGGTTGCTTCCAGTGCTGCAATATCTCCATTTTCATCCTTCCAGACGAACTGTAGATCAATCAGTCGTATAAGCCCCATTTCTCTGACCAAACGGAGTTGTTCGAGTATTTTTCCTTGAAAATCAGGGTCTTCAAATCTGATTGCTACCAGGTGCATTGGACCATATGTCATTTTTTTCCTCCTTTCTCCTAATTGGAATCACTGTGATTCCTGCGCCGGAATGGTTTAGCAAATTATATATGTATGATCCACGTCGCCCAACCATTGTCATTTAGGGAATTTGGATTAATAAAAATGGAATAAAATCTTTATTTTTTAAAATTAGGTGTATTTTGGCCTTTTTTTACCTTTGGGGATCTACGTTGATATTGGTGTGCCTCATGTGCCTCTTGCATAATGTATTTATATTGTTACTGCATCAGTCCATCCTTGTCTGCGTTGTCCGATTAATTGTTCAGCGCTGAATAAAAAAGGCGAAATTGAGATGGTCGACACATTATTCATCACCCCGTTTATCCTTTCCCTCGGGCAGATTGCCGTTCTCATCTTTGTAGTCTGCAGTATGCTGGCTATGGGGCTTACACTGACGCTGCCGCAGATACTCGAACCGCTGAAAAATATCCGCCTGGTGGTAATCGCCCTCGTGGCGAATTTCGTCCTGGTTCCCATCCTGACACTGCTCATCCTTGCGCTCTTCCCCCTTCCCCAGGGACTGGCCATTGGCCTTCTGCTCATCGGGCTTGCGGCAGGAGCGCCGTTTCTTCCCAAACTGGCAGAGGTGGCGAAGGGGGATCCCGCCTTCTCCGTAGGGCTGATGGTGCTCCTTATGGTGGTGACCATCGGTTTTCTGCCCGTTTGTCTCCCGCTTCTCCTTCCGGGAATTGAGGTCAATGCGTGGGACATAGCCCGCTCTCTTATCATCCTCATGCTTATCCCGCTGGTCATCGGGCTGCTTGTGCGGTGGCGCTATCCGACAGTTGCAACATATCTTGCCCCGTTCATGTCACAGGCATCCAGTCTGGCACTGGTCGTGCTGATAGTTTCATTCTTCATCGCTTTCTTCCCGGATCTCATCGGGGTTATCGGCACGACTGCGATCTTTGCATCGGTAATATTCATCCTTGTGTCCTTTGTCATCGGTTACCTTCCCGGAGGATCAGACGGGCCGACAAAACGGGTGCTGGGAGTTGGTACCGCCCAGCGCAATCTTTCCGCAGCGGTGGCGGTGGCAGGACTCAATTTTACCGATCCCGATGTGATGGTTATGGTCCTTGTCGTGGGACTGGTTGGGCTGGTGCTGTTGATGATCATCGGCGGTGAGCTGGGGAGGAGGCAGGAGTAGCACGATGATGACCTTCCGGAGCTCTGGTGCGATAAAAGCTGGCGGCCGGGTGAGATCGAGGCGGTTGAGTTGTTGACCAATTGACCTTTGCAGCCGGGGGTGGCATGACGACCCCCATCGGGCAAAGGATACAAAAGAATGGAGATGTAAAAAAATGACAAAACCATCTGAAATGAAGATGAACACTGACATCCCACCAGGGATTGCGGTACCGGACGAGCTGGATACCCGGCTTGGTAAGCTGACATTTGTTGACGGGACGCCCTCGGACGAGACCGTGGAGAAGGTCTACGACAACCTCGACTTCACACGGGCGCTGGACGCATACATGAACGCTTACCAGGGGGCTTCGACGGCCGCGATGCACAAGGGCCTGCTGGATATCGGGGTCAGGGACAACGGCTTCGTCATCTTCCCGGAGCTGATGGACTCGCAGACCCTGTTCCTCACGGCCAACGCCGATACCGTCTACTACGTTGGTTACATCAACCTGACGAACGGACCGATGGTCTTCGAGACACCACCGGACGCGCTTGGTGTCATCGACGATATGTGGTTCCGCCACGTCATCGATTTCGGCCGGCCGGGTCCGGATCGCGGGGAAGGCGGGAGGTTCCTGCTGCTGCCGCCCGGCTATGAAGGTTCGCTTCCAGACAGCGGCTTTCATGTTGCCGAATGCGGGACAACGCGGGTGCTGGTGCTCGGCCGCAACTTCCTCGTGAACAACGATCCTGCACCCGCGGTTGACACGATCAGGAAGAACATCAGAATCTACCCGTACACAGAGGGAGGTTACGGTACCAGCGTCGCCACGCTGCTCGAGGGCAAGATCACGCCCGGAAAGCCCGCAGAGGTCATCCCCGTGCAGTACTTCGAGGGAAGCGGGCTGGCCTTCAACACGATTCCTCCGAGCGACTACTCGTACTACGAGTTACTGAATGAGCTCGTGCAGGAGGAGCCGGTCGGAGTGATGGATGCTGAGACCATGGGCTCGCTTGCTGCCATCGGGATTGTGAAAGGCAAGCCATTCAATCCGGACGAGCGAATGAAGAAGATCCTTACCGAAGCTGCAGCTGTGGCCAGCGCTACCGTGCGAGCATTTAATTTCCGTCCCCGGGCGAAGGTCGCAGAGGAGGAATGGGCCTATTACCCGGAATCGTCCTGGTACAACTGGCTGTTCCAGGGGGGCTACACGTTTTCGACGCCGCCGCCGGCCGTGACCAAGAAAGGCATCAAACCCTATCCCCCGACCGGCTACCGGCACCTGGACGGTCGTTTCGGGTTCTTCTACTGGGCAACCGGGATTACCCCTGCAATGTGTATGCGGTTGACCGACATCGGCTCGCAGTACCTGGTCTGCTGTCTTGACGCCGATAAGGACTACTTCGATGGTGGGAAGACCTACAAATGCACCCTGCCCCCGAACATTCCGGAGAACAACTTCTGGTCGGTCACGGTCTATGACAACCAGACCCGCTCTATGCTCCGGACGCCGCAGCGTTGGCCAAAAACCGGCAGCCAGTCCTATCCCGGTCCTGCCGCTGTCGCCAACGCTGATGGTTCGGTGGACATCTATTTCGGTCCGAAGGCCCCGGAAGGCAGGGAGAGCAACTGGATACAGACCGTGTCCGGCAAGGGGTGGTTTACCATCCTGCGTCTCTACAGCCCGTTGGAACCATTCTTTGACAAGAGCTGGAAAGTTGGAGAGATAGAACTGGTTGGGTAGTTGACCACGTGACCTTTGCAGGTGGGGGTGGCACGATGAATCACACCCGGCAAAGGATACCAAATGGAGGAGATAAAAAAATGACAAAATCATGGAAAGGAAAAATCGCCGTTGACATCCGCGATGCAGAGCCGGACTGGACGCCCTATATCCAGCCAGAGGCTCCGGAAGGATCCCCGAATGTCCTGATGATTGTCTGGGATGATGTGGGGTATGGAGCTATGGACGTTTTTGGCGGACCAATAGAAACGCCTGCCATGCGGCGGATTGCTGATCAGGGAGTGAGATGTTCTAATTTTCACACCACTGCCCTCTGTTCGCCGACCCGTTCGAGCCTTCTGACCGGCCGGAATGCAACGAGCAATAATATGGCCTGTATCACCGAGGGGGCTGCGGGGTTCCCCGGGTTCAGTGCCCGGATTCCTTTTGAAAACGGGTTCATATCAGAAGTCCTGAATGAGCGGGGGTGGAATACCTATGCTGTCGGAAAATGGCACCTGACTCCGGGGGAAGAGTCTGACCTCTCATCATGGAAAGGGCGTTGGCCCCTGGGCCGCGGATTCGAACGGTTCTATGGGTTTCTTGGGGGTGAGACCAATCAGTGGTATCCTGATCTGGTCTATGACAACCACATCATCGAGCAACCCTATGGGCCGGAAGAGGGGTACCACCTCTCCAAAGATCTGGCTGATAAGGCCATTGAATTCATCCGGGATTCACGTATGATTGCTCCGGATAAACCCTGGTTCACGTATTTCTGTCCCGGATGCTCACATGCCCCGCACCATGTCTTCAAAGAATGGGCGGACAGGTACAAAGGCAGGTTTGATGAAGGATATGAGAAAGTTCGGGAAAATATCCTGATCAATCAGAAAAAAATGGGTATTCTGCCTGAAGATACCGAACTCTCCCCGATAAATCCTCACGGCGAGCCGGATACAACCGGCCCGGACGGGCAGCCCTGGCCAAAAATTGATTTTGTGCGGCCATGGGACTCGCTCACGGCTGATGAACAGAAACTCTTTATCCGCATGGCGGAAGTGTATGCGGGATTTGTCTCCTACACCGATGACCAGATCGGTCGTATTCTGGACTTTTTAGCAGAGTCGGGCCAGCTTGAAAATACCATCATCATCGCGGTCTCAGATAATGGCGCCAGTGCTGAAGGTGGGCCGGATGGATCGTTCAATGAGAATAAATTCTTCAACAATGTCCCTGACGACATTAGGGAAAACCTCTTGCGTCTCGATGAACTCGGAGGTCCGACCGCATACAATCACTACTGCACCGGGTGGGCATGGGCGTTTGACACTCCATTCCCCTACTGGAAACGGTATGCCGGATATGAGGGCGGCGTTGCAGATCTGTGCATACTTGCCTGGCCGGACGGGATCAAAGCAAGGGGAGATGTCCGGCACCAGTATATCCACGCGGTGGATGTCGTACCGACCCTCTATGAACTCCTCGGTATCCAGCCACCGGACGTGCTGAAAGGCTATACGCAAAGCCCTGTTGAGGGGGAGAGTTTTGCCCCGGCAATAAGCGACCCAAACGCTGCAGAGAAGGAAGCCCAGTTCTATTCGATGCTTGGCCAGAGATCAGTCTACCGTAACGGCTGGCTGGCCAGTACCCTTCACCCGCCGTTATCAGGGTGGGGGAACTTTGAGCATGATGAATGGGAGCTCTACAACCTCAGAGAGGACCGGGCTCAGCTCCATAACCTGGCAGATGCAAACCCGGACAGGGTAG
>Ga0075124_10000810_pt1 | contig 14531 bp, 14 predicted proteins | sample AntAceMetag02UKS_FD_69809 | JGI IMG/M metagenome (GOLD analysis project Ga0075124, IMG submission 69809) | Saline lake microbial communities from Ace Lake, Antarctica - Antarctic Ace Lake Metagenome 02UKS | ecosystem: Environmental > Aquatic > Non-marine Saline and Alkaline > Saline | place... | reverse complement strand
TCCCTTCCTTTTAATTAGTTGACCCATACATAATAATAAATATTTGGGATATTGCTTCCTCTCTCTAAGAAAATTATCTCCATTTCTATACTCTTCTACTCTGCTCCTAAAATAGTCCATGTCCACAGTATTGCTACCAATATATATTTTTCCACCTTCAGCACCAAAATATTCCAGGTATTCTTTTGCCTTTGTTCCATACGCAATATATTTATCTGCCCCTCTAATTATAATCTTTTTCAATCTACCCTTAATGCCTTCTACGCTTCCCACGCTTAATAAGGTGGTACTATTCCACAAAATATATTTCTTTTTAAATATTTTACAATAAAGAAACCCCTGCCAATAAGCTAAATCATCATAACCGGAAGTAATAATTACATCCGGTTTATATTTTAAAAGAGTTTTAAAAACCCCCCTATTTAAATGAATGGCAATCTCTTTCTTTTTTCCCCAAATAAACCAATGCCACCCGGATAATATCTGATAATCGAATTTGATCTCGTTTTTGACTAACTTCCACTCCCGGTTTTTTTCTCTTTCAGCAAGTGCAACAACCTTAAAATAAAAATTTCCTCTTTCCGAAATAGCATTAAAGAGTGGAATACGGTAAGGAGAAATAATATTAGTTAATAAAAGTACCTTCTTCTTATTTGTATTTTTCATTATTATTTCCTATTTTCTCAGTTTATCTTTAATCTTTATCCAAAAACATTTCTTCTTGATTTCTGCCCCAATCAATTAATGGCAAATTAACTATTAAACCCAAAAAAACAAATAAATCTTTATGCATATCAAGGCCAAAACTAAATTGTCTTTCTATAAAAAGTGAGATGCCAACTACTAAAATAATTAATCCCATAACTCTCGCTTGTTTATTAATTTTTAAAATATTTTTATTTAAAAATTGATATCCCTTTTGGCAAATTGCAAATAAAAAGCCAAAAAACACTATTAAACCCAATAAGCCATTTTCTACACCAATTTCTAAAAAAATATTATGCGGGTATCCCTTCCCTGGAAATCCACCTGTGCCTAATCCGAAGAAAGGCTTACTTTTAAATAATTGCCAGGCATCAGAATAAATCTTTGTTCTACCGCTCAACCCGTTTGCACTTGCCATCGTTAATCGTCCGGCATTAGGAATTATTTTATTGACAATGGGATTCGTAAAAATTATATCAGAATATGATATCCAGATAAACATTAAAGACAATAAAATTATTGTTATAATTCCTACATTTTTCAACTTGATCTTTTCTTTAAATATTATTACAAAATAAAAAATCAATCCTATTATTACAGAAATTAATGGACCACGACTACCAACCAATAAAATACTATACAACAAAAGAATAATGGCTATCAAGCACAGCAACTTACCATACTTTCCTCTATTAAATATATTTTGCGTCATTCCGATTATAAAAATCATTAATCCAATCATAATCAATGTGCCTACTGGAATTGGGTTTGCATAAAGATAATTTACCCGCCCACCACCATAGTTTCCAAGTATAGCTTTTGATATCAATAGCAAACTAATCCCCAAAGCTGTAAAAGATACCGATATTAAAAATAGCTTTATTTGAGTACCTTTTACCAAAAAAAGCCTTGCTAGTAAATATGGAACAAATACAAGAATAATAAATCTAAGTGCTTTAATAATTCCCCAATTTCTATCTAACGAATAAATACATCCTATCATTAAAATCGCAACAAACAATATTATGAACTTGTCAGATAACTCTAATTTAAAATTTATATTAATCGCGCCTTTATCTCTTTTAATTAATTGTTTTAAAACAAATCCTGCTACCGTAACTACTAGTAAAATTGCCGTTAAATTAAAATACCCAAAATTTATCCCCCCTTTTATTACATAAGCATTTATAAATAAAGCAAAGGAAACTTCCGGATATTTTATTAAAAAATATAGAGCAATTATACTTACCGGAATTAGAATAAAATAATATTGATAAAATATATTAGCCATAATTTTCTATCCTTAGTCTGAAATACCTTCAGATAATCATACAGTAATGAATTATTTATCTTTGTTTGCGATCTTCTCTTACCGATATTTTTAATGCAAAATTTATAAATACAAATAGCTCTGCTAAAACGAAAGTATCATCTTCTTTAGGCGAAAGCTTGTTCCACAATCGTTCTAATCGATTCCATAAATACTTTTGTTGAAAATTGAGCACTTCTTTTTAAAAGATTTTTTCGTATATCTTTTTGAATTACTTCATTATTTAAAATATTAATAATCTTATAAACTGCATCTTCTGTATCCTCATAAATAAGTCTTCTATCTTGGACAATTTCCACCTGGCCTCCACTGTTGGGGACAAACGGAACACAACCTGCTTTAACCATTTCCGCTACGGCGATACCAAAATGCTCGTTCGGCATCCCGTGAATACCATACTTATGTTTTGCCACTAAATATGTGAGCTGTTTCCTGGAAAGCCGACCTTCCCAAAAGAGCCATTCATGGTTCTCTTCACATAACCGCTTTATTTTCTTAGCGTAAACTGGATCCGAACAACTTCCGATAATATGAAAATGAACCGGAAAGCCTTCTTGCCTAACTTTCTCAATAATTAATATCATATCTTCTACATGTTTTCCCGGTGATACTGTTCCCATACACACAAAACCTTCCTCGCATTCATCCCAGGGGATCTCGAGGAAGTCATCATTGACAGGAGGATAGACTGTAAGGGTATCAATATTGTAGGTTTCTTTGACCTGCTTGCCCATCCAGTTCGAATTTACCAGTGTAATGTTCCGTTTCATCCTCTCTTCTTGGTATCGACCTATCCACTTGGCAATCCTTCTGTAAGTCCATCTCGGCAATCCTTTTCGATACTGCCACCCTGGTGGTAGTTGACCTACTCGCCGTAACATTTGATCATTCCAGATAGGACAGTGTATATACTGAATGTCTGGTTCCCCAAGATCCATCTCACAGCGAGTGGCAATGGCCAGATCGAATTCTTTGCGATGAGCCTGGTAGTATCTCTCAGCTACGGCAATTTTTACCAAGAAACCATTGAACCAATGCCCCAAGTGAAGGAGGACTTTTACGACCTCAACCTCAGTAGGCTTAAGATCAGTTCCAAAAAAGGCGTTCAGCTCGGGAAAGTTAACGTCTTCAGTTGTGATTAGGGTAAGATCGTAATCATGCTTCAACGCCTCGAGAATCCATACAGCAACGGCACCGGCTCCTCCAAGAGAGAAGGTAGGGTGAATTATGGCAATCTTCATTTCTGCCTCCCCGACATATGCAAGACATCTTCTCTATTCCACTGTTGTACCAAGCGGTGACAACAGAGTTTCTTCAAGATGTAGTTCATGTTACCTTCGCTAACGTAATAGAATATCCGCCTGAGCCTGAAATACCATTTTGCGAGCCGGTATTGTTTATTCCACGGAATATTTAGATCCATGCGAATACCATAACGTTCCCTTATTGCAGCGTACTCCTGCAGCCACTGTTTATCCTCTCCGGTTGTGACTGTTTTCGACTTAGCATGGACTCTTAAGTATCCACTAAAGCCCTTTACATATTTAAAACAACCCTTTTCACTGGCTCTAACGAAAAAATCAAAATCCATCGCATATTTATACTTTACATTGAATCCACCGACCTTAGAAACTAGCTCTCGTCTCCAGAATGCTGTTTGATTCGTAATATTGGGCGACACATATAAGTACTCCCTTCTATCGAAAGGTCTAAGTCTCACTTCTTGAATAATCTCCTCATGTTCATTAATAAAGCAAAAATCACTAAAGACAAGGTCTACACTTGGATATCTCTGGAGGTATTTTACTGTTTTCGAGATCACATTGGGAGCATATACATCATCCGAATTCTGCCATCCTGCGATACTGCCTGTGCTTTTTTGGAATCCCCTATTTATTGCATCAGCTTGCCCCTTATCCTTTTCACTTACCCAATAACTTAAATACTTTTCATATTTCTTAATTATCTCCACACTTCCATCAGTAGAACCACCATCAATAATTATATATTCAAGATTGGGATAATTCTGATTTAAAACACTTAATATCGTTCTTTCTAAAAAGTCTGCTTGGTTATATGAAGGAGTAACGATAGATATTTTAGGATAATTTGGATTTTTATTTAAAATAATCTTTTCATCAAATAAAGGTTTTGATACAAACTCTTTTAGTTTTTTTTCAAAATTATAACTTTTCAATTTTATTTCCTCCATACCACTCAATAGTCTTCTTCATCCCTTTCTCAAAATTCATTTTTTAATTCCCATTTAATAAATTCGATCTCATCCTCTACAAGTCTATCAATCAATTGGTTAAAACTCATATCATATTTCCAATTTAATTTATTTTTTGCTTTTGAATTATCTCCATAATTTATCTCCAAATCGTTTGGTTTATAAAGACTTTTATCTATTTTGATGAACTTATTAACCTTTAAATTTAGTTTTTTAAATACTTTCGTAACAAATTCCTCTAAACTATGAACCTCTTCGGAAGATATAATATAGTCATCCGGGTCATCTTGTTGTAACATCAACCACATTGCCTCCACATATTTAGGTGCATATCCCCAATCCCTGTATACTTTAATATTTCCCAGTCTCAGCTCATCTGCCAAATCTAAACTTATTTTAACTACAGTATTAATAATTTTTTTGTCACAAAATTTATATTTCATAATACCGACTCGTGATTAAAAGAAATACCACATACTGCAAATAAATTATAAGCCTCTCTACAATTTATAGTAATCCAATGTGATGCTGCCTTTTACATCCCATAAGGGCTTATGGGACGTAAAAGAAAATTCTCATTAATATTTTGGATTTTTGTATTCATCTTTGAATTATTCCTTATAAGACCTATTATATTATATCCCTTATTAAGTAAAAATTGGCCAAATATGTTCCATCTTGCCCTGTTATACCGGTTACCATCGCCGTTTTCATAAAATGTCCTCATATAATACTTTTGTTTTTTTTGCAGTTTTTTCCCATGTAAATTCTTTAACTCTTTCGGTTCCTTTGTTTATTAACTGTTTTCTCAATTCATCATTATATATCACTTTTTGGATGCTATTTAACATTGATAATTTATCAGTTGGGTCGAAATATATAGCAGCATCACCTGCTACTTCCGGCAATGAGCTTGTTTTACTACATATTACGGGGCACCTACATGCAAACGATTCCAAAATGGGGATACCAAAACCCTCGTAAAGAGAGGGAAAAACAAAAGCAATTGCTTTTCCATACAAATAAGCTAAAACACTATCACTTCCTGAATAATAAAATACTTTATCTTTAATTTTTAAATTAATTAATTTTTCAATTTCCAGGTCATTAAACTTTCCACCACCTGCACAAACCACATTTAGTTTGACATCCTCATCAAGAATTGGAGATATCGCTTCAATAAATAATTCAAAGTTCTTATAACCTCCCCTATTTCCGACAAAAAGAATATATTTCTTGGGTATCATTATTTTTGTAGTCTTATCAACTTTGTTTATGTTAAATGAATTGCCATGATATATAACTTCTATTTTATTTTCACTTATTCCAAGAAATTTTATTATATCCCTTTTGGTATTTTCAGAAATAGCAATAATTTTTATAGCTTTTTGCGACAAAGTTTTTTTTCTTTTTGATATTTTGTCCTTAGACGAAAACATTTCAGGATATATTTCATGAATCATATCATGAATAGTCAAAACAAAAGGTTTTCTACCAATATAATCTAAAAAATATGGGTCATAATAAGTTGGATGAAAAATATCGTAATCTCCCTTGGAAATATATTTTTTGCTAACTTTTCTATTTAGAATATTTAAAAGTCTATATTTCCCCCTAAATGAGTAATTTTCAAAAAAAGTTTTATATGGCAAATGATTTAACTCTTTTAAATGATAATTATTAGAATACTTTAGAGATAACTTATATTCTATTTCATCATCATTTTTAGAATTTTTCAACAATTCGCAAAAATATCGAGAAATACCACCATAAATTTGACTGGTAAATATTTGATGATCGTATAATACTTTCACAATATTTTTCTCCAAATTTACTTACTTCATAACTAGTCATACGTAATAAAATAATTCATTTTTTACAATGATTCTATGCATTTTTTTTTAGTACATCCTTATATAAATCCGTATATCTTTTAGCTACTTTTATTAGATCAAACTCTTTTATAACCTTTCCTCTTGCATTTTCGCTTAGCTTCTTCCACCTACTATCATCTTCTAACACCCATTTAATACCATAGGCCAAATCCTCTGTCTCAAAAGGTTTTGCAAGATAACCATTTTTTTGATGTTCTACAATATCTAAAAGACCGGCATTGCCAAAAGCAACCACAGGCGTCCCACAAGCCAGTGACTCAGATGCAGTTTGTCCAAAAGCTTCCTGTATTGAAGGTACAATCATCACATCTGCTGCAGAGTAAACTAACGCCAGGGATATTTCATCATTTAGTCGACCTAAATAATGAGTTTTAAAACCTAAATTCTCTTCGTCTCTTGGTTTTGAAGACCCAAATATTACTAGTTCAATCTCTTTGTTTTCTTTAGAAAAATATTTTTTTAAGGCCTCTTTTAGTAATGAAAAACCCTTTCTTTTATCGCTTATCGCATTTATTGCACCAAATAATATGAATTTTTTATCTTTTGGCAAGCATAAAATATCTCTTGCAATATTTTTATCTATTGGTTTGAAACAATTCAAGTCAATGCCATTTGGAATAACTTCTACCCGCGTATTGCAAAAAAGTGAGCTTTTCCTGGCGCATTCACCCAACCAAGAGCTTGGCGTAACAATAGTTAGATTAAGATTTTTCCAAGATTTCTCCTTCCGCTTCCAAATTTTAGAAGAAAGGTCATTTTCTTTATTTGAATTAAGGGTTGGGCAGCAACCACAATTATTGATATATTTTTTACATTCAAATGGAATATGACACCCACCTGTAAATGCCCAAGAGTCATGGAGTGTCCAGACAATTGGTTTTTTCATTTTTGCTAAAGTCTCAATTTTTATGAATCCTAATGCTATCCAGTGTAAATGTACAATATCTGGATTAATATCTTGAACCTTTTTAGAAATATTATCTGGTGCAATGGCAGATGAAAATATAATTTTCTTGCGGTGCTTATAAAATCTAACCGGGATGCTATCAAGTATAGGCCTAAGTTTTCCAAAATATTTCTGCCATTTTGATTGAGGTTCTATTATACTATAATCATCACTTTTCTTAGACTGTACCAGCATTTGCGCTTGAACACCATTTTTCTGCAAACCTTTTAGTAATCTATATGCAGCTATTGCGGCACCACCGGATATATCATTTGTATTTAGTAATAATAGTTTCATTTTTTAATAACTCTTTTCACCAGATCATATATTCTTATTTTTTTTAATATAATTGCGATTATATTTTTTGTTTTTTCTATTATCTTATTTAACAGATAAAATAATTTAGATATTTTCTCTTTTCTATAAGCATTATTTAAATCTTGCTTAATAGTATTTTTATTTTTTTTGAAAAAATGTCCATGTCTAATATTTTTTATCTCTTTAGAAAATCCCAATAGCGGAATAATTTTATCAAATGTATACCTGAAATGATAATGTTTGGGTAAATGACACTTTATACATGGACTAAAATTCCAGTGAGAGATAAGAAGTCCTCCCTCTTTCAAGCAATTATTATAAATTAATATTAGATTAATAGGGTCCTCAACGTGTTCTAAAACATCGGTATTTAATAAAACATCATAATATTTTTCTTTCAAATAATTTACTATTTGAATATTCTTAAAATCTTTTATATTTGTATAAGCATATTCTGCCGCGTGAGGTTCAAATATATCTACTTGGGAGGAGGGTGTGTGCCTTACAATTTCTTTGGCTAATGTTCCAAATCCACCACCATAATCCAATATTTTTAATCTTCTTTTATCTTTAAAATATTCAGCAATTGACTTTCTATGTCTCATTGACTCTCGGTCGGTTTCTATAAATAAACCATTTAAAAACCATACAGGATGAGAATAATACTTTTTAAGTTTCTCTAAATCATATTCTTTGCTATCTAATCCCATATCATTCCAAACTTGATTCATAATCTTCCACATATCTTCAACACCGAGAAATTTGTTTTCGTCAAAATCTTTTAGATATTTCTCTAATTCATTCCACTCTTTACTTTTTTGTAATAATATATACGCTTCTTTCCAATCCATCGTTTCTATCATTTTATTTGTTTTTTCTCTATTTTTATCTTGTAGAAATTGAGAGAATACAAGATAATATTTTACATTTCATATAATTTTACTAATTATCCTTACCATTTTATTTTTTAGCCGTGTAAAAATACTTACATTGCCAAAACTAAGCTTGGAGTCAAGATTGTCTGCTTCTTGGTTTGCTAATATAAAATGGGGATGTATTATATTTTTAATATCTTTTGCCTCCGTTTTTGAAAAAATGCTATTTTTATCTTTTGTATGGGTGCTATCTATACCGAAACCAATATTTGAAACTAAATTGATATTTGGCATTATGCACAATCCATTGTTAATAAAACAGGTATAAACCCATTGATAATCCCAGGCATCTAACTTGCCTTCATAAACTATTTGAAAAACCTTCAACCAATATTTTTGCTGTTGTTTTGTTCGGAAAATATTTATTATTTGATTTTTTCTTTTAAATTCATCAAGGCTTTTTATATCTACATCAAAATATTTCCATGCCCTTCTCCAGGTAGCCCAACCCCAGAGATGGACATACTTGGAAAAATAATAACTTCCTTCTCCTCTTACCTTTCCAAATTGAAAATTATTACCACTAATCGTCATGATTCTTGTATCATCACGATAATATTTTAACAATTCCTGGCAAAACCAGAAAAAACTCTGGTTAGGCAGGCAATCATCTTCTAAGATAATACCTTCATTAACATTTTTAAAAAACCAATCTATTCCAGATGAAGGTCTGACTTTACAGCCCAAATTTACATCTGAATAATCTTTATACAACTTACAATCCCAATCTACTTGCTCTATTATTTTTCTTACCTGCTCGCACTTTTCCATTTCACCTTCTTTGTCTGGCCTTGGTCCATCAGCTGCTACAAAAAGCTGTTTCGGCTTAGCTTGTCTTATTGCATTAAATACTTTCTGGGTAGTATCCGGCCGATTAAAGATTAAAAACAAAACCGGTGTCGTTAGGAGAACAGTGGGTACGAAATTATCTTTCATTGCTTAATAACCTTTCAAAATAATTAATTGTCTTTATTAAACCTTTTTCAAGTTGGATTTTAGGTTCCCAGTTTAATTCTTTTAAAGTTATATCGTGACGGACTATTTCAAAGTAAGGATTGTCAAGAAGATGAATTATATTTTGCTTGCTTCCAGTAAAAAAATTATCCACACATATTACTTCATTGTCCTGGCTTAAAATCTTTTCACAAAGATGTGAGCCGATAAATCCTGCCCCACCGGTTACCAAAATTCTTTTTTTCATTTCAGCCCCTTTGTTATTTTCTATAGTATATTTTTATTAAATGTATAATTTTAATTATTTTTAATATTATTGCTTCTTTTGAATTAATAACTATTTTCATATATCTCTTTAATAGTTTATAATCTTTTGGATATCTTGATTTAAATTCTAAAGAAATAAAATTAAGAATTTTATCGTTCAGGTCAAACCTATTTATAAAAAAAGAAAATAATTTACTTATGGACATTTCTCTTTTACATAAATAAACATTAGAAAATTCCTTACCATAAAAAATATTAGCCTCATGGATTCTATACAAAACCAAAGACTCATTAAAATAATATTTTTTTGCTCCAACAACAGAAGATCCCCAAATCAAACAATCATCCGCTCTATTAGCCCAATCTTTTTCAAATGGGGGCGGCAGTATCAGTTGAACCATCATCAATAATTACAATTTCAATATTCTTATATGTCTGTTGCAAAACTGAATCTACACACCCTGTTATAAACTTACCATAATTATAATTATCTATAATTATTGACGCTTTCATTTTAAAAGTCTCCTTATATCGAAGGCTTTATGCATTAATAATGTTTGACTTTTTAATTCTATAAAAAAATAATTTATAAAATAAGCAGATATCCATTGTGAAATTAATGTTGCAACTGCCGCACCTTTTATACCGTAAATAGGAATTAGAAAATAGTTTAATAATACATTTGCTATAGAACTAACCAATGCACCATAAAAATGAAATTTGGTTAAATTTTCATTAACTTGCCATTTCCCCTTTACTACAGCGAGCCCAACAAACACTCCTACCCAAATATGTATCATTAAAACACTTCCCGCTTGATTATACTGCTCACCAAAAAGCAATTTAACCATCCAACCACTTAAAAATGTCATGGGAAGCGCAATGACTATCGCTATCCAAACTATTAAAGTATATAGCTTTTGTAACCTTTCATAATAAAATTTTTCACTTATTTTTTTTGCATTAACTATTGCCGGAAAAAGCGAACCCGTAATAGCCACCGGAATAAAATACCATACTTCGGACAACTTAACCGCTACCGCATAATTACCAACAGCTTCTATATCCAGCATATTTTTGATCATTACCTGATCTATCTTCATATAAATGGATACCGCAATACCCGATAATATTAGAGGCCAGGAATCTTTTAATAATTTTTTTGCTAAATCAAAATTCATCCTCCATTTAAATAAGCTTGATTTTTGTTTTATATACATCACTATAAGTCCGGAACTAAATATTATGCTTTGGAGTAAGGAAACTATCGCAAAATATATCAGGCTCATATTAAAATATATTAATACTAATTTTATTACAGCACATGTAATTGATGTAAATATTTGAACATAAACTGTATATTTCGATAATACTTTTGACTGAAAATAAAAATTTATTACATTAAATGATCTAACAATTGTCCCGGTAACAATTATGTAAATAAGCAAGTTCGTAAAACTATCATTATTTGTAAATTTTACCGCAATTAAAACAATTATTATTACTAAAATGGAACCTATAGATTTAAGAATGAAGCTGGTTCCTAATAATTCATCTCTTTTTCTCTCATTCTTAACTAATTCCCTGATTAGAATACTGTCTAATCCTAAAGCAGAAATTCCCAAAAAAAGTCCGACAAAACTTGCAGCATAACTAAATAATCCATAATCAGCCGGGCCTAAATATCTTGCTACATATACACCTACGAAGAAACTTACAGCCATCCCGATAACTCTTTCAAAGAATAGCCAACCTGTATTTACAAAATATTTTTTAAATCCGGAAGGTTGTTGCAATTCATTTAATTTATCTTTTAAAATTCCTTTAATTTTCAATATTCAATATCCATTCTTTAATCCAATTTATAGCAATAAATTCATCTTTTCTTCAAATTTTTCATTATAATTTTCTATTTTGTCAGTTTGTTCTTAACCTCTATCCAAAAATATTTTATCCTAACTCCTGTCCCAATCAATTAATGGTAAACTTACTACTATACCTAAAAATGCAAACAAATCTTTATGCATATCAAGACCAAAACTAAATTGTCTCTCCATAAAAAGTGAAACACCAATTATTAAAATGATTAAGCTCATAATTTTTGCTTGTTTATTAATTTTTATAAAATTATCATTTAAAAATTGATATCCCCTTTGACAAATTGTAAATAAAAAACCAAAAAATATTATTAAACCTAATAAGCCATTTTCAGCTGCAATTTCTAAAAAAATATTATGTGGGTATCCCCCGGGAAACCCGCCTGTACCTATTCCGAATAAAGGCTTATTTTTGAATAGGTACCAAGCATCAGAATAAAGCTTCAATCTAATATTCACACTCATATTTTTTGCATTTTTTAAGGAAAAACGCTCGATATTAGGAATAACCTTTTTAACTTCAGGAATAACATTAGTAGCTCCGGGAATAATTTTGTTTGTAAAAAGACTAGAATAAATAATATCAAAACAGCTTGTCCCCACTAAAATTAAAATAAATGAAATTATCAATATTATTGTAGTATTTCTACCTTCTATCTTTGTTTTTAATAATATTAAAACACCAAAAATTAATCCTACTATTGCTGATATTATTGGACCACGACTACCAACTAAAAAAATACTATACAGCAAAGGAATAATGGCTATTGCACAAATCAACTTATCATACTTTCCTTTATTAAAAATATTTTGTGTTATCCCAATTAGAAAAATTACTAATCCTACTGTAAGTAAAACACTTACCGGAATTGGATTTGCTTGTAAGAAATACATTCGTTCTCCGGTGTATTTCTCAAAAATTGAAATAATTACTAATAAAAAACTAATCCCCAAAGCTGTAATAGATACCGATATTAAAAATAGCTTTATTTGAGTACCCCTTACCAAAAATATTCTTGCTAATAAATAAGGAACAAATACGAGAATAATAAATCTAAGTGCTTTAATAATTCCCCCATTTCTATTTAATGAATAGATACACCCTATTACTAAAACCGCTATAAATAATAATATAAATTTATCAGGGGACTCTAATTTAAAATTTAAATTAATTGCATTTTTATCTTTTTTAATTAATTGTTTTAAAATAAATCCAACCACTGCAACTATTAACAAAATTGCTGTTAAATTAAAATATCTAAAATTTATCCCCCCTTTTATTACGTAAGCATTTATAAATAAAGCAAAAGAAACCTCTGGATATTTTAATAAATAATATAATATAAAAATCCCAACTGGAATCAGAAAAATATATGATTTAAGCAATATATTAAGCATATTTCAATCACTCCTACCTTATATTTATTATTCAAAACATTATATATTTTCAATATTAAAATCCATTAATATACTTTTAATTTTCTCCCTACTCCCTCATAAATAAAGCCTAACTTCTTTACATTTTCCGGTTCATATAAGTTTCTCAAATCAAGTAAAATAGGAGTTTTTAAAAGTTTTTTTATTCTTAACAAATCAAGGTTGCGAAATTGATTCCATTCGGTAACGATGACTAAACAATCGCTTCCCTCAGCAACTTCATATTCATTGTCGCAATAGATAATATCAGGAAGAATCTTTTTGGCATTTTCCATAGCCAGAGGATCAAAGCATTTGATCTTCGCCCCTTCTCTAAGCAATATTTTTATTATGTCAATAGAAGAGGATTCACGAATATCATCGGAATTTTGCTTGAAGGAAAGACCCAAAATACCAATTTGTTTTTCCTTTAAATCACCCACCAGGTGTTTTATTTTTTCTACCATCAGCTCTCTCTGTCTGTTATTTACTGATACAACTGCTTTTAAGCTTTTAAATTCATAGCCGAAATTTTCAGCAATACTGCAAAGTGCCCTGGTATCTTTCGGAAAACATGAGCCACCGTATCCCGGACCCGGGTGAAGAAACTTGGGGCTGATTCTTCCATCCAAACCCATCGCCCGGGCTATCTGGTGCACATCTGCTCCTACTTTGTCACAGAGGTTAGCAATCTCATTAATATAGGTAATCTTGGTAGCCAGAAAAGCATTACACGCATATTTGATTAGCTCTGCCGTTTCCGGATTGGTGACCACAAAGGGTGTATCGATCAAATAGAGAGGACGATAGATTTCCTGCATTATCTTTAGGGCTTGCTCACTGGTGGTTCCGATTACTATTTTATCCGGATGGGTAAAGTCATAAATTGCTGAGCCTTCCCGGAGGAATTCGGGGTTGGAGACAACGTCGAAGGGAATAGGTTTTGAGGTAGGTTGGGATTGCCGCGTCGCTTCGCTCCTCGCAATGACATTTTCATTAATAATCTCTTTAATTCTGTGGGCGGTGCCTACAGGGACAGTACTTTTGTTGACAATAACTTTATATTCATTAATATATCGGGCAACCTCTTTCGCCACTGCTTCTATCTGAGAAAGATCAGCCGAACCATCGTGATTGGGAGGAGTTCCCACGGCAATAAATATTGCTTTGGATTGTTCTACTGTTTTTCTTAAGTCAGTAGTAAAACTAAGCCTGCCTGCCTTGACATTTTTTTCGATTAAATCTTCCAGGTTTGGCTCATAGATGGGAAGATTCCCGGCATTAAGGCCTTTAATTTTTTCACTATCTTTATCTACGCAGGTTACTTCCAATCCAAAATCAGAAAGGCATGTACCGCTAACCAAACCGACATAACCAGTACCTATAATACAAATTTTCATATTCTCCCCTCCTCTTCACATTCGCTCTGGGCTCTCAGCAAAAACATGGTGTAAGTTAAAAGATATGTTCAACATATGAACTTGAATAAACAATATCATAAAAAGGTCTTGGATTTCAAAGTTATTTAAAATTATTATAACATATAGCTTTTTTTAATCATAAAAAATTATGGCGAGTAATAGACTGAATGAAACAAGGGGAGTCCGGCACGAAAGCTTACATTTATGACAACTCTGGTGCCTGGCACAAAAGTT
>Ga0075124_10000803_pt1 | contig 14575 bp, 12 predicted proteins | sample AntAceMetag02UKS_FD_69809 | JGI IMG/M metagenome (GOLD analysis project Ga0075124, IMG submission 69809) | Saline lake microbial communities from Ace Lake, Antarctica - Antarctic Ace Lake Metagenome 02UKS | ecosystem: Environmental > Aquatic > Non-marine Saline and Alkaline > Saline | place... | reverse complement strand
CCGGTCGCGCCTGTCGCTCCGGTAGGGCCGGCGGGACCGCCTGAAGGACCGGTCGCACCTGTTACACCTGTTGCACCCGTGGCTCCAGTTGCACCCGTTGCTCCGGTGGCTCCGGTAGGTCCTGTAACCGTTGAATCCGCCCCAGTAGCCCCTGTAGGGCCCGCAGGACCCGTCGCACCAGTAGGTCCTTGAGGGTAATTGATGATCGCATCGCCTGTGCTGTTCCAGCCAAGTACAAGGCCGGCCACCGGGACAGGCAGTTCGGTATCGATAGTAGAGGCGATAGGCACGTGGAGGGTACGGCCCAATACCTCGCTAAGCTGCTGAATGATACGTGTCGCGCGGTCGCCCATGCTCTCGATCTGGTCTTCACGGAAGCGACCATTGACCGGTAAAGATACGGTCTGTGTCTCAGGGATATCGCTGGCTATAAGCGAATCCTGGAGAAGAGTAGGGGCTACGGTATACGTCACGGAGCCGGTATTCTCTTCGCCGACTTCAAAATCTACCGTATAGTCAACATTGATCGTAAGGGCCGTACCTGGCTCCTCAGTCGCGCGAGTGACTTTATATACGACCAGATCCGTATCCTCGTAAATAGCAAACGGGAAATCGAACGCAACCTTCGTATTGTTACCTTGCTCTTGAATTTTAGTGACTGTCTCGCCTATAGCCATCGTCTGTTCCTCCGTGTATTATTATAAAGAGTATATCACATAACGCCGAGTAAACAAGGTAACGCACTATCAATAAGACGCGGGGGGTAGTTTTCTCTTCGCCCCTCCGCCAAACCACCAATAATAGAATTTCCCGACCATAGGGATTGCCCCCCAAGTTCTCCAGTCTGGGATCTCTTTTTTACGCATTAGATCAGTAACCACGGTGTCAACAAAAGGGACCGGAGGCAAGATCGACTGAATAAAAGCACTAACGATGCCGTCTCGTTTTGCGTCCGCCATCGCATACTTATTAAACCCGGCTTGTTTGACAATGTTATTCATAACGTAATCCGAAAGCGTACCAACTTTACCCAAGAGAAGATCCTTTAACCAGTCTGATGTCACCCCCATAACCGCGAGAGCTGAAGTAAGAGCTATAAGGTTCTGCATACTCTTAATAGGGTCTTTTTTCATATTTCGAAACACTTCATTGTGATACGCGTCGATCACTTTAAGGGTATAGGACTTCAGCATATACAGGATGCGAGAGTTTCCGCCACTTAGGTAATACTCAGGCATTTCGGCGTGGGTAATAGGTTGAAAATCAGAAAGCTCGGAGAACAATAGGTATTTAACGTCTTCGCTCACCACCCCGTTTTTAAGATCGGCCAAAACTTGCCCGGCCTCTTCGCCGAATACCGTGGTGAGCTGTGGTAATAGCTTATCCCCACGACGCCTAGCCTCTGCCTGTAGCCGAGCGAGCGAACTGTTAATGAGCGCTTCTTTACCGATCCGATCTATCTTCTCCAATCCGATAGCTTTGAATAAGACGTTAACCGCCTTACCCGATGTACCGGCATCCCCAGAAAACTCCATCGCGATATTATGTATACCGATATCTTCTTTCGTAATGCCTTTCGAAAATATCGCCGCTCCAGTACGCAGATATCCACTCTTATAAATCGCAAATGCCAGGTCCCCGATCTGGGTAATCGCGTTCAAAGGTGAGTTCATTGTCGCCATATACGCGAGATTCTTCCAGGTAGTCCATAGGCCGCGCGTACCATGCTCATTAAATCGAGCTTTCAGAATCGACCGAATCTCCTGGGCTTGAGCAGTGTCGAGCATCCCGTCTTTGATGAGATTCTGCACGTACATACCGATACTCTTGTCTACACTACCCTCGCCTTTACCAAAAAAGCGACGTATTTCAATCGCCATATTCATGCCCTCTACGTAATCCAAAAGGGCCTGAGAACTATCTTTATAATACCTGTCCATCTCCGGAGTAATCTCGTCGATAAGCCGAGCCTTAACATTAGCGGGAATCTCTAACCAAATCCCTGTACCTCCCGTTCCCCGCAAAAGTTTACCTATAAAGTCAGCTTTCTCGGTATCCAACATCTCATATCCTTGAGACTGCTCCTGGATCCGGATAGCTTCATCGATAGCGCTCCAATTCTCGGAGCCACGGAGATACTGCAAAAACCCTTCCGCGTTCCCAATCCGACGGGGGAAGTAGTCCTCAAGATACCCGATTCCGATATCGACTGTCGCCGCCTGAGTGTGTAACTCATCGAGAAGAGTTTTAACCTCTGCAAATTCTTTCTGCATATCATTACGGGCTATAACTTCATTCACCCGTGCGACGTTACGGTTTTTAAGTGCAAAATCCAAAACGGCTACGTCCTCCATGGGTAGTTTCGAATACTTTTCGAGAAAAGGTTTAATCCGAACAATGTTAGCGAACGCGCTTCTACGAGAACGAAACTCAAATTTCCGAAGAGCGTGTTTCAAATTCTCGGAGATCTTAGCCAGGCGAGTAGAGATGGGTACAAAAGCTCTATTGGCCTCATTTATAGCGCGAGCGCCAGTACGAGCCACCGCATCTTTTACCGGAGTACGACTGCGCGCATCTGCCTGTCTGATATCTATAACTCTCTGATACGGATCGACGGTAGGCTTGTCAGGCGCCGCAGCTTTTCCGGCCTTTATCCCATACGTCTTCACGTCTTTTGGCACTTCCACGTTTCGAAGTAGCTGGACTGTCCCGTTATTACGGCATAGCCGCATCCCGCGGCTCTTCGCATAGATGTCGACCACTGTCGCCACATCGGTATTCTCGGCGATAACCCGGGCTATCTCCGGCTTGAAAGAAAGGGTGGCCCCGGTACGGCCGTTAGCTTTCTGTATGGCATCACCGACATTCTTTATCGCACCTTGCAAAACAGAAACCTTGCCGGTGGTGACGACATTCGCCACCGCTTTCCCCGCGCCCAGATAAAAACCGAATTGCCCGAGCGTAGCCAAAGCCGCTGCCGATGTAGGCTCCATCCCTGAATCCGTCAATGCAGTTACCATTTCAGTAGGGGGGTATTTTTCAGGGTTGGAGAGCCCATTATAAACTGTCTCAAGCACCCCCGTACGTCCCGATCCATCGAACGGCGTGTCTTTCGCCAGAGCTGTCATTGCGGCCATAGGCCGTACAAATATGACGTCCATCGTTGTTTCAAATAGGTCTTCAAATCCCGCTGCCGGGATCACCGGCATGGCGGCTTTAGTTATGGCTCGGCCCCCGGCCCGCGCTATATCGGGGATTCCTGTGGCTTTCCCTGGGACAATAGATGGGACGTCTTCTACCGCGGGAAGAGCCCCGATCGATCCGCGCATTACGTCTTTGGTAAGCTCCCAGGCTTTGCCCAATCGGTTCGTAGAATAATATCCTTCGACCGGGTCTATCTCCGTCGGGGGAGGCATCCCGGCTTTGGGGGCTTCTGGTTTCATAGACGCCCAATCGATCTGAGACTTAACCGTGACCTCTTGATCGACCGGAACCTCTTGAACAGCTGTACCGGGCACTCCAGACTTATCCCCATAGACCGGCTTCATTGAAGACCAATCAACCTTACGGCTTGAATTTGAACTTTTATCTGGGGACAGAAATGCCATTATGGGCTCACATTCCTATAATAGTATACGTCTTCTTCTCCGGGTACACGGGAACGGAATACCGTTACGCCTTTACCGTTATTATCTTTGTACGTCAATCCGTCTTTATCAATAACAGTAGTATCTGTTATAGCCAAACGATCGATCAACGCTTGCCCCGCGACACGCCGCATTTCACGGTCGGGGTTAGCGTCTTTCTTATAGATGTTAAAGATCATGCCTTTAAGCACGTCGGCTTCTCTGAGCATATCTTTTTCTGTTTTAAAAGGGTACACCGACGCATAGGCTTTTGCCGCCCCGTCTATCGCTTGGGCAACCGCTTTTTGTTTGTTTACTGCCTCGATATTATTAAGGTCGTCTTTGAGCGTCGCTAAGAACACCAATTCCTGATCGTCTTTGTGCCCGTCCTGGTAGACTTGCAAAATCTTTTGCATAAACTGAGCGCGATCAACTTTATCACTGACAAACTTATTGAGCATATCTAAATACCCTCTGGCTTCGTTATTCTTATTGGCCAGTGTCTGCGCGTCTGTCCGGACTGTTCGCACCAAAGCGCTCAGTATATTTTTCCCGTCTGCTTCGAGTATTTTCACTTTAGGATCCGAGGACTCCATCGCTGCCACTATAGCCTCGACCGATGTGGCTCCCGCAATCGCCTGGATACTCATGCGGTTGGCGTTGTCCCGCATATCGTTATGCAGCGCGCTCTGATCGGAGCGTAACTTCGTCTCAGCCTTCGATATGTATTTCGCTTTAAGCGCAGCGTCATATCCGGGCATCTTATCGAGAACGCCACTCTTCAGCATTTTCTTTGCGCCGATAGGGTCGTTCTGGATAGTGTTGCCTATGAACGCTTCCATAGACGCTTTGTGAGCTTTAGCTTTGGCAGTTTCTCGGGTTTTAAGATCCACGATACCTTCAGCCATTTTATCCGTATCATCGAGCGCAGCGATCGTAGCGGCATACTCTTCTGGCGAACGGGCCTGACTTGCAGCCAGAGCGGTCGTTCGCGCTGCGGCTTCGACCGAAATAGCCGCGATAGCTGTCTGTTGATCTTGCGCCCACCTAAACGCCGGGCCAATAGCCGCTTTTCGAATAGAACCTGCCGCGGGTAGAAATTTATTTCTTACCCGAATATTCTCGATCCCTTTGGCAAAAGAATCGGCTTCTTTCTGCATAAACTCCTGGGAGGCGTCGAGATACCCTTCCGAGTTCGAGGCGTATTTTTTTTGAAGATCTCCGAGCCCACGCTGTACCGCCAACGCGTAATCAATGACCACATTATTCGCCTGTAAATTCGAAGCGGCTTCTTCCCGAGCTTTGAGCTTCGCGATCTCGTTCTTACGTATGGGCTCTACAAGCTCGTCCTGGACCGCTCCGATCGCGAGTGCACCGCTCTCGTCGCGCTGTGCTCCCCCTACATAAGAGGACGCGAACTGTTTTCTCTGGTACTGAGGTATTGAACCCATATTATCCTGCCCACCCTTTCGCGTCAGCATACGAGTATATCTTCCGGCCAGCCTGGGCAAAGCCTCCTATAAGAGATGCCCGGCCGCGCCCGCGCTGTATCCGAGAAGTCTGGCGCCCATACTCCACAATCGCAGCTCCACGCGCACGCTTGGCGCCCGCTTCAGCAGCGGCCCACTTTTTCGTCTGGGCGATAGTCACGATCGCAGAGCCGCCGTATTCTACGCCGCTGCCGATATACATCATTTTTTGCTTTTTCGCAAACCGATTACCGTCGTCTTCGATGCGCTTGGCTTCTCTGCCGGCTTCGAACTGCTGCATCTGAGCGTACGACTGCGTGGTTTCGGCTTGCACTCTATAGGCCGCATTTTGCTGCACACCCTGGTATATGCTCATCCCGGCGCCAATAGCCGTCGAGGCTATCGCCGCGGTTGCAGCTAATGCTCCCATGTAAACCTCCGGCTCCACAATCGATAGTCTTCTTTAAATTGAGTGTATTCCGTTAAAGTACCTTCGCACTCAAACCCCATAAATGTCATCCACGCATCGTGTAAACTGTCAGCGGGTGAATACGTCTGAACACGATGCGCTTTCAGCTTTTTCGTGTACGTCGTAACAAAATCTTTAAGCGTTCGAACATACTCAATCTTGTGGTGCGAGATATGAATAGACGGTATCTGCCAGATCTCAAACACCCCGGTCCATAGTGGTATCCAACCTATGCACGTTATGATCCGGCCATCTTCCATCAGCGTAAACGCATGGCCCAACGCCGAGTAGTGGTCAAGAACTGCCTGGGGCAAATACGGGTATACCTTTTCCCATTCATACGGACGCATGTCCATGATCTTTAAGTGCTCTGAATGGAAGGGTACGATTTTCATCGTTCAGTCACATCCGTAAATGGTATTATCGCTTGCACCGTGCAAGGAAGCGGCTCGTCCTGGATGATATCGATAAATTTCTCCAGACCATACCCGTCGGATATCCGGATCTCCGCCATACCGGAATAAAGCGGCGGAGGCTGGCCGGTACGATCATTCGTTGTTCGGAAGATAATCCGCTCCATCCGGTAAGGGTCTGTCCCAAACTTAGCTCCGAGAGTGTGGCGAAATAGCACTCCCACTTTATTCACCGTCGACGTCATAGCCATTGAAGAGCCGGAAACACTCCGCGATTCAAGAGGCATCGTCCGGAGCCATCCCCGGTAAGCCGACCCAACATGCACCATTGTCGCCGAAGAGTTCAATGTAATGGCCCCATCAACAACTGTCTGGACCGGATGAATGGCGCCGTCTACGACTACGGCTACTTCTTCTCCGTCAAGGTGATCTAAGCCTGTTATCGTAGTCACCGTCAAAAACCACTCGTCCGCACTCATAGCGTCGACACTGTCAAAGTCTTCTAAGATCTTACAAGTCACTTCAACCGTAGAGACATACGCCGTGATCTCCGCCACGCCGGATTCAAAACCCGTAATGTATTTTTTCACGATACGACGCCCGACATCCGTGGCCGCAAAAAGAGGGGTGGCCGCAGTGAAGGCGATCCCGGTACCCGTAACCGCCCCGGGGGTAACAGCGATCGCTTGAGACGTGTCCAAAGTCAACGCTGAATCAACCTTTACAAATTGTTTCGATGTCTCGTACTGCACTTTTTCAAAAGCGTCTTTGTCAGCGTCTTCGTCGTCAGTATAAAAATCTTCGAGCTCTGGCAATACTGGATCGGCAGAGAAATACTCGATGTACTTTCGGGTAACACTATTGATAGACCGTTCGACGACGAGCCAAAGGTTATCTGAGTTATCCGACTGCGGTTCTCCGCAAATACTCTGTACTTTAACCTCCGTCCCGCCCAAATAATGCGAGTGCCAGGTGGCAATCTTCTCTTGTTCTTTCGTCGATATGCCTAAGAGCGCTCCATCAGAACGTATAGCCCAAAGAATATTTAGGCGCCCCTGCTGTAAAGCGAGTTGCGTTATGCCTGGGTATGTCAACTCGTCAGACAGCACATTAAGATCTTCCGACGAAAAACTGTCTTCGAGCACACTATACGCGAAACGGTTAAGGACCAGACCCCCGCGCTGAACATAAAATATGCTCGTACCGATACGAACCGGGAGCATATACTGGGCTCCATAAAAGTCTACTGGCTGGACTGTCACTGCTGTCCCGGAGATCGGCGCGGCTTCAGTTGCACCATACGCCTTATATACTGCGCCGTAAGTACCTATAGCCAGAAACTTATTCGTTCCGGCAAACCAGTGAATCCGGTCAGCAGTATTATTCTGAGAAGCGATAGGGAATATAACCGCGTCGTCTTCGTTCGAGCCAACCGTAAAATCATCGAAGCGAGATACACCGTCGTCGTCTGGCGCACGACTGCCAAAGAACGTCTCCGGATCGTCGTCGGTACCACCGTAAAAAAGACGGCCGCCGTAGAAAGCTACAGCACCGGGCATGTTACCCTGTTTGAAGAGGTACCCACCGGAAGAGTAGGCGCCATACCCGGTGCTGTTTATGTCGACCCCAGACGTAGGGTCTTTCAGAGAGATAGTGTCAGCAGTAAGCGTCACTACCGCATAGGTATTACCGTTAAGCTCAGTCATACCCACCACACCATAGATCTCGATTACATCTTCTGTTTCAAGCCCGTGTGCCACAGCAGTGACCACGCAAGGGTTAGCCTGGGTGGCAGCAGTGGTAGCCTTCGTGAAAGGGTCACTCGTCCGAGTAAATGTCTCTATACGCCAGTCAGTTTCTCCATAACGGCGCAACTTGCGAATCTCGTAATCCTGGTGCACCAGGTACATAAGGTCAGCTTTTTGGGCGTATCTTATGCCATCGAGATCAGCTTCAGCGTACGGCGCATCGACCTCATACACACGCTCAGTAGAGCCGTCAGAGACATACGCAGTGTACGCCGTCATATCGATTGCAACGCCGTCGAGATCTTCCAAGGTATAAGTGTTGACATCAACCCAAACTACCAGAAAATACTTACCGTTAAGTTCGGTCGTCCCGACTACGTCATAAATATATATCTGATCGCCTGTTGCATAGCTGTGACCGTTCGAAGTCACCGCCCCGGTAGCGATATTGATACCGGTAATCACGTTCGGGTCTTCGGTTATTACACCCCCGTCAGTAAGTACACGCATCTTACCGTCGGAGAAAGCAAGCGCGTATGCCTGTTCATCGTTGAAAACAAAGGGGATTAAGGTAGTGGGGCCGTTGAGCCTGGTAGGAAGAACATAGTGCGAGCCCGAGCGGTACGTGTCGGGCCCTTGCACTTCACCGATAAAGTTCCTGGAGATAGACTTGCCGATCGGGTAAGACGAAAGATCTACCCGCCCGAAAAGTTTTCGGGTAAGCAACCCCCCGGCAAAGTTCAGAATGGGGTTAGTGCGTTCCATTACGCCCCCGGAATTATTTCAGGATTAGTCCGGTTAATCCATCCAGAGGCATACTGTCTGCGCGCTCCGATAAAGCGACTACGAGTGATCCGCCTTGGAGGGTTGTCCTGGCCATTAACCGCGCGAGCCTCCATTCGAGTTTCATCGAGCATCTTCTTAATACCTTGCCGCAGTGTCTCCTTACCGCTAAACGCATACGCCATAACGTACGCCAACTGCTGTGCGAGGTAATTCTTAAAAAGCTCGTCGTACTTACTCACCTGAGTCTGATCTCGGATATACCCTATATTCAGATCTGCCGACCCACCATTATCGAGCAAAATAAAACCGTCCTCGATCTGATAGTCCTCCGCCAGAAGGCTGTCGTCCACATCACTTCCGATAAACCGCAGGCGGATATAATCGTTTGGGAGAGCGTACTTATCCGCGTACCCGGTAATCGGGGCGGTAGCATTTCGGGACAAGACCGCGCGATACTTGGCAAAATTCCAAGGGTGCGCGCGTAAGACGTATCTGCGGGTAGTGTCATACCATCGGCTGCAAATAGCCTCGTCTTGAGTCTTAGGGTCACGTATGTTCGTAATAGGGGGAACTTTAAGCAGATCTAAGGCGAGGTTGCATAAGTCCACCTCACTCAGTATAGAAGGCATATCGCAGACTCCTTATCCCTAAAAAGCGTACCGCCTAGCCGCTGCGCGGTAGTGGTACGCTTTTCAGGTTGTATTACAACTTTCTGCTTTACGCGGACTTGACGAATATCGCGCGCACAGCTACGGTGCCCGAACCAGTACCAACAGTATTGGCTGTCAGCGCCAGGTCGTACTCCATCTCAGGTGCCGCCTGATCGTCACCGGCCAACGAGAAGATCTGATCGCCGATAGCATCGATCGCGAGCGAAGACAGACCGTTCTGCTCTGAGCCCATCGCCTTACCACCCGAGATGTTCACGCCATCCATAAGGATGTCGGCATCTTTCACCGCGCCGCCGTTCTCAAGCGTCTCGTAGAGCCCGAGATCGTAATCGGTAGCCCCTGTGATGGTATCACAGTTGATTTCGATCTGGACCGGGATCATGTTGCCGTTGACCTTGAAAAGACGATAGATCGAAGCATCGGTATCCGCAGCTGCGACTTCAAACTGCGTTTCCATCACGACAACCTCACCGCCCCGGTTGAAAACATTCTTGGTGTCCTCTGAAACATATCCGTTAATGACTGCCATGATCGAATCCTCCGTAATTATTTGGTAGACCCCTCCGCCGTAGCGGCGAAGGGGTATATCTTTAACGCCGCTTACGTAGCGGTCGTAGTGACTTTCTGGATCCGAGTTTCGTCGGTCCTGACCGCACCGATCTCACCGAGGACCTGGATGTAGGTGCTCTCGATGTAGCCCGGGTAGTCCGGAATGACCTTAACGGAAAACTCTTTCGACATACCGTAGATCAGCCCCTGGCTCGAAGCCGAGAAACAGTCTCGAACTGCGGCTGCCACGGCTAACTGCGGGTTGTCCACCGCACTTCCGAAGCACACAATGTCCATGCCGAGGACCTGAACAACCTGGCCCTTATCGACGATGTAATTGCGGCTGAAATCACCGGAGGTGAGCTGCGTGATGTTGAAGAGCTGCGTCTCTTCCTGTTCGGAAAGCCCCAGGATAAGCCCTTCAGGCATATCTGTGCCGACTTCTTTCGAACGGAAGTTCTCCCTGATCTCAAGGAGCTTCGCGTACGTAAGACCGGCGGTCGCATTTACGGTCTGACCACCGCCACCCGCGAATGTAACCGTAGAGTCAAACCTACGACCAGTCGCCACATCGGCGAAGAGCGCGGAAATACCGATCGCATCCGCTTTCCGGTAGATCGCGTACATGCAGTCGCGAACGAGCTTGGAGCTCGGGTTCTCGAACATGCCACGCACATCCCGGTTGTCCACGATGAGCTCGACAACGATACGATCTCTCAACATTCTGCGCCGTGAGAAATCGGGGTTGACCGGGCTGATACGGGGGTTTCTCTCGTTCGCGGTTCTGGCGATCACCTGACCAGTGCCGTCGTACGACCATTCGTCGCCAGTCACAGGGACAGACGGAAAGCGACCCATAAGGCGGCTCTTGGTCTGCTGCGCTTCGACATGGAGAAGGTTGCTGAATTGGGTTATCAGTACATTGTCTATAGGTGCGGCCATCTGAGCCTCCGTTGTTTAAGAAGAACACTATCCTTTGAGAATAGCGCTCCCCGCAACAGCGGACGCCGGTGCACCACATATGGGTAGGTGCCCCCGAATATAGTGGACCCGAATGGGCTACCCGCTATATCACAGTAAATATACCTGACAAACAAACAAAAGTCAATAGCGCCACCAAAATTATTTTTTAACCTGGCGCATTTTCGTCATGATAGCGGTGTTCTGATCCATGACTTTCTGGTGATCAATATGCTTGTAATCAGAGAACGCCGGATCGCGCATAAGCGTACGCTGTTGGGCCGAAAGCGCTTCATAACTGTCTGCGCCCGACGTGCCGCCCCCCGGTCCTCCGCGGAAAGTATCCTCTTTAATATACTTACTCGCGATACCATCGAGCGCCGCGGTAAGCACTATAAGCGCATTGTTGTCGAGATTATCGACTAGCGCAAGAACCTCCGAGGGTGCGTTCTCTTGCATGAGCTTTTTAGCGTTCGCGACAACCTGATCTTTCTTGTCGCCAAAGATTTTCGATGTCGTCTTATCAAACGCGTCGTCGAGCGCTTTATTCTGCGCTAAAACTTTCTTGTGCTCCTCAAACATCAGCCTCTCAAAGCCCGCCTGGAGCTTCTGCGCCGCAAGTTTTGGAGTGCCGACTTCGTGCATCAACTTCTTCACCGCCACATCGGTTTCCGGAATACGCTTGGCGTCTTTGAGCTCATCAATGTTGACAAACTCGTAGTCTTCAGCCTTGGGCGGGACGCCTATCGCGGAATGAAAAGCTGTAATCTCTTCAGGGGTAGCTTTTTCCCCCGGGAGGATAACACCCTTTTTTCCGATAGTAGCGTCCAGGTTATCGACGAATTTAAAAAAGGATTCGGGGTCTTTGGTGTTCTGCTTGACCCACTCTTTTTCTCGGTAGGCTTCAGGGATTAACGAGATTAACGAAGGGGGATTGCCTGCGCCCGCGGCCCCTGTTGCGCCGCCACCGGCACCGGGACCCGCCGCTCCAGTCGCGCCGCCACCGGCACCGCCACCCGCGGCTCCTGTTGCGCCGCCACCAGCGCCTCCGCCCATCAAAAACGAACCGCTTCCACCACCAGCATTACCGCCGCCATTAGGATCCGGCATTTTTGGGTACCTCCTCTTCATGTTTGAACTGAAGTTCAACAGCCATTATGACTTCCGGTGTCATAAACTGTCTAAGCCGAAGATAAACGTCTCGGCGCGCGTTATTATAAAAAGTCGCTTCAATATCGACTTTTCCCGTAGTAGTCACGACTGTGGAAGGAAGCGCAAAGCCGGTCTCGATACAGAGATAATTCAAAAGAACCCGGCCGTCCTGGGTGGACGATAACCGGGAAATCACCGAGATCATCTTGTTTTTAGCTATCTCGATCTTTTCTTTATTCAAAGCGTTTTGCTTCATACGGGCTGCCCTTGTGAAGCCGTCACGACATCTTTACCCGCACCGGCGACGTTCTTCGCGGCCTCGGATTCGGCCTTCGCTTTTTCCGCTTGCATCGCCGCAGCTTCGGCTTCTTGTTTCGATCGGATATTCGCCTCTGCAACATCACGGGCTTTTAGGATTTTCGAAGGTGCCCCACCCAGATCCCGAATAGCCTCAATGGCCTCCCCGACATCCAGGTACTCGAAAGCCTCCGGATATGCCCCGCCAAGCGCGAGCACTCCATTAATCAACTCGTTCACGCCGGCTTTCTCTGAGGAACGTAAAAGTTGCGCGGCCGGGGAAATGTATTCGATATCATAAAGGTTTTTCCCCGCTATAATCGCCTCTTGAATTTCTGGAGGGATAACAATGGGGGTAATGCCGTTCTGTTCCAGTATTTTTCTTTTCGCTTCGTCATCTTCTGTAATGCCCAATATGCCCATCTCGAAAAGGATGTTCACCGAACGCGTAATGATCGGGGTAAGCTGCTCGTTAAATATGCGCGAGTAGACCGAAGAGAGCGCATCGGAACGGATGTCGTACCGGATCTCGGCTTCACCAAGCGTCATGCGCGTCTTATTATTCAGGTCATAGAGCTTATCGATCAAGAAGTGCTGCATGATCTCGGTGCGTAGCTGCTCGATCGCCACAACTATACTCTGAAGCTCACCGACATCGAAGATAACCCCGACAGGCGATTGGCCAGTCATGCGCCCAGACATATTGAAAACTGAAAGGCCCCCGGCCGAGGTATCAACCGCAGCGGCCCCCAAACTGCCATCATCCATTACGAACAGCGGGGGCTCGACTTTCTTCTCAACTCCCACGACAAACGCCTCTTTGAGTGCGTTAATCTGCGTGATAGCCGGAAGCGCGTCCATCGCTGGACTTCGGCCGTACATCTCATTGGCCAGGCGATACCACCTACTCGGTTTCGACGGGAGCTCCGTATATCCGCTCTCTTTGAGGATGTGCTTATTCTCTACTTCAAAATGGTACGTCGCAAACGGCATTGCCTTATTGCCCGCTTCCGGAGCATCTTTCTGATCCTCCTTCGTCCGGGGCTCAATCGCGATACAGATATGCACCCGATCGAGTTGGCTCTTCTCCTCGTTATATTTTTTCTTAGTGCCCTCGCTCACATTCTCAAGACCGTACGTATTGACAAGCTGCTCGACCGTCGGCTTCTCATCGAAATATAGGGTGTCGACAAACTCATCAGTCGACTGCGAAAGCCGAAGAGACTGCAAAGACCAGCATTTAAAAATCAAAGGGTTAGCGTATTCACCCCGAAAGACACCTACCGAGCCGGTACCAAACGCCGCGCTTTCATCCAGGTTCTCTTGGAACGCGAGCTCGAATCCCGCCTTCTCAGTCTCCATGTACTTCGAGACGACTTCATTTAGGGAAGCATAATACTCTTTGTTGGCTTGGTTTTGGGGAAGATATTTAGGCTGGTTCAATCGAAAAGTACGGCCCCCTGTTTTCCACAGAGAGCCCATAAGCGCGGAGGTCATTGCTTGCAATGCGCGCGCCGCGGTTGAATCGTTTATAGATCCATCGTTTTTAAACGCGCCGGGAGCCGTCTCAGACTGAAAGCCCACCTTTCTCTGATAGACATATTCAGCGAGAACTTCAAACTGATTGTCCCAGGGAGCACGCTCAGTAACGAGCATTTCGCGTTTTTTAAGGAGATAGTCTATAGACTTTGCCACGATAGGAACCTAGCCCTTTCTTGCTGCCCAAAAAAAGGTAGCGCCCCTCACGTCCTAGCTCATTAAGGCGAGCTAACACGTGAGGGGATTGGCCGCAAGAATTACGCGCCAGTCGGACCAGTTGGACCAGTCGGACCAGTCGGACCAGTAGGCCCTGTCGCTCCAGTCGCTCCAGTCGCTCCAGTTGCTCCAGTCGCTCCAGTTGCACCCGTTGCTCCGGTTGCCCCAGTCGCTCCGGTTGCTCCGGTAGGTCCGGTAGGACCCGTTGCTCCGGTCGGGCCGGTTGCACCAGCGCCAAAACCAGAATTGGTGACAGTCATTCTCTGCATCGAACCACTGGCACGCATGACAACAATAAAATCGCCCGCAGCTGCGGCTGTCGCAGTTAACGGGATCTCGCTGATATTCAGATACGCTAAACCGAATCCATCCTGTGCCATTGAGTATTTCCCCCTCTGTGTCTCACGATTACTGCATTAAGATCCGATGAGCTTCGCCCCACGCCGAGGAGACGTTTTCAGCGCCCCCGTCGGTGATGTAAAATATGTTCCGAGACGAAATGCGCGACTCGACGCCGCGTTTTTTGCTTCGTCTTCAGTCAGATTTCCAATATCGGCAGTGGCGGCAGTGGCGGCTTGACGTTGAGATTCATTGTAGCGCCGGTTATACTGCGCCCCACTCTCGCTATCTGAATCTGACGGTGTAAAAGCCCTTTTAAACCAGTCGCCTATGCCACCCAT
>Ga0075124_10000802_pt1 | contig 14578 bp, 19 predicted proteins | sample AntAceMetag02UKS_FD_69809 | JGI IMG/M metagenome (GOLD analysis project Ga0075124, IMG submission 69809) | Saline lake microbial communities from Ace Lake, Antarctica - Antarctic Ace Lake Metagenome 02UKS | ecosystem: Environmental > Aquatic > Non-marine Saline and Alkaline > Saline | place... | reverse complement strand
AAAGATATTCTTATTGGAAAAAAACAAGCAAAAAATCAGGATTTGACACCTTATGATTTCAGCAAATAATCCTTCTGAGATTCAAGTTTTACAGACATCATTGTTTGCTCGACAGAAGAAAAAATTGAGAAAAAATCAGATAATAGAACTGGATAAAGCTGTAAAAGAGATTATAACGAATCCTAATATCGGGGAACAAAAAAAGGGAGATTTGATTGACATTTGGGTATATAAATTCAGAGTAGGTAAACACCTGTATCTATTAGCATATAAATGGGATAAAGAATCAAGAATTCTTATTGCTTTGGGTACTCATGAGAATTTTTATAGAGATTTAAAGAGATGAGTTTACTCTAAAAAGTGTGTAATTAGAAATATGATAGAAAATGCATCAAATATTTGGAAACCGATGAATCGGTTACAATTAGCTATCTTCCTATTAACCACCAACTTAAGTTGGTGGTTAATGAAACAAAAAAATGCATTAACCGTTTCAACGGTTTCTCGATTTCTTAAATTGAACTTTTTAGAGTGGACTCATCCATGTAAAATTAACTATTATTATCAACATCAACAAGGACCCGCTGTAGCTCGCAATACAGGGATCAAAAAATCCTCCAATGAATATATAGCATTCTTGTATGTAGCACAAAAAGCCGGTTACAAAACTTTCTGCACATCCGCATATCATACAAAAAATTTTAAGACAGTTCCTTTCTATCTTATCATAATCAATTATGCTGCTTTCGTCGGACTGTTAAAATATCTTTTCCGCACGCAAAAAGTTACATGGGAAAGACCCCAATGAGCATGTATTACATCCGACTTGCACGAACCTATCTAACCTCTGGAAATCACAAATCCCTCTCTTTTGGCAACGTGATCTCTGTTGTAGGAATTTTTCTCGGTGTTTTTGCCCTGATCGTGGTCATGTCCGTGATGAACGGGCTTGAAGAAGACATCACAGAGCGCATCATCGGACTGCATTCGGAAATCAAAGTCTATGCAAAGGATTTTGCACCGCTTACGAACTGGCAACAGATCGAAGAAGAGATCCCGAATAAATCAATAACCGGAATAAGCCCGATCGTGCAGGCAGAACTCATGCTCCTTCACGAAAAAAAAGTGAGTGGCACCATTTGCCAGGGCATTGACCTCCCTAAGCATGATGAAATCACAAATTTACTGAGAAGAATATACATCGGCGCACCCACGCAAGAAGAGATGAAAGATGGTATAATAGTAGGTTCGGACCTGGCTCTTATCCTCGGCGTGAATTGGGGAGACGAACTGACACTCACTTCCCCTATTGCAGACCAGCCGACTCCATTCGGTATGATGCCGAAAAGTAAAACCCTGAAAGTTGTCGGACTCTTCTATACCGGTATTCCTGAATACGACATGAAATATTCCTATACGGATTTACATACCTTGCAGAAATTTCAGAATATGGAGAATGCAATTACATATCTGGGCATCAAAACAGTTTCACACAAAAGATCCCTTGGCGTTGCCAAAAACATCCGGGCTGAGCTTGGCAATTCCTATGAAGTGCTGGATTGGAGAGAGTTTGAGAAGCATCTTTTTACTGCCATCCGATTTGAGAAAAAGATCATGTTCCTTGTGCTTGTGCTGATATTTCTTATTACAGCATTCAATATGATCGGAAATTATCTCAAGCTGGTCGCACAGAAAAGGCAGGACATCGGCATACTCAAATCCTTTGGAGCAAAGAAAAAAGACGTTATGAAGATCTTTTTATATAATGGAATTTTTATCTATTTGATCGGAACTGTCTCTGGTTTTATTATGTCTCTTGGACTTCTCTTCGCTCAGATAAAATGGCAGTTCATACACATTCCCATATCCGGAATGCCTTTCCAAACCCTTCCTGTTAAAATTGAGCTTTTCGACCTGTTGCTTGTTGCGTTTATATCACTTGTCATCACATTGTTCACTACGCTCATTCCTGCACGGCGCACCATGAATGTCGATGCCATAAAGGTCATTCGGGAAGCGGAAGAATAAATTAACTCAAGTTTCGCAATAGATACGTTGATATTATAAGGGTTCAATATGAATATTCTAAACAATTTACATCCTGTAATATATGAATTTCTAATTACTCCCGATGCATCGGGACTAATGAAATTTCAAATAACAGATGGTAAATAAAAAGAGATTCAGTTGGGAGGAGCGAACTGTAAAATTTGGTGAGAATATTATAAAACCCGTCTTCACTTCGCTACGCCCTGATATGACCACTTGGCAGGTGAAAACAAGAAGAAAATGGAAAATTGTGCTCTTCAGTGAGTATAGGAATTTCCAATTATGAGAAGGCCGTTCCACACAAAAAGAGCATGTCATTCTCTCGAAAGAGGGAATCCAGAATTGCTATCAAACCAAGGAAGTAAGAATTAATTTGACTTTGAGGTTTTATTTGTAATTAGAAATTAGGATTTAGAAATTATTTTAGTTTTCCACTCCTGCGAAACTTCAGCAAATTAGCATTTAACTCTCCTCAGCACCAAACAATATTTCCTCGACGCATTCCCTTGCACAGGTATAAGAAAATCCCTTTCTCTGCAAAAACGCAAGCGCTTTATTCCGACGCTCGCGGGGTTCCAATTTCATATATCTTGTTTCACGTTTTGATAGCTCTTTGATAGCCATTTCATGCTCGTTCTCGCCTGAAAGATACTCTTCACTCAATCTTTTTATGATCTCATTTGAAATACCCTTTTGTTTCAATTTCTGTTTGATGGCAAAGTTCCCTTGCGGATGATGGGTGATCAAATCCAAGATGTAGGATTCTGCAAAATTTTCATCATTGATGAAGTTCTTCGCCTCATATTTTGCAATGAGCGCATCAATAGTTGATTGGGAAATTTTCTTGAATGTGAGCTTTCTTAAAATCTCTTTTTTGGAACGGAATCGGTATTTTAGAAATTGCAGGAGAATATTTTCAGCTTCAAAAAATTCTATCTTTTCACGCAACTCATAAAAATCATCGGGCTGAAGGGTTTGCCCTTGTTTCAGCCCGAATTTTTGTAATACTTTCTTTGATGAGACCGAGAAACTGAGCTTATCATCAATGAAAATATCGTATAAGCATCTATTCTTTCTCTTGCTTATCCTTGTTATCTTCATTTTTAGTAGGTACTTCTATGCCGAGTGCTTTTTTCACTTTTTTCTCGAGCTGGTCTTTGACCTTTGGATTCTCACGCAGATAATCTTTTGCCTGATCCTTGCCCTGACCGATCTGAGTTCCTTCATAAGAATACCACGAACCCTTCTTCTCGATGATCTTTGCATTCACTGCTTCATCTACAAGAATGCCGAGTGAGGAGATGCCTTTGCCATATATGATATCAAACTGAACTGAGCGGAAGGGAGGAGCAAGCTTGTTCTTCACGATCTTTACCCAGATCACATTACCGATAATTTCGTTTGACGCGGTTTTGATCTTGGGTCCGGCTTTGACCTCGATGCGTATTGAAGCATAGAATTTCAATGCCACACCGCCGGTTGTTGTTCTGGGATTCATATAAGGAGTGACACCGATCTTCATGCGGGTCTGGTTGATGAAGATGAGTGAGCAGTTTGATTTACCGATCACACCCGTGAGCTTTCGCAACGCCTGTGACATAAGACGTGCCTGCAAGCCGACATGGGTATCGCCCATATCACCTTCAATCTCTGCTTGAGGAACCAGTGCTGCTACAGAGTCCACAATGATAAGATCAACTGCATTGCTTCGTACCAGTGTTTCTACGATCTCCAGCGCCTGCTCGCCCGTATCCGGCTGTGAGATGAGCATTTCGTCAGTATTGATGCCAAGCTTTCGTGCATAAGAAGGATCCAGTGCATGTTCAGCATCAATAAAGGCGATCACGCCGTCCAATTTCTGGGCTTCGGCTGCAATGTGCAAAGCCAGCGTAGTTTTACCTGATGCTTCTTCACCGTAGATTTCCGAAACCCTTCCGCGGGGAATTCCACCCACACCAAGTGCAGCATCCAGGTTTATCGCACCGGTCGGAATGGTCTTGATATCGATTCGAGGCCCTTCGCCAAGCCGCATGATCGAGCCCTCGCCGTACTTTTTACGGATCTGTCCCATTGCAGTAACTAAGGATTCTTTGTAATCTTCCTTTTTCATTATATATTACCTCCGTCTTTATCTGTTTTTTTTAATAGAAAGGTTTTTAAAATTGAATATATCGGACCTGAGGGTGTGAGCCGACTCTTGAAAAGAGTAAGCTCCCTGCACTGAACAATATCATCCAGCGACATCAGGTTTGAGGAAATTTTTCCCCATTCGATCTTTCGTGCAAATTTCACTCTGCCAAGCGTGGTATGCAGTGCCAAGGGGCGTTTCTCTTTACTGAAACCCATATCATACAATGCCAGGTCAACGCCCTTGAAAAGCTTCGATGCAGACTCCGTGTCATCCCTCATGTCGTACCAGATTAGGCGCGGACGTTCAGGATTGGGAATAATTTCTGCATCCTTAAAGGAAATCGTGAAAGGAGAGTGCTTGCCGGTAATGCCTTCAATGGTTGCATATAGATCTTCCAGAATACGCTCGTTCACATCACCCAAAAATTTGAATGTCACATGCAGATTCTTTTTATCCACCCACTTGATCCCTTTGGGAATGTAACCTTTCAAAATTTCAATATTGCGTGCAATGCGCACTTTCAGTTCGTCAGGAAAATCAATTGCAAGAAAAAGTCTCATCAGCGTTTATATCCTATCATTCTAAGAAATTCTTTTCGTTTTTCAACATCCTCTTCGGACTCAACTCCTTTTGGGGAAAAGCCATCAATAACACCAAGAATACCTCTGCCCAACTCAGACTCTGCAACGATGACCTCAACCAGATTTGCAGTAGCACAGAAGATATTCACCACTTCAAAGCACTGCTTCAGCCCGTTCAACACATTGATGGGAAAGGAATCCCGCATCACAATGAAAAAGCAATGCCCGGAAGCAAGATTCTCCAGGTTTTCCACAGCAATATCAACAAGCTCTTCGTCTGTACCGTCTTTTCTGATGAGGCATGGACCGGATGCTTCTGAGAAAGCCAGCCCGAACTTGATGCCCGGCACGGAATTCACCATTATCTCATAAATGTCCTCAAGGGTCTTAATAAAATGGGATTGCCCCAGTATTATATTGCACCCCTCTGGGAACATCAATTTCACCGTTTTTAATTCCATTGTGGCTCCCTTTTCAATCTATATATTAGCATAGTTAGAATAAAGATTTTTATTCACATATATTTGTCAAATTTTGTATGTATTTTCTTGACATTCATACCCATTTTATTTGGAAAGATTTATGAGAATCGAAAGCTACCAGTTCGGAAAGATGGTCATAGACGGAATCCAGTACACCCATGACGTGATAATTCACAAAAATGAAGTGCAGGCGGATTGGTGGAGAGAGCGCTCCCACCACCTGACCCTTGCTGATTTTCCATGCCTGCAAGATGAAAAGCCCGATGTGCTCATTATCGGCACAGGCAAATTCGGACTAATGAAAATTCATAAAGATGTGAGCGACTTTTGCGAGCATAATGGCATCGAGCTTATTTGCAAGGACTCATCAAATGCTGTAGATACTTTTAATGAAATGCAGAATTCCGGGAAACACATCATCACAGCATTTCATTTGACGTGTTGATATATTCTTCAAAATTTCTAAAAAATTTAAATTCTGGTTACCAAGCCTTTAGGACGTGAAATCTACTTATTTAACTGTTCCCAGTTTACCAAGGCGTAATGCAATGAAGACTGGCTTGGTAACACATAATTCATATTAAAATCATCACACATTCCCAATCCGCCAGCTGGCGGATGGGAACGAGGATAAAAGTGTCATTCTGAGCACATTCGCTTTGCTCAGTATAAACTCCGCGAAGAATCTCATAACGTGCTCTAATACTGATAATAAGAGATTCTTCACTACACTCCGTTTCGTTCAGAATGACAAAATGGTTCATTTTTCTACAGTCTCTTTAGGAGAGGGCTGGTGTGAGGTTTTTACTCACTACTCTTTCCAATTTCCAATTTCTGCTTTATCTCAACAGGATTTATCCTTCGTAGCTTTAGCGGAGTAGGATCGCTTTCTTTGTTTCAGAACCTTCCGAAGTAATAAGCTTTATCAATAGTACACCTGATGAAACGTCCTGTCCATACATATCTTTGCCGTTCCATTTCAGTTTGTACTCTTCATCTGCCGTACTCTGTCCTTCATCAAATTCCGATAAAAGCTGTCCGTATATGTTGTAAATCTCAATGCGTACCATATCGGACTTGTGAAGCATATATCTGATATTAAGATTTGAATTAAACGGATTTGGACCAGTATTCAAACCGTATTTATTTGGAACTTCAACATTAGGATCGGGATCCGGAATCTGCGGAATATGCATGATAGCTACTCTATCATAATGATGCACTGTGCCGCTGTAATCTACACTCTCCAGCCAATACCAGTAATCTCCGCCAGCTGGCGGATCAAATTACCCGTTTGTGTCCTTATACAAATAAGATTGTGGTTGAGCTGTAGTGCCATGTCCAGGTATGAACTCATCATTAATACGGATCGCTGAAGTAAAGTCCGATTCCGAATTTCTATAAACATTCCAGCCGAGATTATCTGTTTCAGTTTGAGTTTTCCAGTATAATTGAGCTTGTTCATCAAGATATTGGGCTGTGAAGGTGGAAAGTTCTACCGGTAGGGTATAATCGCCACCAGTCTCATCGCCCACACTGGGTGATGGCTCAGGGCTGACATATTTACGGATAATATAATTGTCAAAATTCTGTCCTGTATAATAATAATCAGTATATGGTTCTGTAGAAACTAAAGAACGTCCATTGCTATATGCCATTACACTGGTTTTGATAATAGTGGCGATATTTGAAAGGATGCTTATACCATTCTCTAGAATATCAGCACTAAAATTGGTTCCATCGTCCCATACCCGGACTTCATAGGTACCAGCACCACCAAAATAGGTCTTGTCTGTAGCCCAAGCAGTTCCATTCCAAGACATATAAGTTTCTGATACATCTGTAGTCCTGTATTGTATATAAAATTTGTTTGGTACTTCTGCGTAAGTAGGGGATCTCCTTTTTACCATAAATCTATTCTGGCTGTTCCACGAAGCGCTGGCCATAGGACTCGGTACTGAGGCGAAATCAAGAAGACCTAGAATATGCATACTAGCGCTATTATTTGGATCTGCGGTATCTGTTGCTTCTACATTAGCCCAAAATTGATTGGGTTGCATAGAACCAAAAACCCAACCGTCAGCAGCAGCGGCAGTACATACAGCACGCAACACTCCACCGCTTTCCGTAACCGTTGCCGAACCCGCGACATTAACAGTTAGATTGGGAGTAATTCCTCCACCACTAAAGTCATCAAAGATGGTAAAAGTCGCATCTCCATCACTGGCAGCAGAGGCAGTCGCGTTGCCATAATACATGTAGACCGTTGTATTACCACTAGCCGGTATGGACGGGACTTCTATCCATACTGTGCTGGTTGCCCCATCAGACCAATTCTCAATCCAGTAATCCACATCCGGCTCAGAGCCGCCAGAGCCATCGGTTGAGAACCTGAGGTCGTCACCAGTCGTACCAGCCGAACGATCATAGAACGTGCTGTTAAAATCGGTCAAGGTCACCCTAACCTGATAGTTGGTGAGTGCCGTGCCGGTATAGGTGATCGTGATCGGCCTTTGGTACTCCCAGCCAGCCTCAGCCTGGCTCACCCACATAACTGTGAAAAGGATAAATAGACTTACTAATAAACAGATCTTTTTGTTCATACTTTCTCCTTTCATTAATTTTGTATTTTTGTTTTTTTTCACTTTTTCTCATTTTCCCGTTAAAACAGGACTTGTTTACCCCGTGAAATTCTTCTTTTATTTCACCGGGGTTTTTTTGATTTTTCTTTTATTTCTCATTGTTTTTTCTCCTTTTTTACCTCACCCCGTTAGATATTATTATAATGAATTTGAATGTCTTATCATTGGTACTTTATCTAACGGGGCTCATCCTTAATCCTTCTCCTGAAAGGAGAGGGTCAGGGTGAGGTTTATTACTCTTTCCAATTCCTCAAGATCAAACGGCTTTTTAAGGTATGCAATCACACCGAGTTGGCTGCCAACTTTTTTAACATCCTCAGTTATTATCCCACTCATTATAATAACTGGAGCGGTGTTTCCGTTTTTCCTAAGTGCTTTTAAGAAATCCATTCCATTGCCATAAGGAAGCCATAAATCAAGTATGAAGAGGTTTATATCAGAACCATACTTATTATAAATACCTATTGCTTCTTTTATTGTCTCTGCTCCAAGAGCATCTATACCATTCTCGGATAGGAATTCTGCAACAATATCTCTAAAATCAATATCGTCTTCAAGGATTAATATTTTATGTTTCATTCCAATGTCGTCACGGATTCATCCCTGCCCGCCAAGGCTTGGCAGGCGGGCTTCGTCCCGATTATATCGGGACTACGAAGAACGGACCATTCCGTGACGAAAATTCGCTGTCATCCCGATTTATCGGGAGACCATGACAGCCAGAGGAAAATGTTAGATAAAAAAATCCCGCATAGAAACTGTTCTGATAATTCAGAACGAGTCTATACGGGATTAAATATGATTTATTTTGGTTTTTTCTGTAAGTGCCTGCTATACCATCACTTACGGGGGGGGTAGAATAAGAAATGACAAATTACAAATGCCAAATATCAAATTACAAAACTTGTCCGTCTCCTGACGGATGTAGAATGGGAGGTGCCGCTTTTTATTAACCATTTTTTACCTTTTAAAAAATTTTATCCAAGAAACTGAATTTTCTTTGTCTCCTTTCAAAACAGTAATAATTTTTCATATACTTTTATGATTCCTAAATTTTTTGTCATTCTATTTTTGAAATTTTTATTGTGTCAAGAAATTTATAAAAAAAATCTTCAATCTGTTAACATTATGATCCAACACGGTTTGTAACACGGGACTCTGTCCCGTCTGTATTGAACAGGATTTGAGCCGCCAATTCCCCGATATATCCTTACACTGTCCCACATCTTTTTTGAAGATTGAATATTGAAGATTGGAATTTGAAATTAGAAATATCAAATTACAAAACTTGTCCGTCCCGCCTTCCATAGTATTACGGCGGACAGGCAACTGGCGGATGTAGAATGGGAGGAGTCCATTTATTATCTTAATTTCACATAAATTTTTATTCATATTCATCTTGTTCCCTTTATAGCAATTTAACTAAGGCTGCGATAATAACAATACTTGCCGCTATCATAGTACCGAATCGAAAAGTAAGGTCGTGTTTCAAACGTAATTCCAATTCTTTCATATCTCGTTTTAATGATATTTCCAATTCTTTCAAGTCTTGTTTGGTTGCAAGTTTTTCATCAATAATTTCAGCAAAAGTTTCCGCTTGAACTTCTGCCTGCTCGTCTGTGAAACCTACTGCTTTAAGTTTTTTTGCATACGCCAATGTATCAAAAATAGCTGCTTTAGACATAAAATAAACTCCTATATCTTTCTCTTAATTCAAAATTTTCCTTTTTTTATTTGAATTTTTTATGGTGTCAAGTTTTTGTTTCAAAAGCCCAGAAAATTCCATAAGAAACTTGGATACAATCCAGGCATTTATGAATAAAGGTATTAAAGATGAGCCACGAAAACACACGAAAGCACACGAAAAAAATATTACTTATTAATATAAAAAACAACCTGAACTAGACATCCCAAACACAACAAATGATATAGAAAGTTTGAACAGTAATATCAAAGATTTATTACGAATTCATCGAGGGTATTCTAAGAAATTAAGAAACAAAATTATTGATGAAATTTTGTCAAAAAACTGAAAAATAGCAACACAAAAAAGGTATTAACCCAAAAATAACAAAAATAATTTTCGTGTCCTTTTGTGCCTGCCTCGGCGTAACGTAGTGAAGACTGGTGATTTTGTGGCTAAAATGCAGATGAAGATTACCAGTTTTGGTGGCATCCCTGTTCACAAAAATAATTATTGACAGTTCCGAAATAAAATTAGAAATGTGAATTATGAACAGAATGAGAGCCAGATCAAAAGCCACACAGCAGATGCAGCAGAAGCAGAAGCTCTCCCCACAGATGCTTATCACTGCTGAGCTTATCCAGAAACCCATTCAAGAGCTGGAAATGGTGCTGAAAAAGGAACTCCGCATTAATCCTTTCCTGCAAGACCTCAGCTCGGATGACGGGCAATACGACGCACCTGATGTTATGGATGAGATCGAGGACATGCAAAATCTTGATGACGATGGAGACCTCGCTGATCAAATACTGCAGCTTAACAAGATCATCAATGACATAGATGAAGTGACCAATGCACAGTTCGGATATGAACGTCAGGACAGATCGCGCTCCGCATCTCCTGAGAATGAGCAGTACGAAACCTCAAAAGAGAGCATCTGGGATCATTTCACACAACAGGTAAGAGAACTGCTGCTCAATTCGATCGAGCATGAGTTCGCTGACTCCATCCTCAACAATCTGGACAAGAACGGTTACCTTGATACACCTTTTAAAGAATTGTATGAATCCTATGGGCTTATTGAAGCACGGGCAGAGCAGATACATCGCATGATCATGAATATCTATCCGCGTGGAATAGGCGCACGCAATCTTGTGGAATGCCTGCTTGCACAGCTCGATGAGGAGATCGCAAACCACCCGTTCATCACTTCTATCATTGAAAACGATCTTGATATTTTACAGAATCACAAACTTGATGTGCTGACAAAGAAGTATGATGTTACACTCGAAGAGCTGGTCGCCATCAAAAATATTATCAGCCATCTCGACCCGAAACCGGGCAGCCGGGTGACACACAAAACCCTTTCCTACATCAAACCGGATATCATTGTGAAAGAGATCGATGGTAATCTCGAGGTCATCGTGAACGACACTTACATTCCGGAAATCACGGTAAATAAAGAGTATGCGCAGCAGATCCTTGAGCAAAGTAAAGATAAAAAAAGCGCAGTAAAGTATATAAAATCGAAACTCCTTGCTGCTGAGTACTTTGTAAAAGCATTATGGATACGCCGGGAAACGCTCCTTAGGATAACTGACGAACTAATTCATCAGCAATCTGCTTTCTTTCGGGAAGGGAAAAAAGTACTTCAACCCATGACCTACGAGGATGTGGCGAAAAGGATCAAGCGTGATGTTTCCACGATCTGCAGAGTTGTGAATAATTATTATATTGAAACGCCCCTCGGTGTGTATCTTATGAAGTGGTTCTTCACCAGCAAGGTTGGCAAACTCTCATCCCAGTTCATCAAAAAGGAGATACGGAACATCGTAGATACAGAGAATAAGAAAAAGCCACTCAGCGATAAGAAGATATTGAATATTTTGAACGAACAGGGAATTGAAGTATCACCTCGCGCAGTCACAAAATACAGAAATCAAATGGGCATTCTTGCCAGCAGGTTGCGTAAAGAACATTTATAAATTGACACGCAGTCCTCTCTTTTATTTCTAAACCAGTTATGAAAACCTTTGAAATTTTAGCGTCCGGAGTATTCCCAAAAGATAAGCTGAAGATCGTACACACCAAACGAACCCTTTCCTATGATGAAAAGACAACCGCACTTATCGAGAAGCATTGGAATGATGAAATACAAGAAGCTCATAAGAAAAACAAGCTGCTTTTCAACGGTCCCATTTACCGTCTGGAAAACTATGAAATAAAGAATGATTTGTTGATAATATATGTATCTGCGACTAATTTCAAGGAGCTGATGGGGACAAATTTTTATCGCCCGGAGCTCGCAAAGGAGTATGGAAAATCCTACCTGTCAAATGCAATTGCCTTATGCACATTTTTAGAAACCAGTGATGAGTATTTTGTTTTTGTGAAACGAAGCACGAAGGTATATTTCGGAGAAGGACTTTGGCATCTTATTGCAGGACAGTTCTCAATTGAGGGGAATAAAACTCGCACGCTCTCAGTCTTCGAAGTATTATACAAAGAATTATTTGAAGAAGGGTCTCTCGCAAAAGATGATATAGAAAAATCAGTATGCCTTGGTTTAATTCGGGACACAATTCACTTCAAGCCGGAACTGGTATTTTATACGAAAACAAAGCTATTGGCAAAAGAAGTTGAAGAAAAGATCAAAGCTGCTCATGATGGATTTGAGCATGAAGAAGTGGCGCTCATCAAAAAGAGCGAACTTGATGCCTTTATGAACAGCGAAAAAAATACAAGCATTGCTCAAGGCAATTACGAGCTTTATAAAACAGAGCTATTTAAAAATGGATAAAGAACTATTTTACGCCGATAAAGAGATCGATTATAAAGACATGCCTTTGGCAGAGCGTGTACGTCCTCAAACTTTGGATGAGTTCGTTGGGCAGCATAAAATTTTGGAAAAGGACACGATCCTCAGAAATATTATTGAAAACAATGAACTCACTTCGCTTATTTTCTGGGGTCCGCCAGGCACAGGTAAAACGACCCTTGCAAAGATCATTGCCAACAAGACAAATGCCCGTTTCACCTTTTTCAGCGCAGTTCTTGCCAAGATCACCGAAGTACGCAATGCCATGAAGGAAGCGGAATACGATCTGCGGAATTTCCACAAAAAAACCATTCTCTTCGTCGATGAGATACATCGATTCAACAAAGCACAGCAGGATGCCTTTTTGCCCTTTGTGGAAAAGGGAATTATTGTACTAATTGGCGCAACCACAGAGAATCCCTCCTTTGAAGTTATTGCTCCGCTGCTTTCACGCTGCAAGGTAGTCGTGCTCCAAATGCTCGATGAAGAAGATATCTACACCATCATAAAAAGAAGCTTTACCCATCCCCGCAGTGAAATCCGAAACTATGAGAAAATGTTCGATGATAAAATACTTCATTTTCTTGCAGATTATGCATGCGGTGATGCGCGGGTTGCGTTGAATTCAATCGAACTTATAATAAAGGCATACGGAAAAGAGAAAGAAAAGCTGTCTGTCGATTCGATCAAAAAGTTGCTTGAAAAGAACAATCTCTTTTATGATAAGGATAGAGAAGAGCACTACAACATAATCTCAGCTTTGCATAAATCTTTGAGAGGAAGCGACCCTCAAGCGGGACTTTACTGGCTGGCACGCATGCTTGAAGCGGGGGAAAATCCTATGTATGTTGCTCGAAGACTGGTGCGTTTTGCATCGGAAGATGTTGGGCTTGCTGATCCTCAAGCACTTGTTCAAGCGGTAGCTGTTAAGGATGCAGTTCATTTTCTTGGGATGCCTGAATGCAATACTGCGCTTGCTCAACTTGTTGTATATCTGGCAACCGCACCCAAAAGTAATAAAATCTATACTGCTTATAAATCAGCAGCAGGCGATGCAACGAAGACAAGCCATCTCGGCGTGCCCTATCATATACGAAATGCACCGACAGGTTTGATGAAAGAACTCGGTTACGGAAAAGATTATAAATATTCCCCTGAATTCGAGGATGGGTATTCCTACCAGAAATATTTTCCGGACAAAATGAATGAGAAAATCTACTATATGCCATCCGCGTTCGGCTTTGAGAAGGAAATAAAGAAGCGCCTTGAGTGGTGGAAAAAACTAAAAGACAGGGACAAAGACACTCAAAAATAAACTTCCATCATGATTTTTTAAACCTTTTCTCATCCTTTCCGCTCATATGAGACAAATATGTGAAAAAATAAAATTATGGAGGTACAAATGAAAAAATATCTTGTACTCACAGTACTCATAGCCCTGCTTGCAACTCCGTTGCTGGCTCAAGACGCTAACTGTCATCACCCCAAAGGACAAATGCCTATAATGTCTCATGAACAATTTCCACAAGGGCATTGTATGAAACATGGACCCGAGGGAAAAGGACAGCATATTGGATTTCCTTTCCAGTTGGCAGAAGAACTTGGGCTTACTGAAAACCAGATCGAAAAGATCGATGATTATCAGGATGATGCACGTAAAGTGGCAATCGATGTAAAAGCTGATATAGATAAGCTACAGATCGATCAGAAAAATGCCATGGAAGATGGTAATTATAAAGAAGCTCGCAAGATCGTTGATCAGATTTTCCTGAAAAAAGCAACTCTTGCGAAAGAACGTATCACTGTTAAAGAAAAGATCGATTCTGTTCTTACAGAAGATCAGAAAGATAAGCTCAAAGCATTACATAAAATGAAACATCAATGTCCTCCCGCAAAGCATCCAAAGTTGTGTAAGTAAACTCTCTTCCTCTAATTATTAAGGGACATCACGCAGGTGTCCCTTTTTTCATTTATTAGTAATTTGAATGCAGGGCACGAATTGCAAACTTGGGATTTGTGAACTGTTCCTACCAGCCATCTTCTAAAATCATCATTCGATATTAGATTCTAGTCACTTAATTCTATAATTCTTGCATTTTTTGGCAAAAGATTTTTAGCAACTAACAAACACTAACAACAACGAACTTTTTTTATTTTTTGTTAGATTTTGTTCGTTTTGTTCGTTGCTAAT
>Ga0075124_10000801_pt1 | contig 14594 bp, 12 predicted proteins | sample AntAceMetag02UKS_FD_69809 | JGI IMG/M metagenome (GOLD analysis project Ga0075124, IMG submission 69809) | Saline lake microbial communities from Ace Lake, Antarctica - Antarctic Ace Lake Metagenome 02UKS | ecosystem: Environmental > Aquatic > Non-marine Saline and Alkaline > Saline | place... | reverse complement strand
ATTGGGGGTCCCAATGCCCCACGGGGCAGCGCAATGAGATACCCCGCAGCAATCCGACGGCGGATCAAGAAGCGTTGTAAACAAACGCCCCAAGCGGCAGGGAATTGACCCGAAGGGATTAAATTGTTGAGTAGCATTTTGTTCCCTATAATCTTGGCGATATGAATATGGAAGCGTTTGTAGTGTTCATCCTTCTGGGTGCTGTTGTGGGATTTGCCATTTGGTTCACGAAGAAACAGAGTGTGCCAAATAGCCACGATAAAAAAGTACATAACTGCTTTGTGTTGCCCATTTACCGAAAGCACCCGTCTGCGCATGTGCTCTTGCTCAGCAAGTTCCTCAAATCAGCTCAACCGATCGAGTATTATCAAATAGGCCCTATTGGAATCAAAGACTGGGCAGTCAGCTCCTGGACAAATGTACTGAGAGAAGAGCCTGCAAGCACCATCCGCCGCTTCATCAGCCAGGGCCTCTTGGAGCCGACTGGCTTAGCTGGGCGACTTGAGTGGCAGTATGTGGTTGTTGAGCTTAAAGACTTCCTGCGAGAGCGTGGATTGCGTGTATCGGGACGAAAGGTTGACCTAGTAGAAAGGCTCGTTAAGGCAGATCTGGAAGGCATGGAGAAGATCGCTGGTACGATGGTGGCATACAGATGCTCAGAGAAGGGACGTGAAATCGCGGAGCAATACTTGCTTGAAAAGAAGGATAAAGAGGAGAAAGCCAGGGAAGACACATTTAATGCACTCGAGCAGCGTGAGTTCCAACAGGCATGGCAGATAATGACATCGCACAATGCCCAGCGGGTGTTCTCCGATGGACTGATGACCGACATTCAGGAATTCATGGGAAGTTGCAGGGCAATATTCGCATACCAGCCCAAGACGCTCGCTAGTCTCAACTCCAAACAGATTGAGCAACTACGTTGTCTTGCAGCAATGAGTTCCTTTGGGTGGGAGGAATACCCGTCCTACAAATGGCGTCCGAGGAATTGGCTGCTGCCGCCAAGGATACCTCTCCCCGGCACTATGACTGATCTCCACTCAACAACGACCCTGACAGCCGCAGAGAGAGACGTTGGTGAATCCTACAGTTGCGATGCTTCTCTTCCGCCGCCGCGGATGGATTCAAGCTCGTCTGGCACAAGAACGCCAGACAGGTGTAAAGACGGTAACAATACTGGCATCCTCTAGTGCTTGTGATGCGTGTCGAGCTTTGAGTGATAAGAGCTATGATATCGACAACGTGCCGATAATACCAAACGAAAACTGTACAGCAAGGGAGGGCTGCAAATGTAAGGTCTTTCCGCAACGTTCAGGGTCTTCGACGGTTTGGTGATCGCCCCGAGGCTGGGGTAGGAGCATGTCAAACTTGGCTTGCAGTAGAGCATCTTACGCCATCGATTGCTGGTTACCGCTCAGTCGATTTGGGCAAACGTCTTCATAAAGGAACTCCGGTGGATCCCCCCCAGCTCGCTGGGGGGGAGGAGAGCGGAGATTCGCCGCAGGCAAATCAGCTTTTGTTCGTACTGGCTACATGAGTTCTCAGTAAGGATAACCCCCGCAACGTCGGAGACAAGCTCCGACGCTACGAAAAGATGGATGGCCGTACCTTTTGTGCGGCGTCACGAGAACCGCGAAGAATGCACCGACTTGTCGACAGGGTTATTTACCTCACGGACTGTGTCGACAGGTCGATCCCCGGGCGCAGCACCTTCCGATACTGATTGTAGCAGCGGTCGACACGCATCCCCGCGCGCTCGTACAACCGCGTTGCGCCGGTCAGGTTCTCCGAATCGGCGTGCAGAGCAACCTTGTGGATTCCCCGCGTGTAGAACTCGCCAAACGAGTGGTGCAGTAGGGCGAGGCCGAGCCCTTTGCAACGCCAGCAACGGCGAACGGATAGATCCCCGATGTAACCGATCTTTGGATCGTCGTCCGTCTTGGGGTAGCAGAGCGACATCCCCGCGATCTCGTCCCCATCGATAGCCAGGAACCACAGCGCAGGGATGATATCCGGGTCGTTCTCCACCCAGTGTCGCCACTGTTCGAGCTCCTCCTCAACCGGGGTCTCAACAAAACCCCAATGGTCACGGAATGCCTCACGGTCTGCGGCGGCGATGGCGACAAGATCCACGTCGAGATCGGCAGTACGGACATGGATCCCCTCTGGCCAGATCGGCGATGGCGGCGGTCCCTCCATCGTGGTGAGCATACGCCAGCCGCGGCGTACGATCACGAATCCTTCATTTGCGAGCAGGTCGTTCGAGGGAACGTTGCTGTCGAGCGCCTCTCCGAGTAGAGCCACCTGCGCATTGGGCGGAGCCTTGAGGATCGCCTTGCTAGCGCGAACCTGGGCCCAGTGTAGCAAGGAAGTGCCGATCCCTAGTTCGCGGTACGCCGGATAAACCTGGCCTCCGCTCCATATCTGGACATGCGGCTCGGTCGTATCCCGCACGTAGGCGTATCCGACCAATGCACCATCCGGCGTGCCGTCTGGAGCGACGACGACGCAGCCGTCGGTCGCCGGATCGAATCCGGGCGCCTGCCAGCTGACCAACAACCGCTCGACGTTGTGTTCCTCTTTCCCGACAAGCTGCATGTCGCACACATTGAGGAGCGCGACCACATCCTGCACATCATCCAAGGTCAGAGGACGGGCCGTGAATCCTTTAGGTAGATAGGTAAGCATCATTGATTCTCCTTTTCAAGGTTCCATCTCGATGGTTCCATCTTGATGGTTCCATCTCGATTGTCCATTCATAGCTGGTACAGATCCCCGCGCGTGAAACACTCCCTCCTACGCGAAGATAGAGAGATATTGCGTTCGTGGTTTCTGTTTGAAGTTTGAGAAGCAGTCCCCGGAAGGGACAGCCATTAAACGCGAGTCTCGTGAATGGAGCCTAGCGAAGAACCTGTCCGGGGGGCGTAACCACGGGGCACTCGATTAGTTGTAGTGATCATAGTTTCGCACCTCCTTGCTAGACGGTCATAAGTCATATCCAATCCATAAGGACCGGTTTACATACCAACATTCATCAGTATGCCCAGCCGTTACGATGCTGTCAAGTTCTAGAGTTGTCTCACGCAAGATGAGCATGAACCGAGGTGGTGTTTCTCGTGCGAGGTGAGTATGAGGGATCACTGGTAATACAGCCGCGTGTGTCGAATCATAGGAGGCATGGTCTTGATGATGACAGATGCACGCGTAATGAGTATCGACGAACTGAAGGCATTTCTCGCTTCGAGCGATGTGTTCACGTTCAAGGGAAACTCACGGGAAGAGATCTACGCTTGGATCGAGCGTACATTGCGTTCCTACAAGTACCGCTCCCGTCCGCGCTTGGAGAAAGGGGTGCTTAGACGTTACATGCAGAAGATAACCGGTATTTCTCGCTCACAGCTGACAAGACTCATCACCCAGTTCCGCCGTAGTGGTTATGTACGGGTGCGGCCCTACAAACGGCACTCGTTCCCTACTAAGTACACCAGAGAGGATCAGCTGTTGTTGGCGGAACTGGACAACAACAACGAGCGGTTGTCACCAAAGAGAAGGTTGCTCCCCCCGACGACCGGATGAGATCGCCGACTTTATCGAAGCGAAATTCCTGTAGCAGTGAAATGGTGATCGATAAGGCTTTTGCAGAGGTACAGAACCGTTTCACCACGAAGGACACGAAGAGCACGAAAGAGTCAAAGGAACTGCGCATAGATTGACTTCAACAATCCTGGACGCAGTTTCCGGTCTTATCCGATTCGATGGCTCATCGAACTGACATACAATCACGAGCGGTTACACTTGGCGCCTGGCTATGTCGGTCCGGTGGAGTTCGAGGAAGCAATCAACTTGACTCAGAGACATTTAGCGATTTCCGCTTCGGCGTGTCCAGTTTGAGAGGTGCACTCCAAGCCCTCTCAACTTTGGCCATATTCCTATTCCTGATTATCAACAATCTCCATAACTCGGCAATTATGGTGTTATGTTAACCAACGAACTGATTCCGATCAGACGTCTTCTTCAGGTCTTCTCTTGACAGTACAGGGATGGAGTCATAGAATGCGTAACGTTGGGGGAATGATTTCCTGGCAAGAGGGAGATTTTGGGTAGAATTAAGGAGTTAGGTGACAAGGAGGAGGGTGGAGTGATAGCCGGACCTGTCGTACAGGTAGACTGGGACAGGAAAGTAGTAGTCAGAGATGGCACTGATTTTCCTTTCGATCCGCGTGAGTACTGGATTCTCGCGCCGGCGGCAACGACTTGGGACGAAGAATGTGGCATGGTTCATCCTCTAGATTTCGGGTTCATGTTGCACAACGCAAGGATCGGGAAGGGAATTTTGCCTCCGCTTGCCACCCTAACTGACCATTTTACGTCTAGATCGCTCAAAGTGGATGATGCACTTTTAGCAGAGGAGCTTATAGAAAAGAGGAGAGTTGCAGAGTTCCCTGAAAAGCCATCTCGTCTTGACAGTTATTTCTTGAACACGCATCGAGAGGTTGCCGAGAGACGCGCAGCATCGTGGAGTTGGCAGAACAGGAAGCTAGTGAGATGTCATCTGCTGACCACCACCGGCACTCTTCATTGTGGGCTGGTGTCGAATTACGAGGCGGTTAAGGCAAATCCGACGTCAGAAGAGCTGGCCGACCTATATTGGGAGCAGTCGCCCGCCATAGTGACCGAAGACAACAAGCACGATGTAGAACTGCTGGCCGATTGTGGCCTGTACTTTCCTGACTGGGCGGACTTCGATTTATTGGACACACCTAGTTTGGTGGCGGCCCAGAGTAAGTACCGCGGGATCTGGAGGCAATTGGGACGACAGTGAATAACGTAGGTGCCGTAATCGAGAATCCGTGGGTTTACGAATTCACGAACGCACCTAACAAATCGCTCAACCGGACGCCGCGAAACGCGGTTCCCTCATTGGCTGTGCCAATTCGGCGCAGGTTAGCTTGGTGTTAGGGGGACAACACGGGGGTGAAGAGTGCCGAATCATCAGGCTGGCTCCATCTGGCGCAAGTGGGATCTTCACGTGCACACGCCTGCCTCTGTGGTGCAGAGCTATGGCGGGGACTCTGCTGAAGTTTGGGACCGATTTCTTGGCGAGCTAGAGGCTCTTCCTGAAGAGTTTGCAGTCTTGGGGATCAACGACTACTTGTTCATCGACGGATACCGCAGACTTCGACAAGCCAAGACGGACGGGCGTCTCGCGAACATCGAGTCACTACTGCCTGTCATCGAATTCAGACTCTCCAAGTTCGCAGGGCATGACAAGATGCTCAGGCTGAACTATCACGTGATCTTCTCTGAGGACCTTGCCCCCGACGACATCGAACAACAATTCCTCGTGCAACTCCGCGCGGGCCTGAACGTCTCGGCCGAGCATGCCTCGGTCGAGAGGCAGTGGAACGCTGCGGTTACGCGGACTAGTTTGGAAGACTTGGGACGACTCATCCGAGAGGACATGCCTCCCGAGCGAGCCCATGACATTAGCGAGACCAACTTCATTCTGGGCTTCAATAATCTGAACTTCGATGACGGCAAGCTCGTGAGACTCCTCGAGAACTCATACCTTCGCGGGAAGTACGTCACGGCGATTGGAAAGGCCGAGTGGGACCAATATCGCTGGACTGACCACTCAATCGCCGAGAAGAAGAACGTCATCAACTCAGTGCAGATTGTATTCACCGCTGCCTCCGATGCTGCGATGTTCGAACGTGGCCGTGCTCGCCTGAGAACCGAGGGCGTGAATGACAGGCTCTTCGATTGCAGCGATGCCCATGCCTTTGCAGACTCCGAAGACAAAGACCGTTTGGGAAACTGCATGACGTGGGTGAAGGGCGACACCACTCTTGATGGGCTGGCGCTTGCGGTCAAAGATTATCCCGAGCGCGTCTTCGTTGGTCCGAGACCACCACTGCTTGCGGAAATCGACCGGAGACCCGCGAAGTACATTCGTAGAGTCAAGATTGGCAGGCGTGAGGGTTGCTCACCGACAGGCAAGTGGTTTGACAATGTGGACGTAACACTTAATCCCGAGCTTATCGCAGTAATCGGGAACCGCGGAATGGGGAAGAGCGCGTTTCTGGATTCGATCGCGCTCGCCGGTAACGCTCCCAGACCGTCCTCTGAGATGTCGTTCCTCAAGCCCTTCCAGACGGCGCGGGGGAACTTGGCGAGCGGTTTCGAAGTCTCACTTGAGTGGTATACCCCACGACCCGATGATCCCGTCCAACTTAGCTCCTCCTACGACTCCTCCGTGCCGTCTCGCGTCAGGCATCTACCGCAGCACTTCATCGACCGAATTTGTAACGAAGAACATGACGGATTCGAGGCAGAAATCGAGCGTGTCGTCTTTTCTCACGTTCCGGAAGAGGAGCGTTTTGGGTTTGATTCACTCGCCCAGCTCATCAAGTTCCGTATGGAAGCGACTTCGCGGGAAGCCGCGGACATTCGGACGGAAATCGCTGGCCTCAACGTTCGAATTGGCGACCTCGAGTCGGAGCTATCGCCGGTGCGGCACGCGCAACTGACGAGCCTTCTCGAACAGCGGTACGACGAGCTCCGTGGAATGTTGGGTCGAAGACCGACCCTTTCCCCAGCCCCAGAGTCTTCTGACCCAGAGTTGGATACACGAATCGGTGAACTCAGGGGGGACGTTGGACAGTTGTCTACTGCAAAGGCTGAGTCGGAGAAGCGAGCCGCTGTCGCGCGTGCGGCAGTTGAGTCTGCGCGTCGAGTGGTGGCGCTGCTGGAAAAGATCGAGAGAGACATCGCGAGATTGTCGGCGGAACATACTGGCGATTTCGAGAGACTGGGCATTCCTTTCGACCAGATCGTGTCCCTGGACATCAAGCGCAATGTAGTCCAGGAGAAGGAGCAAGAGTTTGTGGCAAAACTCGCTGCTCTGCGCGACGCTCTAAGTGAAGACGTTGAAGACAGTCTTGCGGCTAAGCTGGTTCGCTCGCAGGTCGAATTGAAGGCTGCAGAGGATGCTCTTTCTGCACCGCTGCAAGTGTATCAGGCGGCCAAGCAGGCGCACGCCGAGTTCCGACAATCGGTCCGTGAGGTCATCGGCTCTACAGATTCTCACGACACTATCCGGTACCTGAAGGCTCAGCTCTCGCGTCTCGATTGTGATGCTCCCGATGACCTTGCGAAACTCGAGTCTCAACGAATCGCGAAGGCCAAGAAACTGTTCAACAAGCTGTCGGAGCACATTGATCTTCTGAACGAGCTCTATGCCCCAGTACAGGAGTTTATCGATGCTCACCCACCCGCCGATGAGGCATTCAAGGTAGATTTCGCTGCATCGCTTGACGCCACAAGGTTCGCTGAGGGCTTGTTCTCACATGTCGCCAACAACAAGCGCGGCTCCTTTTACGGTGCTGAGCAGGCGTCAGCCCGCATGGACGAACTACAAAAAGAAACAGACTTCAGTGATTGGACCTCTGTTTCTGCCTTTATGAACAGCGTACATGAGGCCCTGCACTATGATTCGCGGCCCAGCGAAAGTAGAGCGGAACGACAAGTCTCCGAACAGGTCCTGCCAGGAAGCTCGGTTTCTGGACTGTATGACTTCATCTACCAGCTTGAATACATTCACTACAGGCATCATCTAACCATGGGTGGGAGAGTGCTCGGTGAGTTGTCGCCCGGTGAAAAGGGTGCACTGCTTCTCGTTTTTTACCTGCTAGTTGACAGGAGCGACTGTCCTCTGTTGATAGACCAGCCCGAAGAAAATCTCGACAACCAGAGCGTCTTCAAGGTGCTAGTGCCATTCATCAAGGAAGCCAGAAGGCGGCGGCAGGTTATTCTGGTCACTCACAACCCGAATATCGCCGTGGTCGCTGGTGCTGAGCAGGTTGTATTCTGCTCGATGGATAAGAAGGATGGGCATCGATTGTCCTATGCAACTGGTGCACTGGAGAGTCTTGGGATGAACCGTCACGTTCTTGATGTACTCGAGGGTACGCGCCCGGCATTCGCCAGCCGGGGTGATACATATCGAGTATCGGAGAGTCCGCGCCGTTCGTGGTGAAACAGAAGCCGCTAACAAGAGCTTCCAACCGACAAAGTCGTTCGACATGCGACCCTGTCTGGCGCCGGGCCCGCGCTAAACGCCTTTACGGCTGAAGCCAACGTTAGCTACATAAAGAAATGAGAAAATACCAACTCCCGAAATTTCTGGACCAATCCGTCGATCAAAAAGCATATGAGCGATGGTTGCATCGAAAAGCTGTTGGCCATGTTCGCCGTGACAGAAATCGTGGGAATAAAACAGCAACAAACGAAGAATACAAAATCGCTATTCATAAAGCCGTATGTAATTCTGGTGGTAAGGACGCCTATACAAACGAAGAGCTGAACTGGTCACTACTCAGTAAATACAACAATGAACAATCGAAAAAACATGGAAGAAATTACAAAAAGCAATTCGCTATGTTGCCTTCTGTCGACCATGTTAGAGATGGCAAAGGTGCAGCAAACTTCAAGATTTGCGCGTGGCGCACAAATGATGCCAAGAATGATCTCTCTTACGAAGAGTTCTTGGAATTATGTCGAAAGGTTATCGCAGCAGCTAACAAGGCTCTTTCAGCCGACAGCTAACCGCTGTGGCTGAAGAGCAACGTAAGGCCTTTGGGATCGGCTTTAGCGTCTGGTTCTGCAATCCAAAACATTCACCGGCCTTGTGTCTTCTCATACCCCTGAACCCGCGGCTTGAACAATGTTGGCGAGTTACATGGAAAGGCTTTGAGATAAGGGGTATACGGAAACCCCGTCGCAAGACCACAGGGAATCTCAAGTTGGCTTTCTCACTCATTCATATTGGCAAGGCGCTCTCTCAGTAATCGTTGCACCCATTCTGCCCCTGTGGTACCCTCTAATTCACGATGCCAAGCAACACGATAACAGATAAGAACGTACATTCCGCATCTTCGTCGCTTCTTGTCGTCCCGCATGGAACCGACAGAATAGCTGAGGGGCGCAGGCGCGCATCGTTGTTGCTCGTGCGCTCACCACAGGAAGAGAATCTTGTCCTCCGCGGCGCACATCTCGATCTGATAGAGCTTTCCGCACCAGAAGGGAAGGAGAGGATTGGGATCGCACAGGTGCGCGAGGTGATACATCAAGCGCAATTTGCTCCCATGCAGGCAGCACAAAAAGTCTGCCTCCTGCCGCGCGCGGAGCAATTGACGATGGAGGCGGCAAACGCCTTGCTCAAGGTACTGGAAGAGCCGCCGCACGGCTCCAACAGTCCCGTGCGCCTGCCGCTGAGCTCAAACGTTCGGGATGTGAATGATGGAATCATATGACGAACATCCGATCTCAGCGCTCCGCCGGCACTGCCGAATGTATCTCTACGTGTCTGCCGGATCGCCGGAATTGATGATGAATGCCGTCGCGCAGGATTTCTTCTCGTTCGCGATGCTCCATCTCACGGCCACCATGTTCATCACCACCGATCGCGGGGATCCGAGGCAGGGCATCTTCCATCGGATTCTGGAGCGAATAGGTCATTCCGAACTCTTGACGGAAGTTGACAGCATCCTGGATTCATCGCTCGGCAAAACGACGCTCCGCCAGTTCATACGTTCAAAGCGGAACAAACTGGCAACACATTCCACAGTGGCGTTCAGCAGTCAGCCTCAAGATGTCCAGGCCGTCACCTTCGACGATGATGCCCTGAAGCAGTATGCTGACGCGATGACTCGACTTGATGAGGCTGTGTTCAGATTGCAGGAAGAACTGGCCCATTTGGAGCCGGAAACAGAGAATCCCGAACAACCGGATCGAATGCGACTCCGGTAAGGCCGCCGCAGTTGGCGTCCTCACCGGAGCGGTTCATCTGAGGCGTTGGGCGGCGCGAAAGAAGGTTGCTGGAAAGGGAGAGCTATTGGGAGTAGAAAAGCGAATTCTATGGGCCGTTAGTTCGGTGGGCAAAGGGCATATCACGCGCGATATGGCTATTGTGAAGCAACTCCACAAGCTAGCAGATGTAAGCGTGGATTGGTTAGTCCCGGACCCAGGCAGAGAGTTCATGCTAAGTAAAGGGTATCGCGTGCTTGATAATTCGGCCCAACTGTTGGGAAGCGGCAAAATCTATGCGTCAGTCTTTGCGAATTGCGTTGATGAGTTTAACTTGATGAACTACATCCTGGCAGACACCAAGTTGCACAAGCATGACTTCTTGGTCAGTGCTCAGGCTTGGGAGCACACTTCTTACGATGTAATTGTTGGCGATGAAGCATTCTGGCTCCTCACGGGGTTTGCTTCAAATTGGAAACCCAAGCCAGCCCCTTTCATTTTCATGACAGATTTTATTGGGATTAAGGCAATGCGGCCTCGTATTCGAGATATGTTTATCGCTTGGTATAACAACTTCAGGTTTATGATGAGTCACTCGGGACCAGACTGCTATCTTTACATCGGCGATGTTCAAGAGATCCCTGATGGAAGGTTAGGTTTTGCATTGTCCAAGTGTAGAGCGTGGGCTAAACGCCATTGCCAATTTGTCAAACCTATAGTCGACTTTGCTCCTGAAGCCCTTCCTGACAAGCAAGCCCTACGGCAGCAACTTGGGTTGCCCGGAGAAAAACGCCTATTCCTGGCGACCATTGGGCCAGAAGGAGACTTTGCACACCGCATAGCGAGTATAGAAGCTGTCTTTGAACTGCTCAGAGCAGATTTTCCCGAAGCTCATTTTATGCTGCTTTGCCCGGATGAGGGTGCGAAGCCCTGGATTCAGTATGAAAGCTATTTGGAGGGACTATATCAGTACTTCGCCGTCTCGGACTTTGTGATTACGCAATCAGGCTATGGGAAAGTTATCGAGTTATCGACGTTAGGGATACCATTCATAGCCATTCCTCTAGATTATCACTTTGAACAAGAATATGTTATGGCGCATCGTTTGAAAAAGTACGGTACAGGTCAATTGGTGACGTTGCGTAACCATACACCGGAAGACATTGTTGTATTGGTACGTCAGTTGATGGACAGGCAAATTCCCAGGATAGAAGTTGATGATGGTGATGAAGTTGCGCGCGTCATCCTTGAAATTGCACATCAAAAGAGCATGTAGCGCTGCCCAACCCGCGCTTCCAGCAGAAAGCGCGCGGAAGCGCAAACACGTTAGGGGCCGGGATTGGCTTTAGGGCTGATCCTGCAATTCAACACAGTCACCGGCCTTGTGTCTTCTCATACTCCTGAAGCGCGTGGCTTGAACAACGTTAGCAAGTTGGCACGTCTGCATGGAAAGGCTTTGAGATAAGGGGTATACGGAAACCCCGTCGCAAGACCACAGGGAATCTCAAGTTGGCTTTCTCAGCGATCGTTGCACCCATTCTGCCCCTGTGGTACCCTCTTGTTCACGATGCCAAGCAACACGATAACAGACCTCAATAGACATTTCGTTGCCTCGTCTCTCGTTGTCGTCCCTCATGGGACCGACAGGATAGCCGAAGGACGGAGGCGCGCATCGCTGCTTCTCGCGCGTTCGCCACAGGAAGAAGATCTTGTCCTCCGCGGCGCACATCCCGACCTGATAGAGCTTTCCGCACCAGAAGGCAAGGAAAGGATTGGGATCGCACAGGTGCGCGAGGTGATTCACCAGGCACAGTTTGCTCCCACGCAGGCAGCACAAAAAGTCTGCCTCCTGCCGCGCGCGGAGCAATTGACGATGGAGGCGGCAAACGCCCTGCTTAAGGTGCTGGAAGAGCCGCCGCGCGGCCTCGTCTTCCTCTTCTTGGCAGAAAACCCGGGCGATCTTCTGGCGACGATCGTGTCGCGCAGCCAGGTGATTCGCATGGTGCCTACTGTCGACAGCGACAGTGTCTCCAGCTTGACCGCGGCCGGCTATGAAGAGACGGACGCTCATTACCTGATGGAGATAGTAGAGAACGAGAGCGAACTTGAGCCGTTCATCACTCACTCAGTTGACCTTCCCTCCGCAAGAAAGGAGGCTTCGCAAGTTGCGGCGGAGGCGACAGGCGTGGAGCTCATCGCCCTAGCCATGGGAGATGAGCCTATTGTTCGACGCGCTGCTGCATCGCGCCTGCTTCTTCGGCTGACACAGGGCGATCGCGAGCTTGCCGTCACGGGGGCGATTGCCACCGCTCGCGCCGGTCGTGATGCTGCCGCACGGCTCCTGGCCAATCTTATTTTGATATCGTTCTCTGCGTTGCGTGAAGCGATCGAAAGAGAAAGTGCTCCTCGTACGGATCGATTAGGGCTGTCAGCGATTGATCAGGCAGTGTGGGGAGTCACTTGCCGCCGCATTCAACGGGCACAACGGGGGCTGGATCGCTATACTTTCCTGGAAGGGGTCTTTTTGTCGCTCTTTCTTAGCGTAGTCCGAGGTGAATAATGGCTGAAGAAAAGGTATTTCTCGTGCGCGTTCTCGATTTGGAGAGAGACAGTGGGTACTTTCACGCCCAGTCAGAGATGTTTGCCGCGGGTGATCGCTGTATAGTTGACCACAACGGTCTTCACATGGGCATTGTGATGAGTGTTCTCGCTGCGGGTGAGGGAATCGGAAAGCAGCTTGAACACCTCGTGCGCAAGGCAACGGCAAGCGACATGGATGCGTATGCCCACAATCAGGCCGAGGCCGAGCGGGTGCTCGCTTCAACGCGGGAGGTAATCGTGGGCCACGATCTGCCGATGCACCTCGTTGCCGCCGAGTACACGATCGACCGTGCACACCTGCGCATCTACTTCACAGCACCTCATCGGATCGATTTTCGCGCCCTCCTGCGCGACCTCGCAGGGCGCTTTGGGGTGCGCATCGAGCTGCGCCAGATGGGGGCACGCGACGAGGCCAAGCTGAAAGGGGGAATTGGCCGCTGTGGCCGCGTTTTGTGCTGCCACCAATTCTTGCACAATCCAACACCCGTCCCGATGGAATTTGCCTACGATCAGGAATTGTTTGTTCCTCCAGAGCGGATAACGGGGGTCTGCGGACGCCTCATGTGCTGCTTGTCCTATGAGCACAACGCCTACAAGGCTGAACTCGCAGAGATGCCTAAGCTCGGCACGTGGGTAAGCTACAAGGAGAAACGGGGAAAGGTGATCGCCCACAACATCTTCAGACACACAGTCACCCTTCTCACGGGGGAGCACGACCGGATCGAGGCGGAACTAGCGGACATCAAGGCCCTTCCTACGTCACGGCGACAGAGGGACTAATCCGGCCTCCCTTATTCATAAGACGCATCAAATCCTCCTTAGACAAGGTGGCTGCAATCTCGATTCCTTCCTTGGTGTAGCCACAAATCGTCACCCGCTCTCGTTGCGAAAGGTTGTGCAACTCCTGCGTCATACTGTAGGGGAGGAGGAGGGAAACGTCGCTCTTGCCCTGAGAGAGAGTCTCCTGCATGCGCGCGAATAAGACATCCATGTTCTCGCCATTACTTGCCGAAATGAAGACGGGCTTTTGAAAGGCTTCCGTATCCATATCTTCTTGGGATGTGAGGTCAATCTTGTTTAGCACATCGATGAGCGGCGGACGCTGATCGCTTCCCGTGAACACCTCGCGATCGAGGATGGCAATGACGGCTTCATAGTCCTCGCTACAACTGGGACGGGAGGAATCAACTACGTGAAGGATCAGATCCGCATCACGCACCATCTCCAGTGTGGAGGCAAAGGCCGGGATCAGTTGGTGCGGAAGCTTACGGATGAATCCGACGGTGTCCACGAACAGTGCCCACTGGGAGGTCCCGATTTTTCCCCGCCTGACGGTTGTTGTCAAAGTCGCGAAGAGCTTGTCCTCAACGAGGACATCCGCCGAGCAAAGCCGGTTGAGAAGCGTCGACTTTCCACTGTTTGTGTACCCGACGAGGGCAATAAGCGGTAGAGGCCCCGTGCGACGCTTCTTGCTACGCAGTTCGCGTTCCCCGCGAGCCTTAACGAGCCGATCTTCGAGTGTGTGGATGCGACGATTGATCTTGTTGCGATCGAGTTCAAGCTTCGTTTCACCTGGTCCTCTCGTCCCGATACCTCCACCGAGCCGGGAGAGAGCGTTTCCCCAGCCGCGCAGCCGTGGGAGGAGATAACGGAGCTGCGCAAGCTCTACCTGTAGCTTTGCCTCCTTCGTTGTCGCTCGCTGGGCAAAAATGTCCATTATTAGCTGTGCGCGATCGATCACTTTCGTCTTCATCTTCTCTTCGAGGTTTCTCGCCTGAGCGGCCGAGAGCTCATCGTCAAAGATTACCACGTCCGCGCCTAGCTCGTGCGCCGCTGCCTTTACCTCGGCCATCTTTCCCTTGCCGATGAAGAAGGATGGATCTGGCCGCGTGCGGTTCTGCACTACTTCAAGGAGTGTCGGAATCCCCGCAGTGGAAGCGAGGGCCGTGAGCTCACGCAGGGATTCGTCGACTTTGCTCCCCGGTGTCTGTATCGCAACAAGGATCGCCTTCTCGTTTCCATAGATGCGCGCCCGCTTGCCAAGGTGATCCTCACCGAGGTGATCCTCACTGAGGTGATCCTCGGGGAGAATGGGCCTGCTAGTTAACTCGTTCAATTGCGCCTCCGACGCCGCGAAGTTTCTGTGCCATACGCTCGTACCCGCGGTCGATCTGCTCCAGGTTGTC